>Ga0075421_100010530_pt1 | contig 11428 bp, 8 predicted proteins | sample SoiMetdeltSBSDD5_FD_75292 | JGI IMG/M metagenome (GOLD analysis project Ga0075421, IMG submission 75292) | Bulk soil microbial communities from a Populus tree surrounding site in Tennessee, USA - Soil MetaG P. deltoides SBSDD5 | ecosystem: Environmental > Terrestrial > Soil > Tree plantation...
GCGCTACGTATGCAAGACGGCGCAATGAAGCCGGCGGAGCCGGCGCTACGTATGCAAGACGGCGCAATGAAGCGCGCGGAGCGCGCGCGACGCATGCGAGACGGCGCAATGAAGCCGGCGGAGCCGGCGCTCCGCGTGCGGGGGACGCAATGACGGCTGTCGCGCCATTGCTCCTCCGTGGCGGCATCGTCGGCGGGCGCCGGCAGGACATCGCAATCCGCGATGGCCGCATCGAGCACGTCGGCGCCGGCCTCGACGCCGGGGGCGCCGAGACGCTCGACGTGAGCGATCGCCTCGTGCTCCCCGGCTTCGTGGAGAGCCACATCCACCCGGACAAAGCCTACATCGCCGACCGTACGCGCGGGCTCTCGGCGGGCGGGCCGACGCCGCAGACGCTCGTGGCCGAGCTCAAGAGAAGCTTCACCGTCGACGATGTCTACGCGCGCGCGCGCCGCGTGCTGGAGGCGGCCGTGCGTCACGGCTGCACGACGATGCGCGCGCACGTCGAGATCGACGAGTTCGTCGAGCTCCGCGGCGTCGAGGCCCTGCGGCGTCTGCAGGGCGACTTCGCCGGGGTGCTGGACCTCGAGCTGATCGCGTTCGCGCAGGAGGGGATCTTTCGCGACCGGGTCACCAAAGATCTTCTGCGCGAGGCGCTCAAGGCCGGGCTCAAGACGCTCGGCGGCTGTCCATATATGGATGACGATCAGCGCGCGCACATCGACTGGTTCTTCGAGACCGCGCAGGCCTTCGGCGTGCCGCTCGACTTCCACGCCGACTCCGGCGACGATCCCGCCCACCTGACCACCGAGTACATCGCCGAGCAGACGATCGCGCGGGGCATGCAGGATCGCGTCACGCTGGGCCATCTGTGCATGCTCGACGTGCTCGATCCGCCGCATCGCGCGCGCGTCATCGGACGCATTCGCGACGCCGGCATCCACGTCATCAGCCTGCCGGCGACGGAGCTGCACGTGAAGGCACGCGCCGACGTGCGGCGCACGTGGCGCGGCGTCACGCGCATCGGCGAGCTGCGCGACGCCGGCGTCAACGTCTCGATCTCGACCAACAACATCGTCAACCCGTTCACGCCGTACGGCCATCCCGATCTGCTGCGCCAGGCGCTCATCACGGCCATGGCCGCGCACCTCGGCAACCTCGATCAGCTCGCCTGGCTGCCGGAGCTGTTCACGACCAATCCGGCGCGCGCGCTCGGGCTCACCGGCTATGGCCTCGCGCCGGGGTGCCGCGCCGACCTGGTCGTGCTCGACGCGCACGACGCGGCGCAGGCGATCACCGAGCAGTCGGAAAAGCTCTACGTGCTCAAGGCCGGACGCGTCGTCGCGCGCAACACGCGCACCAGCGGGCTGTCCCTCCCCCGGCGCGGATAGCGCCGGATGCCGCTGCTCGGCTCGCGAGCGGTCTTCACTCCGACGCTGCTCGCCTGCTATGCGATCACGGCCACCGTCCACGTGGCGTCGGTCGTCCTGAGCACGCTGCTGCCGTTTCACGTCGTCGAGCTCGGTGGCACGAAGACGCAAGTGGGCCTGCTCTTCTCCGTGATGACGATCGTCTCGATGGTGCTGCGCCCCACGATGGGCGGCTGGGTCGATCGCTTCGGCGCGCGGCCCGTCATCGTGCCGGGCATCGCGGCGCTGGCGGTCACCGCGCTGGCGCTGCAGCTCGCGGCGAGTCCCGTGACGGTCATCGCGCTGATGGTCGGTCTGGGCATCGCCAACGGGCTCATCAGCACGCCGGCCAGCATCCTCACGGCGCTGAGCAGCCCGCGCGCGCACCGCGGCGAGGCGCTCGGCACCTATTACCTGGCCAGCTCGCTCGGCATCGCGATCGGCCCGCCGCTCGCGTTCGGCCTTCGCGCCGTCGGCGGCATGCGCCTGGCCCTGGCGGTCGTCGCGGCGTTCGCGGGCCTCATCGGACTGATCGTGTCGCGTCTGCCGTCGACGCTCGCGGGCGCCGCGGCCGGCGCGCCGCAGCGGCTACGGCTGATCAGCCGCTCCGCGCTGCCGGTGTCGTTCGCGCTCGTGCTGTCCACGATCGGCCACAGCTCGGTCTTCGCGTTCCTCCCGCTCTATGCGATCAGTCAGGGGCAGGGCGGCGCGCTGGCGTGGTTCTTCGTCGTCTATCCGGCCTGGCTCATCACGTGGCGCGCGCTGCTGCGCGGCGTGTCCGACCGTCTCGGCCATCTGCGGGTGAGCGTGTGCGCGATGTCGGTGCTCGCGGTGGCGTACTCGATCATCGCGCTGCCGCCGACCGCGCTGTCGCTGACGCTGGCCGCGCTGGTGCTCGCGAGCGGCAACGCCCTGCTCTATCCGACGCTCGCGGCGCTGGTGGTCGAGCGCGCGCCGGAGTCGGAGCGCGGGCTCGCGTTGGGAACGCTGTCGGGCGCGTGGGATCTCGGCGTCGTCGTCGGCTCGGCGCTGATCGGCGCCGTGGCCGACCGCGTGTCGTACGGCGCCGGCTTCGCGGTCGGCGGCGCATTCGCGGCGATCGGCGTCGGCGCGCTGGCGCTCGCGGGTGCACGGGGCGCGAGCGTGGCGCCGGTTGACGAGGCGGGCGGCGGCCTGGCCGGGGCGCGACGAGTGTAGATCGTGTGTGGGGGGCCTTGTCGGGCCCCCGCGTCCTAGGTCGGAAGCCCGAACAGCGACGTCATCCGCGTCGACGCCAGCATGGTGGCCATCTCGGCGTCGGCGGGACGGCGCTCGTAGCGCGCCGCCGCGTCGAGCACCTTCGGCAGCAACGCGAGGTCGCCGGCCGTGTTGAGATGCACGCCCGGCACGCCGAGCGCCCAGTGCACCGCGCGATCGATGTCGGCCTGGGTCTCGAGGGGCTGGTACCACGTGGCGTGCGTGCGCTCGCTGGCGGCCCAGGGGCCGCGCGCGATCGACTTGATGACCTGCACCGCCGCGCGACGCTCGCGGCAGATCGCGAGCACGGCCTCGAACGCCTCGCGGTAACGCGCGTCCTGCGCCATGAAGAAGTTGTAGGGCAGCAGGACCGAGTCGAACTCGAAGCGCGCGAGGCTGCGTCGATGCATGGCGGCGATCGTCCAGCCGTGGCCGGTCACGCCAATGAACCGCGCCAGCCCCTCCTCCTTCGCGCGCACCAGCGCCTCGAGCGCCCCGCCGGGACCCATCGCACGATCCCAGTCGTCGGGATGCCCGAGCGAATGCATCTGAATGAGGTCGACGTGGTCCACGCGCAGGCGTTCGAGCGAGCGCTGGAGATCGTCGCGCGCCTCGCGCGCGGTCCGACTGCCCGTTTTGGTGGCGAGGAAGAAGCCCCGGCGATGCCGCGCCATCCACGGTCCGATGCGCAGCTCCGAGTCGCCGTAGCGCGCCGCGGTGTCGATGTGGTTGACGCCGTAGCGCAGCAGCACCTCGAGCGCCCGGTCGGCGTCGTCCTGGCTGGCGCGCGCCAGCGCCGCGGCGCCGAACAGCATCACCGTGCTGTCGTGGCCGGTGCGGCCGAAGGGCCGGCGTGCGAGTGCCCTCGGCGTCACGGCATCACCCAGCCGCCGTTCGGCTGCAGCACCTGGCCGGTGAGATAGCCGCCCGCCTCGTCGGCCAGGAACAGCGCGCAGTACGCGACGTCGTCGAGGCTGCCCAGGTGGCGCACCGGCAGCTCGCGAATCCGGCGCGCGCGGTACTCGGGCGTCATGACGGCCTTGCTCATGTCGGTGTCGATGCCGCCCGGGGCGATCGCGTTGACCGTGATGCCGTGCTCGCCGAGCTCATGGGCGAGCGCGCGCGTCAGGGCCTCGACGGCGCCCTTCGTCGCGGCATACGCGGCGAAGCCGCCGGTGCCGACGCCGGCGCGCGCGAGCTGCGTGGAGAGGTTGACGATGCGGCCGTACTTGCGCTCGATCATCGCCGGCAGCGCGGCGCGCGTGCACAGCATGGTGCCGGTGACGTTGGTCGCGAACATCCGCGCGTAGGTCGCCACGGACGCCTCGGCGAAGAGACCGCGATCCATGATCCCCGCGTTGTTGACGAGGACGTCGAGTCGACCGAAGCGCTTCAGCGTGGCGTCGACGAGCGCCGCCACCTCGCGCTCCTCGGCGACGTCGGCCTTCACGGCCAGCGCGCGGCGCCCGAGCTTCTCGAGGGTTGCGACCACTTCGGCCGCGCCGGCGGCGCTTGTGTGATAGTTCACGACGACGTCGGCGCCCTCCTGACCGAACGCCAGCGCGATGGCGCGGCCGAAGCCGCGGCTCGCGCCCGTGACCAGCGCCACGCGCCCGTCGAGACGTCCCATCGCGGCGCACATCTTCGCGTGCCAGCGGCCGCGACGCAAGGCGAACCGGCGGGCGCCGGACGTGTTAGAGTTCCGGGACTCGGGCACGACCATGCAATGTCCGCGCTGCCAGACGACCAACCGTGCCGGCGCCCAGTTCTGCCGGCAATGCGGCGCGCGCCTCGAGGCCGCGTGTCCCGCGTGCGGGGCACGCGTCGAGCCGGAAAGCCAGTTCTGCGACGCGTGCGGCGTGCCGCTCGGTGGCCAGGTCAAGCCGGCCGCGCCCCCCGCGCCGCGCTTCGACTCGCCCGGCAGCTACACGCCCAAGCACCTCGCCGAGAAGATCCTTACCTCGCGCAGCGCGCTCGAGGGTGAGCGCAAACAGGTCACCGTCCTCTTCGTCGACGTCTCCGGGTTCACGTCGATCTCCGAGCGGCTCGATCCCGAGGACGTCCATCGCCTGATGACGCGCGCCTTCGAGCTGATGCTCGCAGAGGTGCACCGCTTTGAGGGCACGGTCAACCAGTTCCTCGGCGACGGGATCATGGCGCTGTTCGGCGCACCGATCGCGCACGAGGACCACGCGCAGCGCGCCGTTCACGCCGCGCTCGGCCTCCGCAAGGCGCTCGAGGCCTACCAGGAGGACTTGCAGCGCAAGCGCGGGATCACGTTCCAGGTGCGCCAGGGGCTGAACACCGGCCTCGTGGTCGTCGGCTCGATCGGCTCGGACCTCCGCATGGACTACACCGCCGTCGGCGACACCACCAACATCTCCGCCCGGCTGCAGCAGGCCGCCGATCCCGGCCGCATCGTCATCTCCGAAGCGACGCACCGGCTCGTCGACGGCTACTTCTTCACGCGCCCGCTCGGCGCCCTCGCGCTCAAGGGCAAGTCCGAGCCGGTGTCGGCGTGGGAGGTGATCGCCGCACGCACGGCGCGCACGCGGCTGGACGTCGTGGCCGAGCGCGGCCTCACGCCCTACGTCGGCCGCGAGCGCGAACTGCGCGTGCTCTTCGAGTGCTTCGAGAAGGCGAAGACCGGCCGCGGCCAGGTCGTCTTCATCGTGGGCGAGCCGGGCATCGGCAAGTCGCGCCTGCTGCACGAGTTCCGCCGTCTCGTCGGCGACGAGGCGACGTGGCTGGAGGGCCACTGCATCTCCTTCGGCCAGTCGATCGCGCTCCACCCGATCATCGACATGATGAAGCGCAGCTTCCGGATCGAGGACAACGACACCGAAGGCACCATCGCCCGCAAGATCGAGCGCTCGATCATGCTCTTCGGCGAAGACATGCGGCCGATCGTCCCCTACCTGCGCTATTTCCTGTCGGTCGATCCCGGCGACCCCGCAGTGCTCACCATGGATCCACAGCAGCGGCGCGGCGAGATCTTCGTCGCGCTCCGGCGGCTCCTGGTCCGCGCCTCCGAGGTGCGGCCGCAGGTGCGCGTGCACGAGGACTGCCACTGGATGGACAAGGCGACCGAGGAGAGCCTTCTCTTCGTCGCGGACAGCGTTCCCAACAACCGGATCCTCGACATCTATACGTACCGCACGGGCTACCGACATCCATTCGGCGAGCGCACGTATCAGACGCGGATCGCGCTGACCGCGCTCTCGGAGGCCGAGAGTCTGCACATGGCGGAGGCCGTCCTGGCCACCGAGAGCCTGCCCAAAGATCTGAAGGGGTTGATCGCGGCCAAGGCCGAGGGCAATCCGTTCTACGTCGAGGAGGTCGTCAAGTCGCTGCAGGAGGTCGGTGCCATCCGCAAGGCGGGTGACGCCTACGTCCTCACCAAGCGGCTGGACGAGATCTTCATCCCCGACACGATTCACGACGTGATCATGGCGCGCATCGATCGCCTGCCCGAGGCGCCCAAGAAGACGCTCCAGCTCGCCGCCGTGATCGGCCGCGAGTTCACGAGCCGCCTGCTCGGCCGCATCGCCGACATCCGCGGCCGGCCCGAGGACTTCCTGTCTGAGCTCAAGGCCTTGGAGCTCATCTACGAGAAGGCGCTCTTCCCCGAGCTCGCGTATATGTTCAAGCACGCGCTGACCCACGACGTGGCTTACAACTCGTTGCTCGTCCAGCGGCGGCGCGAGCTGCACCGCACCATCGCGCTGGCCATCGAGGAGCTGTACGCGGACCGGCTCGCCGAGCACTACGAAGTCCTGGCGCATCACTTCTCGAAGGCCGAGGATTGGGCGCGCGCGCTCGAATACCTCTTGAAGGCCGCCGACAAGTCGATGAAGTCGTTCTCCAACCGCGAGGCCATCAGCCTCTACGATCAGGCGCTGGAGGTGGCGAGGAACCTCCGCGACGCCGTCGACGTCCAGACGCTGATGGCGATCCGCGACGCGAAGGCCAACGCGTACTTCGCGCTGAGCGACTTTCACGCCGCGCGCGCCGAGGGTGAGCAGCTCCTGGTACTGGCCCGCCAGGCGGGCGACCGCGTCCGGGAGGGCGCGGCCCTGGCGGGAATGGGCTTCGCCTCGCTCTGGGCCCACGACTTCGACCGCGCGCTCTCGGAGGCCAACGCGGCGATCGCCGTCGCGCGGCCGATCGGCGTGGACGCCGTCGTCGGCGTGAGCCGGTTCACCACCGGGTTCGTGCTGGCGGTCACGGAGCGGCTCGAGGCCGCCAAGACCGAGTTCGCCGAGGCCCTCACGATCAGCCGCCGCGGCAACGCCCATGTGCCGGCCGCGCTCTCGCTCGGCTTCATCGCGCTGCAGACGAGCTGGGAGGGCGGCTACACGGAGGCGACGGCACGCGCGGCGGAAGCCGTGCGCCTCGCGCGCGAGCACAACCTGGTGGTCCCTCAGCTGTGGACGGTGTGGATCTCCGGCGTCGTCGGCATCGGCAAGGGCGACTACGACGAGGCGCTCACGACGCTCGAGGAGCATTTGGCGCTCTGCGAGAAGGCCGGCGACGAGGTCATGGGCCACCGCGTGCTCAACACGCTCGGATGGCTCTGGACTGAGTTCGGCGACGCGGAGCGCGCGATCGAGGTGAACCGACGCGGCGCCGAGGGGGCGCGCAAGCGCGGTGATCCCGAGACCATCGCCAACGCCGAGCTGAACCTCGCCGACGTCCTGCTGGCGCAGGGCGATCTCGTCCACGCGCATGACATCGTCGAGGGCGTCCACCGCCTGGTCCGGGACCCCGCGACCAGCGAGTGGATGCGCTGGCGGTACTCGACGCACCTCTTCGCGACGATGGCGCAGATCGCGGTGGCGCGCGGCGATCAGGACAAGGCGCGCGAGTGGACAGATCGCTGCCTCGAGCTCGCCACGCGCAGCCGCGCGCCCAAGAACCTCGTCAAGGGCTGGCGGCTGCGCGGCGAGATCGCCCTGGGGCGCCGCCAGTGGGACGACGCCACCGCCGCGCTCGACCGGGCGCTGGAGATCGCGCGCTCGCTCGGCAATCCCACCCAGCTGTGGCGCACATACGATGCACTGACGCGGCTGCACGACGCGCGACGCGATCCCGACGCCGCGCGCCACGCGGCGCGCGCCGCGCGCGAGGTACTCGAGGGCGTGCGTGGCCGGCTGCGTGACGAGCGGCTGCGCGCGGCCTTCGACGCGTCGACGGCCATTCAGCGCGTCTACCGGCTGGGCCCGGAGCGCTGAGATGGCCGTCCCGCGCTTCGGCCTGAACCGGTTCGACCCGCGCTCGGTCGACGCTTTCGCCGCCGACGTGCGGCGCGCGGAGCGCCTCGGCTGGGACGCGGCCCTGCAGCCGGACTCGCAGCTCCGCCGCCGAGACACGTACGTCTTGCTCGCGGCCGCCGCGCGGGCCACCGAGCGCATCACGCTCGGCACGCTGCTGGCGAATCCCGTCAACCGCCACCCGAGCGTCACCGCGTCGTCGATCGCCACCATCGACGAGCTGGCGCCGGGCCGCGTGCTGCTCGGCTGGGGCATCGGCGACACTGCGGTACGCCTCGCCGGGCTGCGGCCGGCGCGCGTCAAGGAACTCGAGGCGGGGACCCGGCTGATGCGCGCGCTGCTCGACGGCGAGGCGGTCGAGGTCGGCGCCCAGCGTCCAGCGCGGCTGCCGCACGCGCGTCCCGTGCCGATCTGGATTGCCGCGGGCGGGCCGCGCACGCTGCGCATGGCCGGCGGCGTGGCCGACGGCGTCTTCATCCGCGTCGGAACTCATCCGGCCAACATCGCGGGATCGATCGAAGCGATCCGCGCCGGCGCCGCGGAGGCCGGCCGCGATCCCTCGAGCGTGCGGCTCGGCGTGATCTTCCACACGGTCCTCGTCGACGACGCGGCGCGCGCCGTGACGATGGCCAAGTCGATGGCCGCCGGCTACTACGAGTACTCGCCGATGCTCTTCGATCGTCCGGGATTGCCGTGGACGGGCCCCGATCCCGAAACGCTCAAGCGTGAGCGACACGTGTGGCCCGACTTCCACCATGCGACCGATCTGGAGATGAGCGGCCGCGTCGTGGACTTCCTGCCCGTGGAGGCGGCCGACGCATTCGCCCTGCGCGGCGGACCCGCGCAGATCGTCGAGCAGCTCGTTCGTGTGCTGTGCGCGGCGCCGGCGGCCTTCGATCACGTCGTGCTGCATCCGATCCCAAACCCGATGTGGCCCGACGATCCGGAGCGCGACTATACCGCGCGCGTCGCGCGCGAGATCCTGCCGGCGGTGCGGCGCGCGCTCGCCCGGTAGCGCTCGTGCGCGCGCGCGGGTGCGAGGCTATGATCGAGCATGCGCATCGCACAGCTCGTGAGACTCGCGTCCGTTCTGTTTCTTGCGGTCACCGCGGCCGCGTGTACGACCGCCGAGACCACGCCGTCGGCGACCGTCACCACGATCGACCCCGCCGGCGCCCGCTACTTCAAGCTCGACTGGACCGCCGCGCCGGCCGGCAGCCCCACGCAGTACGTGGACGGCTACATCCTCAACACGTACGGCGAGGCCGCTCGAGTGCAGCTCCTCGCGCAGGGCCTGGACGCGACGGGGCAGGTCGTCGATCAGCGCATCGACTATCCGGACGCGCCGGTGCCCGGCTTCGGCCGCGCCTATTTCCACATCGGCCCGCTCGCCGCCGCCGACCATTATCAGGTCACGGTATGGAGCGCGTACTTTTTCCAGGCCCCACACATTCGCTGAGCAACGGGCGCGTCACGCGTCCATGCGTCGCTCTTCGAGATCCAGCTCGCGCTCGAGGTGACGCAACACCTCGTCGTTGATCTCGCCTTCCGTGCGCAGCCGCAGCAGTGCCTCGCGCTCCGAGTCGATGACCGTGCGCTTGATCTCGCGATGCTCGATGAGCTCACGATCCTCGCCGTCGCCGGCGGATCGATCGCGCGCCCGCTCGACGTGCTCGGAGCGATGCCGGTAGGTGTCACGCAGCTGATCGAGCAGCGGCCGGTGTCCCGGCCACACCGGGTAGAGCTCGTCGATGCGCCGTGTCGCGGCGTCGAGCAGCCGTTGCCGCGCGCTCGCCTCCTCCGCCGGTAGCCCGGGGTCGGCGGCCAGCCCGAGGCGTCGAATCAGCCACGGCAGGGTCAGCCCTTGTGCCAGCAGCGTGAACACGATGACGGTGAGCGTGACGATGATGACGGCGTCGCGCGCGGGAAACGGCCCGCCGGCGGGCAGCCTGGTTGGAAGCGCGAGCGCAGCGGCGAGCGACACGACGCCGCGCATTCCTGCCCACGACAGCACGAGCGAGCACGCGACCGGCCAGTGCAGCTCCTGCCGCCCTACGAGTCGTGGCACGAAGATGGTTCCGAAGACGAAGACCGCGCGGACGACGATCAGCACCGCGCAGATGACGAGGCCGACGCCGACGAGCGCGAGCGCCCGCTCCGCGGTCAGCGCGCGCATGATCAACGGGACTTCGAGACCCATCACGATGAACACGAAGCCGTTGAGCAGAAAGGTGAGCGTGTCCCACACGGCGCGGCCGGTCAGCCGCGCGTCGGCGCCCATGATCTGCGAGCCGCGCTGCCCGAGGTACAGCCCGGCCGCGACGGCCGCGATGACCCCCGAGGCGCCGAGCCGGTCCGCGGGGAGAAACGCGGCGTACGGCGTCAGCAGCGAGATCGTCATCTCCACCGGCGTGTCGTCGATCCGCGCGCGGATGTGCGCGATCGCCCACCCGACCGCCACGCCAATCACGCCCCCGCCGACCAGTGCGCCGGCGAACAGCGTGACCGCCGTGGCCGGTGAGAACGCGCCGCCCGCGGCCACCGTCAGCGCCATGCCGTAGATCGTCAGCGCGGTGGCGTCGTTGAGCAGGCTCTCGCCCTCGAGAATGGTCACGATCTGACGTGGCAGACCGAGCCGTGAGGCGATCGCGGTCGCGGCCACCGCGTCGGGCGGTGCGACGATGGCGCCGAGCGCGATCGCCACGGCCCACGGCATGCCGGGAATGAGCGCTCGCGCCACCACCGCGACGGCCAGCGCCGTGGCCAGCACCAGCGCGACCGCCAGCGCGCTGATCGTCCCGAGGTTGGCGCGCAGGCTCCGCAACGGCGTAAAGAAGGCGGCGACGTACAGCAGCGGCGGCAGGACGATCAAGAAGATGAGATCGGGATCGATCTCGATCCGCGGAACACCGGGCACGAGCCCGAGGCCGAGCCCGCCGATGACGAGGAACACGGGGTAGGCCATGCCGATGCCGCGCGCGATCGTGACGAGCGCGGCCACCGCGATGAGCAGGGCGAGAATCAGCTCGGCGCCAAGCACCGGCTAATCGTCCAGCGTCCTCACCCGTGGAAGCTGCGCCGACCCTCCTCGCGTGTCCAGAGCCGGATCATGTGCCGCTTCAGGTGAGGCTCCTGCGCGTCCGTGAAGTCGGTTCGGGCGTGCGCGAACGCGCGATTGTTGATGAACTGCACCTGACCGCGCTCGATGGTGAGCTGCACGGCGAGCGCGGGCGAATCGAGCAGCTCGCGCATGGCGGCGAGCGCCTCGCGCGCCTCGTCATCGAGCGGCTCGCCGGCCAGGTCGGCGCCGGTCTCGATCAGCTTCTCGTTGACGCAGGCCATGAACGCGTGGTTTTCGTACTGGAACACCGGCCGGCGCGAGACCTTGTCGTCGCCGGGAGCGTGCTCGGCCTGGCGGTCCCACGGCACGGGGCGATAGAGACGCGCGAGCAGCGCGGGATGACGGCGCGCCATCTCGTTGTGCACGCTCACCAGGCTGACGAAGCGGCT
>Ga0075421_100010538_pt1 | contig 11426 bp, 16 predicted proteins | sample SoiMetdeltSBSDD5_FD_75292 | JGI IMG/M metagenome (GOLD analysis project Ga0075421, IMG submission 75292) | Bulk soil microbial communities from a Populus tree surrounding site in Tennessee, USA - Soil MetaG P. deltoides SBSDD5 | ecosystem: Environmental > Terrestrial > Soil > Tree plantation...
GCCGTTTCCCTCGCATGAGAGCTACGGCTACTCTGAAGAACATTGGATACCTCCAAAACGCAAACGCCCCCCGTATCGCCGGGGGGCATTGCGGGCCGTATAGGCGGCCAACCCTAGCACTAGTGCTAATTCGCGTCAGGGGCGACGCTATCCCGCTTCCCCTTCTTACCACCCTTCCCCTTGGGTGCCCCTGCCCCGCTTCCGTCTTTCGTGTCCGGTTCGGGGTTCTTCGCTTCTTCGAAGGTGCGCTTTGCTTCCGCGGCAATGGTGCGCAAGTCGCCGGCCTTTATCTTGTCGGCAACCTTGTCAGGAATGCGAATCATGTGCTCTATGAGCGCTTCCCAATCGTCCGTAGTGAGCTCGATAAGGTCGGCTCGTGCCAACCCTCCAAGCTTGCCTGCGAACGATGTAGCCTGACCCATTAGCTGGGCCATGACTGACTTTTTGCCGGTTGACGTGCGGGGTTGCTTGTTCCTTACAAGCTTGTCGTATGCGTCGCGTTGCGCGCCGGCCCCCTCGATACGCGAAAGTTGATCCATCTCTTCCGCTGTCAAAGGAATCGGAGCCTTTCGCCAGTCTCGGAGCACGTCATGGGGTAGAGTGCAGATACGGTGCATCTTCGAGGCGTAGGTTTGACCCTTGCCGATGCTCCAAGCAATCTCCGTATCGTTCTTACCGTGTTTGAGTAGCTCTTGAACCGCGAAAGCAGTGTCAGCCGGCTTGACGTTCTCGCGTTGCATGTTCTCGCGAATGTTGGCCGCGCGTGCGTCCGCTTCGGTCATCTCTTTGACTTCCGCTTTCGCAGTTGCCATCTGAGAACCGAGCGCTTTCGCAATCGCGTGCAAGTCCTTGTCCTTGTATGACTCGTTCGACTTGCGCAATACGTCGCACATGGCTTCGAACCGCCGAAACCCGACAACCACGGCATACGGGGTGCGTTTGGCTTTCGTCTTGTCAGGGTGCGGGCGGAGTAACACCGGAGTGTCTTGCCCCTTTGCACCGATTGACTCGACAAGGTAGCCATACTCCTCGTCTGCTCGGAAGTCGCCGGACCGGCAATTCCAAGTATGGTCCGCGTCAATGAGATTGAGCGGAACAAGTTGCACGATTACTGCTTTTTCTGTTTTTGCCATTGGTCAGTTACCTTTCGTTACCGCTAGCACTAATGCTAAACGGCAGTTGCCATGTCACATACATCAGTCTACCCTAGCACTAGTGCTAAAGCAAGGGGGTTTTTCGAGTTACAGTTATAGCAGAAACTAACGCTTCGGGCACATACACTGCAATTGCATCCCGTCCACGTAAACGGTGCCATTGCCCCCGTCTTCACAAGGCGGGTTAGCGCATGGGTCGAACATTGCCCCGTCCGGCGCATTAGCGCCCGCGTCGCAGGGTTCGACATTCGAAACGGTGGTTACCTCGGTTGAGTCGACGGAACCGCCACAGGCGGCAAGAAACAGCGAGATAGCAACAATGAGTTTTACCATGATTGGAATCCTTTCAAGTGCCTTAGCACTAGAACAAGGGTAGACTTCTTTCCGCTTGATTCCCGTTGCAAGAGCCTTAAGAGGACTAGCCTTTTTCTGCTCGGTTCGGGAGTCTGCTTCCGCTTGCGGGCGGAAAGAACGGCGGGCTATGTCAACGCCCCGCGGCCGAGGGGTTCTTATGCACCCCACGTGCCAGGATGAAAAGCGCTAGAATTAGGGAGTTTAGCATTAGTGCTAGCCTGACTTTGCTGTCACATTGTTACGGTGTGACGTCACAAGTTGCGGTGTCCAGGGAATCAAGCCGGTTTCAGTGTGGATAAACTTTTGAGACATGGGAGCCGGCCCGAAACGGTTTTTGACCGGACAACGTAAGATCCGTTCCGGTTCGTCCGCTCGTCCCTCGAGGGTCAAGAGCACGTCCACGGCATGCGCTAGACTCATCTCCCCTGCAAAGTCGTCATCCTTGTTGAAGTGGTTGATTATGAATGAGGGACACTGACACTCTTTCGCATAGGCTTTCAACGTCTGACACACAACCACTTGTTGCGTGTAATCCTTGCCGCACAATCCTTGCAGTGAATCCAGGATGATTAGACCCGGCTCGGTCGCTTGGAGCAATGCGGCGAGTGTTTCGGAAACCGATTCTTCGAAGTTGGGAAGCCCGCCTAATGCGTCCAACATGTGGATGTTATCTTGTGCATATTGGTCCAACCCTAGACGGTTCGCACGCGCGCGGATATCGCCCGGGGCTTCTTCCGCTGCAATGTAGAGCGTAGGGGCGAACCCCTCGCCACTCTTGATTAGGTTGCTCGCCACTGTGAGTAAGAGTGTGGACTTCCCTGCCCCGGGTGTACCGGCAATCAGTACGGTACTCGTCTCTACTAGCCCGCCACCTAGACAGACGTCTATGATACCTGTCTTTCCACGGTTGTAATCCGAGGCTTCAACCGTTGAAAGCTTGACGGTCAATGCCGCGCTTGTTTCCTCGTCATCATTCGCGGCGTCCGTCATTGCGAATACACCGCAATCAGGACACTTGAACTTGTCGGGAGGTAGCTTCACTTTGCAATTGGGACACTTTGCCATGACGTATACTCCTATTGTGTGTCACTTGACACAGTGTGTAAACTATACTATACTTCTTGTGTAAGGTCAAAAGCCTTACATGTGACATGGCAACACAGAAAACGACCGCTACAGCTATCCCCGGAATTCGATTCGACTCTGACGGTAACCCTCTAATAGAGACTGACGAGGGTTGGGTACGTGTGAAAGCAAAGTACCCTCAGAAGACAGCCGTACCTAAAAAGGCTGACACTCCCGAGCCCCCTGGAATTCGATTCGACTCTGAGGGAAACGCTTTGATTCAAACCGACTTCGGTTGGCAAACTCTCACAGGACACAGTGTCTTGTGTCTCTACACACGTGTAGATAAGAAAGTCACATGGGGGAGCGGTCACGTTCTCAAAGCCTCGGGTCATAAACTTACAATCAAGATTGCGCAATCCGCGCCCCATGCGGATATCCTAATTGAAACAACCGTGAATAGCATTAATGCTACTTGGAAGTTACGGTTTCCCTACACCCCAAAGTGTGGGAAGCCTATAACCTATTGTGGTAAGCCGGCGGGCCACAGTGGGCAATGTGCGCCGGTAGGAGATAGAGTCAATGGCAAACGTACAGAGTAACAAGGACCGTAGGAATCAAGAGCGTATGAGTGCAGCCGATGCGGCTAGGAACGACCCCGAAGCAATCGAAGATGAGGACTTCGACATAGATTCGGCGTTCACAGACGAGCAAGTTGGCTTACCTCCGTATTGGAACCCGGAAGTAGGCCGCAAGTTCCGCGCAACGGTGTGTGGCATCGACGACAAGGACCCGGAGTTTAACCGCTTCGTATTGCGCGCGTCGCATGGCATCCGATGCCAGCGAGGCCCCGCAAAGGATGCGGAAACGCTTTTGGTCCAAAAGGGTCAATACTTCACATGCTCGGTATACGCCGCGCTACCCCTTCAACGCTTCGTAGGATTCGAAGTCATTGTAATCTGTGTGAAGCTACGCGAGGGGGTTACGAAAGAAGGTTTCGACGTTTGGGAGTTTCGTGTTCTCACAGACGAGGAAACGAAAAAGCAATTGGAATCCCGCCGCTCAATCCAAGCCGCGGACGCAAGGTTCTAAGTCAAAGGGCCATGATAGAACGGCCCCCCTAGCGGTATGCCAGGGGGGCCGTGAGTCATGGCAACTGACCCATGACTAAGCGTATCAAAAAACGAGGGAAAGTCAAGTCAAAACCGCGAGTTAGGAAACCGGACAAGGCACGGTCACTAGCAGCGAAAAAGGGGTGGGAAACACGCCGCGGCCATACGCGAAAGGCAATGAGTAAGGCTGACTTCCCCCCTGAGATTCAACGCATCATTGACGAGCGTGTAAGGAAAGAAGTAGCGCGCGAGCTAAAGGCTTTGGAGAGTCGCAAAGCAACCCCGGCACTTCAACTAGCACGACAACAACTAGTGACCGAAGCATATGACCAAAAGATACAGCAACACATAGACGCGGCAATCGAGCGTGGCGAATTCGTGGAAGCCGATGAAACCAAGATACTCGGCCGCTTGTTTCTTGTGAACGAGCTCACACCACAGGACTTCGATGACGCCATAGTCGATCTATCCAATGAGTACGAAGATTGGTCAATCCACGACATATACGAACTATGGTACTACGGGGAAGTTCAGTGAGAGAGACCCTTCTACAGTCTGATTGGTTCATGCGTGCCCTACTCGTGGGTACCATGTTCGCGGTATGTGGATTCACTATCGCATTGATTAACTACATGTTTCGCGACCCGCCTGATGATTCCTAGCACTAGTGCTAACTGAAAGGTTCGTGTCATGGCAACAACCCGATTGAATAGGAAAGGTGTACCCAATGAACGCAGCAAAGAAACTCGAGAAGAACAGCATGTACGGGACAGTCAGGAATGTACGTGTGAAACAGAATTCCCCGTCTACTGCGGACCCGAATGCGATTGCCCCATCCACCACAAGCCGCAACGGGTGTCCCGGCGCTCTACTCACAAGCGACGCGCGTAGCTTCATTCTAGATGAATTGAAGCAAGGCGTTACGGCTATCGAGATTACTCCAATCGGCCTTATCCGACACTACGACAAGCGTTCGGCATATCCAACGGATGACTTGCCTATCCCCTACACCTTGACCGATAAAGCGCGCGAGTACTTCGAACGTGGGAAGACAAGTTAGAGAAGAACACTTACCCGACGGACACCCGTGTAAACGTTGCGGGCAATCCGCCTACTCTCATAGGGTTTCGCACCAATCTAAGGGTGACCCCTGCGAAGTATGCGGGTTGCCCGAATTCTGTCACAGACCACGCGAGTACAGAGGGGGACGGGGGCCGGACATATTCGCAGGCATTGACGGAGAAGGACAAGGGCGCAACCCACACCGGTACAACTTCCTTGCGTGTCGCACTGAAGACGGGAGCCGCTCATGGTGGGTTGAGAATCAAGAGGGACTCAACACAGAGCGTTGCCTTGACTTCATTGTCAACCTACCTGAACACGTCAACGTGTTTGCCTATGCGTTCAACTACGACCTAACCAAGATTCTGCAAGACTGCGACGATAGAACCCTTTGGTACTTGTTCCGCCCTGAACAGCGCATACGGGGCGGTTCGCGCGTGCGAGGCCCCCGGCCCGTTTACTGGCGTGGCTTCTACTTGAACCTTCAAGCGTCCAAGTTCTCAGTAAAGAAGAACGGTCGAACGCGCATCATATGGGACGTGTTCAAGTTCTTTCAATCCAAGTTCGTGGGCGCTTTGGAAGATTGGAAGGTTGGAAGTCCCGAGCTTTGGGAACGCATGCAAAAGATGAAAGACAAGCGTTCCGAGTTTGACAAGGTACCCTTTGGCAAGGTCAAGGAATACTGTCTAGAAGAATGTCAGTGTATGGGTCAATTGGCGCGCAAGCTTGTCAACGCTCACGAAGCGGCCGGCTTGCACCTAAAGACTTTCTACGGAGCCGGCTCAAGTGCATCGGCCATGCTGACCAAGATGGGCGTAAAGGAGAAGATTACGCCCCCTCCGAAGGAACTAGAACGGCCCATAGCGCAAGCGTTCTTTGGCGGTCGGTTCGAAAACTCAATCGTAGGGGCCGTTCCCGGTACGGTGTACAACTACGACATATCGAGCGCTTACCCGTACCAACTGTGTTTCCTTCCCTGTCTCCTACATGGCAAGTGGTACCACACTAAGAAGCGGGCCGACCTTGAGAAAGCTCGCACGGCCCTAGTACACTATCGAATTAGCACTAGTGCTAGCCGTTGGTGTCCGTTCCCATTCCGTGACAAGAAAGGCTCAATCTGTTACCCGGCACAATCGGGCGGGGGTTGGGTGTGGTTGGATGAGTACCTAGCCGGTGAACGCATCTTCAAAGCTACGGAGTTTAGAGAGGCGTATGTCTATCACACGGATTGTGATTGTCAGCCATTCGAACAGATTCCCAAGTACTACCTTGAACGGCTACGCATCGGGAAAGAGGGGCCGGGAATCGTTCTGAAACTCGGTATGAATTCTTGCTATGGGAAGCTTGCGCAAAGCATCGGACAAGGTCAATTCAATTGTTGGATATGGGCCGGGCTCATTACGTCGGGTTGCCGCGCACAGATTCTCGACATGCTCGCAATACATGAGTACCCCGCGAATCTGCTCATGGTTGCGACCGATGGCATCTACACACGAGAGAAACTCACGCCCCCGGCTCCGAGGGATACCGGTACGGACGTGGAAGTCATAGACCAAAGTAACGGTAAGAAGGTTCGCAAGCCTCTAGGTGGTTGGGAGGAAACGATACACGAACAAGGCGTTTTCGTCGCCCGGCCGGGTATCTACTTCCCATTGAACCCCTCTCAGAAACAGATAAAGAAGATTCGCGGCCGTGGCATCGGCAAGAGCGTGGTACTAGAGCAGTGGAGAACCATTATCGAATGTTGGGACAAGCATAGGGACACACAGAAAGTACACTTGACCGAGCTTTCACGTTTCAGCGGTGCAAAGTCGTCAATTCATCGACGGATTGTTGGCAAAGAAGAAGTGTTCAAGCGTGCGGACGGTACCGGCTCGATTGAGGGTCATTCGATGCCAAGCTATGGCGAATGGCTTTTGCGCCCCGTTGACATGACGTTTAACCCGATGCCAAAGCGAGAGAGTATCAACCCGGACAATACGTTGAAGCTTAGACGTCTCAACTACTTTGACGAAAGCGTCCCCTATAAGAAGTCGATGAATTCGGATGACGCAAAGATACTACGGCTCTTGACTCAAGAGCTACTAGAGCAACCCGACTGTGACCATACGGAGTATCAATGAGCGCACCCCCTGTTTTACATTGGTCTATCCACACTCGAAACATTCTGTCCAATCTCGTGTATCTATGTCAGTGGTTATCAGGAAAGGAAACAAGTACAATGGCAACTAAAGAGAACCCCGGCCGATTCGATTGCTACGCAAACGCCCGACCCAATGAACCCATGTTCGTGCTATTGGGCCGTGACCCTGTGGCTTGGTACCTAGTCCTTCAATGGGCGGAACTACGTATCAAACTTGCATTGAACCAAACCGACGACGACCAAACAGAAGACGCATTCAAAACCGCAATGGCACTCAAGGAATACGCCGCGGAACAAGGGAAGGACCCTAACGGGGTGTACACCGTTACGGACGTCGAGAAACTCAATAGCCTAGCTAAGGAGTGTCACGATATCTCAGTATCGAAAGGATTCTACGACCCGCCTCCGACATTCGAGCAACGTCTAGTCCTCATTCACTCGGAGGTAAGCGAAGCACTAGAAGAACATAGAGACGGCCGCGCACCCACAGACGAGCGCTATACGAAGTCGCGCGGCGGGGAAGGGCCAAGCAAACCCGAGGGTATCCCGTCAGAGTTTGCCGATATCATCATACGAGTGTTGGACGCATCGGCGTACTACGGTATCGATATCGGTAGAGCAGTGAGAGAAAAACTCGAGTACAACAAGACACGACCCCACAAGCATGGTAGATTCATCTAAGGAGTAGAACAATGCGAAAAGTAATCATGATAGCCTGTAATCCCCAACTTCACGCGCTTTGCGATGATGGCACAGTGTGGCAACATGTCAGTCCACAAGGTTGGCGCCAAGTGGAGCGCATACCACAAGAAGAACCGCCCGCACCCGTAAGGAAAACGAGAGACCCAATCATCGACGCCGCGCAAAACATGTTCCCACAGGGGGACAACGTACAACCCGCGCCAGTTGTCAAGGTGAGTGAATAGCACTAGTGCTAACTACACATACCTACATCAACGCACATTGACCTACAGGGTTTTAGCACTAGTGCTAACGGGGGTTTAGCACTAGTGCTATGTAATTATATACTTGACAGGGTGTTCAGGTATGCTACTATATAGGTGTTGCAATATTCCTCAGAACGGCCGGCCGCTCGTCTCACATATGGGACGAATGGCTAGCCGGTCAGTGTTTTAGCACTAGTGCTAATCGTCTCTTGAAAGGAAACCGACACATGGCATCTACTGCAATGGTTCTCGATTCTCTGGAGCACTCCAATCTACCCGCCCGCGAAAAGTCACAGATTCGCCGGTGGGTAGATAACGTTTCGGGCGGTATTCGCAAGTACGGCGGGAAAGCCAAAACACACTTGCAGGAAACCGGTCAAGTCATGAGAGGTGGCGGAGAAGCCCTATTGGTGGGCGGGTTGCTCGGAGCCGCACATGCGGAACTGAAGACGGGACTAGACGTCAAGGTCGGGAAAGCAAAGGTTCCCGTGGACGGTGTGATTGCAGTAGTCGGGTTAGGTGGCGCCGTGCTTTCAGCCGGTAACGAATTCGCCACGGACCTGCGAAACAGCGGTCAAGACGCTTTGGCCATTCTCTCTTTCCGCAAGACACACGATTGGATTGCAGAAAAGAAGATTGCACGCGGGGAAGTTCCGGGTAGCGCTGCACTCCCCAAGGGTGGCACGTCCAAGGTACATGGCGACGATATGGGCGCCGACGACTTGGGCGGGGACGACATGGGAGCGGACCCGGTCGAAGCGGCTGCACGCGCGCTGCGCTAGTACAGACTCCGGGGGTCTTCGGACCCCTTGAGTTAGCATTAGTGCTAAACGTGCATGGTGCGCAATAGCACTAGTGCTAATTGATTGGAAAGGAAAACCCAACAATGGCACTACGTAAACCAGTTGCCGGTGACCTCGCAATGAGGGACCCGGCTCGTGCTGCGCTCATGGGCGCGTTGCCGGGTTCCAACTTCGGAGGTGAAAGCACCTTCGGAGGGGAATTCAGTGGCGACCCATTCGGCGCGGACCCATTCGGCGCAATTGGCGCGGACCCATTCGGGGCCGTCAGTGGCGACGACATGGGCGACGAGTACGGAGCCGACGACTTCGGGGCAGTCGCACCCCCGAAGGCTGCGCTTGTCGCAGCGTGGAAGAATCGGCAGATGCAACAGAGAATGACGGTTCGCCGTAAACTCGTGTTGCAGCCGAACGCGGGGTCACGAGACAAGATCGAGCGTTACTCGTTTTCGCTCGTTCAGACTCTCACAATCGGTACGGCCGTGGCTCTTGCCATGACCAACACCCCGTCGACGCGCATCCGTCCGCAGCGGGCCGTTTTCAACGCGCCTACCGTGGGCTTTTGCACAATCGACCGCATCGAAGTCGGAAACATCAATTCGTTGGTGGGTTCGGAAGAAGATGCGTTCACCTACGGTCCGCAATCGCAAGGCGTCTTCTTGGACTTGCCGACGATGGAAACTTCCACGCGCGCGAGCGTGTCCGGAAGCTACACCGGCATTGCTCCGGCGCCCTTGTCCAACGGCCAGTTGTACAAGTTCATTGCGACGTTCCAGGGTCCGGCGGAACTGACCGCCTAGTCGGACCATGCGTATCATCTACAATCTTCCCCAAGTCTTCGACGGCGAGGGGTCCGCGCGTGAAAACGCCGCAGTACTTCGCGCGCTGCTAGATTGCTTGGTACGCATCAATCGCATATACCTCCAACACCACACCGCAAAGCCTCTCTACCAGGCCGGTGTGGTGTATGGGCGTACCCTTTGGTGGGAGCCAATACCGGCTATCTACGAAAGGGGTTTCGGTGATTGTAAGAGTCTGTCGGCCGCGAAGATTGCGGAACTAAACCTAGTTGGCATTCCTACGCGGCCCGTGTTTCGTTTCGTTCCCCGCGGGGGCGGTAGAGCGGACTATCACATTCTAATCTTGACCCCTCAAGGTTTCCACGACCCTAGCAAAGTCCTTGGCATGGGCGACGATGAATCATCGTACTTCTATGACCCGGGCAAGTATCTGGAGGTACAGTAATCATGCCGTTTCCCTTGATTCCCGTTATCGCAATCTCTGCCCTTTCTGCCGGTGGTTGGTTCGCACACAAGAAACTCCGCGGCGGAAAGATGACCGACAAGCAAAAGAAGATATACGCCGCGGCATTGCACGAGAAAGACCCCGTGAAGTTGCGTGCATTGGCCGACGGTTTCGATAAGGCCGGCCTAAAGAAAGAAGCCGAACTTTTGCGCAAGCGCGCATTGATTAGCGAGAAGTCGCCAGCCGATAAGAAGAAGTGGCGAGCCGCTTTCAAAAAGGGGATGAAAGCCAAGGACCCCAAGGCGATAGACAACCTTGCAAAGGCTTTCGAGTCGCAAGGTGCAACGGACGCGGCTGCAAAACTCAAACAGTACTCAAAGGGCCTTAAGGCACAAGCGGCCAAGTAAGTGGACTTCAACGCTTCCGCATACGTCAAGGGTGGCCGGTTCTTCATACTTGGCCTAACTGACTCCGACCATGGGCCTATCCCATTCGCGTGGCATTGCGATTGCGATGCACCGGACGGGCCAGTCAATATCGGGGCAGAAGGATTGAACCCTAATGTAGAGGCGGCCCTTGACCAAGCGCACGAAGCAATCACAAGCAAGGTAGAGCTTGAACGTATGCGACTCGTCGCGGCCGAGCTTGTGGACCGCGCAAGGGACGGAGACCAAAACGCGATGGCACTCCTACAGCGGGTTGGAGAGAACGCCCGTAGGGGAGTGCCACGCGCGCAAGTCGCGTTTGGCTTGTGTCAAGAGTACATGAATACTCACGGCCCAAACACGTTTGGGGCGGAACGTAGGCAAGTACGGGGTTTGCTCGGTACCGTTTCGAATGCAATCAAGTCCCGAAAGGAACCGCTAGAGTACTCGACCGCGTTACATGCACTCTTGCCCGGTATCTTGACAGTAGTGGACCCATCGGACGCGGCTGTCATCATTGCCAACGGTCCCCAACTGTACGGTAAGGAAAACGAGAGACTCTCTGCAATCCTTGCCGCGTTCCCCACTGAAGAAGAGCGCAAAGCCTTTACGGCTGGCGCAAGTACGGACCATGTAGACATTGCTCTACAGAAAGTTGGAGCCCCTCTCAAACCCGCTTGCGCCATTGGTTACATCGTTGGCCTAGCGCGACGCATTCAACTAGTACGATTGCCCGAAACTCCCATTAGTGCATTCTCCAAGGATGTAGCTTGGGAACTAGGCGATTAGCACTAGTGCTAAAGGAGTCTAGAACATGCCTGCATTAAAGAACGGTTGGCAGCAAAGCGGTTCACTTTTCATTCAAACGAGTGGGCGTGTACAGTTAACCGCCAACTTCGTAGACAGTCGCTACGGAGCGGGTATGTATACCGTACAATTGGCCATCGTCAAAACTCCAGATATAGCGGGAGCGAACCCGGACGCTACTGCTACCATTATATGGGGTGTGGAAGGGGTTTCCCTTGTTCGAAAAGTCTCTGTGGGGAACGGAGTGAGTGTCAGTGGTACAGGGCAATCCTGTAACGTTATCATTGAGGATTCAACCGTATTCACGTCCGT
>Ga0075421_100010540_pt1 | contig 11425 bp, 7 predicted proteins | sample SoiMetdeltSBSDD5_FD_75292 | JGI IMG/M metagenome (GOLD analysis project Ga0075421, IMG submission 75292) | Bulk soil microbial communities from a Populus tree surrounding site in Tennessee, USA - Soil MetaG P. deltoides SBSDD5 | ecosystem: Environmental > Terrestrial > Soil > Tree plantation...
GCCGCCGATAATGCCGCCGCACCCTCGATCGGCACCGCCTGCATGATCAGCTTCTATTGGCTCCTGCGCCAATCCGATTGCCTCAAGCTTGCATGGGGATCATATCGGCCGGCAGATGCTCCGGACGTGGCGCGCCTAGTTCACCACAAGACGGGCGAGCCGGTCGAGGTGCCGCTGTTTGACGATGACGGCACGACGCTCTTCCCTGAATTATGCGATCGGCTCGATGCGAGCCGGCGACTCGGATCGGTGATCGTCATGCGCGATAAGCCGGATCGCTTGCGGAAGGTTCATTTGCCGTGGAAGCTGGACCATTTCCGGCACGCTTTCGCCGAGATCCGCGAAGCGGCCGGGCTCGAGGACTCAGTGACCTTTATGGGATTGCGCCACGGTGGTCTGACCGAAGGCGCCGATGTCGGGCTGAGTGATGCGCAGATGCGGGCACTGTCTGGGCATCGGACTGCAGCTGCATTGCTCCGGTATTCGCAGGCCACAAGCCGGCAGAGAAAAGTTGGTGCGCGTTTGCGTCGTGATGGAACGAAACAGGGTAATTTGTCGGAATAGAGCTGCTGACGACTTGTTGGAATGGATTTTTCGGAAGCAGCTAAGGTGTTGTTTCAGTTGGTGGGTGTAACAGGATTCGAACCTGTGACCCGCTGATTAAGAGTCAGCTGCTCTACCAACTGAGCTATACACCCGCGCCAAAAGACCGCACACAGGAACCATGCCTGATGCGGCCACTCTCTATCAGAGCGGCGCCGGACTGTCCAGACTTCCTGATCCCGGAAATCTTGCCTTTCAGTCTCGAATTGGGCCACACAGAGACGACCTGGTGTCGCCTGAGGACAAGCAGGGTAGGGATGCACAGTCAGTTGAGCGATCTGCCGATCGTCTTCGCGGAGGTGTCGCTGACCGCCGGCTCCGTCGCCATTTTGCGGGAGTTGTCGCTGACCATCGCGCCCGGTCCTCCCACCGTGCTGCTCGGTCCCAACGGTTCCGGCAAGAGCAGCGTGCTTCACTTGGCGATGGGCCTCGTGCGGCCGAGCAATGGCACGATCAGCTGGGGCGGCCATCCCATCGAGGAGGCGCGCCGTCTGGCGATCGTGTTCCAGCGCCCGGTGATGTTGCGCCGATCCGTCGCTGCCAATGTTCTCTATGCCTTGCGGGCTAGCGGCAATGCCGCCCACGCCGCTCAGAAGGTCGAAACCGTCCTGCGGCGCGTCGGGCTCGCGGGCTTCGAGGAGCGTCCGGCGCGCCGCCTTTCCGGCGGCGAGCAGCAGCGCCTTGCACTGGCCCGGGCGCTTGCAACCGACCCGCAGGTCCTGTTTCTCGATGAGCCCACCGCCAGCCTCGATCCCGCGGCGACGAAGGGGGTGGAGGAGATCGTGCAGTCGATCGCTCGCTCCGGCGTCAAGATCGTCATGGCGACGCATGATCTTGGCCAGGCCCGACGGCTCGCCGGCGATATCGTGCTGCTGGTGCGCGGCCGGGTCATGGAGCATGCTCCGGCGGCAACCCTGTTTGCCAATCCGCAATCGCGCGAAGCTGCCGCCTTCCTGCGGGGCGATCTGGTGCTGTAGCCCAGAAGCACAAGGGGTGGAAGATCTTCGGCAAAGGCGAGATCGACGGTTTGCAGCTGCCCTATCGGGCGCCAGCAGCCGGCACAGCCGGTTTGGCCGCGGCGCGGCGGGTGCGCAGCAGCGCTTGCGCGATCAGCATGAGACTGAGCGATGCAAGCAGCACCACAGTGCCCACCGCATTGATCTCGGGTGTCACGCCGCGACGTATCGACGAGAAGACGTAGATCGGCAGCGTCGTGTCCGGCCCGGCAACGAAGAAGGCGATGATGAAGTCCTCGAAGGAGAAGGTGAAAGCGAGCAGGAAGCCCGCCACGATGGCCGGTGCGAGGAGCGGCAGCACCACTTGGCGAAAGGTGCCGAATGGCGTGGCGTAGAGGTCGGCGGCGGCTTCGACCAGCGCTTGATCCATGCCGGTCAGCCGTGCTCGCACGATCAGGATCACCACCGCGATGTTGAACAGGACATGGGCCGCGGTAACCGTCCAGCTTCCCATCTCGGCGCGCCGGCCAAGCATCCATTCGATCGTCGGATTCAACGTATCGAACAGCGTTACGAAGGCGATCAGCGTGGCAATGCCGATGACCACGCTCGGTACCATGATGGCGACATAGATCAGGGCATCGAAAAGCTGTCGCAGCACCCCCTTGAGGCGTTCGAGGCCGAGCGCGGCCAGCGTGCCGATCACTGTCGAAAGAAAGGCGGTGGCGAGCGCGATGCCGATGCTGGTCCTCAGTGCTCTGACGATCAGCTCGTTGGAGAAGGCGATGGCATACCACTGCGTCGAGAAGCCCTGCCAGTCCATGGCATAGCGGCCGGAATTGAACGAGAAGAACACCACGAGCGCGATCGGCGCGTAAAGGAAGAGGTAGATGAAACCGGCATAGAGGTGCATCGGCGTCATACCAGCGCCACCCGACGCTGTCCGGAAAGCCCGAGGACGAAGCGCATATAGACGACGATGGTCGCGAACATGATGGCGACCAGTGCCACCGACACAGCGGCGCCGAACGGCCAATTGCGGGATTGCAGGAAGAGGTCGACCAGTGCGTTGCCGATGAAGAAGACTTTGCCGCCCCCCAGGAACTGCGGCAGGATGTAGTCGCCCATCAGCAGGATGAAGACGAGCATCGAGCCGGTGGCAACACCGGGCAGCGACATCGGGAGCGTGATCTGCATGAAGCTCGACAACGGCGTCGCCCCGAGGTCGGCGGCGGCTTCGATGAGTCGGCGGTCGAGCTTTTCGAGACTCACATAGATCGGCGGCACCATCAGCGGCAGGAAGCCGTAGACGGCGCCGATCAGCACCGCCGACGGCGTGTTGATGATGCGCAGATCCTCGATCCCGATTGCCGCAAGCCAGCTCGGGATGCCGCGCGAGCCCAGGATCATCATCCATGCGTAGTAGCGCAGCAGCTGACTCGTCCAGAACGGCACGATGCACAGCGCGAGCAGCAGAAGCCGCCACCTCGCCGGTGCCTTGAGCGCCAGGAAATAAGCCATCGGATAGGCGACGATGGCGGTGATCAGCGTGGCAAGCGGGGCGAGCGTCAGGGTGTTGAGGAACGCCTTGCCGCGGGCCGGCAGGTTCAGATAGTTGGCAAAGGTGAAGGCCGGCGCATAGCCGCCGGCCGGCGCGCGCTCGCCGAACGAATAGATCACCACCACCGCCAAGGGCAGGATCAGAAGAAAGATGAAGAAGAGCGCGGCCGGGCTGATCAGCAGTGCGGTGATCAGCGGCGAACGGCCACCGGCCCGCGCTCCCTCATGCGGTCCGGCAACAGTGCCGGCAGCGGTGGCGAGGGAGCGCTGCCGGCTCATGCTCACGCCGCCTTGAAACGGGCCATGATCTCCGCGCGCAGTGGATTGGTCAGCGTCTGTGCAGCGCCGAATTCGAGGTTCGACAGCAGCTCCTTCGCCGGATAAAGGATCGGATTCTCCAACGTCTCCTTGGGGAGCAGCGCATTGGCGCGCTGGTCGGTTGAGGGATAGCCGTGTGCCTTGACCTCCTTGGCATTGATATCCGGCGTCAGCAGATAGTCGATCAGCGCATAGGCCGCCTCGCGGTTGGGCGCGCCTTTCGGGACCGCATAATAGTCGGTCCATATCTCTCCGCCCTCCCGACCGATCACATACTGCATCTCCGGCAGGTCGCGGTGGAGTTGGGTCGCATCTCCCGTCCAGCACACCGACATCCAGGCATCGCCATTGCGCATCGAGGGCTGGTAATCGGAATTGATGCCGAACAGATGCGGCTTGACCGCAATCAGCAGCTTCTCGGCGTCGCCAAGCTCCTTCTCGTCGTTGGAGTTGAACGAATAGCCGAACTGCTTCAGCGCATTGCCGATGGTGGTGAGCTGGTAGTCATGGACCATCACCCGCCCGCTCAATGGTCCCTGGGCAAGCTCCCAGAAGTCTTTCCAGCTCGTCGGGTTCTGCGTCACCTTCTTGGTATTGATGACATAGCCGGTGGTGCCCCAATCCTTGGGAACCGCATAGACGGTGCCGTTGATGGTGCCCTCGGCGGTGAACCGCTTGTCCTGGGCAGCGGCGTCGTAATTGGGCAGCTTGGCCAGTTCGAGCGGCTCGATCAGGCCCAGCTGCTGGTAGGTCGAGATGGTGTAATTGGTCGGCACGAACACGTCCCAGCCGGTCGAGCCCGCCTGGAGCTTCGCCAGCATCTCTTCATTGGAGCCGAAGACGCTCATATTGACCTTGACGCCCGTCTTGGCGGCGAAGTCGTCGAGATTCTGCTGGCTGTGATAGTTCGGCCACGTCGTCAGATTGACGGTGCCTGACAGGCCGGCGGCAAAGGCGCGCCGCGGCTTGAGCCACGGCATGCTGCCGGCGAGTGTCGCAGTGGCCGTGGCAAGGCCCGTGACGGCGAGGAAATGGCGGCGGCTCACTGAGCCCTTTTCCAGTCGCCTCAGTTCGCGCATGAATTCCTTGGCGCTGATCGGTCGGTTCTCCCAATGCTTCCTGGTCATTCTTCTCCTCCTTGAAAACTCAGTCCTCGCATAGTGCGAGGGCGGCCGACAGCGGCCAGCTGATGACGGCATGATCGCCGGGGGCGAGACCGCCCGACTCGGTCTCGAGGCGCTTTGGCGTCAGCACCAGAAGCTCGCCCAGCCCCTCGGCCGTGACCAGATATTCCGTATGCTCACCAAGAAAGATGCGGTTGCGGACGATGGCCGGCCGGACCTGCCGGCGATGGTCGTTGTTCGGCGGCCGTTCGCTCGACTCAAGCCGGATGACCTCGGGCCGAAGGGCGAGGGCGACAGCATCGCCGATACCGGGTCGGCGGGCCCCCGGCGGCAACCGTCCGGCGCTGCGTGTGCCATCTCCCAGCACCACCTCGACTTCGTTGGCTGCGACCAGCTCGACGACGGCGGCGAGGAAATTCGACCGGCCCACGAAGTCGGCGACATAGCGATTGACCGGCTCGTCATAAAGGGCGCGCGGCGGGCCGGCCTGAACGATGCGGCCATCGCGCATGATGCACACCCGGTCCGACATCGACAGCGCCTCCTCCTGGTCGTGGGTGACCAGCACGAAGGTGATCCCGACATTGCGCTGCAGGTTCTGGAGCTCGATCTGCATGTCGCGCCGGAGCTTGCGGTCGAGAGCGGCCAGCGGCTCGTCGAGAAGAAGCACCTGGGGCCGGTTGATCAGCGCGCGGGCGAGTGCGACCCGCTGCTGTTGTCCGCCGGACAGCTCGAAGCTGCGGCGCTGGTCGAGCCCGGAAAGGCGGACCAGCTCGAGCGTCTCGGACACACGGCGGCTGATCTCGCTGCGGGGCGGACGCGGCCGAAGCTGGCGCAGTCCGAAAGCGACGTTGTCGAAGACATTGAGATGGGGAAATAGCGCGTAGTGCTGAAATACCATGTTCACCGGGCGGCGATAGGCGGGAACACCGGTGACGTCGACGCCCTCGATCAGCACATGACCGGAAGCCGGCTGTTCGAAGCCGGCGATCATGCGCAGCGAGGTGGTCTTGCCGCAGCCGGAAGGCCCGAGCAGCGACACGAAGGTCCCTTGGGCGATTTTCAAGCTGACATTGTCGACCGCCAAAACATCCCCGTAACGCATTGAAACATCTTGGAATTCAACGACAGGGTTGGCCGCAGCGCCGGTGCGCATGGCGAGGTCGACGACGGTTTGGTCCATGGCCGGTCATCATGCAGAGAGCTTATCGATTGAACAAGGGGCGGGTTTGGCGCCCGACTTCCTGCCAGCGCCCTGTCATGAGACTTCGAATTTCATCGCCGGCTTTCATCGCAGCCGACTGAAATGCCGTCGCGAATCGTTGCGCGGGTCCAGGGAATCGGCCAATCCTCCGAAGCACGATGCTGCGAATCCTGCACACGGGCGACTGGCATATCGGACGCACACTTAACGGGTGGGCGCGTCGCAACGAGCATGCTGTGGCTCTTGCCGAGATCGAGCGCATCATCGTCGAGCGACAGATCGATGCCTTGATCGTCGCCGGCGATATTTTCGACAGCATGGCGCCGAGCGCCGATGCCCGCGGCATGTTCTATGGCGCCATGGATCGCATGCATGCGCGCCGACCTGGACTGTCGAGCATCGTGATCGCCGGCAACCACGATCACGCCGGACAGCTCGAGGCTCCCTCGGTGCTGTTGCAACGGCTCGGCACCCGGGTGGTGGGGACGCTGCGGCAGGTTGACGGCCGCCTCGATGCGAGGAAGCACCATGTCGTCTTGAAGGATGCGACAGGATGCCCGAGAGCCTGCGTGCTGGTCCTGCCGTTTCTCGGCGTTGGCGATATCCCCCGCATAGCGCCGGAGGAGTGCACCGGCTCGGCCATCGTCGAGGGCGTACGGCGGCTGCATCAAAGTGCGATCGCCGAGGCGCGGGCGGCGTCCGACGGGCTGCCGCTGATCGTGACCGGGCACCTGACGCTTGCCGGCTCGGCCGAGAGCGAAATCTCGGAGCGGCGCATCCTGGTCGGTGGCGAGCATGCCGTGCCGCATGACATCTTCCCTCCAACGGTCGCTTACGCCGCGCTTGGCCATCTCCACCGCCCGCAATGGGTCGGGCGGACCACGGTGCGTTATGCCGGCTCGCTCTTTCCCTTGTCGGCGTCCGAGCGTGACTATGAGCACGGGGTGAGCGTGGTCAGCATCGATCCGACGGGTGGCGTGGCGGTGGAGCACCTGCCGCTTGCCCGTCCGGTGCCCTTCATCCGCCTGCCGGCCAGCGGCGCCCTGGAGCGGTCGGCGATTGCCGATGCGTTCCGGGAATTGAGCCTCGATCCGCAGCTCGCAACCGAGCTCAGGCCGTTCGTCCATGTCGCCGTCAAGGTGAATGGTACGGCGGCGGGGATCCGTGGCGAGGTCGACGAGATCGCCGGCGGCTTTCCGGTCAGGGTAGCAGCGCCCCCCGAGATCGTGCGCAGCTGCGCGATCGAGCACGCCGGCAACGCCGCTGGGACCGCACCGCCCCAGCTCAAGGACATCGATCCGCTCGATCTCTTCACCCAGGCCTTCGTCGCCTGCCATCAGGTGGCGCCGGCGGAGATTCACCTGCGGGCCTTCGCGGCAGCGCGGGAAGAGGTCTAGCGCCATGCGCATCCTCAGAATCGCCGGAGAAGGCTTGGCGAGCCTGGTACAGCCCTTCGTCGTCGATCTGACTGCCGAGCCGCTGAAGGGTGCCGGTCTTTTTGCCATCACCGGTCCGACCGGCGCTGGCAAATCGACGATTCTCGATGCCGTCTGCCTCGCCATTTACGGGCAATATCCGCGCGCCGGCCATGCCGGCCCGGAGAAGATCGCCGATGTCAACGAGGAAGAGCTGGCGGCCGGCGACGAGCGCTCGATCCTGAGCAAGGGCGCCGCCTGGGGGTGTGCCGAGGCCGAGTTCATCGGTCTGGACGGGCAGCATTATCTGGCGCGCTGGCAGGTCCGGCGGGCGCGCGATCGGCCAGACGGCAAGCTGCAGCGGGTCGAGCGCTCGCTGGCCCGGATCGGTGATGGAGGAATCGAGATGATTGCGGCCCAGGCCCGGGAGATCGACCGGGAGGTTGAAGCTGCAACCGGATTCACCTTCGAGCAGTTCCGGCGCACCGTTCTTCTGGCGCAAGGCGATGTCGATGCCTTTCTGCGGGCCCGCCCCAAGGATCGCGCGGCGTTGCTCGACAAGATCACCAACACTGGCGTCTATGCCGAGATTTCGCGCCGGGTGCATGAGCTGTGCCGGGTCGCCGAGGCCAGCATCGAGCGGCTGGCGGCCGAGCTTGGCGGCATCGGTTTGATGCCGCCCGAAAGGCGCAGTGGGCTCGAGGCGGAGCGGCGCGAAGCCGAGCAGGCGCTCATCTCCCACAAGCAGGAGCGCGATCGCATCGATGGCGAGATCGTCCGCCATGGGCAGATCGAGGCCTGTCGGGCTGCCCTGGTGCGGGCCGAAAGCGATCTCGCGGAGGCCGTCAGGCAGCAAAGCGCCGCGGCCGAGCAGAAGGCGCGTCTCGATCTCCTCGACAAGGCGGCGGCGCTGCGGCCGATGCTGCACCATCTCGAGGCGGCGCGGGCCGAGACCGACAAATGCCGCCAGGCCCATACGAGCGCCAATGACGAGCTGACGCGCTGCGCCGACGCCCTTGGCGACGCGGCGGCTGTCCTTGCCAGGCGGGCCCAGGAGGAGCAGGCGAGCGAGCTGGAGTTCCAGGAGTTCGTGCCGCTCTGGGAGGAAGCCGCCCGGCTCGACGGCGAGATCGCCAATGCCCGGAAGGACGCTGCCGAGCTCCGCGAGAAGGTCAACCGCCAGCGTATGGCCGCCGTCGATGCCGCGGCCTCGGCGCAGGAATCGACGAGCCGGCTGGCCGAGCTCGAGAAGCAGCTTCGGCAAGTCGGCGGCGAGTTGCGCAGTCATGGGGCGGCGCGGCTGCTCGCCGAGCAATGGCCGACGGTCGAGGGCGACCTGCCGAAGCGCGACGCGTTGCGCCGCGACTCTCAGAAACTCGCCGGCTCGCTGGCAAACATCGCTTCCGAACGCGGCCAGATCGTCGACCGGCTGGACCAGGCCAGCGCGGGGATTGCCGAGATCCGCGACCAGGCCGAGGCGTTGCGTGAGCGTGCCGCGCAAAAGGCATCTGCCCTGAAAGCGGCCGAGAACCCGGCTCTCGAGGCCCGGGCGGCCAGTCTCGACCAGTTGGCGGAGCGTGCCCGTATCATGCAGGAGGCAGCACGCCGGCATGCCGCTGCCCGGTCGCGACTGGCCTTGGCCGAGCGGACGCAGCGCGACGAGGCCGATGCCCTGGTGCGCCACATGGAGGCCGCACGATCGGCTCAGGCGAGGCTCTCCGAGGCACGCGATCGGCGTGGCGCCGACCAGCTGCTGTTCGACTTGGCGGAGGCCGCCGTATCGACGAAGGCGGTGGAGCTCAGGGCCGCCCTGGTCGAAGGCGAGCCCTGTCCGGTCTGCGGTTCGGCCACGCACCGCCAGGCGGAGGAGACGGCCGAGCTGGTGGCAGCGCTGAAGCTGCGCAAGGCGGCGATCGACGCACAGATCGAGGAGGCCGAGCGGCTGGAGGCGGAAGCTCTCGGCCAGGCGGCGGCGGCGCGGTCGCGCCAGGGGGTTACGGAGGAGCAGGTCGCCACCCATCGCAGCGAGATGGTCGAAGCGCGGCAGGCCTATGGGCGCAGCCGGGCGTTGTTCCTCGCCGATCGCCGGCAGAAGGATCGCGACCTGGCGGCCAGCGCCGATCCGGATCCAGTCGCTACCGAGTCGCTGATCGCAATGATCGACGAGCGCCGGGCGGCGTGCCGCGAGAGGCTCAAGGCATCGAGCGCATTGCGCCAAGAGCGCGACCAGCTGGTCGAGGCGGCGGAGGGCTTCGAGCGCGAGCTTGCGCGTCTGACCGAGGATCGCAGCGCTCTTGCCGGCCGCCTCAGCGAGCTGAAGGAGGCCGCCGCCGTCGCCACTGAACGGAGTCATGGCTTGCACGACCGCATCGCCTCGATCGACCGTGAGCTCAAGCCGCTGATCGAGCCGCTCGGACTGAGCGAGCTCGATCTCGACCGCGATCCCGACGGCCTCGTGACGCAATTGGCGAAGCAGGCAACGGCCTATCGCGCTCTGGCCGATCGATTCCGCGGCTGCGAGAGTGAAATTGCCAAGCTCAATCCCCGTTGCGTAGAGAGCCGGTCGCTCGAGGAACGGGTCCTGGCGCAGCTAAGGGAGGATGAGGCGGTGCTGGTCGGGCGCGAGGAGCGGATCGACGAGCTGCGGCTGCGTCGCGCCGGGCTGCTCGCCGGCGAGGAGACCGGGGCCCATCGGGCCCGGCTCACCCATCTCCGCCGGCAGGTGCGTGAAGCTTTCAAGCTGGCCGAGGCGGCCCATGGCGTGACCAAGGCCGAGGAAGCAACGGCCGCAAGCCGGGCAGCATCGCTTGCCGCTTTGGTCGACCAGGCGCGGATGCGCGAGGACCGCGCTGCCGACGATCTTGCCGATTCGAAGCGCAAGCTGGCATTGAGCGATGCCGAGCTCGCCACCCTGATGGCGGTCGATGATTCCGAGGTCGAGGAATTGCGTGCTGGCCTTTCGATGGTGGCGGATGCGGTGAGCCGCATGGCGACACTGGTTGATGAGCGCGAGCGGGATCTCGCAGTGGCGCTGGCCGGTGGCGAGCCTCAGGCCGATGTCGAGATCCTCGCTCATCGCCGGCTTGGGCTCACCGAAGAATTGGAGCAGCTGCAACGCCGCATCGGCGAGGTCGACGGCATTCTGAGAAGCGATGATGACAACCGGCTGCTGGCCGGCGATCTCGAGGAGCGGATTGCCGTGGCCAATGCCGAGGTCACGACTTGGCGGGAGGTCTGGCAGGCCGTCGGATCGGCCGATGGATCGAAGTTCCAGCGCTTCGCCCAGAGCGTGACGCTGACCAATCTGGTGCACCTCGCCAACATCCACCTCGCCGACCTCAATCCGCGCTATCGCCTCGAGACCGCTCCGGGAAGCGATCTTGGTCTGCAGATCGTCGATCTCGAGCAGGACGAGGCGCGGCGCTCGACGGTAAGCCTCTCGGGGGGCGAGCGCTTCCTCACTTCGCTGGCATTGGCGCTGGCGCTGTCTGGTCTCGAAGGGCGGATGAGCTTCGTTGACACGCTGTTCATCGATGAGGGATTCGGCAGCCTCGATGCCGATACGCTCGATGTCGCCATCGATGCTCTCGAGCGGCTCCATGGCAAGGGCCGCAAGGTCGGCGTCATCAGCCACGTCGAGGCGATGCATGAGCGCATTCCCGTCCAGATAAGGGTGGAAAAGCGCAGCAACGGCCGGAGCGTTGTCGCCATCGAGGGGGCGGCGCCGGCCAGCCAGCCAGAGTTGACCGGCGAGCAAGTATTTTCTCTATCCAAAGTTGGATAGTCGCAAGATTTATTGCGCTAACGGTTGTGATGAGCTATAACCGCGCTGGTTGTGCAAAAACCGGGGGATCACACAATGCGAGTAGATCAGCTCGTGCGTGAGCTGGGGGTGAGGCTTGGCCTGCCGCTGGCGCTTGACGGCAATGGCATGTGTCGGCTCGTCTTCAATGGCGGAATGAATGTCGATGTCGAGGCCCTGCGCGACGATGGTGAGAAGTTCATCATTTATTCGGTCCTCGCGAAATTGCGTCCGGGACCGCGCGGCGCGCTATACCAGGCGCTTCTCGAGGCCAATCTGCCGACCGAGAACGGCGGTGCAGGCGTGCTCGCGCTCGATGTTGAACGGGATGAAATCCTGCTTCAGAGAATTCTCGACGCTACCTCGCTGACCGCAGTCTATCTCTCTGAAATCGTCGAGAAATTCGTGGATATGGCAGTCAGCTGGACGGAGCGGATCGAGCG
>Ga0075421_100010541_pt1 | contig 11425 bp, 9 predicted proteins | sample SoiMetdeltSBSDD5_FD_75292 | JGI IMG/M metagenome (GOLD analysis project Ga0075421, IMG submission 75292) | Bulk soil microbial communities from a Populus tree surrounding site in Tennessee, USA - Soil MetaG P. deltoides SBSDD5 | ecosystem: Environmental > Terrestrial > Soil > Tree plantation...
ACGCCTCGGGCCTCGAGCTCCTTCACCGTCTTCTGGATGTCGTCGCAGTAGAAGGAGATGTCGTGGGTCCCCGAGGGAGCCCCGTTGGCAGCGTCTGCCGGGTGGCAGCCCATGTCCGCCTCCGGCAGATCGAAGATCAGCCAGCCGTCTCCCACGTCGGAGCAGGGGAACTTCAACTTGTCCTTGATGAAAGCCCGCAGGGCCTCGGGCTCCGAGCTGTAGAACATGGCGTGGACACCGCGGATCACGATATTCCTCCGGGAAAGGAAGTATGGCAGGGGAAGACGAGGATCTCCGCCCAGATGGGGAGAGTATGGTGAATACCCTAATCGTCGAGCCACGCCCCCCGGCGGTCAAGCCGTCCCGACCGGGCGGCTACTCCGCCGCCAGCCGGTAGCCGACCCCGGACTCGGTCAGGAGGTATCGGGGACGCGTCGGGTCCTTCTCTATCTTCCGCCGCAGCTGGCTCATGTAGACCCGCGGGTACGTGTTCTCGAAGGCGCAGCCGGGCCCCCAGACCTCCGCCAGGAGATGGCCATGGGTGAGGACCTTGCCGGCATGCTTCACGAGCGCCGCGAGGAGACGGTACTCGATGGGTGTCAGGTGCACCTCGCGGTCTCCGACGGTAACCCGCCTCGCGGCAAGATCCACCTTCAGGTCGCCCACCGTGAACGGCCCGTCCCCCCCTCTACTATCGGGAGAACGGCGAAGCGCCACCCGGAGACGGGCGCAGAGCTCCGACGCTCCGAAGGGCTTCGTCAGGTAGTCGTCCGCACCCGAGTCCAGGGCCTCCACCTTGTGCCGCTCATGGCCGCGGGCGGAAAGGACGATGACGGGTATGGACGACCATTGGCGGACTTCGCGCAGGAGGTCGATGCCCTCCATGTCCGGAAGGCCGAGGTCGAGGATGATGACATCCGGCACCCGGGCAGTGGCCTCCCGGAGGCCCGCCTTTCCCGTGTCCGCCTCCACGACACGGTAGCCTTGCGCGGTCAGCAAGGCCCTCAGGAACCGGCGGATCTGCCTGTCATCCTCCACGACGAGGACCATCGGTACATCACTCATGGATCACGTTCGATCCTGGCCTCCCTGGCCGGCAGGCAGGGCTTGCGAGGGCGCGAGGCCGCCCTCCTCGGGCACCGGAGGCGGATCGCCCACGATGGGGAGACCGAACCGGAAGACGGCGCCTCCGTCGGGGCAATTCTCGACCCAGATCCTCCCGCCGTGCGCCGTCACGATGCCCTTCGATATCGTCAACCCGAGCCCCACTCCCCCTCCGGGCTCCCCTCGCTTCGCGCGCTGGAACTTCTCGAAAACCCGGGCCTCCTCGCCCGGCGATATACCCCCTCCGGAGTCGGCCACCGAGACGATCACCTCGCCGGGTCTCCGTTCCGCGCTCACATCGATGCCCGCGCCCGCCGGGGTATGGCGAATGGCGTTGTCGACCAGGTTGAAGAGCACCTGCTCCACGAGCACGGGGTCCACGGGGACGAGGGGGAGATCGGAAGGAATGCTCGTCTTGACGGGATGGTCCTCGAGCGATCGGGAGAGGCGCGCAAGCACGACGCCGACGATCTCCTCGACGGAGCTCCACTCCCGCCTCAGGGACAGCGCTCCGCCCTCGATGCGCGTGACATCGAGCAGGTTGCCCACGAGGCGGTTGAGGCGCTCGGCCTCATCGTAGATCGCTTCCTCGAGCTCTCTCCGCGTTTCCGGCGGCAGGACGTCTCCCTTCTCCAGGAGCGTGCTGCTCGATCCCATGATGGATGCGAGAGGTGTGCGCAGGTCGTGGGACACCGCGCTCAGGAGCGAGTTCCTCAGTCGCTCGATATCGACCTCCATCTCGACCGCCCGGGCTCGCGTCGCGAGCCGGGCGCGCTCGATCGCCAACCCGACCTGGTTCGTGAACGTATCGAGGAGGTGGAGGCGTTCCGGGTCGAGAAGCGTGGACGCCTCGGATGGCTCGAGGCCGATCACCCCTGCGGGCCCGCTCGATGCGGAGAGGATGTGGTAGTGCGCCGCGGCCAGGGGCAGGGTCGACGTGCCGAGGCCGGCGTTCTCCCCGTGGCGGAAAGCCCAGTCCGCCACGGCCCTCTCTCTTTCGTCGACCTCGTAACCGAGCTCTCCGACGTCGGCGGCCTTCAGGTTCCCCTCCTCGTCGGGGAGCAGCACGGCCACCTTCGCGTCGAACACGCTGCTCAGCTGTCGCGCCGCCTCGCGCAACATCTCCTCGACGCCGTGAGTCCCGAGGAGGGTCCGGCTCATGGCGTACAGGGCCGCCGTCGCCCGCTCGCGCTGGCGCGCCCACTCGGCCTGGCGGCGGAGACGCAGCGTGAGATCGCTGATGATGAGCCCGGAAGCCAGCATCACCATGAACGTGAACACGTACTCGAGGTCCGAGACCCCGAACGAGAACTTCGGTGGAACGAAGAAGAAATCGAAGGCGACGACACTGAGGACGGAGACGAGCACGGAGGGGCCCCGCTCTCCGCACGCGGCCGCCACCACCACCACTCCGAGGAGGTACACCATGACGATGTTGGCGAGGGCGAAGGAGGGGACCATGAGGAAACCCAGCGCCGTCGATACGGCGACGGCGGCGAGGGCCCACGCGTAGGAAATCGGGCGCCATCTCGCCTTCAGGACCCGCCCCTCGCGCCGGCCAGCGCGTTCCGCGTCTCCGCTGATGACGTACACGTCGATCTCGCCGGAGCGGCGGGTAAGCTCGTAGACGAGCGACCCCTGGAGGAGCTCCTTCCAGCGGGGCTGGAGAGGCTTCCCGACGACGATCTTCGTCACGTTCCTCTTCCGGGCGAAGTCTATGAGCTCCGTGACGACGTCCTCTCCGCCCAGGGTTACGACCTCGCCGCCGAGCTCCTGCGCGAGACGGAGGTTCTCGGTGAGCTGCTCGCGCGCGGCCTGGCTCAGGCGAGCGCTGCGGGGCGTCTCCACGTAGGCGGCAACCCAGGGCGCCTTGAGCCCCGCGGCCATCCGTCTCGTGGCGCGCACGAGCCGGGACGAGAACGGGCTCGGCCCCACGCACACGAGAAGGTGGTCGCCGATGGGCCAGACGGGCCGCTCGAGGCGCGACTTCCGGTAGCCCTCCAGCTCGACCCCCACTCGCTCGGCAGCCCTCCGCAGCGAGAGCTCGCGAAGCGCGATGAGGTTTTCCTTGCGGAAGAAATTCTCCATCGCCCGCTCCGCTTCCTCGGACACGTAGACGTTCCCGGACCGGAAGCGCTCGATGAGGTCATCCGGGGCGATATCGACGAGCTCGATCTGGTCGGCTCCATCCAGGAAGGAATCCGGGACTGTCTCGCGCACCATCACGCCGGTGATGCTGGCGACGATGTCCTTGAGGCTCTCGATGTGCTGCACGTTGAGAGTCGTGAAGACGTCGATACCCGCGGCGAGCAGCTCCTCGACGTCCTGCCACCGCTTCGGGTGGCGCGAGCCCGGAGGGTTCGAGTGCGCAAGCTCGTCGACGAGTAGCACCTTGGGCTTCCTGCGCAGGCAGGCGTCCAGGTCGAGCTCCCGGAGCTGGAGCCCCCGGTACTCGACGACCTTCGGGGGAATGATGTCGAGCCCGAGGATCAGGGCCGCCGTCTCGGGGCGGACGTGAGGCTCGATGTAGCCCAGGGCGACATCCGTCTCCCTGGCGGACAGCCGGCGCGCCTCCTGGAGCATGGCGTAGGTCTTCCCCACGCCCGGTGCGGCGCCGAGAAAGATCTTGAGCTTCCCCCGGGCCGTGCGTCCCTCCTCGAGCTTGACCCGCTCGAGCAGGGCGTCGGGGTCCGGGCGCATTTCCGACATGGAAGAGGTGATGTTACCCTTCGGCGCGACGGCCTTGCACGGCCTTCATTCCCGCGCCGGCTTCCTGACCGGGTGGGCGGCATCCAGGGCGAGGTTCAGCCCGAGCACGTTGACGCCAGGGTCGCCGAGGATTCCAAACGCAGGGCCGTCCGTGTGCTCATCGATGAGTCTGTCGAGGGCGCTCGCATCCATGGCGCGCGCCTTCGCGACACGGGCCTTCTGGATCGAAGCGTTCGTTGGGCCGATGTGCGGGTCGAGCCCCGAGCCCGAGGCGGTGACCGCGTCTCCCGGAATGGGCGTCGCGAACCGGCTCAGGACGAGCGGCTTCTTGTCCGGAGGGTCGCCCGCGTGCGGAAACGCATTGACGATCTTGACCTCGTCGAGGTTCCCCGACGCGTCCCGGAAGGTCTCGAGCGGGGGGCTCGACTCGAAGGCTATCCCGTTCTCGATCGCGTAGCGGAGCGTCCTGAGCCGGACCCCGTCGTGGGCAAGGGTCTCGTTCCCCTTCTCGTCCTTCGAGACCACGCCGTTCAGGAGCTTGTCGCTCAGCGGCCCGAGGTTCGAGCCGCTCGAGCCCGCGGCGTCGTAGCCCGAGCCCGCCGCCGAGGGACGGGGATGGAAGTACTCGGGAGCGGAGAAGCTCTGGGCGAGGAGGGCCGATCCGACGGCTTCGGCGGGATCCGTGGTGAGGGAACCATCCTTCTTCACGAGCGAGCCGTCCGCCGCCCGCGGGAAGACCACCTGCGCCACGCCCCAGATGAGCCCGGGATAGATCCCGCAGCAGAGGACGGTCAGGACGAGGGTCCCGGCGACCGAGGCCCTGAGGACACGGACGAAGGTCTCCTCCGTTTCGCCTGGAGCCGCAATGTTCTTCGCGCTTCCGTTCGTGGAATTCATGGGAGCGCTCCTGTCAGGCTATTCCGAGCACGTTGTGGACGAGCAGGTCGATCAGCTTGATGCCCGGGAAGGGCGCGATGAACCCGCCCAGGCCGTAGATGAGGAGGTTCCGCCGGAGGACCACGATCGCGGGCGCGGGCCGGAACTTCACGCCCCGCAGCGCCAGCGGGATCAGCGCGATGATGACGAGCGCGTTGAAGATGACGGCGCTCAGTATGCCGCTGTGCGGGGACCCGAGGTGCATGATGTTGAGGGGAGAGATCTGCGGAAAGGCGCTCATGAGCATGGCGGGGATGATGGCGAAGTACTTGGCCACGTCGTTCGCGATGCTGAAGGTGGTGAGGGCGCCCCGGGTCATGAGCATCTGCTTCCCGATCTCGACGACCTCGATGAGCTTCGTCGGGTTCGAGTCGAGGTCGACCATGTTGCCGGCCTCCTTGGCAGCCTGGGTGCCCGTGTTCATGGCGACCCCTACATCCGCCTGCGCGAGCGCCGGCGCGTCGTTCGTGCCATCTCCGGTCATCGCGACGAGGCGCCCCGCCGCCTGCTCCTTCCTCAAGAGAACGAGCTTGTCCTCCGGGGTGGCCTCGGCGAGGAAGTCATCCACGCCGGCCTCGGCGGCGATGGCCGCGGCGGTCAGGTGGTTGTCCCCGGTGATCATGACGGTCTTGATGCCGATCCTCCGGAAGCGCTGGAACCGCTCGGGCAATCCGCCCTTCACGATGTCCTTGAGATGGATCACTCCCAGCGCCCTCTTCGGTTCCGCCACCACCAGGGCCGTGCCTCCGGACCGGCTGACCTTCTCCACGGCCACGTCGATCTCTGGAAGGAACGTCCCGCCGGATTCCGCGACGAACTTGCGGATGGCATCCGGAGCGCCCTTCCTGTAGGTCTCCCCGTTCCAGTTGATACCGCTCATGCGAATCCTGGCGCTGAAGGGTATGAACTCGGCCCCTCGAAGGTCTCCCAACTCGTGGAACCGGAGACCGAAGCGGTCCTTGGCGAAGACGACGATGCTCCTCCCCTCGGGCGTCTCGTCGGCCGCGGAGGAGAGCTGTGCCGCCCTGGCAAGGGTCTCGGGCGTGACGCCGGCCGCCGGGTAGAGATCGGTGGCCTGACGGTTGCCGAGGGTTATGGTTCCGGTCTTGTCGAGAAGGAGGACGTCCACGTCCCCGGCTGCTTCCACGGCCTTGCCGCTCATGGCGAGCACGTTGTGCTGCACCATGCGGTCGATCCCGGCGATCCCGATCGCGGAGAGGAGCCCGCCGATCGTCGTCGGGATCAAGCAGACGAGGAGGGCGACGAGCACGGTCACGGTCACGGCGGCATCCACGTCCGGCCCGGCGTACATCGCAAAGGGCCTGAGCGTGATGCAGACGACCAGGAAGATGATGGTGAGGCCGGAGAGGAGGATGGAGAGCGCGATCTCGTTCGGGGTCTTCTGCCTCTTCGCTCCCTCGATGAGGGCGATCATCCGGTCCATGAAGCTCTTCCCCGGATCCGAGGTGACGCGGACCTTGATTCTGTCGGAGAGGACGACGGTTCCGCCCGTGACGGCGGACCTGTCGCCGCCGGCCTCGCGGATCACGGGCGCGGACTCGCCCGTGATGGCCGCCTCGTTGACGCTGGCGGCGCCCTCGATGATCTCGCCGTCGGCCGGGATGACCTCGCCGGCCTCCACCACGAAGGTATCGCCCTTGGCGAGGGACTCCGCCGGGACCTTCTGGATTTGACCGTTCGCGAGCAGCTTGCGGCCGAAGGTCTTCGTGCGACTCCTCCGCAGGCTGTCGGCCTGCGCTTTCCCCCGTCCTTCCGCCATGGCCTCCGCGAAGTTGGCGAAGAGCACCGTGAACCAGAGCCAGATGGAGATCTGGAGCACGAACCAGAAGTCGGGGCCCCGGGTGAAGAGGAGGTCCACCGTCGTGACCGCGGCGCCCAGCTCCGTGACGAGGATCACGGGGTTCTTCCAGAGATGCGCCGGATTGAGCTTCTTCAAGCTCTCGATCAGCGCGGGCTTCACGAGGGACGGATCGAGGAGACGGTGAGCTTTCCTGGCCATTGGGTTCTTCCGTTCAGAAAGTCGCCTGCGATCCGTGGAGCACGAAGTGCTCGACGATGGGCCCGAAGGCGAGCGCCGGGAGGAACGTGAGCCCTCCCACGATGAGGATCGTCCCGACGAGGAGGACGATGAAGGTCCCTCCGGAGACCGGGAAGCTCCCGGAGCTCTGCGGGACGAGCTTCTTCGCCGCCATGTGGCCCGCGAGCGCCAGGAGCGGAACGATCATGAAGAAGCGCCCGAAGAGCATGTCGAGGCCCAGGGTCACGTTGTAGTGCCGGTCCCCGCTAGCGGGCGTGCACGTAAGGCCCGCGAAGGCGGAGCCGTTGTTCCCGGCTCCCGAGGTGTACGTGTAGAGGACCTCGCTGAAGCCGTGAGGGCCGTTGTTGTTCAGCCCGGCGAGGCCCCAGTCGCTGATCACCGCCCATCCCGTGAAGGAGAGGATGCAGAGCCCGGGCGCGAGGATCGCCAGCACGGCGCACTTCACATCGTAGGCCTCGATCTTCTTCCCGAGGTACTCGGGGGTGCGCCCCACCATGAGGCCCGCGATGAAGATCGCGATGACCACGAAGATCAGGATCCCGTAGAGGCCCGCGCCCACGCCCCCGAAGATGACTTCGCCCGTCTGGATGTTGAAGAGGGGCACGAGCCCTCCCATCGGCGTGAAGCTGTCGTGCATGGAGTTCACGGCGCCGCAGGAGGCGTTCGTCGTGATGGTCGCGAAGAGCGCGGAGTTGAAGAGCCCGAAGCGGACCTCCTTCCCCTCGAAGGCCGTCGTTGCGGGGTCTATCCCGAGCTCCGCGAGCCTGGGGTTGCCTCCGGCCTCGGCGCCCCAGCAGATGAGGACGCCCGCAAGGAACAGGACCAGCATCGCGCACCACACCGACCAGCCGTGGCCCTGGCTCCGGAGCATGCGCCCGAGGTACCAGGTCAACCCGCTCGGGATGAGGAAGATGGAGAGCATCTGGATGAAGTTGCTGAGCGGCGTGGGGTTCTCGAAGGGATGGGCGGCGTTCGCGTTCACGTACCCGCCGCCGTTCGTCCCCAGCATCTTGATCGCCACCTGGGACGCCATCGGCCCCTGCACGATCGTCTGCTTCACGGACTCCGCCGCGGCCGCGGACTGGTCGACGACACCGACGACGGAGTACGGCGAGAAGTTCTGGATCATCCCCTGGGAGACGAGGAAGAGGGCGTACACGATGCAGATCGGGAGGAGGAGGTAGAGGTGTACCCTCACGAGGTCCGCCCAGAAATTGCCCACGGTCTTCGATCCGCTTCGCGCAAGACCGCGCACCAGGGCCGCGGCAACGGCGATCCCGACCGCGGCCGACATGAAGTTGTGAGACGCCAGGCCCACCATCTGGCTGAAGTACGACAGGGTCGTCTCGCCGCCGTAGCTCTGCCAGTTCGTGTTCGTGGTGAAGCTCGCGGCCGTGTTGAAGGCCAGCGCGTCGGACACCTTGCCGAGCCGCTGGGGGTTCAGGGGAAGGGCGTCCTGGAGACGCAGGATGGCGTAGGTCATGAGCATGGAGACGGCGCTGAAAAGGAGCATCGCTACGGCGTATGCCTTCCACGTGTGCTCCCTGCCCGGATCGATACCCAGGATCCGGTAGACGAAGCGCTCCACGGGCCCGAGGACGGGCTCGAGGAAAGGCCTGCTGCCGGACTTCACCGGGTCGAGGACCTGGACGAGGTAAAGGCCCATGGGCTTCGTCAGCGCGAGGAGCAAGCCGACGAAGAGCCCGAGCTGGATCCATCCCGAAGAGTTCACGATTTCGACCTCCCGCCGGGGTTCGAGAGCGTTAGGGCCCGGCACGGAATAACATCGTCACACCGAGGCCGAGCGAACGATCGGGAGGCAAGGAGCGAGGACGAAGGCGTATACGGAGAATACGACGAGTCCGAGCGACGCAGCATCGCGGTCGTGCAGCCGGCCGAATGTAGAGGTTATTTCGTGGCGGGCCCTTAGAGCTTCTCCGGCCGGAGAAGCGTCCAGAAGAGATAGACGAGAACGAGGAGCGCGATGGCTCCGACGAATGCGTCTCCCATGGCTCAGAGCCGCCCGCAGGCGAAGACGTAGCCGATCGAGACGAGAAAGAACCCGAGAGTGACCCCGACGAACACGAGATCAGCCATCGCCATCCTCCTTGGCCCCCGCTTCCGGCGGGGGACATAGCCGCGAGAGACACCGCTCCGCCTCTCTCGACCACCGCCTCTCGAGACCGAAGACGAAGACCAGGCAGAGGAACCCGACGAGCCAGAGGCCCAGAAGGGCATTCACGACTCCCTTCCCGAGAGACTCCGGCCAGCGGGCGCATACCCATATGGGGAGTGCGGCCACGCACAGCGCCCAGAGCATTCCGCTCCTGATTCTCCGGATGTCCTCGTGGTGAAACGCTGCGAGAAAGAACGAGCGAAGCGCGCCCCCCCGCTTGTCGGCTTGCTTCACTGTGAAGGCACGCAACCCTCTCATGGGCTCTCCTTGCGTAACGAAGGTAGCCTACGGCACGAGGTGTCAGGGCCGCGTCAAAACGAGGGCTCCCGATGTCAAGGAGATGTCAAGACCTGGGGATTGGAGCGCACGGTCCTTCGTCGAGGACGCTCAGGGCGCTGTGATGATCGAGCCGAGGTCAGGAGCCAGCCGGAGGAAGTCAGACGTGTTGAAGGTGTAGATCCTCTGAAGCTTCGCTCTTCTCGCGCATTCGAGCAGCAGGGCGTCGTAGACCTTGCCTCCGGGAAGACCCATGCGGACGCAGGTTGCGATTGCCGCCTCGTACATCGCCGCGCTCACGGGGATGAGTCTGAAGCAGCGTCGAATACTGGCCTCGATGATCCTCTCCGCCTCCCCCGGGAGGATTCGAGGGCTCAACGGAAGCAAGGTCAGTGCGGAATAGACTTCGGCCAAGCTGTGGCAGGAGACGGAGCCCTCGTCCCGGCCCAAGGCCACGGACTCGAGGACCGGCCTGGCACGCGAGAAGTGCGGGTGCCGCGTCACGCAGGCGGCGACGAGTACGGACGTGTCGCAGAAAACCCTCAACGCGCGGGACCGAGATTGTCGCGGTCCCGCCGCATCCGGACTGACTCGATTGCGTTCAGAAGGTCGCCGGTGGGCTCCCCATCGTGCGCCAGGAGTCCTCCTCTCCCTTCGATCAGGGGCTCGGCCTGTTCTCGAGGCCGCAAGATGATCATGCCTTCCTCGACTTGCAGGTCGAGGAGAGCCCCCGCTGCGAGGTGGAAGTGCTCCCGTACGGGCAGGGGGATGACGATCCGACCGGCAGCGTCGATCTTGAGCCTCTGTTTCATGCCATCGATTATACCATTTGCCATTTATAATGCCATCCCAGCGCCATGAACGTCCCCAACGCCGGGAACGCGCCCCTACGGGATCTTGTGAGCCCGCGTCTCCCGGATGAGCTGCCCCAGCCACTGCATGTACGGCGTGCCGCCGGTGCCGCGCGGGTCCTCCACGCGCTTGTGGATGTACTCGTGCGCCCAGCCGTGGTGCACCTCGCGGAAGACGGCCATGGCCTCGAGGACCTCGTTGTACACGCCCTTGTCGGCGAGGCGCCTCGGCGAGGGCATGGACTCGATCTGCTCGAGCAGTCGGCGGTGCTCCGGAGGCATGAACTTCCGCATGTCGGCGAGGTGGTCGGTCAGCATGGACTGCTGGTGCCGTATCTTCATGAAGCCGACCAGCGCCGGCACGAGGCTCGACTGGGCGCCCGTCTCGCCGCGAAAGCTGAACGGCGTATCGGAGACGTCCTCGTAGACGACGTCCTCGAAGAACCGTATGTACGGCCGGAAGGTCCTGTAGTAGAGCGCCGGATCCATCTTCTCGGGGATGCGGCGGAGGACGGCGACCTGCCTCCAGACGCCGTCGGCGATCTCAGAGAGCGCGCGGTTCACGCCCTCTTCGTCCGAGCGCTCGAGCGCCCTCCAGGTCCGGCCCATGGACTCGAGCACCTCGCCGCCGATCGCCTCGATCTCCACGTGGACGAGGATGAACCAGCGCTCGTCAAAGAGGTGCACGAAGTTCTGGAGGGTGTCGATGTTCCCGAGCGCGACCGGTCCCCTCGGATCGAACCGCTTCCAGTTCGTGAGGGCGTAGCCATCGTAGCTGAGGATGGGGGGGCGGCCGAGGAGCCTGGTGGCGCGCGTAAGCGGCAGCGCGATGTTCCGGGGCAGCCGGTGCGCGCGCGGCTCCGAGACCTGGTTCACGTAGGCGGAGGCCAGGAAGCCGAGCCTTGTGTAGTAGAGGCGCAGCTCGGCCAAGGTCTCCTCGCACGTCTCGCGCTCGGGCCAGTCCGGGATCGCCAGCTCCTCCGCGTGCCTGCGGAAGCCGCGGTCCTGGAGCAGGCTCGGCAGGTCGCGCCCGATCTCGTCGAGGACGGCCAGCTCGGGCGCGATGGTCAGCGCGCGCGCGGGGTCCTCGGCGGGAAGGAAGCCGCGCCGGGGAAGGACCGGCGCTCTCGACGTCCGCTCGGCCAGGGCTCGGCCTTTAGGGCCCGTCACGAAATACCCTCTACATTCGGCCGGCTGCACGACCGCGATGCTGCGTCGCTCGGACTCGTCGTATTCTCCGTATACGTCTTCGTCCTCGCTCCTTGCCTCGCCGATCGTTCGCTCGGCCTCGGTGTGACGATGTTATTCCGTGCC
>Ga0075421_100010545_pt1 | contig 11422 bp, 13 predicted proteins | sample SoiMetdeltSBSDD5_FD_75292 | JGI IMG/M metagenome (GOLD analysis project Ga0075421, IMG submission 75292) | Bulk soil microbial communities from a Populus tree surrounding site in Tennessee, USA - Soil MetaG P. deltoides SBSDD5 | ecosystem: Environmental > Terrestrial > Soil > Tree plantation...
GGAGCTTTGATGCCTATATCTGGCAGTTCGTCGATTGCAAGCCGGTCGAGAATCGTTGGAGGAGTCTCAAAGAGATTCCAGCCACGACCAAAGAATCGGACACGATGAGCAGAGATTTGAAAAAGAGGGGCTTCCGGTTCGTTGGGTCGACCATCTGCTACGCCTTCATGCAGGCCGTGGGGATGGTAAATGATCATGTTGTGTCGTGTTTCCGGCATCAGGAATGCGGAATTCAGGATGCGGGAGCCAGATGAGAGGACGAATCGGCAATCGTGAATGCGGAATGCCGGTTCAGAATGCGGATTGCCGAATCGTACTCTGAATCTGCTCCGGCGCTCCGCAATCGGCAAATCCGCAAAATCCGCTATCGAGCTATGGAACTCACCCAAAGGCAACAAGAGGTCTTGGACTTCATCCAGTCGTACTTCATGGCGCACGGCATGGCTCCGTCGGTACGAGAGATGGCGCAGGCTCTCGGCAAATCGGCTCAGGCGATTCAGCAACATATCGAGAGTCTGCGCTCCAAGGGCTATCTGCACCATCAGCCCTCGAAGTCGAGGACTAATGTTCCGCGACAGTCACTCCTCCATACCTCCGAACAAATCAACGACGTGCCCATCTTAGGCCGGGTCCAGGCAGGGCTGCCTGTGCTGGCGGAAGAAAACCAGGAAGGAACCATTCCGTTACCACGCGAGTGGGCGCCTGATGAAAAAGTGTTTCTGCTGCGGGTGAGGGGCGACAGCATGAAGGATGTTCATATTTTGCCGGGAGACCTGGCAGTGGTGCGACAACAACCGAACGCTGAAAACGGAGAAATCGTGGTCGCTCGCCTTCACGAGTCTGACGCGACGCTAAAGCGCTTTTACCGGCGTGGGAACAAGATTGTTTTGAAGGCGGAGAACGCAAAGTATGACCCGATTGAAGTCACTCAAGGAGAAGTAGAAATAGTTGGCAAGCTCATCGGCTTGTACCGGCGACTGGGTTGAGGCTTGAGGCTTCAGACTCGAGACTTGATAGACGAAACAATGTGAAAAACCCAATGTGAAACTTCGGGCCTCAGGCGAATCTCAGGGACGCGGAACTCTGAACCCAGAATCTAAGACTCCGGAGGTATCTATGAATCCATTACCCATTGAATCCTCAGACTGGCTGACTGATTTCAGGTACCAAATCGCTCTTGAGCACTCGATCTTCCGAATCCTGATTCAGTGGGGGCTCACCGAATCGATTTCAGACATTCAACGGATCCTGGATGAGCACCTAGATCAGGCTTTGAGTGCCCCGGCCCGGGCGAATGGGCCGCACGCTGTTCAACTTTCGCAAGAGCAGGAACGCCAAGTTGCCGATGCTGTGCGAGATACCTATCTTAAGACCCGCGACATTCCACGTCGGGGGAGCTGCCAGGAGAAATTGCATAACGCTCTACTCACAGGCTTCCAGGAGCTGACGCACGAACTGCTGCAATGCTACGAGGAGCATCTCGCGCACAAGACCCAGTCGAAAGCAAGACAGGAAGCAGCCTAGAACATTAGTTCGGGTTTCGGAACCGCCGATGACGGCAGCCCAGCTTATTTCTTCTTTCCCGGTCCCCACACCGCTCTTCCTGCCCGAGCTCCGGTGTGTCGGCCGTTGTCCAACACGACTTGTCCGTTGACGAGGACGTAGTTCACCCCCGCCGCGTACTGGTGCGGTTTATCAAAGGTGGCTCTATCGCGGATCGTCTGAGGATCGAAAACCACTATATCCGCGAAAGAGCCTTCCTTGATAACGCCTCGCCGCTCAATCCCCAAATTCTGTGCTGGTAAGCTGGTTAGCTTGCGAATGGCTTCAGGCAGGGAAATCACTCTTTTCTCGCGCACGTACTTGCCCAGGAGGCGGGCAAAATTTCCGTAGGATCGCGGGTGGGTGCTGGATTTGAGAAAGACACCCTCTGTCCCCATTGAAGCTCCGTCAGAACCGAAGCTCACCCAGGGCAAGGCAATCTGCTTCTTTACATTTTCTTCTGACATCATGAAATAGACGGCTCCAACACGCGATTCGTCTTCGCTCATCAGATCCAGGATCGTCTCGGCAGGCCTGCTCTTTCTCTGCAAGGCCGCTTCGGCCAGTGTCTTGCCTTGAAGAGGCTTCAGCTTCTCATTCTTGAATTCGACGAGCAGAATCCTCTCTGGACTACCTACCGACTGCAGAAATCCCTCCCACACTGGCGTGCCCCCCTCCATCTCTCTGAGGATCCGGCGGCGGATGTTCGGGTTCTTGAAGCGCTTCCGCATTTCCTCCGGTCCGCCACTCTGGGCCCAGAGTGGAACGCAAGCGTCGAGACCGGTCGAGCCGGCGATGTAGGTGTACATATCCGCTGTAATCTTGAGACCTTCGTTGCGGGCGGCTTCAACTCGAGCGATCACCTGATCCATCTTGGGCCAATTGGATTCTCCGGAAGCTTTCAAATGATAGATCTCGGCCGGGATGTTAGCTTCGCGGCTGATCCGGATCAACTCATCGACGGAATCGAGCAGCTGTTTGCCCTCGTTGCGGAGGTGCGAAATGTACTTGCCCTGATACTCTGCTGCCACCTTGCACAGCTCGATCAGTTCCTCGGTCTTGGCGTAGTAGGCGGGTGCATAAATTAACGACGAGCCAATGCCTAGAGCGCCGGCCTCCATTTCCTGCCGCACCAGATGGCGCATCAGATCCAACTGTTCAGGCGTCGGCGGCTTGTCTTCCAACCCGATGGCATACTCTCGCAACGTCGTGGCTCCCAAAAAGGAGGCCACGTTTTGCGAGACCCCCTTTTTCTCCAAGAACTGGAGGTATTCAGCGAGAGTGGTCCATTCGATGGCGTACTTGATGTCCCCCTGCTCTTTGATCATCCGTTCTCTCATGGCAGGAGTGAGCGGGCCCATCGAAGAGCCCTCCCCCATGATCTGCGTGGTGACACCCTGACGAATTTCTCCCTGCGAGTTGCCATCGGCTATGAGGCTCTCGGTCGACCAGCTCAGCATGTTGATGAACCCGGGTGCTACGGCCTGGCCAGAGGCGTCAATGAGACGTCTGGCTTGAGAGGCCTCAATTTGCCCGATCCTCACGATCTCGTCGCCAGCAATCGCAACATCCGCCTTAACAGGTTCACCCCCTGCTCCGTCGTAGACCTCTCCACCCTTGATGACAATGTCGTAGTCGGGCGTAGTGGTGCGTTGGCAGGAAACGAGTATGGCGAGGAGAGCCAAGAGCAAAATCAGGCTGATGAGTTGCAAAACGGAAGCGCTGGCGTGTGTAGGTCTCATGGAGCTCTCCTGAAAAGGACAATGGAAGCGATGAAAAATCTGAGAGGTAGTGTCTTCCCTCTCGCCAACCCGGGAGACGTGGGAATGAGCGGGACCTCTCGCTGTAACCGGGTGCTCGAATTCCCGTATCCGGCAGGCTTCTTCGGCCGATTCGAAGGCTATGCCTGCGGCCCTCAGACTCGAAAAAACGGGTTCTCGTCTCTGATAGTACGTGTTGCGCAATCGTGGTGCTAGTCTGTTTGATAACTGCTCCACATCGAATCTGTCAGCCCGGACAAGCTAAGAGCAAGAAAATGGTAACCACGAGGACGAAAGGACGGCGAAAGGAAACACACAGACGCGTCCAAGGAAAGTCGCAGTCGTCGGGTGGAGAGCTTTTCTTCCGTGGCAGTTCAATTCTCGATAGAATAGGCTGCGTCTGTTCTACTCACGAGGATAATCCTTAGGTGCTGGTGAGCTCAAAAGAGCTCGTCGTTAGCGTCCCTGGAGTGAGTTAGTCTCATGGAGCAAGAATCTTCAATTGTCAGTGAAACGAGGGTCCTTTCGGGTCGGACCCGAATCAAGGCTCGGGCATTCTTTGTCGCCGAGCGTATCGATCTCAAAGGACTCGAGGCAACGCATCGCCTGGGTGTGTCGCCCCTGCTGATCAGTGCCGGCGAAAATGGATATGTGGTGCTCTTTCGCTACGGAGCCGTGGTGCTCTTTGATCTGAAGCCTCTCGAAGAGGTTTCCTTTCTGAACCAGCTCAATCCGCTGCTGAGCCAGCCTTTCAGCCGCAAGGAGACGGAGGAGCTGGAACTGGTGCTCGATTCAGCCAGTGATGAGCAGCCGGTCAATGGAGTGATTCACCTCCATGATTTTTCTGTTGAACGACTGCAAATCGTAGCCGACATTCTTGCGAAGAGCGTGGTGCTAGCTTACTACGAGGCGAGTGTTGCCGAAGTGTTCGATTCCATCGAGCCGCTGGCAGCCGGTCTGCAGCAGAAAGGCAAGGCCTGGCATCGCGGTAAGGATTTGATGCGTTACATTGGCGGCACGTTGTTGATTCACCAAAAAACAGTAGGGCGCGTGGAGGTCGGCGAGAAGCCGGATCTGTTGTGGGACCGCCCGGAACTGGGACGTTTGTACGCGCGTCTCGAAGACGAGTACGAGCTGCGCGAGCGCCATCTGGGGCTTGAACGCAAGCTGGATCTCATCGGTCGCACGGTACAGACTCTGCTCGACATTTTGCATAATAACCGCTCCTTGCGGGTGGAATGGTACATCGTGGTGCTGATCGTTGTAGAGATCTGCCTGACCCTTTACGAGATGTTTTATAAAGGATAGAACCTGGGCTAGCCTGGCCTAGGAGACGCCTCATGCCAGACACAGTGGTTCAGAAATACGGAGGCAGCTCGGTTGCAGACATTGCCAAGCTCGAGCGGGTAGCCGATCGCGTAACTGCAACAGCGTCCCAAGGCAGGCAGGTGTGCGTGGTTGTCTCTGCGATGGGCCGTACCACCGACGATCTGATTCGCCTGGCTCATCAAATCACCGATTCACCGCCGCGGCGCGAGCTGGACATGCTGCTTTCTAGCGGCGAACGCATTGCGATGGCTTTGCTGGCCATGGCCATTCAAAAACGGGGTCTGGAGGCCATCTCATTCACTGGGTCACAGTCTGGCATTATTACCAACGATCGTCACTCTGGGGCTCGTATCATTGAAGTGCGTCCTGTCCGTATTCAGGACGAGTTGGAAAGAAACAAGGTGGTCATCGTTGCCGGCTTCCAAGGGATGTCCTATCGCCGGGAGATCACCACGCTCGGCCGGGGCGGTTCGGATACGACTGCTGTAGCGCTGGCGGCAGCGCTTGGGGCAACCTGTGAAATCTGTTCCGATGTGGATGGCGTGTATACAGCCGATCCGCGCGTCGTTCCCGAGGCGCGTCGCCTTGATTCCATTTCGTACGACGAAATGCAAGAGCTGGCTGAACACGGAGCCAAGGTCCTGAACGCCCAGGCAGTCGAGTGGGCTCGAAGAGCGGGGATTCGCGTCTACGCGAGGGCCACCCACTCGGAAGGCGGCGGAACGCTGGTGGGACACGACGCCAGTGGACGTGAAGCTTGTGGCGTGGCCACGGCCAGCGGCCTGGTGAGGTTGCGCCTGAACGCGAATGCGGCGGTCTTGGGCGCCCAACTGGCGGAAGCCGGTGTTTCGCTGTGGCGATTGTCGGACGATGGAGCAGGCTCGATTGCTTTGTTTTCAACGGACGATCTGCCCGACTGGGTAGGTCTAAAGCGGTCCCTGCAGGATCGATTCGGGGCCGAACTGTCGATCCGCGAGAATCTGGCTGCCGTGTCAGTAGTGGGCACCGGCCTGGGTTCCGCGAATCAGTCGGCCAGTGTTTTAAGCGAAGCAGCACGCGGGGGAACATCCGTTCTGGGAATTGACAGTTCGCCACTGCGAATTACTCTTCTGGTGCGTCCGGAAGACTCAGCCGCGCTGGCTCGTTCCCTCCATTCGGCTCTTGTTGAGAGAGCCGGATAATTGGCATCCAACAATCGACCAAAGGAGACGGTATGGCTCGGAATTCGGGAGACGTCAACGTTAGTCTGAATCGCAGGCAGTTTGCCAAGAGCTTGGGTGTTGGGAGCCTCACCGCGTTATTGATTGACCGAGCAGAAATCTCGGCTCGAACCAATACGTTGCCGCCTACTCCAGCCAACCCGGGCGAGAGCTTTTGGTCATCCGTGCGGCAGCAGTTTTTGATGCCGGCCGACCTGGGAGTCATGAATGCCGCTAACCTATGTCCCTCGCCTGTCCCTGTCGTCGACGCGGTGGTGCGCCACACCAAGGACATGGATGGCGATCCCTCCTTTCCTAATCGTGTGAAGATGAGCGAAGGCAAGGAGGCCACGCGGAAGCTGCTGGCTGAATTCCTGCGGGTCACACCGGAAGAAATCGTCATTACGCGCAATACTAGCGAAGGCAACAACCTTGTTTCGAGTGGGATCGACCTCAAATCGGGCGACGAAGTGGTGTTGTTTTCAGATAACCATCCCAGCAACCTGGAAGCCTGGAAGGTCAAGGCGAAGCGTCTCGGCTACTCTGTCAAGCTTGTCGACCAGGTGAACCCGCACCCGGGAGGCGAGTACTATCTGGAAGCCGTCAAACGTCAGATGACCGACCGAACCAAAGTTCTGGCCTTCACCCACCTGACCAGCACGGTTGGCGATCTCTTTCCTGCCAGGGAACTCTGCCGTCTCGCCCGAGAGCGCGGGGTGCTGACGCTCGTCGATGGTGCACAGTCGTTGGGTTTGATCGATGTGGACCTCAGTGACATGCAGCCCGACTTTTACGCAGCCAGCGGTCACAAGTGGCCTTGCGGGCCAAAAGAAGTTGGCGTGCTGTACATCAACAAAAGCGCTCAAACCAGAATCTGGCCAAGCATTGTCAGCGCCTTTCCCGGTGCCGTAGGTATCTCAAAGACGTTTGAAAGCTTTGGCCAGCGGGATGAGCCTGCCATCATGGGTCTCGGCGAGGCCCTTCAGTTTCAGACGAGAATTGGGCGGAAGGCTATTCAGGCGCGCGCTGAGGAACTGACACAAGCCTTGATCTCTGGTCTGCAGGAAATTGAAGGCGTGAAACTGTGGACGAGCTCTGATCCTAAGCGCGCGTCAGCTGTGGTTTCATTCCAGCCTGGGAGTTTGGACATTCAGAGACTGGCAGCAGCACTGTACGAGAAGGATCACATCGCCGGAGCCCCACGATTGGGTGCGGATCGAGGAGGGCTTCGGTTTTCACCTCATTTCTACAACCTGCACTCCGAGGTCGAGCGCGCCTTGGCTGCGATTCAGCGTTACATGAAGCATGGTGTGTGAGGCTGACTAATCGGTTTCATGCTGAACCTTTGGAAACACTCCTCCCATCTCAACGCGGAAGGCTCTCGATTGAAGATTGCTGAGCAACTCCCGTTCAGTTTCCAAGCCACTCTCGCCTCACTCACAATCCTAATGGTCGACGGCGATTCGATCAGTTGCCGCCCTTGGACGCTGTTCCTGCGGAGGCTAATCCAAGTTCGCAAACAAGTCATCAGCCGGACGCGCCGGCAACGTGGGGCCCCACGCCTGACCGAACATTTCCCGACTCAATAGCTTTTCCGGGTCAGGCTGGTGGAACCAGATTCGGTCGATGGAAAGATGCTGCGTGCGGTGAGCCCGCAGCGCTTCAGCCTTGCGTTCCCACCACGGCTTGACGTCAATGACAAAATCAACGCCGGGCTGGTCAGCCAGGTTTGGTAACAACGCCAGCTTGTACAAAGGCACGGGAGTGGTCCAAAGCAGTCTTAGCACCCTGTGAGGGGGTCCTGCTTCCGGGAACCAGCGAGGATCCGCCGCCGCAGCAACCGCGTCGGAAGTGAATCGGCTGATGGCTATGTGGTCTGAGTGCAGGTTGGCTCCGTTTGGGTCGAAGGTGATGACAATCTGAGGACGGTATAGACGGATGAAAGAGAGCAACTGGCGGCGAATCTCCTCTGGAGCGGCCGCGGCCAATTGCTTGTCCCGATACTCCAGCAAATGAACGTGGTCAATACCCAACAATCTTGCAGCCTCGCGCAGCTCGGCTTCGCGGACTGCCGGCAGCTGGTCTGGCGTGCAAACGGGTGGGTCTCCGGCCTTTCCTTCCTCTCCCCGGGTGGCGCAGCTCAAGGCCAAGCGAACGCCTTGAGCGCCATATTTGCTGGCGATGCCGGCAACGCTAAAGCTTTCGTCGTCCGGATGAGCAAAACTGAAGAAGATACTCTTTTGGATTTTCAAGGAAGGGCCACCTTCTAGTAGTAATCACAAGACCCCGCGTCTTCCGAGTTCGTTTGTGTCCTGCTCTGGTTGCCAGCCCGTCGCAGGGACATTATCGTTGAATGCTGGGGTGGCAGCAAATGCCTGGCGTTGCCTGGTTAGAGTGGCTTCCAGGGATGATATGATTTCGTCGAAGAGGTAGTGCTTTTTGGCGATCGTTAAGTCCATCTTCCACAGGACTCAGGAGACTCGTGATGGCTAAGAGAATGGGATGGCTGGTGATACTGTGGCTGCTGCTTTGCAGTCTTCAGGTACTGGTGGCTGAGGACGTCTGGACAGGCGTCGAGCGTGTCGTCGCCATAGGGGATGTTCATGGAGACCTTCAGCAGTTCGCGGCCATTCTGCAGTCTGCCGCTTTGATTGACAGCCGCAACCGTTGGATTGGCGGCAAGACCCATCTGGTGCAGACCGGCGACGTCCTCGACCGCGGGCCACATTCCCGAAAGGTCATGGACCTGCTCATGGAACTGGAGAAGCAGGCGCGCAAAGCGGGGGGCGTTGTTCATGCGCTGATCGGCAACCACGAAGCCATGAATGTTTATGGCGACCTTCGCTACGTGTCCCCTGAAGAGTACGCAGCTTTTCGGGATGCCAACTCAGAGGCTGTCCGGGACCAGTTCTTTAAGGAGCACGTCGAAGAGCTGAAAAGGACCTCCCCAGATGTGAAGGTTGATGGGGACTACCGGAAGAAATGGGAAACGAGCCATCCGCTGGGATATTTTGAGCACCGGGTAGCTTTCGGCCCCAAGGGAAAATATGGAAAGTGGATTCGTCGTCACAATGCCGTCATCCGTATCGACGACTCGCTTTTCCTGCACGGCGGTATCAGCCCAAAGTACGCCTCCATGTCCATTCAGCTCATTAACGAGACGGTTCGGGCCGAACTGGAGGACTTTAGCAAGCTGAAAGGCGGCATGGCGATGGATCCGGAGGGCCCCCTCTGGTGCCGAGGGATGGCTGAAAAAGAAGCCAGCCTACTCGCACCCGAGGTTGAAGTAGTCCTGCGCAGTTTCCAATGTCAGCGGATTGTCATCGGCCACACGGTCACCGACGGTACGGTGATCCCGCGACTTGCAGGAAAAGTTGTGCTTATCGACGCCGGAATGGCCTCGTTCTATGGAGGCAGGCAGGCTTGTCTCCTGTTGGAAAAAGGAAAGGCCGTCGTAATGCACCGAGGCCAGAAACTGGATCTGCCGGTCGAAGGGAATGTGACGCTGCTGGCATTCCTCAAGCAGGCAGCGGCGCTGGATCCTGCCCCCTCGCCGTTGGAGGCTTACATCAAAAGAGTCGAATCGGGTGCTGCGGAGGTTGGGCGATCGAAGGATTCCCTGCAATGAGGCATCACCACTTCGCTGGCAGATAGTCGTAAAGAATAGCCGACTCTCCTTCCCGGGCGATGGCCTTTTCAAAGTATTCCACGATCTTGTCGCGACGCGCCAGCAACCCCTCGATCTGGAACTTGTCCAGATAGTCTGACAGGTGCTCTGTCAGGGTGGGCTTGTCGAGACGGCGCAGCGCTGCCAGCAGTTGCCGGTCACACCTCACCAGGTTCTTTTGGCAGCCTGCCGGTTCAGCGGGCTTTCCAGCCCGATACTGGAGTTTCTGAATTTCTGCTTCATCTTCGTTGCCTATTGGAGACAGGATAACTTCGGTATAGCCCTGCAAGGGGCGAACGAGCTGTAGCCCTGGGGTAGAATCGCCACGACAACCAAAACCCTGCAGGGTGGCTTTCCAGCCCGCTGAATCCCAAGACCCACAGGCGTTTGAACCGCCGAGGGAGGCGACTGAAAGTCACCTCAACCAGCAGTCTGGAAAGGCCTGCTCTATTTATTCACAGCTCAACTGCAGTCAGGACAGCGAGCGCCTCAAACCCGGGTTGGGAGAACTGTCTTTGGCTTGCTCGGGAAGCCGCTTTGAAGTACCTTTCCGGCAGGAGGCCGCGCAATGAGGGTCAACCCGACAACAAAGGAGGAAATCGCAGGTGTGGTTGGTCGATACGCCGCCAGCCAGCCTTCCATCCTGGCCGCGTACCTGTTTGGGTCGGCAATGCACGGGCGACTCACAACAGACAGCGACATTGACGTCGCCCTGCTGTTCTCAGAGCCGCCGGACGCTCTCCGTCTGCTGGACATGCGCGAGGACTTGACAACGCACTTGGGACGGCAGGCGGACTTGGTGAACCTCAATCAGGCCTCAGCCATCCTCGGTATGCAGGTCTTGCGGAACGGTGAAATCGTTTTTGAACGTTCCTCTCGCGCCACACGCGAGTTCCAGGTCCGGACAATGTTTACCTATTTCGACCTGAAACAGGTCCGTAAACCCATCGAAGAGGCGTTGCTCTCCGGATAAACCATGGTCGATCGCGATATCGTTCTTGCCAAAATTGCATCCATTCGACGGCATCTGGAACGTATTCAGGAAGCTACGCACGGTAAGCCGGAATCCCTCGACACCCTGGACGTTCAGGACATCTTCGTGCTCAACCTTCAGCGAGCCGTGCAAGCAGCCATTGACCTGGCAGCTCACATCGTGGCTGACGAGAAACTCGGGTTGCCTGACAGCTTGAAAGAAAACTTTGTGTTCTTGGAAAAGACGCAGATCATTCAATCCTCTCTTTGCAAGCGCCTCCAGGCCATGGTCGGGTTTCGCAACATAGCTGTGCACGACTATGAGCGGCTCGATGTCAACATTCTAAAGGCCCTTCTTCAGGAGCATCTCGTCGACCTCGAGGAGTTCTCAAGAACGGTGGCGCAGCGTTATCGAGTGGCTTGAACCTCCTGGGAGTCTCGTGCGACTGCGAGAGCTTTCCTCGTAACATTAGGAATCGCCTTGGTGAGAGTTGCCGTGACGAAGCACGTCGGGACGAATCGATGGAGCAATGCGAACACTGGAACGCCTGGCGAAGGCAACAAATACTGCGAGGGGGATCGGAGGCGAGAAATGATTTATTTTTAAGCTGCTGGTGTCGATAAAAGTGTGCGAGATTCAAGGCACGTTTGTTAGGCTGTCCTTCCTTTCTCGGTCTTGCAGGAAATTCAGCGCGATTCGATTCCTCACAAGCGCCATCGTTGTTGTTTGACGGTGACAGTTGCCATAAGCTTCTCTGCGTTCGGACAGGAAGAAGCCAATCGAGGCGGGCGACAGAGGTATGCTCGCTTTCAGGTGCCACTCTAGGCCTGCCGGACTGGGTGCGGTAGCATCCATTTGTCTATAAGGAACGGACCAACTATGCTCACTACGATATTCGTAATCAAATTGATCGAATCTGGGATGCATTCTGGTCGGGTGGCATTTCCAACCC
>Ga0075421_100010547_pt1 | contig 11422 bp, 9 predicted proteins | sample SoiMetdeltSBSDD5_FD_75292 | JGI IMG/M metagenome (GOLD analysis project Ga0075421, IMG submission 75292) | Bulk soil microbial communities from a Populus tree surrounding site in Tennessee, USA - Soil MetaG P. deltoides SBSDD5 | ecosystem: Environmental > Terrestrial > Soil > Tree plantation...
CGCGGAAGGCCGACGCAGCGGACCTGCTTCGAATGGACGATGACGGCGGGTGGCGGCCCGAAGCAGCCTGGCGCCCCACTGCCCCACCCGCTTGCGTCGGAGGAGCCGAGTGGGGCGTACCGAGTGGAACGATTCCCGGCGAGCGCGAACCTGGGCCGCAGACTCGATTCGGAGCGCCAACCACCAGCACTCGAATACTTTCGGACTGGCCGATGAGTGCCGCGACGATTGCCGATCGTCAGCGAGAGGGAGGCGGCGGTCCGAATCAGCGACGTCGCGCGAGGGCAGCAATCTGGAGCCGGAGATGGCAGGCATTGCGTAGGTTGCTCATGCCCGCGCCTCAGTCCCGACGCCGGCTCCACCCTCAGTTGCCGGGAGTTGAAGGCCAGGCAACGGGCGCGCCGTAAACAGAAGGCGACAGGGCCGAGCGATCAGACGCGCCCATCGGTTGGCCCGGTTCACCCGCGCGCTATCAGTGGCGATCCCGGTGTTCGCGTACATCTGCCTATACAGTTTCGAGAGCAAGACGAAGGCGATGCGGGCTCGTAGTGTCGGAGTGCATCGCGATCGCGCCCAGATGCGCCGCAGACTGTAAAAGTGATCCCAGACGGCCTGCGTCCTCGCGCGGATTTCGTCCGGGGACATCGTGGGATGAGGCGCGTACACCTTGGGACGCTGCGCCTGCGGGATCAACCAGTGGCGTGTCACCGGGATGTCTCCAATGCGGGTCGCGTTGCCACCGAGACTCTTTTCCCAGGCCGCGAAGTCGACCGTGCCCGGATAGGGGGTGAGCATGACGAATTGCGCAAATGCCAGCCCGGCGCGGTCGGCGATATCGGCCGTTGCCGCAAACGTGGAAGGGCGATCGCTCGGCAGCCCGAAGATGAACGAACCGAGGACGCCCACGCCATTGTCGCGAAACGTGCGCAGGCGCGCGACCAACGCCTCACCGACGTCGTTGAAGCCCTTGTAGACGTCCTTGAGGCCTTCCGGCGTCACGGCCTCCACGCCGACGAGTGCCCCTTTGATATTGGCGCGGCGCATTGCCTTCAGGAATGCGACGTCTTCCGCGGCCTCCATGGTGATCTGCGTGAAGAACACCATGTCCGATGGTAGTTGCGCCAGGCGATCCATCAGCTCGAATCGCTCGGCGCGCAGCGCTCGAAGCTGCTCCACCCTCGCCACGTTGCGCTGACGCTCCGCCATGGCGATGTCAGCCAGGGCGACGGGATAGAAATTGTCGTCCGCAAGCGCCACGAAACGAAAACCGCGTCGTCGAAGTTCCACAATCTCCTCGACGACGACATCCACGCGACGTTGTCGCGGCGTCTGGCCATCGGTGCGCCAGACCGAACAGAACGAGCAATGCTTCGGACAGCCGCGAACGGTCTGGACCGAGCCCCACATGTAGCGCCCCTTCGGCAGCAGGTCCCAGCGAGCGGGAACGAAACGGTCGGCATCGACCCGGCCGGCCTCGTAGACCCGCTGCAGCGTACCGCGCACCGCATCGTCGAGCACGAGGGGCCACGCGACGTCGCCGTCCCCTCTGACAACGGCGTGTGCGCCGCCCAAATCGAGCGCCTCGTCCGGGTACAGCGTGGCGTGGATCCCGCCGAAGATCACGAGCGCCCCGCGCGCCCGGGCGAGGGTGCCAATCTCGTATCCGCGAAGGGCATTGCCGGTGTGAATGCCGATTCCGACGACATCGCCCGGCCGAACCGTCTCGACCGGGAAGGGCTCCAGGGTCTCGTCCGTGATCTGCGGACACCCGTACGACGCCGGAGTCGCCGACGCGAGGACGAACAGCCAGCGCGGCGTGATCACCCCGACGCCAAATGAGATGTGACTTGGATTCACCAGATGAACCGTCGTGTCGCCTGCCACCACCAATGGTGAGGGACGGACTCGGGTCGCGGCGTCACCCGAACCGAGGGAGGAGCGCCACTGGATGTGAGTCTCTGGTGCTGCCGCCGCCGCAGAGTGCTCCGTCATCGGAGGGCTTGCCGCTCCCGTAGGTTGAAGTCGCATCGGGCGAATGTAACCGGACTGCGAAGGGGCCCGATGTGCAAAATTGGACATCTCAGCAAGCGTCTCCTGGGGAGGCAGCCCGGGACGTGCGCTGCAGCGGATGAACAGCGACCAGAAGACGGAAAGCAGTCGTCTGTGCTCAATCGGACAGACACGCATCCTGGCCATCTGTCATCGTTGTGAGGAACGGGAGACGTGAAGCTCGTCGGCGGCCGGTTACTCAGCACAGCGGGAAGGGACACATGTCCGATACTTCTTCCGAGCAACGTCGCGTCGAAGCTGAACTCGCACGCGAAATGGCGGAGGTCGAGCGAGAAAAACGCGAGCAGACCCGCAGACGCGTCGAAGAGGATCGCGTCAGCGCGGAATCGTCCCGCACGACGTCTGAACACTCCCGCGCGCTGGCCGAGGATGTCCGGGAGGTCACCGAGCGTTATCGGCGAGAGCTCGAGTCGGTCCGACAGGAGCGGGAAGCGCTTCGGGACCTCGCCGAAGAAGCACGCCGGGCCGCCGAGGACGCCCGTCACGCCACAATTGCGACGATGGCAGCCACCGCCGACGCATTGAGCGCAGACCTCGCACAGATGCAATTCCTCGAGGACGCTCGCAATACAATCCGACAGATGAAGCTCAAACTTGACGACGCCCAGTAAGTACGCTGTCACATCCCACCAGTCTCACCTGCCTTGGCCGACTTGCAGCAGCACGATATTGAGACGGTAGTACAGCTACGGTCGAAGTCACCGCGCGTGACGAAAGCAAAGGGCGGTCGGTCCGTCGTAGAAACGACTCGCGTGCGCGCCCTGTGGCCGCCAAGCCACGCGAGCAGGCGGGCCTGTTCCTCAGCGCTCAGAGCTGCAATGTTCGAGGATCAACGCACTTGGCTCGCTGCCAGGAAGCTGAGCGGCGCTTGAGGAGGCTTCCAGACAATCGGTTCGGGGATGTGCGGCTGCAAATGGACGAGCGCAGCACTGGTTGCCTCGACCGGGTCTTCAATGAGCACATTGTGACGCCGCGTCTGCAGAATCAACGATTCGGTCGCATGCCAGTACGGCAGCGAGCGTGTGTTCTCAGCGTTCATCGAATGTCCTCTAGGAACTCTCGCACTCGAAAACGACGGTCTGGGCCAATAGGTTTGGTCTCGCCGTCATGCCGGCAAGGATCCAGGCATCTGAACACGCCGGCTCGTCCCCTTCTGGGCGTCGCGTCCACCACTCTTGTTGGGTACGCGCCGAATCTGGCAACCTGAAGCCCACCAGGCCTTCAATCTGCTCGAACGTGAGAACAACGATGTCTGCATACCGATTCGTCAGGTAATTGTGGAGTGTCGCATACTCGCCAGGGACCTCACCGGCTTTTCCCGGCACGGCATCGGTTTGACGCTTTGCTGGAGGTGCGTCGGCTTTCGCAATATCCCGAAAGCCTGGTTCCCGTCGCTTGATCCATTTCCACATCAGAGACTCATTCCAGTCGCACTCCCGGACAAGAGCATCGTACATGGGACGAAAATGAACAGATGTCCAATTCTGAACAGTCTGCGCCCAACAATGCGCGTACCTTGCGTGGCGAGCGCTGTCGAAGTGACCCTCGGCGCGAGGGGACGAAATGTGATTCTCGGGAGATGGCACACATGGATGTAGAACTGGATCTGGCACCCAGGTGTCTGTAAGAGTCCAGCACGATCGCCGACGAGATCCGTCAGGCAGCCTGCGCGAACGACACGCCGGTCCAACGGACGCCCGACAGGACTCACGATGATGTGGCCGGATGCAGCCTTCGCATCAAGAAGGACCGGCGCGATGGTCATACCGGGATCTATCTCGGATTCGAACGCAGGGGTCGCCTGAACTCCCGTGGAGCGAACGATCCGGTCGTCATCGCTGCGGAACGGCGATGGATCTCAGGCCACTAGTTCTGATTGCTGGAGGTCCCTTCGATGCCGTGGTTCTCTCAGTTGCTGCCTCGGATATACATCACGTGTCCGCGGTGCGGCTCGCCGACGGCAATAGTCGCGTACGAGCGGACTACGACACAGAGCTGTTTTTGTCCAGGCTGCCGGAATCTATGGCAGACGCTCTTGACTCGAAAAACGGTAGAAACGCCACCGCGCTAGATTGTGGTGCAACAGTACGGCGATGGCGGCCCGGCCGCTGGCTAGCGGGAGCGCTCGAGGGTGCTTTCGAAGGTCGCCGTCTGACGTGACACGCAGCAACAGTACATGTGACACGCGAGCTCCCTACTCAAGCGGACAGTTCCCAGGGAGACAAACCGGCTGTTGTGGGCCTCTGTAGAAACGTGATAGGCGCATCCGGCCGAGGCTGTCATAGGGTCGCACCGGGTTGTAGACGCGCAGCCACTGATCCGTCAGCGCACGTGGTTCGGCGATCGACTCGAAAGATGTGCGTTCAGGACTTCGGTGCGATAGCTGCGGTTGAAGCGCTCGATATACACGCTCTGATCCTGCTTGCTTGGTTGGAGGTAGTGCGTCGCCACGCGATGCTCGGTGCACCACTCGACGAAGGGCTTTGGTTCAGTTAGTTCCGATACAGTCCACGATATTCGTTCATCAGACTCCAGTAACGGCTGCTGATGGGACCAGGACTACGACGTGTCGGCAGATGGGACTTTCTTGGTCAGCAAATGTCCTCGGCGTCGCCCGGTGCCGAACGCGCCGCCTTGGCGATACGCTTCAGGGGCAGGAGGTCCTGCTCGGCGGCGATGTCGAACACATGCGTGCTTGCAGCGTGTGGTCCCGGCGTTCGTGCGCCATGTGCCTCTGCGCCAGCCGCTTCAGCTCGTGGTGGACCAGAGGCACCAACTGCTCGAACGCCTGGGCCTCGCGGCGGCTCCACGCGAGAAGGAGCTCTGTCGGTCGGTGTTCACCTCGACTCAAGGCTTGGGCTTCCAGTTCAACACACGACGGTGAACGAGTCACGCCAGAAGAGCTCCAGATAGTGCGCTGAGACAACTTGGCGTTGCAGCCTAGCAAGTTAAATCAGAAGTCGCTCATCTGCTTCCTTGCCAGTTCAGAATCAGCGTGATGGGCCGAGGAGCACTCTCGGTCGTAACGTTGATCAGGAAACGGCCGTCGCTCGCGACGTCGTACTGCTGGCGATTGCCGACGATGCTTGCGCCGCCACCAACGATGCGGGTCTGAAAGAGCGCGACGGGGGCGGCGGCGTTGAGCGTGCCACCCGTCACCGCGACCGGGGCCGCCATCAGCTTGCCGTCCGGCGCGAGATAAAAGAGTTCCTTGCCGTCCGGACTCCATCGTGGATAGACGCCGCCCGATGTCGAGACCGTTGACTGCCCACCCGGGCCGGGAAATGGCCGCGCGTAGATCTCGTACCGTCCTGATTCGTTGGACTGGTACGCCACCCACCGTCCATCGGGCGAGAATTGACCCCACGTTGTAGCGAAGCTCGTGGTCAAGAACGGGAACGGCTTCCTGTCTCCTTCCATCGGGAGCGCCCAGAGATCGTTGCCGGTCGTCGGACTCACCTCCACGTACAGGAGGAACCGGCCGTCCGGCGACCAGTCGGCCGGAAACTTGAGAGGTGGAGAGGCGAAGAGCACTTCGTCCGTGCCAGCGCCGCTCGAAGCTCTTTGGGAGAGTCCCCACTCGCCTGCCTTGTTCGACGTGAAGGACAATCGAGTGCCGTCCGGCGACCACATGGGGAAGAACTCCGTGCTCGGATCGGACGTGAATCGCGTGGTTCTGGCTGAATCGATGAGCCAAATGTCGGAGTTGCTCTCGACCGTCCGCTGGACTGCCGCTACGCGGCCGTCGGGCGAGAGGGACACGTTCACCAGAGCTGCGCGATCGGGCTCGCCGATCGTGCCGAGCGCTTTGCCGGACCGGTCGAACCACGCAAGTTGCGACGGGTTCGTTCCGCCTATCCGGTAAGCCACGACACCAGTTGCCGAAACGGAAACTGCGGCACGCGTGCCGTTGCCGCCAGCGAGGGCTACAGATGCGACCACGATGACCGGATCGCCGCTGAGCTCACGACGTGCGGGATCGAAACGGCGAGCCACGAGTGCTCCCTGGCGTCCGAACATCAGCCACCCAGGTGCCGCGTAAACGCCGTTCGTGTCGGCGTCGGTGAGCCGCGCGGTTTCACCGGAATCGAGTGAGCCAACATAGATCCCTCGCGCGTCACTCGTTCCGGAAGCGTAGAACAGGAATTGCCGGCCCCCCGGGAGAAACACCGGGGACTGGTGAGAAGACTGGCCTGCGGCGAGCGTGGTGGCGGCGACTGGCGTGCCACCGGCGGCTGGCACGCGGAACAGCGGCCCTTGCAAACCAGGTGCGAACAGAATGACTCCGTCCGGCCCCCACGTACCGCCCACACCAGGCACGGCACTTGACACCGACTGAACCAGCCCGCCGGTGACGTCGATTCGCTTCAGTTGGCTGCCGTCAAAGAACCCGATCGAGCGGCTGTCGGGTGACCAGAACGCAAGACGGGCGCCTTCGGTGCCGCTGAGCGGCTGGGCCGTGTCCGCGTCCAGGGAGCGGAGGTACAACTGGGGCTGTCCGTTTCGAAATGCCACGAACACCAGGCGTCGTCCATCGGGCGAGATCGCAAGGGCCGACCCCTCCGGCGTTTCAGGCGTGCTGATGTCGACACGCGTCTCAAGGGACTCCGTGGGAGCGGCTAAGTACGGTCTCGCGATGGCCCCTGCGAGCGCCACCGCCAGGATCGTTGCGACGATCCAGGCGAGTCGCGCGTGCCGGCTCGACGTCTGGTCGGCGACGGGCGCAGCCATCTGCGGCGGGTCGGACAGGGCCTGCTCGATCTCGATCCGGACGTCGCCGATATCACGGCGGCGCTTCCGCGGATCCTTTTCAAGGCAGCGCCGTAGGAGATCCTGCAGCCGCACCGGGAGTGCGGCGGGCAGATGGCGCCAGTCAGGATCCCGTTCGATCACGCCGGCAAGGACCTCCGGGACCGATTCACCCTGAAATGTCTGGCATCCCGTGATCATTTCGTAGAGCACGCATCCGAACGCCCAGACATCGGAGCGCCTGTCGACCGGTTTCCCTTTGGCCTGCTCGGGCGACATGTACGCCGCTGTGCCGAGAATGATCCCGGCCTGCGTCATGGCCGGCGAGGCGAGGGTCGGTGACTGTGTGATGTCGGGCCGCGCGCCCGGCTCCAACGCTTTGGCCAGCCCGAAGTCCAATACCTTGACCGTGCCGTCGTGGCGCACTTTGATGTTGGCCGGCTTCAAGTCCCGGTGGACGATCCCCTGCTCGTGCGCGGCTTCCAGCGCTTCGGCGATCTGCTTCGCGATGGGAAGTGCCTCTTCCAGGCGCATAGCGCCGCGCTGGGCCCCAAGAATCTCCTGAAGCGTCGGTCCGTCGACCAGTTCCATCACCAGGGCGTGATATCCGCCGCCATCCTCGAGACCGTGAATCTGCGCGATGTTCGGATGATTCAGCGAGGCGAGGAGCTGTGCTTCGCGCTCGAAACGAGCGAGCCGATCAGTGTCGCGCACGAACGCGTCGGGCAGCACCTTGACGGCGACGTCGCGCTTCAGCTTCGAATCGCGCGCGCGATAGACTTCTCCCATGCCGCCTGCGCCCAGTGGCGAAACGATCTCATAGGGGCCGAGTCGAGAGCCGCTTGTCAATGACACGAAAAAATTCTTGACGAGTGAGGGGATTATATGGCCGGCCGCATCCGCGTGCCCACGCTGGCCGCAGGCGACGCTATCCTTCGCGTGGCTTGCCCAGCCGAAGGTCACGCTTCGGCGCTAGCTTGCGTGAGCGAAGGTGGCTTGCCATCCGAAGCTCGGGATTGCGAGGACAGGCCCACCTTCGCGCTATGCGCTACAGTGGGCATCCTTCGCCTGCACTCTAGAGCGAAGGATGGCGGAGAGGGTGGGGTTCGTTCCCGGCGTTCCCGCTCCGGTCAACAATTTAGGCCAGTTTTCAATCGCTCAAATCGCTAGAAACGCACAAAACCCGAGTATCAGGTACAAAACAGGTACACCCGATCCGCGTGCGAAACGGCGTCCCCGCCGCCCGAGACTCTGGCACCATCGTCGGCGAGTGCCGGCGCCCCCGTCAAGCCGCTCTCCTCGTCGCGTCACCGCGCGGACGCCTGCGGCGCGGGTGACTGAGTACATCGACCGCGTCGAAGAATCCATCACTCGCCTGCCCGATAACAAAGGCTGATACCGCGCCGTCAGGTTGCGTTGTTGCCATTCGTTGGCACATGGTCGTGGGATGCCTGCGGCGATCTCGTTGCTGGCGACTGGAACCCGGCAAGGTTAGTCAAGGTATTTGACAAACACCACTTCGTTCTGTTGCTCGTTGTAGATCAGCTCGTCGGCGATGGCGCGAATCAGCACCAGCCCGAACCCTCCAGGGCGCAGTCCCTTTTCGTGCCGAACATCGTCGTGAGCGATGACACCGGGTGCGCTGTGAACGGCTGCATGGGACAGGTCATCGAAATTGAAGCCCAGGCCAGGATCGGCGATCCGATAGAGCAACATCCGGCGGGTTCGGAGACACGCGACGCGCACCTTCTGCGCTGAGTTGAGCTGTCCCCCCCACTCGATGCCATTCAGCAGCAGCTCACGAAAGGCGACACCGACTGAATCGCGCGTTTCCGCAGGAAGATCTGTCTCGAGCTGTTGGACGAAACTCTGTATCCGGTCGGCCGCGTCACGCGTGCACGGCACCAGCAACTCGACCCAGTCTGCTCGCGCTGATATCACCTCGATGGTTGTCACGCCTGAGCCCGCGGCGAACGCGCGCGTGACAACCTCGATCAGCCGTGAAGGTTCGATTGGCTTGGCAAGAAAATCGTACGCGTGTCCGCGGAGCGCATCGAGCACCACGTCCGTCGTGTCCGCGCCAGTCATGACGACGACCTTCGGAGGCCATCGTTTGCCGCCACAGCGAGCCAGGATATCCAACCCGCCGATCTTGGGTAATCGAACGTCCAACAGCACGACACGGAAATCGTGACTGCTGATCTTCTCCATTGCCTCTGCACCATCCCGTGCGACATCAACTGTAAACCCGGCATTGGCGAGAAGCTGCCTCAACCCAGTTCTGGTTGCGTCATCGTCATCAACAACCAACAGGTCTGAATGATTCATGAAGTCTCCGTGGCGCGGTTCAGGGACTCTTGCGTCAACTTCACAATGCCAGCCGATCGTTTCAACTCGGAATGGAGGGGACGAAACGCGCCTATCTGCTCTTAGACACACTTGATCAGCAGGCAGGTAATGTCATCATGCTGCGGCGTGTTTCCGACGAACAGATCGAGATCAGCCATCGTGCGGCTGAGCATCTTCGCGGGCGAGGTGCCTGATCCGGCATTCACAACTGAAATCAGGCGCTCTTCGCCGTATTCCTTATCCGCCTCGTTGACCGCTTCCACGACGCCGTCGGTGAACACGACGAGCCAGTCGCCGGTCTCCAATGTAACGGCTCCTGCCTGGTAGATGGCGTCGGCGTTGATTCCAAAGGGAAGACCACCCATATCAAGACGCTCGATCAGTCCTGACCTACGACGCAGCAATGGCTGGTTGTGTCCGGCATTGATGTAGGTCAAGGTGCGCGTGGCAGGCTCGTACTCAGCCAGAAACGCGGTGATGAAACGCAAGCCACCCTGGCTGTTACTGCAGGCATAGTGATTCATGCCGCCAACAAGTTCTACAAGCGAGGACGGCGTGTTCGATAGTGTTCTCAAGCTGGCCTGAAATGTGGCCATCAGCAGCGCTGCCGGAATGCTCTTGCCCGCGACGTCGGCCACGGCGACGAGGTAGCTTGGGTTGGCGGAAGTACGGGCCGGACGCAGAAAGACGTCGTAGTAGTCACCGGCCACGGTGTTTGCGGGCCTGGTGGAGAAAACGATATCGACACCGGGCACGGGTGGAGGGTGTACCGGCAAAAGCCACATTTGGATCTCACGCGCGATCTCGAGGTCTCGCTTCATGACAACGCGATCGGCGACTTCCAGCATCAGCAACAAGCACATCAGCAAACCGCCCCAGAGCTGAAGGTCGACGTGGATGCGGTGGGTGCCCGTCGTCGTGGTCCATGACAGCACAGGGGTGACGACGAGCAGCAGGAGCGCGAGTAGCAACAGCACCCGGCGCGCGGGCGAAAGCTTCTCGAGAATCGCCCAGAAGAGCTGCGTCGAGACTGCCTGCCAATGCCTGCCCTCGTTGACGCCCTTCCGGCAGGTGTAGTCGATTCCGCGCGAGTACAGACGGTAACTGGTGCGCGTGTCGATACGGAACTGGTTCCAGAGCTGGTTGAGTTCCAGTCCGTCGGTCGTCCGCTGCCAGAACTGCTTCATGCGGGTACCGAAGCTCCGGTGCCCCGAGGGCTGCGGGTTCGCGAGTCGGTAGGTATAGGTAGGCGCCATCGCAATTCACCAAGCGGCAGTACGGCGCCATCGCCGGAGCGTGAAACCGTGATGCACTATCTGAAGACGATTATGGCCGCCCTCCTTCGCGTCAACGTCGTCCCGCACAAGTCATCCCGTATGCGGGCCGTCAGTCCGATTAGGTCGTTGTGCGCCTGACGTTCTCGGCCCGGGGACCCTTCGGCCCTTCGCCAAGGTCGAATTCCACGCCGTCGCCCTCTTTCAGATTCTCGAGGCCTTCGCCATACACGGCGCTGCGGTGAAAGAAGTACTCCTTCCCCGCATCGTCCTTGATGAACCCGAATCCCTTTTCCACGCGTAACGTCCGAATCAATCCCGTCATCACGGCTGGCCTTTCTGCTATCCACAAAGTTCGGAAAACCTATGTTGGCTCGGTGGGCTACCGGCCCGCTGTCCGATTCAGCACAATCGCTGCTAACTGACCTCAGGCGCGAATCAAAGCCGTCGAGGGGCACTGTCAACTTAGTGCGAAGTGCGCACTCCTCTCCCTCGAGGTCGGCGCCTCTCGCTCGTTCAGAGGGCGCACGTCACCCCATCCCATTCGACGAACGCCTGCGCGCGGAGCAGGCCGGTGGTGAGCCGACCGCAGTAGATGCCGACCGACGCGGAAGAGATTCTGCACGACGCCGTGAACCAACGTGAAGCGTTGCAGTTGGGCGACGGTGCGCGTCAGCAGGAACTGAACCTGACGCGCTCTCAGCGCACAGTCCTTTGTCGAAGCAGAGGTCCCGGCGGAACCGTCCTCAGGTTCCGCCTGGACACCGATCTGCGCGAAGGGTCGTGCGACTAGTGCCCCGGAGCGGGCCACGTTGTTGCGGCAGGAGGCGTGGGCGGCAGGAGGGAAGCGGTGATGCGGTCTTCCATCGACCGGAAACGCCGGCCGCGGCCCCACGATCTGCTCCCGGTACACGCCGATCATCAGTTCCTGAAAGACCGGCAGCGCGAGCCTGCTGGTTTCGCTCGATCCCAATGAACGG
>Ga0075421_100010548_pt1 | contig 11422 bp, 11 predicted proteins | sample SoiMetdeltSBSDD5_FD_75292 | JGI IMG/M metagenome (GOLD analysis project Ga0075421, IMG submission 75292) | Bulk soil microbial communities from a Populus tree surrounding site in Tennessee, USA - Soil MetaG P. deltoides SBSDD5 | ecosystem: Environmental > Terrestrial > Soil > Tree plantation...
GCGCAGGAGCGCCTCGACACCGTCGACGTCACCCGTACGCAGAAGGATTTGAGGTTGGTAATGCCATGTGATTCCGCCGTTTGATGACACTAATGACTCGCGAAACTCCGCCAGCAACCGTAGCGAGTCTGGTTGGCCCGCTGAACGCGGAGGATCGTGCAATGCGACAGCACTTGAATGACGTTTGGCCTCGTGCATGGACTTGTCGGCGTTTCGCAAGACCGCAGAGAAGTCCTCCGCAGGAGACTCGCGGATCGCTATGCCGACCGAGGCCGTAACGTCCACGCTGAGCTCGTTCAGTCGCACCGGCTCTCCGACCACGGTCGCGACCCGCTCGGCCATGCGGCGTGCCTTTGCCACGTCGTCGACCCGAGTGAGGATCGCGAACTCGTCGCCGCCAAGTCGACCGGCCACCGTTTCCTGGTCGATGGCCGCGTCCACGGCTGTGTCCGTGACTACGTCCGTGGGGGCGTCCGTAGCGGTGTCCAAGGTGACCAGCCGTCTCGCCACGACCGTCAAGAGTTCATCTCCGACCTCGTGTCCGAGCGAGTCGTTGACGCTCTTGAATCTATCGAGGTCGATCAGGAGCAGGGCCACCCGGCCGTCTGCCCTTACTCCGCGCTCAGACTCCGCCGCCATTCGGTCAAAGGACTCCTTAAGCATGGTGCGGTTGGCCACCGAGGTCAGTGGATCGAGTCGGCTTTCTCGATCGCGGTCCGCCCATAGGCGAGCCATCTGTTGGGCTGCGGCCAGCGGGATAAGAACCAATGGGAGGAGGGCGACGTTGACCTCGGCGGCGATGGCCAGAAACGGTCCGAGCGCGAGCAAGGCAGCCTTGAGGAACAAGAGGACGCCAAGGTGGTCCCGCGCCAACACGGGAAATCGAGGCAGGCCGCGAGCGGCGACTTGCAGTAGCAGTCCCACACCGAGGTAGGTCAGGAGCCAGGCGACGATGGCGGCTATCACAGCCATCGCTTCGGCCAGGCTGGCCCACGCGCTTCGAACCACCTGCGGTCCGGAGCCGGCGATGTTGAGTACCACCGCCGCAGCTAGGAGCGACGCCGAGAACTGTAAGGCCTTCGCGACGCCGCGAAGGGGCGACAGTCCGGTGCGCCAGTCGACCACGGCCACCGACGCGAGTTGCGCCACGATCGCGGTAACGAGACCGTGTGTCAGGAGAGCGGCAAAGCTGAAGCAGACCGCAGGATTGATGACGAGCGTTGTCCCGCTACGGGTTGTTGTTACCGAAGCGAATAGCCCAGCAGCGACCGCCATGATGACCAAGGCGAGTTCGGCCGTGATGAAGGTTGGCCTGATCGAGTCCACCGCTAGCGCGCCAACTGCCACGACGCCGAGCGCCACGGCGATGACCTTCCACAGGAGCCGGTGGCGAGTACGCCAGTGATCGATCCTGCGTGTGTTGGCTAACGCCACTGTCCTCACCTGTATGGCGCGCATGCTCGTGCCGGAGTACCTCCGTCCAAAGCACCGCCGCTCGTCACTCTCTTGGGCCAATTCTCCCCCACGGATCGTGCGTGGGTGAAGCATCGGCGGTGCGCACGACGGCGGCACCCCGGCGCGGACAGCGCACACGGTGCAGAACCACGATCCGGGTCCTAAACGGAATGGCCGGGTACATAAGTCGGCGGGTCCGGGCCGGGCCTACATGCGGCGTACGATTATCGCGAGATCCACATAGCGAGGCTGACGTTGGCGCGGGGGCCTCCCGACGGAGCCACTTCGACGTGCGCGCCCGAACCCACCGCGAAATTACTACGTTGGCCGCCTCCGCAGGCGTCGCTCGAAATGTGCCGGGGGTGGGACCTGAGCAGCGACATACCAGATGACTTGGCGATGGCCATGGCGCTCGGCGGCGAGATGGGGCGTCGACTGCGTGAGTACGACTGGGACGCACACCCACTGGGGCCCATGTCGACGTGGCCCGCGGAGGTGCGGGCGACGGTCGCCGTCGCCCTGACGTCGCGGTTTCCGATCGTGTTGTGGCTGGGCGCCGAAGAGCTGTTCTTGGTATACAACGACACCTATATCCCAATGCTGGGCGACAAGCATCCCGCCGCATTGGGCCAGCCCGGGCTTAGAGTATGGTGGGACATCTGGGACCTGATTGGACCGATGCTCGCCGGCGTCGTGGCGACCGGTCGAGCCACCTGGTCAGATGACTTGAGGCTGGCGCTGGTGATCGCAGGACAGCGCCAAGAGCGCTACTTCACTTTTAGCTACGGCCCCATCGTGGCAGCGGCCGGAGAAGTGACCGGAGTATTCTGCGCCGTGACCGAGACGACAGAGCGCGTTCTCGGTGAGCGACGACTTCAGATATTGAATACCGCAGCGGCGGCGCTGATGGAAACGCGATCCGTCGAGGACGCGGTGGCGGCGACGATACAGGCATGTAGCGGTGGTCATCCGGACCTACCATTCGTCGCAGTGTATGTCGGGGGCACCGACATCAATGAGGGAGTCCTGCGCGGGGCGACCGAGCGAGTAGTCGGGTTACTTCCGACGTCATTGGCGGACTTAGTCGGGTCGGCGGATTCGTCGGTAATTTTCAAATCCACGCTTGTCATTGACGATCTCGAGCGGGTTGCCACGTCGCTCCCATCGGTATTCGGCGAGAACCGCCCACGGCAAGCGCTGGTGATGCCGTTGAGCGACGCCGCCTCGAAAGAGGTCATGGGCTGCATGGTTATCGGCCTGAACGCGTACCGTCCACTCGACGACCAGTACCAAGCATTCTGCCAATTGCTGGCCGATCAGGTATCAGCGGCCTTCACCACGGCGCACTCGTACGATCAACAGCGTCAACGCGCGGAGATGCTGGCACAACTTGATCGAGCGAAGACGACGTTCCTTACTAACGTTAGTCACGAGTTTCGCACGCCCTTGACGCTGTTGCTTGGCCCACTCGATGACGCCATCCGTGACGCGGATCAGCCGTTGCAGCGTTATCGGCTGGACTTGGCGCGGCGCAACGCGGACCGGTTGCTACGTTTGGTCAATTCGCTACTGGAGTTCTCCCGTATTGAAGCTGGTCGGGTCACGGCCTCGCCCGTGACCGTTGACGTCGGTGCGCTCACCGCGCAGATCGCGTCGTCCTTCACCGAACTGTGCCAACGTGCCGGCATCGACCTCGTGCTTAACTGCAACCCCGTCATCGCCGACGTTGACGTGGGGATGTGGGAGACGATCGTCCTAAATCTCGTGTCCAACGCGGTGAAGTTCACCCTTAGAGGCTCGATCACGGTAGCGGTGGAAGCCGACTCACCCGAGTCATGCCGAGTACAGGTGAGCGACACCGGAACGGGCATTCCAGCGGCCGACCTAGACCGATTGTTCGAGCGGTTCTATCGGGCAAGCAACATGCGCGGCCGCAGCGTCGAGGGAAGCGGGATTGGGCTCTCCTTGGTGCGCAGCCTAGTCGAGCTACACAACGGAACTATCGGTATCGACAGCCAAGTTGATGTCGGAACGGTCGTGACTATTACCCTTCCGATCGGCCGTCCGGCGTCGTCGACCGCGGTGCCACTGAATGAGCTCTCGATAGCTGCATGGTCCGGCGACAATGCGTACGTCACTGAAGCCACACAGTGGATAGATAAGGAATCCGTGGAGTCGGCCGCAACCCTCGCCCCAGATCAAGAGCCTCGTCCGTTGATCTTAATCGCCGATGACAACTCGGACATGCGCGCGCACCTTCAGCGTCTCCTATCCGAGCGCTGGGACACCATGAGCTTCGCCGATGGTCAGGCGGCAATCGATGGAATTCGCCACCACCAGCCGGATGTTGTCATTACCGACGTGATGATGCCCTCGTTGGACGGCTTCGGTCTGGTTGCCGCGTTGCGGACCGACCCCACGCTCGCGTCGACGCCAGTGATCATGCTCTCGGCCCGCGCGGGTGTTGAGTCGGCCGGCGATGGCTTCGCTAGTGGCGCCGACGACTATCTTACGAAGCCCTTTTCATCCCAAGACCTGCTCAACCGGGTTGAGGCTCGCCTTGGCGCGGTCGCACGGCAACAAGCAAGCCGAGAGGACGACGAGATCCGGGCGCGCCACGACGCTGCCTTGGCCGATGTCACCGCGGCGTTGGCGTCGGCGGATTCGATTCACGGCACAATGTCCGCACTCCTGGCCGCTCCGATTGGGTCGCTTGGTGTCGTCGCAATGGCAATGGGTCTGTTGGACCACGTCAATCAGCAGATCACAGTCCATTACGCAACGCCTGACGGTGAGGTGCGCCATCACGACGCCGTTGATCGGGAAGCGCCCGCAGCGATCGTGGAGGTAGCCCGCGCCGGACGACCGATGGTCATCGAGGATATGAAAGACCCAAGTGCCCTCGTCGACGATCTGAACCGTGGCACCTCAGAGGTCGGAGCAGCGGCGATATTCCCGCTGCGCGACATCAGCGCGACCGTCATCGGAGCGGTAGCACTGTTGTGGCCAACCCCGCGAACGTTTCAACCGGATGAGATCGACCTGATCGGCGACGTTGTTGGAGTTGCCGGAACTGCGATGGCCCGCATCCGCGCGGCCGAGCACGAGCATCGCATCGCAGCCGACTTCCAAGACCATCTACTTGATCTCGACCGGAGCTCCGGGGCTGTTGTAGTGTCTGCGATCTACCAGCCCGCATCGGATGCGATGCGCGTGGGCGGCGATTGGTACCTTGTCTCCCCCGTGGAGGACAGCGACCTCGTTGCGGTCTGCGTGGGCGACGTAGTCGGTCACGGTCTGCAAGCGGCCGTGGTGATGGGCAGGCTTCGAGCGGCCACTGCTGTCACGGCCTTGACTGCCCCTGACCCAGGATTCGTGCTCAATGCCATCGACCGCTACGCGTCCACTGTGGCGGGTGCCACCTCCGCTACGCTGGCCTTCGCCGTGGTTGACTCGGCCAATAGCACCATCCGTTACATGTGCGCGGGACACCCTTATCCGCTGCTGGTCACCTCCGATGGCGTGGTCCGATACCTCGAAGACGGTCGCCTGCCCCCGCTGACAGCACGGATCGGCGGCAGTGACGCCGAACCAGGACAAGCAGCGTTCCCCACCGGCAGCCTGCTCATCCTGTACACCGATGGCCTCATCGAGCGTCACGATGAGTCCCTGAGCGAAGGCTTCGATCGGTTGGCGCAAGCGGCATCGGCGTGCGTCGACCAGCCAGTTGATGTGGTCTGCTCCACGCTGTTGAACCAGCTGACACCGGCCGCCGGCCACACGGACGACGTGGTGATCCTCGCGGTCCGTCCCACCGGGACAACCGACACCAGCTTTGTGGCCACCGTGCCCGCCGACTTCGCGCAGATGGCGGCGGTGCGTCACCGCCTACGGAATTGGCTTGCTGGCCTAGACGTCGGTGCGGATCTTGAGCACAACATCATCCTTAGCGTCGGTGAGACGCTGGCCAATGCCATTGAGCATGGCAACGGACTGGACTCAGAGACACATGCCTCAGTCGAGATCTTCGCGCGCCCCGCAGTGATTGACGCAACCATAAGCGACGTTGGCCAGTGGATGGCCGACCCTGAGGCCTTGAGCGACGAATCGGAACGCGGACGAGGGCTTACACTCATCAATGGCCTCGCCGACCGAGTGGTTGCCAATCGCACACCATACGGCACGAGCGTCCATCTTCAGTTCCGTCGCGGGACGGGCCGTCCCGGGCGGCGGTCCAGTCATGGAACGCGCACATGATTCGCCCCACGTTCGAGCTCAACATAGGCACCGTAGACACGAAAGGCGGCGTCGCGGTCCGAGCAACGGTCACTGGCGAGATCGACGTGGCCAACGCATCGGAGTTCGCACAGTCGCTCGACGCCGTCGCTGGACCGCGCCCTCTCATTCTCGACCTCAGCCCTCTGCAGTACCTCGATAGCGCTGGGTTCGCCGTCGTATATCGACTCCTCGAGCGGCACGCCGTCATCGTCGTTCTTGCATCGGACAGCCCGATCCACAAAGCCGCCACGCTGCTTGGTCTGACCTGCCACGAAACCATCGGTGCCGCTATCAGCGTCGGGTGGCACGAGTGACCGTGTACCTGCCGAAAATGTCATCCGAGCAGCTCAGGATTCTCCCGCGCCAGGCGCAACACCAGGGCGCGGACCGAGCGCACGGTTTGCGCAAACGTCAAGGTTCATCGAGCCCGAGCGCTGCGGCCGAAGGCGTAAACCACCCGACCGAACCGCCGGACATTCGGCCTGCGCGGCCCGCGACAGCTCCGAGTCTTTGCGTCCACAATGGTCAATCCGGCCGCTCGACCTGTGCGTTCAAGCGAACGAGCCATCTGGGTCGTGCGCCATAGCGTCCACAGTCGGTGACTACCCGACGGGCAGGTCAGCAGCTATCGCCAGTCGACCGCCTCGGGCGCAGTTGTACCTGGTGCCCGGCCGGGGGCACGCCAAACATGGGAAACGGTGCCGGGCGCGTGCGCGCCGGGCACCGTGGCCGTGTTTCAGAATTCAGCCGGCGCGCGGGAACCCGTCGTGGGCGCTGCGAGGATGTACGGCATGGAGCAGACGCTGAGTCGGCGGGAGGCGTCGGACGCGGTCAGCGACCAGGGGTGGCGGTTTCTGCTTGGTACGTTTCGCACCTCGGTCCCGGTCGGTTCGTTGGCCCGGGCTGCCGAGGTTGCGGCGCACGCGGTGGCGGCGTGTGGTGACGACGCCGACGGGCATCTACGCATTGACGTCCGGCCTGACCGGGTCGTTCTCACCGTGCAGTCGCTGGACCGGGCGGCGCTGACCGCTCGCGACGTCGACATCGCCTGGCGGATCTCCGTCGCCATGGGCGAGGTCGGACTGCGGACGGAGCCCGAGATCGGTACGGCAGCGCCGCGGTCTGTCCAGATCTTGGAGATCGCGATCGACGCGCTGGATATCGCGGCGATCCGGCCGTTCTGGAAGGCGGTGCTGGGCTACGCCGACGAGGCTGGCGTCACCGGCCCCGAGGATCCTGTCGTCGACCCGGTCGGGCAGGGCCCGGCAATCTGGTTCCAGCAGATGGATCAGCCGCGTCCGCAACGCAATCGCATCCATTTCGACATCTCCGTCCCGCACGACGAGGCAGCCCGGCGGATCGATGCGGCGCTGGCCGCTGGCGGCCGGCTCGTGTCCGCGGCCCGTGCCCCTTCCTTCTGGGTGCTCGCCGACATCGAAGGCAATGAGGCGTGCGTGACGACCTGGCAGGGCCGAGACGGCTGACCGTCTTCACGAGTTCCGTTCCAGGCAGCGGAGCCAGATGTTGATCGCGGCGACGCGGACGGTGGCTTCGTAGCGCACGGCGAGTTTGTCGAAGCGGGTGGCCACGCCGCGGTGCTGCTTGAGCAGGTTGATGCCGCACTCCACGGCGTGGCGCTGCTTGTATGCCTGCTTATCAAAGCTGGGCGGCCGACCACCCTTGGATCCGAGCTTTCGCCGGTTCGCGGCCTGGTCGTCCTTGACCGGAATGACGCATCTGATCCGGCGGCGGCGTAGGTAGGCCCGGTTGCTCTTCGAGCTGTACGCCTTGTCGCCCAGCACCAGGTCCGGCCGGGTCCGGGGCCGGCCGGCATCCAGGCGGGGCACCCTAATGCGTTCCAGGACGGCAGTGAACTGCGGGCTGTCTCCGTGCTGCCCGGCGGTGATCAGGATCGACAACGGCTTGCGGGCCTGCTCGCACCCCAGATGCAGCCTCGTGGTCCACCCACCTCGCGAGCGTCCCAACGCGTGGTCAGCTGGCTCGACCCCGGCAAACCCACCGGGTGGTTCCTTCTGCAGATCCCCCTTTTCCGCGCCCCGGCCGCGTGCTGGTGCGCCCGGGCGATGGTGGAGTCCACGCTGACATCCCAGGTGATCAGCCCGGCGGCATCCGCGTGCGCCTGCAACCCGGTCAGAATCCGCGCCCAGGTCCCATCGCGCTGCCAGCGGCGGAACAGACCATATACGGTCTGCCAAGGCCCGTACCGCGCCGGCACGTCCCGCCACGGCGAGCCCACCCGCACCCGCCACCGAATCCCGTCGATCAACTGCCGTCTGCTGCACTTCGGCGGGCGGCCCGGCTTCTTCCCATTGGGCAGCAACGGCTCCAGCACCGCCCACTGCGCGTCGGTCAGGTCCGCCCGCGCCGCCACCGGTAGGGTGTCCACGAGGTCTCCGGGGTGTTGGTCTTCTTGGTCGAAGAACCATCTACCGGAGACCTCGCCGTTTATCGATCACCGACACGCCCATGTGGCAAGTCACCACAGATCACTTATGAAACACGGCCGTTCCGCGTTGTGCGGGTATGTGCCTGGTCTGAGGTACCTGGTCGTCACCATGGGACCCGCCACGGTGATCATCAGGTCGGGGAATGGCACGCCGCAACGCATCGACGATCTCGGCGTACAGCGTGACTTTCGCCGTGAGTTGGTGAAGGAAACGGTTGTAGCGCAACTCCAGGTGGAAGGCATCGAACAGCCGCCGTTGGTGCTCCTCCGGGAGGTCGAACAGGTCGAACTCGGTGACCGGCACCCGGTCGAGCAGTGCAGGGTTGCGACGGCGCGGTCGCTGCTGGCTATTGCCGATCTTGCTGAGTTCGGCCGACTTGGTTCGCTCTCGTTCGCCACCTCAGCGAAGCGCTGCTGGAGCCGGCCGCGCCACTGGCTGTCGCGCGGGTCATCTTGTGGCGTTGGCTTGGTCACGCCAATCAGGAATGGTGCGGTCAACCAGCTCCGGCAATCTGAGCAGATCCGCGGCCGCCCACGCAGGGAACGTCGTGGGTGTCGAGCTGGGCCGGCTCGCCGATCGAGTCGCTCGCGACTAGGTGCGCCCAGCGCTGACCGTGCGCAGCGTTGAGATACCTAACCCGACCCGGCCAGGTTGGGGTTGTCTCCTGGTACACGTGCCGCGAGCCCGCTCGGCAGGCTACGGGCCTATGCCGCCAACCGTGTTCACGGACAGATGACGGACGTGTTCCAGGGAGCGAAGGCGCCGGCAGGGTTGCCGACCCAGGCGTAGGCGTGCAGGTCGTAGTGGATGGGCATGCCGGGTTCGTGGCCTGGCATCGGACCCTCGAAGTCATGGCCGAACATTGCCGGGCGATCGTCGTCGGTCGTGAGGTCCTGGTCCGCATCGACCACGATCCACTCCGCGCCGACGAGCAGTCGGCCGCCGCCTGGCGCGGGCGCGAACAGCAACGCCTCGGGCCGGCTGGGTTCGAGCCTGGTGTCGAGGCGCGAGTAGTTCACGTAGTGATAGCCCATGTTCGGCACGCACACGGGGGTCGGGGTGAAACCGTCGGCAATCGCGGCCGCCTCGTCCTGATACCGCGCGGTCAACGCCCGTACCGCCTGTATGCCCGCTTCAGCGCCTCGTCCGCCTTGCGCGCCCGACGGCACAGCCACGGCGAACGCCGCTGCTAGGACAGCCACGGCTGGCACTGACATCCACACCGACATACGGATGCGGGGCGATGTTTTGTTGTGAAACATTGGCTCACTCCTCCCTCATTGCGGTGCCGGCCCGTCCTCGGCCGCTGAGCGTGTCGAGTAGGGGCTGATCCGGATGCGGTACGCACGGTGCCGGGTTGCGCTTCCAGCAGATCGAGTGCCGCACCGACGTGGTCGTCGGCCATGACCGGCGTGTCCGCGCCGACGATCATCGTCGGGCTCAGGGGCGGAGCCGATGGACCTCCGCGGGGTAGGGTCCGCGCTTGGGTGGCGGTGTCACTCATGCCGTCATGCCCACTATCGGTACGGATGCGTTTCCTTAGTAAGAGTACGATAGCGTTTCGATGGAGGTGGGGCAATGACCAGCCCGCGAAAGGGCGGTAAGCGCCCCGCGTTTCCACCCACCGCAGAACCGCCTCGTGCCGCATCGACGGCCCCCCTGCACGGCGTCGCCAACCCCCGCAAGCCGATCTCTCGCGGGGCCAGCGCACGCCAGCGGGTGCTGCAGGCCGCTCTTCAGGTGCTCGACGAGGACGGCCTCACCGGCTTCACCATGGAGGCCGTCGCCCGCCGAGCGGGGGCGAGCAAGGCGACCCTGTACCGGCGCTGGCCCACCGTAGGCGCGCTGCTGGTCGACGCCATGGACGCCACCTTCCAACCCTTCCCAGTGCCCGACACCGGCCGGGTGGACACAGACGTCGCCGAACTGCTGACCGCCTTCCTCACCCTGCTGGAGCACACCCCGTTCCCACGGCTGTTCGCCGCGTTCATCGACGCTGCCGAACGCGACCCCACCGCCGCGGCTCTCCACGCTGACCTGACGCGGCGTCGCCGCGAACCGTTACTCATCGTCCTGGCCCGCGGCCAGGAACGCGGACAGCTACCCGCTGACCTCGACCGAGAGGTAGTCACCGACCTGCTCGCCGGTCCGTTCTTCTACCGCCGTTTCGTCGCACACCAACCCATCCCCCCGAAGCTGATCAACGAGGTCATTGCGCATGTGCTCGGGCTGGCAAGGCGTCCACGTTCGGGCAGTCGCAGAACAACGCCCGAACGTTATGTTGCGCCAAGTCCGGCGGCCTGCGACAACGGTGGCAGTTGACCCGCAGGTTCGTGCAGGCGATCGACAATCGAGCGGTATTGCACCCGGTGTTCGCGCAGAGGATTCTGGCAGCTCGCGCATCAGTCAGTGCGGCCGCCCGCTTCGCAGATCCGGACGGCGATGCTGAGTCGCTCGAACGCGCCCGGGCCGTCGTGCGGCCTCGGCGGGGTGCCGAGGTGGCGAACGCGGAGCTCGTCCATGAGTTCGCGATGAACGCCGGACCCTCATCGTGCATGAGCTGCTGCCGGCTCCGGAGCTCGACGCTGCCGGGGCGCCAGTCGAGGCCCAGTTGCCGAGGGCGTAAATGATCGGGAGAGTCTGGATGCCGGCTTCCGTCAGGCTGTAGCGAGCGCGCTGCCTCCGCCGCGGTGCCGCGGGTGAGGATCCCTGCGTCCACCAGCCGCACGAGGCGGTCGGCGAGGATGTTCGTCGCGATGCCCTCGATCGACCCGGTAAGCAGCGCCCGGAAGTAGCGGCGGTCGCTGAAGATGACGTCGCGCAGCACGAGGAGCGACCAGCTGCTCCCCTTGATCATTAGGGACCCGCCTGATTCGGCGGGTCCCGCGGCAGCGCGGCTGAACCTCCGGCGCGCGATGCCGGCGGGGCGTCGGCGATGCTGTGGGCGTGGAGTACGTGTCCAGGGTGCCGCGACTGCCGCTGGACGGGCTGATCGACGACCTCTACTACCTGGAGGGTGCGCCGCCGTATGCCCGGCTGATGCTGCCGCCGTTCCTGCCGATGCCCGCGGCCGAGCTGTGTGACCGGCCGGTGACGGTAGAACAGGTTTGGGGCCGGCCCGCCATTGCTGAGCTTCGAGACCGGCTGGCCACGGCGGACGGACCGCACGAGATGCTGACGCTGCTCGAGGAGGAGCTAATGCGACGGCTGTGCGAGACCGC
>Ga0075421_100010550_pt1 | contig 11421 bp, 10 predicted proteins | sample SoiMetdeltSBSDD5_FD_75292 | JGI IMG/M metagenome (GOLD analysis project Ga0075421, IMG submission 75292) | Bulk soil microbial communities from a Populus tree surrounding site in Tennessee, USA - Soil MetaG P. deltoides SBSDD5 | ecosystem: Environmental > Terrestrial > Soil > Tree plantation...
ACGCACTGGACGGCGGCCGTTCCCAACGGCTCGCCGCGCTTGGTCGCCTCGTCTTCGGCTGCGCGCCGCGCCTCATAGGGTTTCGCGTACTGCGGCTTCAACACAATCGGAGTGGGTGGCGGCGGGTTGAGCTTCGGATCCGCGCCGCGGCCGGCGCGATAGGGCGCCCAGACACCCGAGAGATCCGGTGGAGTCTGAGCGGCGGCGCCGACCGGCCGGAGGACGGTCGCGACCGTCCACAGGGCAGCCACGACCGCCCACAGACTCACGAGAACCGCCGGACGTTTCACGGTTGGCCCCCGACGCGGCCGGGTCCGTTGCCGAGCACGCGTCCGTCGCGCAGCGTGACCTGTGCGAGCAGTCCGCCGGCCTCGCCGCTGCGCAGCGGGCTCAACACCACCGTGATCTTGTCGCCCACTTTGATGTCGTTGAACTTCCAGCCGGCCTGCATCAGGATGCTCGTGCTGCCCAGTTCAACGCTCCAGTGTTTGACGACTCCCTTCTCATCGGGGATATCGATCTCGATGTAGGCGTGAGGATTGGTCCATTCGAACGCGGTGACGGTTCCACTCATCGTCACGCGCTTCGCCGTATCGAACATGGCGAACGAATGGTGCGCGAACGCCCGTGGCGCGGCCATCAGTACCGCGCACACCACAGCACCGAGATACACGCGGGGCTTCACTTGGCCTTGTCTTTCGCAGCGTTCTCTTCGGCGCGTGCCGCGCTCAGGATGTTGCGCAGCCCGTAGTTGCCTTCGTGGCAGCCGTATTCGAAGAGCGGCAGCGAGGCGTCTCTCGTCAAGTTCATCTCGAACGTCCACGGCTTCGCCCACGTCGCACTGTCCTCGATCGTGACGGACCACTGCACCTTGTTCGGCCCAATCGGCATGAAGCGCTCGACGAGGGTGTAGGTCTCCGGGTTGGCATTGCGATACGCGCCGCGCTCGTTGAAGTTCTTCGTCACGACGACCAGGGTGTTGCCTTCCCAGTGGCCGCGCGCCGAACCCATATACGACCTGATGCCCTTCGCTGGCCGTGGACTGTCGTCGAGCGGGATCACGCGGGTCTCGTGAATCATCTCGTAGCGGATGGCGACGATGCCGGGCGCCTGGGTGATGTCGTAGGCGTTGCCGTAGATGGCGGGCATCATCGAGCCCGGCACACCGCGAGTGATACAGCGATCGTAGAGGCTGCGGTCCTCCCACGAGTCCGCCGGTCCGCGGCCGCTCGTCTTCCGTGCCTGCGCCCGCGCGTCCGCGGCCTTCTGTCCGGCCGGCGTCAACGCCGGGATGCGTCCATCGGCCGGATCGATAATGAGCCACGCGCGGCTGTTCTTGGCGTCGTAGTGCTCATACCAGTGGACCGGTCCGGCGCCGGTATCCGCGCCGCCGATCCCGGCTGCGCTGGCCAGCGCCCGCTGCTGGCGCTCACGCACGATCTCGGCGAACTCGGAATCGTCCACCTCCTCGGCGCTCTTGCCGGCGAACTGGTTCGGCCGCTCCATCGGAATGCCGTTCTCGTCCTTGTTGGTGTAGGTGCCCTGCAGATCCGGGTCGCCCCAGGGTGTCTTTGGCGGCACGTATGGCGCTGCCGGCTTGGCCGGTTTGGCTGCCGCCGTCGCCGCGGACGATCCGCTCCGCTGCGGCGCCTGGGCGTGGAGTGCGAGTCCGGTAACAATTACGGCCGCCGCGATAAGAGTGCAAACAACACGGGCCTGTCTAGTCATGGGGTGTGGCCTCATCGGAGCATCTTCGGCATCGCCGGGCCGGGAGTCAAGGGGCGCAGCAAAGTCCGGCAATCTTTGCTGACGAATTGACTGATCACGTGTGCCGTAAGGCCGCGAGAGGATCCGTACGAGCACCAAACCATGCGGGGACCAGCGAGGCCACCAGCGCAATCGATACCACGCCGCCTGCGACCAGTACGAATGACACAGGGTCAGTGGTGCTGACGCCAAACAGCAGCGACGCCATGAACCGCGTCACCACGACGGCCAGCCCGGCACCGATGGCAGCCCCCACCACCCCCAGACGCACCCCCATCGACATGAACAACTGCACGATGTCACTGCGCCGGGCGCCGACGGCCAATCGCACGCCGATTTCGTGCGTGCGCTGCTTCACCGAGTACGCGACCAGTCCGTAGATGCCGAGCGCCGCCAGACTCATGGCGACGACTCCAACGACGCCGAGCACGCGCGCGCTCACGTCGTAGATCGCGAAGGCAATCCGCGTCTGCTCCGTCAACATCCGCGCCTCGAGAATCGACAGGTTGGGATCGAGCATCTCGACGTGGCGACGGGCGTGTTCGAGCAATGGAAATGATGGCGACGAGGCGCGGACCTGCAGTGTCATGCCGGGCAGATACATTTGCTCGAAGGGAAGATAGACGTACGGTCGCGGATCCTCGTTGATCCTGGCGTACTTGATATCCTCCACAACGCCGACGACCGTGCGCCATTCCTCGGTCATCCGAATGCGCTCGCCGATGGCGCGCGCTGGTTCCCCCCAAAATCTGCGCGCCATCGTCTCGTTCACGATCGCCACGGGTTCGGCCGCCGGGTCGTCGTCGCGTGTAAAGTCCCGGCCGGCAACGACTCCAATGCGCAGCGTGCGAAAGTAGTCGGGGGCAATCACGTTATAGAAGAAGTGCGTCTCTTCATTCGGTCCGCGCGTGTGACCTTCGATCGCGAACTCCGGATTCGATCCGTAGTCAACGAGCGTCAGCGGCAAGGTCGATGCGAGACTCGCGGCTTCGATCCCTGGGTCGGCGCGGAGATCGTCGAGCAGTTGACGGTAGAAACGGCGTCCGCCGGGCTCGTCGTAGCCACCCGCCTTGACGTCCAGCACGATCGAGCCGACGTGAGCGGCGTCGAACCCCGGATCGGCCCGGCGCGCCCCCTCCAGGCTTCGCACCGTCAGGCTCGTGCCCACGAGCAACACGAACGACATCGCAATCTGGCAGACGACCAGTGCGGTCCGCATCGGCGACTTCCGGCCGCTGTGCGGGAGCAAGCCGTCTTTGATCACCGACGCGAGATCGATGCGCGTGCCCTTGAGACTGGGCCACAGGCCTGAGAGCAGAGCGCTGACGAGGGCGAGGGCCGCGGCAAACGCCACCACGAGCCCGTCGGGCCCGAAATTGAAATAGAGCGGTAACGGTGCGGCATCGGGCTGCGCCGACGCCATGATCGGTTCCAGCAGCCGCGGCAGCACAAGCCCGACACACGCCCCCGGCAGCGCGAGGGTGAGGTGCTCCATGAGGAGGAGACGCAAAATGCGCGGCCGGCTGGCGCCGAGTGCAAGACGGGCCGCCATTTCACCACGCCGGCTCATGCCGCGCACGAGCACGAGTCCGGCCACGTTGATGCACACGACCAGCAGCAGCAGTGCGCTCATCGCGCTAATCAGCACCGTCGTCGGAAGCACGTAGGTCTGGGCGCCGTACGGCGACTCCCAGAACGGCATCGAGAAGGCGCGGATGGTTTTCTCTTCGATCGGGTACTCTGCGGCGAGTCTGGCGGCGAGGACCTCGGTCTGTGCCCGCGCGCGGGCCAGCGTTACACCCGCACGAGGCCGTGCGAACGTCTGCACCCACGAGTTGTGGCGATCGTCGAGCCAATTCCCGCCTCCGAACTGACTGACCTGCGACAGCATCGTCACCGGCACGAACACATCGTTCTGAATGCCGACCACGGCGCCGCGAAAGTCCTCATCCGCAACGCCAACGATCGTCAGCAGAAATGAATTCAACCGAATTGGCTTGCCAATGATGTCGGGGTCGCCTGCAAACTCGCGCCGCCAGAGCCCGTCCGAGATCACGACGACGGGATGGCCCCCGGGATTGATGTCGTCCGAGGGCAGAATCGTTCGGCCACGCTGCGCACCGACGCCGAGTGTCGCGAAGTAGTTGCCCGTGACGAACTCACCGACGAGCCGGAGTTGACGCTCCCGCAGGCCGAGAGTGAACGGTTGCATCGACGCGCCTGCCACCGCCGAGTAGCCGGGGTGCTCATCGCGGAGATACCGATAGTCCGGATACGACAGCGAAGAGAGGCCGCCGCCACGCGACCGGCTGTACACGAAGTGCAGGGCTGGCGCATCGGCTACCCCGGGCAGCGGCGTCAGGGCCAGCGCCTTGAACAGAGCGAACGCGATCAGGTTTGTGCCAATGCCCAATGCGAGCACGGCGATCACGATCACGGAGTACCCGGGGCTTCGCAGCAGCAGTCGTACGGCGTAGCGCAGGTCACCAAGCAGAGCGCCCGCGTAGTCGACCCACATGCCGCCCCACGTGCGCCTGGTGGATTCGAGCGTCAGCGTCACGTTGCCGAATTCCTTCAACACCGCACGGCGAGCGGCTTCCGGATCCTGTCCGTCGGCAACGCGATCCTGAGCGGCAAACGCCAGATGAGTGGCAATCTCTCTCCGGAGATCCTCTTCGCGGCGCCGCGTCGACTTGAAGAAATTCCACCGCATCGCGTCACCCTTTTGCGGGATCGGGGTCGAGGACGCCGCTGATGGCGGCAACGAGCTGCGACCAGCGATCACGCTCCCGCGCCAGCTGCTTCTTCCCGGCGGCGGTGAGCCGATAGAACTTCGCCTGCTGATTGGTGTCGGTCTGACCCCAGTCCGCCTTGACCCACCCTTGCCGCTCGAGCCGATGCAGGGCTGGATACAACGAGCCGGTCTCCACTTGCAGCGCCTCTGACGACCGCGCGCGGATCATCTGAGTGATCGCGTAGCCGTGCTGCGGCCCCCACTGGAGCGTCTGCAGGATCAACATGTCGAGCGTGCCCTGGAGCAGGACGAGTCGCGACGCGGGCGCGGGTGATTCCATAGGCTGTAGGCATGCTACACCCTATTCGGGATTGGCGTCTGTCGAGGCAGCGGAGGACACGGAGCGAATACGACGCAGAGGACGCAGCGAACGCAGGGAGCGCCGAGGATGATTGCACGTGCATTCCCAGACTGCGGCAGGCCGCAGGCTCTGCGTCCTCCGCGAACCTCAGCGCTCTCCGCGTTGCATTTCGTGACCCGCGCAGTCAGCGAAGTCACGCGCGACCATGCGTCCGAGCGGGGCATCTCTGGAGTAAGCTGAGGTGATGGCCGAGACGGTCGAGTCACACCCGCCGGCGTCGGCACCTGTCATCGACTGCGCGGCCTACTGCGGCGGCTCGCGGGTCGCCGACCTGGGCATCGAGCAGATCCGCGGCGCCCTCTGCCGAGAGGATCAGTTCGTCTGGCTCGGCCTTTATGAACCCGAGCAGGACGTGCTGCGGAAAGTCCAGCAGCAGTTCGGGCTGCACGATCTGGCAGTCGAAGACGCCTACAACGCGCACCAGCGTCCAAAGCTCGAGCTCTACGAGAACTCGGTGTTCGTCGTCTTGCGCACGGCCCACATGTCTTCCCCGTCGCGTCAACTGGAATTCGGCGAGACGCACATCTTTCTCGGACGCAACTACCTGGTCACCGTGCGCCACGGATCGCTCCGCTCGCACATCGGTGTCCGCCAGCGCTGCGAATCCACTCCGCACCTGCTCTCCAAGGGCCCGGGCTACGTGCTCTACGCGCTGATGGACTTCGTGGTCGATCAGTACCTGCCGGTGGTCCAGCAGATCGAAGAGGAAGTCGAGGAGCTCGAGGACCTGATCTTCGGGATGTCGGACACCGGCGACGCGACGTCGCGGATCTATCAGCTCAAACGCGACCTGCTGTCACTGCGCCGCGCCGTGACGCCACTCGTCGAAGTGTGCAATCGCCTGATGCGATTCGACCTGCCGCACATCCCCGAGGACACGCGGGTCTATTTCCGCGACGTCTACGACCACATCGTGCGGCTCAACGAAACCATCGACGCGCAGCGCGAGCTGCTGACCACCGCACTCGAGGCACACCTGTCGCTCATGTCGCACGCGCAGAACGAGCACATGAAGCGCATCACCGCCTGGGCGGCGATGATTGCCGTGCCGACGATGATCGCGGGGATCTACGGCATGAACTTCAAGCACATGCCGGAGCTGAACTGGGCCTACGGTTATCACCTCTCCATCGTGGTGATGGTCGGCGCCTGCGTCGGTCTCTACGTCGGCTTCAAACGATCCGGCTGGCTCTGACTCCCTTGCCCTTTGACCTTCGCCCTTTGCCCTTCGGCCGCGAGCGATAGCTTCGGCCGATACGCCCACCACACGCGAATCGCGAACAACAGGCCAAAGCCCATCGCCCATCGATAGGGTTCGGTGGTGTCGGCCTTCACCAGCTGCCAGAAGTGAAGCGTGCCTCCAGCGGCCGCCACGTAGGCCAGGCGATGGAGCTTGCCCCATCGGCGGCCTAGCTTGCGAATCGAATACTTGTTCGAGGTGAGCGCCAGCACGAACAGGATCAGGAACGTCGTCATGCCAACCGTGATGAACGGCCGCTTGATGACGTCCTCGATCATGAACGACACCTCGAAGTAGTGGACGAAGACGACCCAGGTGAGCAGGTGCAGCGTCGCGTAGAAGAACGCGAACAGGCCGAGCATGCGGCGCGCCTTGATGATCTCGTTCCACCCCGTCAGCCGCCGGAGGGGCGTGACCGAGAGCGAGGCGGCGAGACAGCCGAGCGCCCAGGTGCCTGTCTGATCGGTAATGTAGTCGCCAGGATTGGCGGTCAGGGCGTTGAAGTCGCCAGCGTAATAGACGCGGTAGAACCCGTAGACGAGCGCCGCGGCGGGAGTCAGCGCCGCGGCGAAGAGGACAACCCTGAATGCAGTGATCGGCTTCAAAAATTCTTGCGCAAGTCCATGCCCGCGTACAGGCTCTGCACCTGATCGGCGTAGCCGTTGAACATTTCGGTGCGGCGGTTGGCGATAAAGCTGGGCAGACGCTTCTCGCGCGCCTGGCTCCAGCGCGGGTGATCGACCTGCGGATTCACGTTCGCGTAGAAGCCGTACTCGTTTCTGGCCATCTTCTGCCACGTGTTGACCGGCTGCTTGTCGACGAAGCGAATCCTGGCCAGCGACTTGGCGCCCTTGAACCCGTACTTCCACGGCACCACCAGACGAATCGGCGCGCCGTTCTGCGCCGGCAACACCTCGCCGTACAGACCGACCGCGAGCAGCGTCAGCGGGTGCTGCGCCTCGTCCAGCCGCAGACCCTCGATGTATGGCCATTCGAGCACGTCGGTGCGCTGCATCGGGAAGCGGCCGACATCGTGCAGCGTGGTGAACTCCACGAAGGCGGCCTTGGAATTCGGCTCGACGCGCTTGATGACGTCGGCCATCGGAATGCCGACCCATGGAATGACGAACGACCAGGCCTCGACGCACCGGAAGCGATAGATCCGCTCCTCGAGGGCGTACGGCTTCATGAACTCGTCGATGTCGTAATTGCCTGGCTTGTTCACCAGCCCGTCGATCTGCAGCTTCCACGGACGCGGCTTGAAGTTCTTCGAATTGGCCTTCGGGCCGTCGCCGGCACCGGGCGCGAATTCGTAGAAGTTGTTGTAGCTGGTGACGTGCTCGTAGAGGCTCGGCGCTTCGGTCGTGCTCAGCGGGCTCTTCTTGACGTTGGGCAGCTTGGCGAGGCCGCCGCCCTGCGCCACGGCTTCCTCGGCGAGCGATCCACACCCCGCCGCCACGAGAGCCGCCGCCGACGCCTGGATGAACTCCCGGCGCCGCAAGTACACACTCTTTGGAGTGATCTCGGACCAACGGATGTCGGGCGCCTTTTTGATCAACATATGGCGATTATAGGCCCGATCCAGCGGCGGAGTCTTAACCCTGGAACTCACCTGTGTTTGGTCGTGTGGGCCACGCCTTTCCAACCGGGACGGGCGATATTTCGACGACCGGCTCGAGCAGGAGCCTCCAACACAGGTGAGCGGGCGGATAACACCAGTTGGATGCTCCGCGGCTGAACGGGGTTACCTGGTGCGCTACCTGACGCTGCGCCAGTCGCCGGTTTTCTCCAGCGCGCGGGCGAAGCACCGCTCCGCGCGCGACTCGGCGTCGCGCTGCGCCGAGGCCGACAACGCCATCGTCAGCTCCGCGTCGACCGGGCACTTGACGTCCCGCGGCGGAGGCGCCTGCGCCGGTGACTTGGAGAAGTAGCGTGCCGCCCCCACCCTGACCCAGACCGGCCGATCCGCCAGCGCCCGCGAAACGATCAGCTCCGCCATCGCCGTTCGCAGGGTCGCGTCAACCCCCTCGCGCTGCGCCAGCAGCGACGCTGGCGCGAGATCGATCGTCGTGCCTTTCACGGCCGCGCTCACCCACCACGGCCGCCCGGTCTCGTAGCGGAAACGGTCGATCGTCGCGTGCAGCTCCACGGTCACGCCCTCGGCGGACGCTCCGAGTGTTTTCGACAGCGACTCGCGGACGCGCAGCGCCAGCCGCCCCAACTCTCCGGCCGTGATCGGCGATCCAGCCGGCACGCGAACGTTGATGTCCGATGCCGATGCAGGAGCGATCGGCGGCCGCGGCGGCTCGACCGATACCGGCGGCAGCGAATCGACCGGCGTGGTCGACCCCAATGGCATCAACCTCAGGCCGGGAAAGTACTGGCCGAGGATCGCTTCGAGCGATTCTCCCCGCCGCGCGCGCCGCCCCGCGCCAATCACACACATGCCGACACCGTGGCCATATCCGACGCCGGTGAAGCGAACGCTGTTGCCCGTACGCGTCATCGAAAACGCCGTGCTGCGCAGCTGTCGCGCACCGATCGCCATCCGGAACGGATCGCCGGCAATCGCATCGGGACGAAGTCCGGAGAGATGCAATCGCGCGACGCGGCCGGAGTGCGTGCGATCGTCGATCTGGATGTCGCGCAGCCGCTCGCCGCCGAATCCGGCCTTGACCAGCGCCTGCCGAATCTCTTCGAGCGTGAGCGTCAGCACCCACGGCACTTCGTCCTCGTGCACTCCGTCAGGGACGGAGCGAAGATAGGGAAACCTGGTGCCGCCGGGCCAGACGTCGGCAGCGCTCTCGGATCGACCGCCGCACGAGGCGGAGTAGAAGATCTCGACCGGCTTGCCGTTCAGCGTGAGCACGCGACCCGCGGTCGCCAGCGCGGCACGACGTGAGAGGTCGTTTGCGGTACGCATCACCTGACAGTGCGTCGTGTCGCACAGGTCGAAGCCCTCGCGCCGGTGGCGGCCTTCGTTGACGATGGCGTAGGTGCGAATGGCGACGGCCAGGGCCTGCTGCGCCGCATCCGCGGCCCCGGGCTCCGCCTCGCCGGACAGGACGCGGGCGACATAGACCTCCAGCGGCATCGTCGCAACACCACCACCGCTCGAGAGCAGTCCGATGTCGACCGTGCGGCCCTCGCTGGCTTTCTCGAGCAGCGCGTCGCTGACGTCGGTTTGTGCGGGTGCCCTCGTCCCCACGAGTGCCGCGGCCAGGATCAACGCCGCGAGGAATCGGTGTTTCACAGCTTGCGGGTGCACCCTGGCCGGCATTTGCACTGAATGACCTGCTCGCCGTCGGTGTGATAGTCGTAGGTGAGCTCTTCGCCCGGCTCGATATTGCGGCCGGCGCGGATCCAGATGTCACGGCCGACGATCTGACTGTAGCAATTGGGCCGGCAGGCGTGATTGATGAACCGCGCGACGTTACCGCCCGATAGCGCATCGCGAACCCAGCGCCGGTTGACGGTGAAACACCAGATCTCGCCGCGCTCGAGATACTTCGTCTCGCGCTTCAGGCTCTCTTTGTGATCGATAAGCTCGCCGTCGTAGGTGATGATGCGGCGGTTCTTGTTGATGGGCTCGAGCGCGAAAACGCCCCACCCGTGCAGCGATGATCGGCGCCGAACGATGTTCGGCAGCTCGCGCGCGCGTGTCATGTGGCAACAGAATAGCAAGTGATTCTTGTTTTTGTGCACGCTGACTCGCACATAATGATTCGTGGTATGTCCTTGCGTGATAGTTTGTCGGCCGCTCCGCTCGCACCGGACCGCGCAAGCCTGCGCGGCGGGGACCCCGCGTTGTCGCGGTCGGGACATCGCAATTGGAGGCTATTTGTGATTCGTACTACTTCAGCGAATACGGACCACTATCCGCCAGCTCGCTTGTGTTGGAGGCTTCTGCTCGAGACGATCGTCGAGCCATCGCCCGTCCTCGTTGGAAAGGCGTTGACTACACTACCAAACACAAGTGAGTTCCGGGGTTAGATGAGCGCAACCGCGGTTGGCGCTCGTGAGCTGGTCCAGGCCTGGGGCCGGATCCTCACGGGCTATCGTCCGAACCTCTCCATCGAAATCACCAAAGAATGTCCGCTGCGTTGTCCGGGCTGCTACGCCTACGGCGACGAGCATCTCGGCGGCAGTGTCACGCTGCGCGGCCTCGCCGACTACAAGGGCGACGAGCTGGTGACCAGATTCATGGCGCTCGTCGATGAGCACCGGCCGCTGCACGTCTCGATCGTCGGCGGCGAGCCGCTCGTCCGCTATCGCGAGTTGAATGAGATTCTGCCGCAGCTCGCGGAACGGGACGTCCACACCCAGCTGGTCACGAGCGCGGTGCGGCCCATTCCCGCCGAGTGGATCGATCTGCGGCGCCTGCAGGTATGCGTGTCGATCGACGGACTCCAGCCGGAACACGACGAGCGCCGCAAGCCGGCGACGTATGAACGCATTCTCAAGCACATCGAGGGGCACCAGATCACGGTGCACTGCACGGTCACGCGACAGCAGGCGCGGCGAGAGGGATATATCGAGGAGTTCCTGAACTTCTGGCAGGCCAACGCCAGCACGCGACTGATCTGGATCAGCCTGTACACGCCGCAAGTCGGCGAGTTGTCGATGGAGCGTCTGACGCCCGGCGACCGCGCGAAGGTGATCGCCGAGCTCCGCCGCCTTCGTCCGCGCTACTCGAAGCTGCAGATGCTCGATGGCATGCTCAACGTGTACGCCAAGCCGCCGCAATCGCCCGAGGAATGCATCTTCGCCCAGACGACCGAGTGCTTCTCGTCGGATCTCGAACGGCGCATCGCGCCATGTCAGTTCGGTGGAAAGCCGGATTGCGAGAACTGCGGGTGCATCGCATCAGCGGGTCTCGAGGCCATCGGACGTCATCGTCTGCGCGGTGGGCTGCCGGTCGGAAAGATCTTCTACGCGTCACTCGCGGTGGGACGAACGATCGAACGCGTCAGACGCGTCGTGTCGCCTGCCTGATCTCAACCAACGACCCATTCCGGAGTCCCAACCACTTCCAATTCCCAGCGCCCGACAATTCCCACACAGCTCGGGCGTGGGAACCGGGAGTTGGGAATTGGGAATTCACAAGCCACACCTGTAGCCGCGCTTCGCACACTCCGAATGCAGCGCTGCCGCAACTGACTTAGCCCATTCGATTTTCGCGCGGGCACATCCGTTGCAGCGGACGGCCTTCGTGCGTATCGCTGCTTCGACGCTCGCGCTTGTGCTGCTGCTCGGCTC
>Ga0075421_100010551_pt1 | contig 11419 bp, 5 predicted proteins | sample SoiMetdeltSBSDD5_FD_75292 | JGI IMG/M metagenome (GOLD analysis project Ga0075421, IMG submission 75292) | Bulk soil microbial communities from a Populus tree surrounding site in Tennessee, USA - Soil MetaG P. deltoides SBSDD5 | ecosystem: Environmental > Terrestrial > Soil > Tree plantation...
TCACACAACGATGGCTGGCGGGACAGTGGCGCCAACCGGTTCAATGTATCGCCAGCGATAACTTGGCTGATCACATCACGAATGCGCTTTACAGCGATTCAGGCGGTGATTCGAGACCGCTACACGCTAGATGCGGGCGTGCCGAACACAGTGGTCAATCGGTCCGGATTTCCATTCGATCGAAAGCTGAATCCCGAAGGCGACTTTCAGCTAACACGAGACTGGCAAAATCAACTCGTCTACAGCTGGAATTTGACCAATCGTCTGACATTTACGAACACATTCTTTAAACGGAGGAATCGGGATCAATACCTCGACGCGGAGACTATGCGTTACGACGCCGTTCAGGATCAGGTTAATCGCAGTTATTTATATTTTCAGCACAATCGCCGGCCCCTACAGAACATTTCCGAATTCACGGGCGACTACAGTCCATTTGGCATGCGTCATCGCTTTATGGTGCGATATGACTATTCGGATCAATACAACTTCTCCTATCGCACAGGAACTGCTCCTGGAAGCAACAACAGCGATGTCGCGCTGCCGTTGCCTCCGGTTCCTGTACCTGCGTTCATCGCCGGTACGTTCCTGGACACTGCGCCCAAGTACACGAACTTCCCGATAACCCGTGTCGATTATTCCGACAACCGCTATAAGGGATTCGTCTTCCAGGATCAGTTCAACCCCGTGCGATGGCTCGGCTTCAACGTCACTGCGAGCCCGCGGAAATACCGGCGCCAGACGCATAACGACTCCTACAATAACGGCACGTTCCTGAGCAGAGGGCCCGAAACCCAATTCTTGAACAACGCCAAATCCAGCTACAGGGCGGGAGTCGCTCTTGTACCCTCGGAATCCTGGCCGCTCCTTGCCCGCATCGTTCAGCCATACTTCAGCTATAACTCCTCATTCAACCCTGTGAATTCAGTGCAGCCCGACGGCACGTCGCTCGATCCCATCATTAACAAGAGCTTTGAACTCGGTAGCAAATGGCTGGTACTGGGGAACCGGCTCAGCATTCTCACAGCGGTGAGGCGTATTCGAGACCGCAATCGACCGGTCAGCATCGGCGGCGGGTTCTTCGAGCAGATCGGCACAGCCACAACCTACAACGGCGACATCGACATCCAGGGCGAGTTGGGTGGCGGTTTTTCCCTGCTCGCGAACTATGGTTATACGGACAGCATGATCGACAAATACCGTACGGATGGCGTCCTCCAGACCAATGGCGGCAAGCGCTTCCCGCACGCGCCGAAACATACAGCCAGGCTCTGGATCACGAAGGCATTCCGTATCGGGAATTCAACAACAGTTATGGCAAGCATCGGCAATCGATACGTCTACCGCTACTTCACAAACACCGCTAACACGATATTGGTACCCAGTCGCGGAACGCTGGATGGTGCCGTCGGGGTGCGTCGTGGTAAGTATGATGTCACAGTCAATTTGGCGAATATCACAAACAAGAAACATTATTTCGTCTCGCAAATCAACGGTGGAGGCCAGCTTTATCCCGGGCAGCCGTTTGGCGCGACGGTGACCATCGGCTATCGGTTCCAATAGCCGTGGGGGCAGGGTTATCGGAACTATAGAAGCTAGTTTGATTGGATACTAAGAGGCACAGAATTCTCTTCACTCGTCCATGCTTTTAGAAGAATTCGAACTGCGCTTAAGTTTTCTGACTCTTTGTCAACAGAAGCCGGCGCACATTCACGCTGTTCATGAGTGCTATGAAGCGGATTGCTCACAAAAGAACTGTAAGAATGACAACGCGCTCCGCTTCGGTCTTTGATTGTCTTCACGATTTTTGCGTTCATAGTCTCTGGCTAAAAGGGGAGCCATTGAGGTCCCTCGGTGAATCCGAGCCGTGGAGAAGTAGAACCATCGATCGAAATGGGGTATTTCTAGTCGCCCGAAATTTCTGAGGTGTTTTCAGGTATTTTCCCGACTTGAATCCCACCCGCAGTGGGCTCATGTTGAGGATGACTCAGTACCTCGTTCGTGAGGGTTACAAAATCGCCGGACAATTTAGGATGTCAGAATCGCTGAACGCCGACAAACCGTTCGCAACAAGTTGACACTATTTGCTGGCGCGCGTAGAGTCGAAGAGCCAAATTGGACGTCGCCAATCATGTTGAAGCTTGCACTCATTGTGGTAATGGCTGGGGCCGTACTCCACGCAAGCTGTGTGGTGTGCGCTCTAACCTGCTGCTGCGATCTCATGCCCGCGCAGCACACCACAAACCGGCATGATTGTCATGGCTCAATTCACTATACACATGTGAATCTGGATTGGACCGCGATCGAGCATGAGCCTCCGACCACAATGCGAATCGTGCTCTACGTCGTACCGGTCATAAAGCTGGCGGTTTCCATGCCTGATCTGGCCGTCTATACTCCCCCTCCCGAAGTACTCTTCTAGAACAAAAATTGACCAGTACTCCTATACCGCGGGCATAGGCATGTCGGCGAACTATGGTTGGCGAACTATTGCTCCGCGGAACATATAGGGCGCGTACGTTTTGAATTTGCACTCAATTTCGATTTGGGAATGTGGAGATCAAAGAATGCGACTTAACGTGAGAGTGCTCTCGCTTCTTGCCGTAATGAGCCTGTCAGCTTCATCGTTGACGGTACATGCCGTTGCCCAGCAGGCGGTGACATCGGCGACGGTCAGCGTTCGCGTGGTGGACGCTTCCGGAGCAGTGATACCTAGCGTGTCCATCACGATATTGAACACCGACCGAAACCAGAACTGGACGGGGACAGCCGACTCGGAAGGCCGTTACCGCTTTCTGTTTTTGCCGGTGGGATCTTATGAGCTTAGGGTTGAAAAACCGGGATTTGCGCCGTATAACGTAAAACTCGCCCTTTCTTTAGGCCAGTCGCTGGAAGTTCCCGTCACGTTGAATGTCGCGTCCCTGGCTGAGGAAATAGTTGTCACCGAAGCAAGTGTGCGGATTGAAACCGAGCGCACCCAGGTGGCCAACAACATTGAGCTTCGTGAGATCACCACGCTGCCGTTGAATGGCCGCAATTACGTTGATCTTGCTCTTCTCGTGCCGGCCGTCTCTCGAACGAACACGGGTAACAATGAGCGATTCGCAGAAACGTCTGCCGTTCCCGGTACCGGCATCTCGGTTGCAGGGCAGCGGAATTTAGCCAATGGCTTTGTGGTTGACGGCCTCTCATCCAATGACGATGCCGCAGATCTGGCCGGCACTTTCTTCGGTCAAGAAGTGATTCGGGAATTCCAGGTCATCACCTCAGGCGGTATCGCGGAATTCGGACGTGCCTCCGGCGGCATCATGAATATAGTGACGCAGTCGGGGACGAATCAGTGGCGCGGAAGGCTCTACGGCTTTTTCCGGAACCATCGTCTCGACGCCACGAATGTTTTTGCTCCCGTCGACACGGACACAGGGCAAAGAATCAAGACCGCGTTGACGCAGGCACAGTATGGGGCCAGTCTCGGCGGACCTTTGCGCAAAGACCGTGTTTTTCTATTTACGAATTTCGAGCGCGAGGATCTCAACCGGTCCGGCTACATTACGATCTCTCCGGCGAATGTAGCGGCCATCAACGCAGTTTTGGACCGAATAGCATATCCTTCGCCCCGGATTGCAACCGGCGCGTATCCGACAGGCGACAACCGAACGAGTTTCTTTACGAAGATCGATTTTACGCTGACACGGAATAATAGGTTGGCAACCCGCTACAGCCTTTATGACATATCAAGTCCCAATGCCCGCGGCATTGGCGGTCTCAGTGCCACGAGTCGTGGCACCAGCGTTGCAGACCGCGACCAATCGATTGCGTTGAATGACGTCGCGACTCTTTCTCCCACTTCATTCAATGAGCTGCGTTTTCAATTCACGCGGAGCAGGCTGAAGGCCCCCGGCAACGATCTAGTCGGCCCCGCCATAAGCATTTCAGGAATAGCGAACTTTGGAGCATCAACTTCTTCTCCGACGGGTCGTGACATCGATTTAGTCGAGGTTGCAGAGGTCTATTCCATCACAAAGGGCGCCCACTTCTTTAAGGTAGGCGGGGACTTTCTCAACAATCGAGTCAATATCGTCTTTCCGGGAAGCCTATACGGAACGTATTCGTTTACTACTCTGTCGAACTTTCAATCCGGAACTTACAACACGTTTGGGCAGGCTTTCGGCAAAGAGGAATGGTTTCAGACCAATCCGAATCTCGGCTGGTTCCTGCAGGACGAATGGCGTGTTCACAGGAACCTCACGATGAATATAGGTCTGCGTCACGATGTGAGTTGGATGGCCGCTGATATCAAAACGCGAGGCAAGAATTTCAGTCCTCGGTTCGGGTTAGCGTATTCACCCGGCAATCACCGGACCGTCATTCGGGCGGGCGCTGGCCTGTATTACGATCGCGTTCCCTTACGAGCCGTTGCAAATGCGTTGCGCGGCGCGGGCGTCGAATACAAGTCGGTGAGTCTGCAGCGGACTCAAGTAGGGGCTCCGGTGTTTCCAAACAAATTGGCGGCTTTCCCGCAGGGTACGCTGTTCAATCTCGCTACGATCGATCCTGAAATCAAGAATGGATACTCGTTACAGGCAAATCTGCAGGTGGAACGTGAGTTATTTCGGCGCGTGTCAGTCGCCCTCGGCTATATGCATACGCGCGGATTACACATCATTATGCAACGCAACTTGAATGTGCCTACTTTGAGTGCTGCGCAAGATCCGCTGAATCTCGGCCGTCCCAACGGCAATTTCGCAAACATTAACCAATATAGCGGCCAGGGCGACTCGTACTACGATGGCATGACGGTCTCTGTCCAACATCGGGCCTCAGCCTGGGCGATTGCCAGGTTTTCGTACACGCTGTCGAAGGCCATCGACAATACAGGTAACGCCTTTTTCAACGGACCTCAGGACAATTTCAATATCCGTGACGATCGCGGACTTTCAGATAACGACCAACGGCACCGCATTACTGTAAGCGGTCAACTCGCAGTCCCTCGCCGCTCGAATGGGCGGGCCTGGAGTAAGGTTTTTGAGGGATTTCAACTCAGTCCCATATTCACTTACGCTTCTCCCTATCCATTCAATATCGTAACGGGAGGCCAAACTATTCAGACGACAGCCGCACGTCTTCCCGGAGTCGGCCGTAATACCGGTCTCGGGTTCAACTACATGAATCTGGATTTCCGACTGAACCGGCAGTTTCGCGTGCGGGAACATATCGATTTAGAGCTGATGGCGGAGGTTTTCAATGCCCTGAACCGCACAAATTTGCAGTTCCCGAACAATACCTGGGGAACCGGAGTGACACCGATCGCGACCTTCGGCAGACCGACCGCAGCAAACGACCCACGTCAAATTCAGTTCGGACTGCGGCTGACGCATTAGGAGACGAATCATGAAACAGAATTCAGTAAGTCTTGAGATGCGGTCGGCACGTGGTTAGGGTAGCTTGTTCATCTCATGTGGAATGCAGATGCGGAATATCAATAAACAAAGACTGACGCTGTTTGTAGGGTGCCTGGCGATCACGTTACTCCTGGGCGGTTGTACGCCCCCGCAATCTTCCAATGCCTCCAACGCAGATCAGAAGCCCGGCCCGCCCGCGGCCGGGGTTGCCGGCGCGGTTTACGGCAACCTGGAACAGATAATGGTCGGGATCATGTTCCCCGCGGCGAATATCGTGGGCGTTGCGATGGAGAGGGATCCTCTCAAAATACCTCTTGCGGACGATCCGGTTACGACCACCGATCCGATGGGATCCCTTTATGGAGGATGGAGAGCCGTAGAGAACGCAGGTGTCTCTATCGCCGAGGCGACGACCCTCATGATGGCGCCCGGACGGAAATGCACCAACGGCAGGGATGTCCCCGCGCAAAGCAAGGAATGGACTCAATTCGTCGAACAGCTTCGCAAAGAAAGTTTGGCTGTCTATGAGGCGGCCAAAGCGAAGAGTCAGGAAAAGCTGCGCGAGGCCGGTGAAGCGATCGATATGACCTGTGATCAGTGTCACGCGAAGTACCTTGAAAAGACTGCCAACGCGGAAGATCGTTGCAAGCCGTAATGGTTGAGGAGACAGCCCGCTTTAGCGTGGCTATCGTGTCCGGATTTTACTCGCCGCAAACGCCTTTAGATCCGCTCTGCCTTCTTGATCACGTCCATTTGGTGAAGGGATGACGTTCGGCTGACGACCATCGAGAATGCAGCTCACGTTCAGTCGCCCATAACGTTAATCGTCGTCCGGCAGCGGTCAAGAAACCAGTCCACTGGAAGCAGTAGAGCGATGTAGCCGGTTGGGAGATGTACGGCAGAAAAGACCAGTGTCATCGTCACAAGTCCAGCTTCCGGAATTCCCGCTGCGCCGACCGAAGCAACAATGCTCGTCAAAACTACGAGGATTTGCTGCGGCAGAGATAGAGTCACTCCGGTCATTTGAGCGACGAGCAAGGCGGCCATTGCTTCATACAAGGCAGTACCGTCATTGTTGAAATTGCTGCCGACAAGAGCCCCGAGGCTGGCCGGTTCTTCTCTCAGTCCCACCTTCTCGCGCAAGCAGGAGTAGGTGACGGGCATGGTCGCCGTCGAGCTTGCGGTAGAGAACGCCATGGCGAGCGCATCGCACGTACCCCGCAAAAGCTTCAACGGACGGACCCACGATGCGAATCGAATCCGTCCCAGGTAGTACAGCGCTTGCAGCACAAGGGCAACGATCACAGAAACAATGAACCAGCCCAAGGCAACGAATGGCTTGAATCCCTGCGTGCCGACGACAAAGGCTACCTTACTGAACACCGCCAGCGGAACAAGCGCGATGACCCAATGTAGGACCTTCAGAATTAGATCGAAGCCAATGTCGAGTGCCTCAAGCACGTGTGCCTGCTTTGCAGGTCGAAGGCTGCGTGCAGCGATGCCGAACGCGACGGCGATGAGGATCACGCCGATGACATTGCCATCCACAAGCGGACGCAGAAGGCTTGAGGGAATGTTATCGAGCAGTTGAGTCAGAGGATCCCCTGTGAGTTTCGGAGCATCCCCAGCCGCCAATGAGGCATGGCTTCCGGGGCGGATGGCGTTGGCCACGGCGATACCAAGGCCGATTGCCACAGTAGTGTTCAATACCAACAGGAAAACATTTTTCCTGCCAGCTTCTCCCCTGCCTTAGCTCCGATGAGCGCTTTCAACACGGCTACCAGGATCAATGGCGGAGCAATCGCCCCTAGCACTCGCAAAATCAAACGGGCGGGAATGTCGAAGTACTCCGCCCATCCACTCGGCAGAATAATGCCGGCGATGACGCCGAGCGCGAGAGCAAGAGCAATTCGGATGTAGAGCGGAATCTTGTTCATGCTTGCCTCACCGCAGGTAGAACGGCCCTCCACTTCTATACGACGCGAGAGACCGCACTGGATGGGCGTTCCAAGCAAAGGTTACCCGGGGGACCAACATGGTACAGATCCGTCCCGCTAGTTTCTTTCCTCTGGTGGCCGAATCTTCCGGAACTTTGCGAGAAGCAGAATGTCGTACACGATTTTCAGTCCGCCGCCGAGGACCAGGGGCCAGCCAAACATCGACACGCCGAGCAGGTATCCGGAAAGAGATGGACTGATCGCCGCAGCCAGGCTGCGCGGCACCGAGGTGATGCCGGCCGCGGCGGGCCGTTCCTCCGGTGTGACGATTGCCATGACATAGGAGCTTCTTGTCGGCACATCCATCTGCGATAGAGCGCTCCTCACGAAAAGGAGGGCAATCGCATAACCCAAGCCAGGCGCAAACGGCAGCAGGATCAAACAAACGCTCGAGGGAAGGTGCGTGAAAACCATCGTATTGATCAGTCCGAATTGACCGGCAATACGCACAGCAATGAGATACGAAACGGCTGTCAGCACTCCCGTCCAGAAAAACACGACGCCTGCGGCCGCTATCGACAAATCGAAACGCTGATGAAGCCACAATGCCAACATCGACTGCACGATAAAGCCACCACCGAATGCATCGAGGCTGAATAGCGCGGCGAGGGTGTAGACCGTTTTTTTCGATTGATGAAGTGGCGCCTTTACGCTGGGCGCTGCGGTCGACAATTGTTTTGGGAGTCCGCGATAGAGGAGTCCCGCCATAAAAGCGAGGAGAGCATAAAGAACGAACATAATCCGAATCGCGTTCAACGACGAAATGCCCGTCAGCCCGGCGAGCGCAGGCGGAAGCGACGCCGCCAATGATCCGGTCGCACCCATGAGCGCCCCCACGAGGCTATAACGCGCGAACGTCGCGGTGCGCTGCTGGTCATTCACAAGCTTTGCCAGGGCGGCATGCTCCAAGGGTAGGAATACGCTCACATCCCCACTCGAAGGATTCAGCGTCCCGATGAGAGCAACGAGGATCAGCGCCCAGAAATCCACGAACAGGAAAAAACCAATTCCGGTGCCAGCCATCAGCACGCAGGTTGCAAGCAGAAGGGACCGATATTGGAAACGCCAGGCGTGGAGTCCAACGACAAACGTGAGCAATCCCGACCCGATGAGTGTGATCGTCGCGATGACACCCACTTGCAACGGGCTGAAGCCGAGCTCCACCAGATACAACGGCAGCAGCAAGCTTACATAACCGTCCGCGAACGCCCGCAGGCCTTTGGCCATGAGTAGCCGATGGATACCGTTCGACTCGGGAACCATGCATCCCCTCCAGTTTTTCTTTAAACCGACATCGAAACGACGTTGGAAAACAGAGGAGTAAAAAGATACGGTGTCCAGCGTCGGCTCCTTTTGCCGGAGCGCAGATTTGGACGGGACACCGTCTTGGCGGCAAGCCACCGGGTATCTGCGGGAACCCGATGGCAGAACGTTACTTCACGCGAATCGATGAAGCAATCAGATTCTGGATGCCGGAATCCTCACTTCCTGTACCGAATGGCATTCGTGCGGAGCAAGGCCTTAAAGGATTCCTGAAACATTCGATCAACCGCTAGCGTATATCCGGCCATGCTTCTCCAGGAAATTCGTCATTCCTTACGGATGCTTGGCCGTGGCCCCGGCTTTACTGCCGTCGCTGCTCTCTCATTGGCACTGGGCATTGGGGTCAACACCGCGATGTTCAGCTTCCATGACGCGATTCTTTTCCGGCCGCTGCCGGTCCGCAACCCAGACACGGTCGTTTCGGTGAGCGCTGCGAGTCCGGACGATCCATCGTTCGTAGGACGTTTGTCGTACCCGAACTACCGCGATCTTCGCGAGAAATCGCAGTCCATCGGCGGCCTGATCGCCGGTCAAGGACTGCTCGTCAGCTTTGCCCGGTCCCGTGAGATCACCCGCGAGATGCGGATGGGAACGATCGTAAGCGAAAATTTCTTCAGCGTGCTTGGCATTCAGCCGATGCTAGGACGAGCGTTCGCGGCAGAAGAAGGCAAAGTGCCGGGTCGGGACGCGGTCGTCGTGCTCGGTTACGACTTCTGGAAGAACGTCCTAGGTTCCGACGTCTCGATCCTCAATCGCTCGGTCGTCATCAATGGCATCGACTTCACGGTCATCGGTGTGTTACCCGAGAGCTTTACCGGACTGGACCAGTTCTTCCGCCCGACATTTTATCTGCCCATTGCGATGTGGCAGCGACTCGCGTCCACGCGGGACAATCCGCTTGAAGATCGGGAAGCGCGTTCACTCGATGTGCGGGGTCGATTGAAGCCGGGTATCTCCCGGCAGGCCGCAGAAACAGAAATGACGGCGTTGTGGGCGGAGTTGCGGCGGCAATATCCTGACGCCAACCGCAATCGCACGATGGCTGTTCGCACCGAGTTCCAGCAGCGCGTTCGACGAAGTCCATCGAATGCCATCATCGCGGCCTTAATGACAAGTCTCGCCGCTGTGGTGTTGATCATTGCGTGTGCGAACGTTGCGAACCTGTTGCTCGGCCGCGCCCGGGCGCGCTCACGCGAAGTGGCGATCCGTCTTGCGCTCGGGGTCGGTCGTGTTCGCCTGTTAAGGCAGTTCTTGACCGAGAGTCTAATATTGGCGCTGCTAGGCGGCGCGCTTGGGATCGCCTTAGCTTATGCCGGAATCCGGTTCATGGCCGCCAGCGCTCAGGCGATTGTGCCGACCGACGTCCCAGTCGTTATCTCGCCACAACTTGACGATCGCGTATTGTTGTTCAGCCTGCTGGCTGCGGTGGCAAGCGCCGTCTTGTTCGGTCTGGCTCCCGCATGGCAGAGCCTGAAGACCGAGCTCGTGGCCGGGCTGAAGAGTTCAGATTTCGGAGACACGGCCCGCCGGCGACGAACGCTCGGTCGAAATGCGCTGGTCGTGACGCAAATCGCTTTGTCTATGGTGCTGCTCGTTGCAGTCGGAATGCTGCAAGCGGGCTTTCGCAGGATCCTCGCAGAGGATCCCGGCTTCAGAACGGACCATTTGATGACGATGTCGCTGGACACATCATTTGCCCGATACACGCCGGCACAGACTCATGAGTTTTATCGCAGTCTCGTCGAGCAGGCGCGCGCCATGCCGGGTGTTGAGTCCGCTGCGCTTGCAGACGCCATTCCGCTGGACCGGAGCATTACATCGCGAATGATCGTCGTGCCCGAGGGCTATCAATTCCCGCAAGGACAAGACAGCACACCTGTGGCCGCGGCCGTCGTCGATGAACGATATTTTGAAACGGTACGGACGCCGATCGTACGCGGACGGGGCTTCACGGCGGTCGACAGCAAGACCTCTCGCGCTGTCGCGATGGTTAACGAGGCTTTCGCAGCAACGTACTGGCCCAATCAGGATCCGATCGGCAAACGGGTTCGGTTGAAGAACAATAGCGACGATCCGTGGCTAGAGGTCGTGGGAATCACAAAAACCGAGAAGTATTTTCGCGTCATCGAACCGCCAACGCCGTTTCTCTATCTTCCTTTTGCTCAAAACGAGAAACCACAAATGTCAGTGCTTGTCGCGACCATCAATGCAGACGCGTCTCCTTTGGCGACGCCGTTGCGTTCACTCGTCCGCGACCTCGATATCAACCAGCCCGTCTTCAGTCTGCGTACGTTCTCCAGCTTTTACCGACAGGAGGCGACGGGCGCGCCGCTGCTCGTGCTGCGGGTCGGGACGGCAATGGGCCTCCTGGGATTGACCCTCGCGCTTGTGGGTCTATATGGACTGGTCTCGTACTCCGTCGCGCGACGAACACGGGAAATCGGGGTTCGCATGGCGATCGGCGCGGGAAGGGCCAACGTCCTGCGTCTGGTTCTGGGCGAGGGTATGAAGCTTGCGCTTTCAGGAATCCTGATCGGCGGCATCGCCACCGTAGCTGTTGCCCGCTTGCTTACCGTGGGTATGGCGGGCATCGGTGCGGCGAACCCGGCTATTTATGTCGTCGTGCCGTTTCTCCTGATCGCGCTCACGCTTGCTGCGAGCTACGTCCCGGCTCATCGTGCGTCGAGAGTCGACCCG
>Ga0075421_100010556_pt1 | contig 11417 bp, 9 predicted proteins | sample SoiMetdeltSBSDD5_FD_75292 | JGI IMG/M metagenome (GOLD analysis project Ga0075421, IMG submission 75292) | Bulk soil microbial communities from a Populus tree surrounding site in Tennessee, USA - Soil MetaG P. deltoides SBSDD5 | ecosystem: Environmental > Terrestrial > Soil > Tree plantation...
GCGCGAGCTGGTCGAAAAACTTCCGGCCCGCCGCTCCTGCCGACGAAATGCCGAGCATCCAGAACTCGTCGTACTCCGATCCAGACAAGCTCGTGTCGATCGCGGGGAAGTCCGGCGAGCGATCGTAATCCAGCGCGCGGCGCTCGATCAGTGACTTGCTCTCCAGATCCAGAACGTAGCGTACCGGCCGGCATGGGCTCACCGTCGCGAACAGATCCGGGATCGGCTGATACTCCGGATAGACCGGCGCTTCCAGCTCCAGAATATCCACCATGAGCCGGTTTCCGTCTTCGAAAGCATTGATAAGGTGCAGGCAGTAGCCTTCTCCGGTCAACACCTCGAAAGCCTCTTGCTTCGATTCCCGCGCCGTCACCAGGATCCGGCTTCCGAGTTCCGGCTGCCAGCAAAGTGACTCCATGACCGATACGCCGCCCCAGAACTTGGAGAAATCCATGAGCAGCGGACTAAAGAAAAATACGACGTGATTTCGCGTCATGCCGAAATCGTGATTGGAGTGCGGATATTTGAGCGGATGACGGCGGCGCCGGATCTGCTGCCCGCGTTCGTCGAACTCGTAGACATTCACCATCGGCTTGTCGGCCGAGTAGGAGATGCCGAAGTTGACCATGTGCCCGGTTACCGGATCGATCTTGGCGTGCGCTGCGAACGGGCTCACGTGGTTGAGCTTGCCATGGAAATCGTACTCACCGCGTGTCTCGAGGGTCACCGGATCGAGCTCGTAGGGCAGCGTCTGCTCGCCGAACGCCAGCACCGATCCGGCGAACGGGTAAACACTGACATTAACCGGCGGCTCGAGCATAATGCCGCCGCGTAGACGATCGCCTTCAAACGCGGTCCCGAAGCCGCGATACAGGAATTGGCCGGCAGCATCCTCATCCTCCAGCTTCCTGGTGCGGATGAAACGGTTCGTAAAGCGCACTCCATCGGCTTCGAACCGCAGCGCGCAAATCATGCCGTCGCCATCGAGCCAGTGCTTGTACGTCATTCCAGCCCGCTGGAATCGCGCCGGCCCATTGACATAGTGCGTCCCGCGCAGCTTCTCGGGAACCCGGCCGCTGATGCCGGTTATGGAGTAGGAATCCTCCACCGCGTCGAAGAGAAAACAGCGCTCTAGTCCCGGACTCATGCCACTACCGTTGCGGCCTGCTTTCCGGCCCGCATCTGCTCCGGATCGAAGCGGATTCCGCGCAGTTTGATGCTGCTAATGAACTCGGGCGTCTCGCCCAGCATGGGATCGCCGAGTACGGTCGCGTGCACCTGCGCCACGATCCAGCGCGCATACTCCTTGAGGCTGTTGAACTGCCCTTCCAAAGCCTCCATCGCCTCTTCGCGCGTCAGGCCGACCTTGTAGAAGAGCTTCTCGGAATCGCGCAGCGGAATCATCTCGTAAAAATCGTTCACCGCCGCTGTCCGCTCCGGAGGAAGGTTGGCCTTCTTCCAGTGATAGAAATCGCTCAGGAATTTTTGCAATTCCTGATTGATCGGACCGAGCCGCCCAAACTTTCGCAGGAAAAACGCGATGAACTCTTCGTCGGTGAAGAGATCGTTGATGAAGGGCAGCACGTAGAAGCCGAAGTAGATCGCCAGCTCCCACCCGTATTTCAGCGTGAACGCCTGCCGATCGCCCAGACAATCGTAGCTGACCGCATACGAAGGCACGTAGGCCTCATACATCACCCGCATGACGATCTCGTGTGTGCGGCATTTGCGCTCGAGGTCGGTGCGATCCTTCGTCAGGATCGCATCGACAATCAGCGTGTTGTAAATCGAGATCAGATCGCTTCCGGGGCTGTACAGAGGATCGGAGAAGCGGCCGGCTTCGCCTGTCATGGCCCATTTATTCGCGCTGAGGGTCTGCTGCGCGTCGTAGGAGTAATCGTAAAAGCGGCCCTCGTCGAGCACTTTTCTATGCGGCAAATCCCGCGCGAACAGAGGCCATTCACGGCAGGCGTAATCGAGCATCTTTCGCGCCGTGGACACCTCTTCGGACGGCACGACCGACTTATCGTAGACCAGACCCAGGCTCGTTTTGCCGTGCAGCGGAATCACCCAGAACCACCGTCCCTCGCCGCAAAAGTGGTTGGTCGCCAGGAAGTAGGGAAAGTTGCCCTGCTTCATCCGGTCGCGATTGACACGAACCTGTTTCCGTGTCCGGTCAGTCAGCTTTTCGATGTTGACCAGACCGTCCACCCAGCACCAGGTGGACCCGTGGCGGATCGGATTCTCGCGCATTAGTCCGAGCTTGCGTTTGAGAAACTGCCCCCGGCCGGAGGCATCCACCAGCCACTCGCAATGGACTTCCTTTCCTGAGAATCCGACGCGATGCGGACCACCCTCGACAATGTCAGCTTCGAGCTTCTCGATGCCGCCCTCGAAATGAAAGCGCGGATTGTCGCGGCATACCTTGAGAATGTGCGCTTCGAGCAGATTCCGGTCGAGCTGGAATGTCGCGATGTTCGACCCAAGCCGGATAAATGATTTGTTGTAGTCTTCGAGCGACCGGTTCGCCAGCCCCTGCGTCTTCCACTGAAATCGCAAATTGTATTTCAGGTAGTGTTCACAAAGGAGATGCTCTTCGAGATCGAGAACCTTGGAAAGATAATGGCCGCTCAACTGAACCAGCGATTCCCCCACCTTTTGCGTCGGACCAGGCGGTTCAGCCCGTTTGTCCAGAAGCAGAACGGTCTTATCGGTGTAGAGAAGAACGTGGCGCGCTAGAGTTAAGCCTGCCAGCCCGGCGCCGACGATCGTAACATCGTAAGAAGTGCCTAAATTGGGTTGCACCCAAGCATTTTAGCATGAGGCTAGTGAACTACCGGACCAGGGATCACCTTCGAATCCGACTGAAATTTCCGAAAATTCCGGAAAGTCAAGTCCTGCTCCATATTTAGCTTTTTAATCAGGCCCACTCTTGCCGCGAGTGATATTTTCATGCGACGCGGCAGCCAGACCTCGTCATTCACGCGGACCTGTTCCATGTACATGTGCGCGCCTTTCGCCAGCCGGAAAACAAACCATCCCCAGGAGATGTTGTCGATCACTTCGGCGTCGACCCGCACCCAGTTCAGATCCGCTTTATCGATCCAGAGCGTCGCTTTCAGTTTAGGCAGGAAGATTCTCGCTTCCGAGCTTTTCGGCCGATACCCGGCGCGTGGTGTGGCGTCAATCACGTAAGCCGGCCGCGAATCCACCAGTTCCTCGCCGCGGAATCGAAAATCGAAAGCGTCGGGAATCTCTTGCAGCACATTGCGATTCCGACCCGGCTTCCTGTCGTATTCAGCCATCCGGTCCGCTTTCTGCGCATCGGTCTCATGCCGGCGTTCTTCGATGCTTCTGCGAAGCTTTTCCTGCTCGCGCGTCTCCTCATCAGGAGGCAGCGGACGATCGTTGCGCTCGATCAGCCGCCGATAGGACGAGCCTTCGAGCATCGTAATGTCCCAAGTCTTCGAAAGCTTTGATTTGATCTCGCCATTAGGACCGCGCTGCAACTCCTCGGTCCGCTGCAGGAACGTGTAGTTGCGGCCTCGCTTTACATTTTCTGTGGCGACGGCTACGGAGCGTTTGATAATATCCAGCGGATCGGGCTGGGTGGCTAAACACGCCAACGGCGAAAGTAGAACCAGGAGATAACACCGCCTATGGGCGTACCACATGCTCGTTTGACGGGCCATGCTTGAAGCCGGTTTCCGACCGGTGTGTAACGTGGTTAAAAGAATAAGTATTTTCGCCACTGATCGTCGCTCTTGCCGAGCAGACGCATCAAGTGACGACTGGTGTGAAGACTAAACGGCCGCGGCAGCCGCGCCAATTTCATTCCAGCTTCTTCCGGTGTGCGGCTGCCCTTCCGGTTATTGCAAGGATTGCAGCAAGCGACCAGGTTTTCCCAGGCCGACTCCCCGGCGCGCGAGCGCGGAACCACGTGGTCAAGCGTAAGCTCTCCAGAGGGAAGAGTGCGATGACAATACTGGCAGGTGTACCGGTCGCGCATGAGGATATTCTTACGCGATAGCGATCTTGTCTGGTGCGGGATACGGCGGTATTCCAGCAGCCGGATGACGGAAGGAAGCGCGACGGCGCGCCGCGTCGAGTGCACCGCGTGCGCGGTCACCTCCTCGGCCGACGCCACTCCCTTCAACACCAGGATCAACGCCCGGCGGGCCGCGCAAACATTGATTGGCTCGTAACTGGCATTCAGTACGAGCACCGGTTTTTGTAGCCTGCTGGGAATTGCCATTTGTCAGGAAGCTCCCTTGGTTTGATACAGCGGGGATTGATGCGTGGCGGGCCCTGCCGCTTGCGCCACCCGTCGATCGACGCGCGCCACCGTCAACAGTGTCACCGACTTTGCGCCGGCTCGTTTCAGCGCGGCGGCGCAGGCGCTGCCGGTCGCGCCTGTCGTCATCACATCATCCACCAAAAGAATGCGGAGTCCCTGGACGGAGCACTTGGGCCGAGCGCGGAATGCCCCGGCGACATTCTGCCGCCGCTTCGCGTTCGTCAAACCGGTTTGGGTGCGTGTAGCTCGAACCCGCCGGATAGCGCGTAACACCGGGATAGAGCGCCTGCGCGCAATTTGCCTGGCCAGGAGCGCAGCCTGGTTGAAGCCTCGCTGAAACCGCCGCATCCAGTGCAGCGGGATCGGCACAACCGCGTCGAACGGTTCGTCGAGCGGAAGAGCGCGCGTCAGATAAGCCCCCAGCGGCTCCGACAGCGGCTTCATGCCGTCATATTTCAAAAGGTGAATCAGCTCCCGTAGCGCGCCATCGTAGAATCCGAAGCAATAAGCTGCGTCAAACGCTCGCGCGCCTGCCCGGCAGAGAGCGCACCGGCCTTCCAGATCCAGCGGAAACCGATTTTGAAAGGGAGTCTTGCACTGTGAGCAGAAATACTCCGCGTCGTGTTCGGTCGGTTTGCGCAGGCAAGCGGAGCAGACCGGAACGCGCGTGTAACAGCGCAGCGGTTCATTGCAGATACGGCATTCGTCGGGGAATAGAATCGAAAAAAGAGCGTGAGGTACCTTCCGTGGATCGAGACGCGCAACCGGGACTGCTTCGGTTAGTCTACTCGAGAAGGCTCACCTCCCAATAATCTATTAGCTCACAACAGACCCTTCTCTTGCAATTCCTGGCATACGACACAGTGCCGCGCCCACGGGACAGCTTCGAGCCGTTTCTTGTGCACAGGCTCGCCGCACTCCACGCAGAGTCCGAATCCGCCTTCCTCTTCGCGCCGCAATGCCGCCCGAACCAGAACAAGAAGATCGCGGGCGCTGCTGCTTTGCTGGAACAGCGATTCTTTCGTGTAACAGCTATCGGCCTGATCGGCCAGGTCCTGCGCGCCGATGTCCGCTCTTCGGCCGTCCACCTGAATTCGCAAGATTCCCGTCAGCAACTCCTTTTCCTTGGACAGCAACCGCTGCTTGTAGGACTCCGACGTTCTTCTAGCCATTGTTGGACAAACCTCAACGCCCCTTACTGCGATCCAAAGATTCTAAGGATAGGAGCGGAATTTGTCAACCTGGCGAGGAATGCATAAAAAAGGTGGCGGTCATTTTTCGGTCTGTCACCACTTGTCCACCTGGACAACTTTTCATAAGCCGACGTCTGGACGATATCGACCACTTCTACGTGTCGCCGTTGCCTGTCCAAGTGACTGGACCACTGCGGGAACCGAAAATAGTGGGCGGAGTTTAGCGAGTCCACTACTCGGCGCGCAGGGCCTGAATCGGATCGATGGATGCGGCGCGTAGCGCGGGAAACAGGCCGGCGATGATCGCGACGAGGGCAAGTACGGCCGTGATCGCGGCGAGTCTTATGGGATCGAAGGTGGACACTCCATAGAGCATTCCTTGTACGAATCTTACCGTGACAGTTAGCACAATCGCTCCGAGCACAAGTCCGGCTGCCAACAGGCCAAGCGCCTCGGACAGAATCATGCGCAGCACCCGGCTTCGTTCCGCGCCCAGGGCCATGCGGACACCGATTTCGCTGGTTCGCTGAGCGACGCTGGATGACAGCAATCCGTATAGCCCTAGTCCGCTAAGAAATAGAGCAAGTCCGGCGAAGAAGTTACTCATCAGGGAAAGGGCTCGCTGACTGCCGAGCGCGGCATCCATCTGTTCACGCAACGTCACAAAAAGGACGAAGGGCGTAGCGGGCGAAATCTCTGACTTGGCCGTGCGATAGGCGGCGATGGCCTGGGCTTTGGTCGGTGCGTTCAGCAGGAATACGAGATTCGTATTCCTTAGGGTTTCGAGCTGCACCGGAAAGTAGATCGTCCGCGGGGGCGGCTCATGCAGATTGGCGAACTTCGCGTCTTGCGCGAGCCCGATCACACGGCAAGTCACGGGCTGCGGGAACCTCTTTTCGTCGGTGCTTCTCACGTATTGCCCTACCGCCGGCTGACGCGGAAACAGGTACGCGGCCGCCGATTGATTCAACACACAGACGCTGCGGTCGCGCTCATGGTCTTGAAACTCCCGGCCTTCCAGAATTGTGGTCTTCATCGTGTGGAAGTAACCCGGACCGACCTGGTTGTAGGCCATACGCGAATCCTCGGGAGCGCTGGGTCCGTTGCTGGCACCTTGAAAGCCGGATGTTGCTTGAAAGCTCGTCATCGGAGTGAGCCAGGTAAAAGAGGCCGAGTTCATGCCTGGCAGCTGCTCCAGACGGTTTTTCATACGGTGATACAGCTCCATCCTAGCCTCAACCGTCAGATTCAGGACGTGGAAAGGAGCTGTCTGGATGGTTACATGATCGAGGTCGAATCCGGTTTGTTCGGTCTCCAGCCGGATCAGACTTTGAGAGAGCAGAGTCGCGATGGAAACGAGAGCAAACGAGAGCGCGACTTGAAGCGGGATAAAGGCTCGGCCCAAAATGCGGCGCCGGGCTGCACCGGAGGTGCGCGATTTCAACAGACTGCCGGGATCGGCGCCGCCGGCTCGCCAGGCGGGGAGTGTACCGAAGAGGAGCGTGGTCAGTACGGCGAAAAAGCCGGTCACAAGGAAGACCGTCGCGTCCGGGTGGATGGACATTCCAATTCCCTCGTTAGGATGCCTGAAAAATGGGAGTAGATAGCCGGTTCCGTACCAGGCGGCGGCTCCGCCGAGAGCCGCTCCGGCGAGGGCGATAACGAAACTCTCGGTGAGGTATTGGCGGATCAGACGCCACCGCGCGGCGCCGATTGCGGTGCGAACGGCGAATTCCTGACGGCGTGAATAGACCTTCGACATCATCAATCCAGCAACATTCACACAGCATAGGAGGAGGACGATCCCCACGAGACCCTGCATCAGATAAAGCGGCGTTGAATAGACACGGCCGAAGAACGTGGGCAGACCCGTTCGGGCGGACGACACCCACAGGTATGGGTTGCTGGCCTGGAAGCGGTCTTGGAGGTTGCCGGGAATGAATTGACGGATGAGTGTTTTCTGGTATGTCGCGAGCTCAGCTCGTGCTTCATCGATCGAGACCCCTGGTTTAAGCCGGCCGATGGTATTGGACCACGAGACTGAGGTCGGCGAATTGATATCGTCTTTACCGGTTACGACAATAAGAAATTGGAAGGGCAGATAGAGCTTGGTTTCCGAGCCAGGCAACACGCCACGAAAGTTCTGCGGAGCAACGCCCACAATCGTGACGCTCGTATTCGACAGCTTGATCTGCTTGCCGATGATCGACGGATCGCCGCCGAAGTTGTCTTTCCAGAAGCCGTAGCCCAGCACGACGGGCCAACCCTCGGCCGGGCCGCCGCGAACATCGTCGGCGAATGTCAAGAGCCGGCCCAGGAAGGAGCTCATTCCCAAGACTTCGAAAGCGTTCCCACTAACGAAGCCCGCCGCTGTCATCCGTGAAGCGCCATCGTCCGTGTCCAAGGCGACATTGTAGTTTGTCCACGCGGAAATGTCCGTGAACGACTTCTGCTGACGCCGGAGTTGTAAAAGCATCTGATACGGAACCGCACTTGCGCGGCCTGGGTCGATTGTGGCGCTGGCCACCCCGACGCGGACGAGCCGGCCCGGGTCTTTCACCGGAAGACTTCGGAGCAAAAGCCCATGGAGCAGCGTGAAGACGATCGTGTTGGCTCCGATGCCTACCGCCAGCGTCAGAATCGCAGTGATGGCGAAAACGGGATTACGTCGAAGAGAACGAAGCCCCAGGGTGAAATCGCGATACCAACTCTCCAGCATTGTGCTGATCTCCACTTCCCGTACTTTTTCCACGATGGCTTGGGGAATTCCCAACTGCAGACGCGCGCGCCGCTTGGCTTCCTGCATGGAAAGGCCTGCCGCAAGTCCATCCTCCGTCAAGGCATCGAAGTGAGTTTGCAGTTCATCGCTAATATCCGAATCCGTGCGGAACGGGCGGAAGCGTTTGAGGAGTTGGTACAGCCAACCGTTCATAGCTCAATCATCTGCTTACGAGCGACGTTCCGCCCGCCGGAATGATGTCGAGCATGCGAATTTCACTCAGCGCATGCTTCCAGTGAATGATGAGAAACGGCGCTCTGTCCGCTTCCAGGTAGAGATCCTGACGGAAATAGTACCAAGGCGACGCGGAATCGGGTAGCGTTGGCGGCAAAGATCCGCTGTCTTTGTAGCCGAAGGCTTGGAGGTCGCTTGCGACGCCGCGGTGAAGCTCGACTTTCCGGTAAAACGGCGGCCGAGGCTCCAGTCGCTCGTCGCGGTCGATGTCCCGGACGTATTCTCGCAACGTGGAGACCTGACGATGTTTTGAATGGGAGCGGACTTCGTAACGAGCGATTGCCAAAGAGCCCACGAAGCTTCCGGCGCAATCGTGGTCCTTCTCGCCCTTGAGCGAAAGGCAAAAAGGTCGATCTAACGGGTAATTGTTGAACCAGAGGCCGCGGCTTGAGTAGCGGTCATGAAACTCCACGCTGACTTGAATCTCGCAACGATCGGTCGCGAAGCGGTAGACATGTTCGGTCGTGGCCGCCCTGGCCGCGCCGAGGCCGCTCAGCAGAAAGAGTCTCCGGCCTGGGAATTTGGCGGCGTTGCCCATGTTAACCTGATGATACTCTACCTCTAGAATATCTACCTGTCAATCCCCTACTATTGTGGTAATCTAGATCGGAATGGCTACCAAACGGTCGAAGAGGATGGAGCTTCTACAAGGGACCCTGGACATGATGGTGATGCGCACGCTCCAGGGCGGCGCCGCGAACGGTTATGAGATCGCGAAGGCGATTGAGCGGTTGTCGGATAGCGTTCTTGAGGTAGATCACGGGTCGCTGTATCCGGCGCTTCATCGCCTGGAGAAGAATGGCCTGATCGCGGGGGTGTGGGAGATCTCGTCGACGAACCGGCGGGCTCGGTTCTACCGGTTGACGCCAGCGGGGAAGAAGCAACTCGTCCTAGAGCGGTCCAAATGGGAGCAGATGGCAGCGGCCATTACTCGCGTAATGCAGCCGGTCTAAGAAGAGCGGAGTGAGCAGGACGCTCGAACGCCGTTGAGCCTTCTTAGCCAGCTGATTAGAAAAAATTGAAAAATTTGCCTGTTAGCGGCCTTTTATAGCTAACTTTCCGCGGTCAAGGCTTCAATGTCCAGCTGCTAGTAGAAGGCCCGAAAGCGCATTTTCGTCTATTGTTTGCGCCAGCCCTATGGGAACCATAAACGCCGATTCACAAGTCCATAGAGTCGGGGCGCTCTGGACAAGTGAGCCTCAAACGGCGTTCTGGGAGATTGGGGCTGCTCCGTGTGTTCTAAAGAGAGAGCGGAATTTGTCAACCTGGCCAGGAATGCGTAAAAAAGTGGCGGTCATTTTTTCAGTCTGTGCCCGCTCGTCCATGTGGACAACCTTCCACAAGCCGCCTTCTGACTCGTTCCGATCTACATGCCCGGGTTGGGCGCTTTGTGGCGATTTCCTTGTTGGATCGTTGAAACTTTAGAGGGTTTATCAACCTGTTCTCAGGCGCCGCACGTCATTTTCCACGGTACAACTCGCATTGACTTAGGATCGGACTGACCTTATTCTAAAGCCTGACCCAATCTGTTGTGGCGGCGATCTACTTTGTCGTAGGTTTGAAAATATGCGGAAGTGTGTTTTTGTGATTGGCCTTGGAGGAGTTATCCTCGCTGGGCTATCGACACCATTGCTTGCGTTAAGTCTAGTTGTCCCTGGCGTCACCAACCTGTTTGTTGCCGGACAGGATACAACCGGGATAAACACTATGGGCGGCCTTTTCCCGACAGCGATCAATGTTGAGGGCGCGACTCATTTGACTTTCACCAGCGTCACTGGAACTACAACGTGCGGCGTTGAATTCTGCTCGCCCGCCGGCGGAATGGGCCCCGATGGCGGCAGCCTGTCAATCCCTTCAGGCAAGCAGGACGGTACAAAAATTGAGAGCCAGGGCAACGGTATCTCCGGAATCCAGTTCACCGGTCGTCAAATGTTCCTCGCTGGTGTATTTCTGGACAACAACGTTCCGTCCGGCTTAGGTCCCCCCACGCCGGTCTATACGAGCGCTGGCGGATTAGGGGCCTATAGCGCAGATAGCGCGCTTGGCCACTCCGCTTTCCTCCTGGGTCAGGTGTTCTATGTCGGCGACGGTAGGACAGGCATCAATGACGCCGCAGGAGCCATCCAGTCATTTGTCATTCCAGCCGGGGCGACTCGCTTGTTTCTGGGCTTTGCCGATAGCTTCACTAACTTCTCCGGCGTCTGGGGAGCCTACGGCGATAACGGCGGCTCTCTAGATGTAACTCTCAGCCTTGAAAGCCCTGAGCCTGGCACTGTGATGTTAGTGGGTCTCGGCTTAACCATATTAGCTCTCCTCCGCAAAAGGTCAGTTAGCTAAGCGCCTACCGCTGGCGAAAGTCCCGAGCAGCGACCCGGAACTCAATTTTGTGCAAACCTACTTCCCGCAAGCCCGCATCCGCGACATCTACGGCGCAAGTTCTGAGGGGAGATAGTTTGGAGTTAGCCGTTCACGGCTTTAACTTTCCGCTCAACGCCGGAACGCCGAAGACCAGCCCCGCCAAGCCAAACAGCAGGAAAGCCGCGCCGGCTCCAGGAGCCCAAAGCGCTTCCTTCGAGACTCCCGGTTCCAACGTAGCGACATCCGGATCGTCGGAGCGATACCACACCGTCACCTGGCGTCCCAGCGGATACTTCTCCGCGATACTGTCGGTCCAGGCCGAATCCGAACCCGCCAACTGGCCGAAGCGCCGATTGTTTGAGAAATGTGTACGGCCATCCACCTCAAAACTGAAGATAATGTGTCCGTCGTTTCTGGGGTTGCTGTGCGACCTATCGTCACGCTCGGCTTGTACGGTTTCCGGGCTCTCATCGCGATGGCCGAAGACAATCACACCGCGCGTCGTTGGCCAGTCCGAGCTCTTCCATCCGCCCCAGAGCGCCCTTCCTCCGATGAA
>Ga0075421_100010559_pt1 | contig 11415 bp, 8 predicted proteins | sample SoiMetdeltSBSDD5_FD_75292 | JGI IMG/M metagenome (GOLD analysis project Ga0075421, IMG submission 75292) | Bulk soil microbial communities from a Populus tree surrounding site in Tennessee, USA - Soil MetaG P. deltoides SBSDD5 | ecosystem: Environmental > Terrestrial > Soil > Tree plantation...
CTGCGGGGGCAATTGTTGTGATACTGGTATGGATATACTATAGCGCCGTGATACTTTATATCGGTGCTGAATTTACTCAGGTGTATGCGGAAGCGTTTGGAGGCAGCATTGAGCCTGCAGAGTATGCAGTTCATGTAAAGCAGACAGAAGTTGAGAAGGAGGTAAACAAACTCCCGCCGCAGCATCCCGAAGAAACTAAAAAATAAAGTTACAATACTATCTTTGGGAATATATGCCGCAACTACCTATTGTAATCATCGACGATGATCTGGACGACCGTGAACTGTTAGGAGACTTATCAAAGGAGTTAAGAGGTGATCATGAGATACGCTATTTTGTAAATGGTGTTGAGGCTGCCAGATACCTTGAGACAACGTCGGAGCAACCATTCATTATTTTATGCGATGTGAACATGCCGATGATGAACGGCCTCGAATTGCTGGCACATATTCAGAATACTCCTCACCTTCGAAGAAAAAGCATTCCCTTTATTTTTCTTTCTACATCCGGCGATAAGCGTTATGTTGACAAGGCATATGATCTTGGAGCAGAAGGTTTTTTTCAAAAGCCTTCGGAAATGGCTGAGCTGAGAAAAATATTAAAACTCGCGTTCGACTTTTGGGCGAAGTCCCTGCACCCGCTGCATAATGTTGTGGACCCATGAAATAAATTCAAAGGGCCCGGATTTCTCCAGGCCCTTAAATGTAGATGCAGAAAATTTACTCATTAGTATCCCGGATTCTGTTCCAGCGCTTTGTTTAATTCAATATCAGCATCGGGAATCGGAAACAGGTAATCGTCAGTTGAAAAGTTAACCCTGAAAGCAGGAATTGTTTTCTCCTCAAGTATCTCCTTTCTTACTAAATCAAACCAGCGGTCGTATTCAAAACACAACTCCTGGTTGCGTTCCTCAATTACAGCCGCATCGAAGTCGGCCTCTGTCATTCCAGTGGTTAACAATGGATGTTCAGCAATTGTTGTATATCCGTTTGCGCGGTCAATTATCATATTAACCGCATCAACAGCAGCCTGTGTAGGTCCATGATTAACTTTATTTGCTGCTTCAGCATATATCAGCAACACATCAGCGAACCTTATGATCGGCATATTCATGATAGATGAATAGTTGTTGTAGTCATCCTGGTTGTCGTACATGAACTTTTTGATGAAGGGTGTCTGATCAGATTCCCAGTCGTGATAATTCTTTCCATCAAGTTCAGTAAGAACATAAGCATGCTTGCGTGGAGTTTCCGGAACTGCCTGCTCCCATTCGATCTGTACGCGGAAGTCGCCCCATCCATCCAGTAAGCCCGGTCTGTAAATCTGCGGATCCGTATTAATGTCGGCATAATTTGAGTTCAGGCTCCACATCATTTCAGGTCCGTATTTGGTTCCAATACTAAATACGTTGTTTATATCCTGCACTAGGGAATAGTCACCTTCCTGGATAACCTGGTTGGCGAGGTCGGCAGCAAGAGCAAACTTGCTTTCATCTTTCAAAGGATATGTGGCCATGGTCAGGTAAACCTTAGCCAGCAATCCTTTTGCTGCGCCGCTTGTTGGCCTTCCCGGAAATTCATCCCACTTGCGCGGAAGCTTTTCGGTTGCTTCGGTGAAATCGCTAACGATCAGCGCATATACATCAGTGATAGGAGAACGTGTGATCTCTGCAGTTGTCGGATCTTCTGTCTCTTCTGTTATCAGCGGCAACGCACCAAACATACGTACCAGCATGAAATAATTCCAGGCACGTATAAACTTCGCCTGTCCCATCAGCAGGTCAACTTCTTCAGGTGTTGCTGTTGAACCAAGGTTGCCTGCGTTCATTGCTTTGATTGCACTGTTGAGATTGAGGATAGCAGCATAATGTGCACTCCACAGGTCACTTCCGTGGTTGTTGCCGATAACCAGATCACCGTCATCATATTGGTCGTCATGGATAAAATTGCCCATGCCATAGCCGTAACCGCCCCAATAGTCCCAAACACGGTTCATTGCACCCGCAAATGTGGCTTCTATCTGCGAAGGTGTTGTATAGAAATTCTGTGGCTCAACAAAGCTGATAGGTTTCTCCGTTAGCTTTTTGCACGACATTGCGAGTAAAACTACCGCAATGAATAAAAAATGGTAAGATTTGATATTTTTCATGATCCGGTAATTTTTAGAATAACAGGTTAAGTCCTATGTTGTAATATTTAGCTTGCGGATAGTTACTGAAGTCAACGCCTATCTGCGCATCGTTGCCATTATAAGCACTTGTTTCAGGATCATAACCGGTATAATCTGTAATGGTAATAAGATTTGTTGCACTTACAAAAAGTCTGAGACTTTTGATATTAGCTCTCTTCGTCAATGAAACCGGAAGATTATATCCAAGCTGGATATTTTTCAGTCTCACATAAGACGCATCCTCAACCCATCTTGATAGTCGCTGGTCGGGAATGTTAACATGGCTTTCCAGCGCAGCGTCTTCCCTTGTTTTTTCGTCAATAAATGCCGGCACATCCGTATCCTGGTTGGTAGGCGTCCACCTGTCGAGCAAACGTGCACTGGAGCCTTCACCCGGACTTTCAAGCCTGATTCTTCCCATGTTGAACAGATCATTACCTTTCGATCCCTGGATCAGGAAAGACAGATCAAAGTTACTATAAGTAAACCTGTTCGACCATCCGAAAATGAAATCAGGGAACGAATTTCCGATGACAGTAAGATCCTTGATATTTATTTCGCCATCATTGTTCACATCCTCGAAATGCCGGTCGCCAGGTAATTGCCCCCATGCAGCAGCTTCAGAAGCTTTATCAGATCCCCATGTACCGAGATATTTGAATCCATAGATCTGTCCGAATGGTTCACCTTCTACCAGGTACATGAATGGTGTGTTCACAGAATAACCACCTTTAGTTGTGCGGTATCCTATCCTGTCGTTCTCGCCAAGATCAAGAACCTTGTTCTTGTTGGTTGATATGTTCAGAGAAGAATTCCATCTAAGCCTTCCTACCATCGGATCGCCGGAGATGGTGAATTCAAATCCCTTGTTTTCTATTGAGCCGACATTGTCGATAACACTGCTGAATCCGGTGTATCCTGGTAATCCGCGTGGCATCAGGAGGTCTGTCGTTTTCTTATAGTAATAATCAGCAGTAACATTTAAGCGGCCATTGAACAAACCGAAATCAATACCTACGTTTGTTTGCTCAGTGCTTTCCCATTTAAGATTTGGGTTTGCTGCATTGAATATATAGAAACCAAGCTCTGTTCCTTCTGTACCGTTGTATGGATAATTCGCTCCCGAACTGATGCGCGCAAGGGTCTGGTAAGGAGTGATGGCCTGATTACCGGTGATACCCCAACTTGCCCTTAATTTTAAGTCAGAGAATATATTCAGGTCGCTGATGAATTCTTCCTGTGAAGCTCTCCACGCGAAAGATGCAGATGGAAAGTATCCCCATTTATTATTCTGACCGAACACTGATGAACCATCCGCACGATAGCTGGCAGTTACCAGGTATTTGTCGTCGTATGAATAATTAATTCTGCCGAGGTAAGAATTCAGTACTCTTTCATTTTCGTCTGACGACAACACAGACAATCCTGCACCGCCAAGATCAGAAGCTCCTGTTTGGTCGACAGTGAATTTGCTTGCTCTGATAGAGCTGAACTTGAATTTTGAATACTGTTGCTCAGCAACTGCTGTTACATCGAAATGATGTTTATTGATCTCCCTTTCGTATGTAAGGATGTTTGAATTCTGGAACCTTCTGAAAGTATTTGCAGTAACAACGGCAAGGCCTGTGTTCTGTTTACCTTCATATGTTTTCAGATTGTGATAGATCTCATTGTTGGTGTTCTCAATATTCGCGCCACCGGTAATCTTGAAAGAAAGGCCTTTCAGAATTTTAAAATTCACGTATGCGTTAAGCAGGTTCCTTACAAGGTTGTTATCGATCTTCGGTTCAACCGCGCTTGCCAGCGGATTCCATGTATCGCTTGGACCATAGCCCGGTCTGTGCACCCAATAATTTCCGTTCTCATCATATATGGGTTCTGTAGGTGCCCACCTCGGAGCAACGTTTACGGAATTACCAAGGAAACTGATGTCGGCGCTTCCATATGGCGGTGAATTGCCATTTTCTCTTGAGCCGGCCCAGTTCAATCCAAATTGCGACCAGCTATTGATATCTGCAAGAAGGTTGGTACGAAGTGAAAATCTTTTGTATCCCGAATTAACGAGAATACCATCCTGGTCGAGGTAACCGCCTGATACAAGATATTTCAGGTTGTCGGAACCGCCACTAACAGAAAGCTCATGGTTATGCATTGGAGCAGTACGATAAATTACGTCTTGCCAGTCGGTACCGCCGTTTTTTTCATACCCGGCAATTTCTTCGTCTGAAAAGATAGGAACCGGGGTTGCTCCACTTCCGTTCCTGGTCATTACAGATGCATTAATTGTTTTTGCATAATCAGCAGCGTTCATCACATCGAGCTTTTTAATAAGCTTCGATACTCCAAATGTGTAATTATAGCCAATAATGGGTTTACCCCTTTTACCAAGCTTTGTGGTGATCAACACTACACCATTTGCTCCCTGCGCACCGTAGATGGCTGTTGCAGATGCGTCTTTCAGAATTTCGATAGATTCGATGTCATTAGGATTAAGCGAATTGAGATTACCTCCCTGCAAACCGTCTACAACTATCAACGCGTTGTTTCCACCGTTGATTGAGTTCATACCTCTAACGCGGATTGTAGTGTTTCCACCCGGTTGTCCGTCGGTGTTCAGCACTAACACACCGGCTGCGCGACCCTGTAGCGCCTGGTCAACACGCTGTGTTGCGATCTGCGTTACGTCAGAACCTTTGATGCTGCTGATAGCACCTGTCAGATCACTCTTTTTCTGAACACCATAACCTACTACCTGTACCTCACTAAGTTCAGAGAGGTCTCTTGCTAGCTTGAGGTTCACATTATTTCCCCGGTCGATACCAATGGTTTGTTTCTGGTATCCTGCGTAGCTGATCTCCAGCTGGCTCCTGCCTGAGGGAACACGCACTGTGAATCTTCCGTTTGCATCTGTAGTTGTACCAGTTGAAGAACCTTTTACCACCACACTCACACCTGAAAGCGGCTGGTTGTCTTCCTGGTCAACGATGGTGCCCGAAACGGTGCGGTCCTGTGCGTTTACTGAGTTAAAAAATATCAACATGCCCATGAGCATGAAGCATTGAATGAGTCTTTTCATAAGCCGATAGTTTAAGTGTTTTTACTGTAGTTGAGTAGTTATAAGTCCGCGAATTTTCTTTGAATGGTTTCGTTCAGAGCCAGTTCATATACATACATCCAATCGCTGTTGTTCGTTCCATTAGCCAGGTGATGGTGATGGTTCTGGTCTGCCACGTAATCCGGCGGATTGTGCAGCACCCTCGTCCTGGTCGAAATGTTTTCATAAGATTTGCGGATGCCGGCGAAGCTTTGTGCGAACGCTTTCACGTCATTCGCGGCCTGTTTTTTTTCTGATGCTGATCTGGCCAAATCGTATTTCTCCAGCTTCAACAGAAGCTTTGACGGATAGATCTGCAGCTCATTAAGCGCATTGAATATTTCAAGGGAGTACCTGTTTCTTTTTGCGGCCTTTATAGATGCGGCGATCTTTTGCTTAATTACATTATAGCGCGTAATCTCTTTGCGTGCTTCAGACAATTTTTTTTCATTCTTCTTCGTCCATTCACCAGTTGCGTTTGCATCCGGAAGATCAAGCACATCAATCTGGAGCGGATAGTTTTCCCTGGTTCCTTTGTTGATCAGAGCCGTTTCCCAGAAGGTCATGGATTTTTCAAGTGAATCCTGGAATGCGTAGGAAGCGCCGCTTAACTTCGGACCGTAAAATCTGTGCCTGAACATTGTATACGCGTCGTCGCGGGTAATTTCTTTATAGTTCCAGCTGAATAGCGCAAAATTGTAAATACCCCTCCAGTAGGTCTCGAAATGCGGTGAAGTATCATCCCAGAGTGTCAGAAGAATCCCATCAAGCTTCTCTTTTGCTGTTATCCGGCAAAAATCTTTCACGGGTTGAAAATTCGAATTAGCCCTTGGGAGCATTGGCCATATCTGCTGTGCTGATGTCGCGGCCATTGCGGCAAGATTGTTCTTCCTGTACCATTCGAGCGCTTTCATATTTCCGGGAAGGGTCGGATTGTCGTAATTCCATCTCATATACACACAATTCCTGGGGAACAGGTTCACATTTTCATTCAGCAACGCTTCATTTTCTTTCCATCTTTTTTCTACTTCCTCTTTTGAAATCGATGGGTCGTATGTTGTTTCATACAGGTTCGATAATTTGAAAACCATGTCGTCCCAAAAAATGGGAATGCGATCATGCTGGCGCGCGAATTCACAAACTTTGGTGAGCCAGTGCATCTGCAGCTCAAGCGGTTTCATGCCCGATTTCTTTGCCCGTTCCGACATGCCTAATTTTCCTACCTCATCACCTCCAACGTGTAGATATTTTCCATGAGGAGTTGCCTTCATTGCATCGAGGTATAGGTTGAATTGCAATTCGTATGTTTCAGGATTAAGGGGATCGAACGACCAGTCGGATGTGCCATCGTCGCGCAGGTGTTTGTATTCAGGATGTTTTAGGATGAATGAAGCGTGGCCCAGACCTTGTACAAGCGGACTGATCTCGATATTTCGTTCATGCGCATAATTGCTGAGAGCTTCAAAGTCTGCAATGCTAATGGCATGGCTTGCGCCAACAACAGCACTTCTTTCATATTTCAGTTTGTCTTCGAACTCGATAATCACTGCGTTTACCTTAATATCAGCGAGTCGGTCCATCAGCTTAAAGTAATAGCTGAGCGAGTCAAGATGATGCTTTAGATCTAGGTGTATTGCCCGGTAGTCGATGTCGGGGTAATCGGTGATATGGCACGCCGGTATGGTAATATTCTGGTCCTTTGCGTCCTGCAATAGCTGAGATAAAGTTTGTGCTCCGTAGAACAGCCCGGCAGGCTCCTTCGCCGTTATGGTAACGTACCCGTTTTTTATGATAAGAGTATATCCCTCGGGGGATGAAGCAGACACGGTGACGTCGATTTTCAGCACAAGAGTCCCTTTTTTAGCGGCTGACACTTCCTTTAAGCTGTTCAGTGGCTCATCGAGTACGGGCTTTTTATCAAGGCCCTCAAGCTTTATTGAGGTAAGGTCATTGTAACGCAGAGCCGGGCCCTGCGATAATTGTATTTTTTTCGGAATCGGCAGCAATTTGAATTTTGGACCGAGCACATTGTTCTTTTGCGCATGCAGTGCCACGCTGAAAAAAATAAATACACTTAATAGAAAAAACCCGTTGAGCCTTTTTCTGATCATACAGCTATATGGTGTGAATATCGTTTCGCAATCTTTGAACTACTAATATGGCAGTTTTTTTGAAGAATCGCTGCATGCGAAAGCATCGTCCCTTGCGGCTGATGGCGGTGCAAACGTTTGAATAGTGTTTCGCAAACGTTTGCGTTATTTTTCCAGAATTGGCTTAATGTGTTCTAAGTACGTAATTGTCAGATAGCTCACAATTTCATTTCCAGGGCCCTCAAACTACACAGCGATTTGATTCAGCGTACAAAATCAATACAACTCCTCAATCTTCTTTCTTAACAATTTCTTCTCAGCATCCGAGCGTGTAAGTTCTATCGCTACGCGATAATTGTTCTCTGCCTCGGTAGGAACCACCGCAGCATAAATATCACCGAGTAAACTGTAATAAATATAATTGCTCTCCCACTCTTCCTTATACGGTGATTTTTCAACTTCATTAAGTGTATAAGTTGCACCATACACTTGATATATAGCTACCATCCGGTGAAGTGCAACAACGGAACCGGGCTGAATCGATGCAAGCACATCATAATAAGAAAGTATATTTTTCCAGTTAGTGTCTTCAAATCTTTTTGCAATACAATGTTCATATGCAATAGCCGCTTCGGCATGGTAACTTGTTATGCGGTCACCAAAAGCAGCTTTGTTCATATAATAATTTCCTTCCTCAATCAAGCTGGTGTTCCACTTGCTTCTATCCTGCTCTGCCAGTAATATAATATCTCCGTGTTTGCTTATTCGACTGCTCATGCGCGACGCATGAAAACACATCAATGCCAGCGCAGCATAAACTTCGGGTAGTCTTGTTCTTTCATTTTCCGCCAGCAACCTGCACAAATACATCGATTGGTCAACAAGATCTTTTCTGATCCATTCCTCGCCATGCGTTGCATTATAACCTTCATTGTATATGAGATAGATCGCACGCAATACAGCTTCTGTTCTTTCAAATATTTCATTGTCCGGTGGGAACTCAGGCCGGATCCGGTTTTCCCGGTAGAATTCTTTTGTACGGTATAATTTTTTGGTAACGTTTCCCTCGGTCAGCAGAAATGCCCTGGCGATTTCACCTGTTGACATACCACAAAGTGTTTTTAGTATCAGGATTATCTGATTCTGCGGGGCAATTTCAGGGTGACAACATGCATACATCATTCTGAGCAGGTCGTCGCTCACGCTTTGGTTCATAATCTTATCTGCGGTTGTCATCAATGTATACTCCGATTGAAGAAGTTTTCTATCGGGATCCGTAAAATCAAATCTGCTTGTGAATCTGTTTCTCCGCAAAATGTCGATCGCTTTATTTTTAGCGGCGCTGAACAGCCATGCCGCAGGATTTTCAGGAACGCCTTTTAACGGCCATACTTTCATTGCCGCGATAAAGGTTTCCTGCACTACATCTTCGGCCAGGTCGAGGTTTTCGGTGCCGAACATTTTTGTTAGCACAGCAGTTAACTTTCCAGATTCATGTCTGAACAGATCCTCACTGAGTTTTTTGATATTGGATGTAGTATTCAACTTTGAGACACGATAGAATTTAATTTTTTCAGATCCTTGATGTTCGCTTTCTTCATCATCATAGCCATAAACGGAGAAAAGAATTTAGAAAATCCCTTAGGCTGACCCGTGTTTCTCAAGGTCATTTTAGTTTTCGCCCCGAGCGGTTCCCAGGTATAAGTTGTTTGCATAGGGAAGGGGCCCTGTGCAGTTCGCATAACAAGTATTTTACCCGGTTCGTATGTTACAATCTCGTACGTATATTCCAACACCTTACCAAGAAAATGCGCAACAAAAGACACCTTTGACCCCACTCTTAAAGGTTTCTCATTCACCCATTTCACTGACCTGATATTCTCATACCACGCGGGCGCATTATCAGGATCGGCAGCGAATGAAGCAACTTTTTCTACCGGCCCATCAATTATTATTTCACTAACTACGTCAACCATCATTTTTTCTTTGCCTTCTTTTTCGAAGATTTTGCGTGTTCATTAAATTTTAAACACAGGTCTACCCAATAACGAAGATCTTTTTTGGATGATAAAACATGCTGATCAACAAATACATAGCCCACCATGGGCCTGCCCGTAAAAATCATTTCTCTCACACCGTTCTTTTCGACCGCTTGTTCATACGCCTGAGGACCGATTCGGCACATCATCTCATCTCCCACAATACCTATGCACATCTTATCATTTACCATAAAGCAGATGCCCCCGAACATGAGTTTTTCCTCTACCCGGGGTACATCAGCGAGTTCTTCGCGAACCCTGTTGCTTAAAGTTTCGTTGAAAGCCATAAGCCTTTTCCTGCAACTTACATTTTCATTTCCTTAATTTCCCTTACTTCAACAATGCCGTCGTGTTCCAGTATCGGGCAGCCTTTTGAGATCTGAACGGCCTCATCAAGTGTTCCCGCCTTACAGATCAGGTATCCGCCAACCATTTCCTTGCCTTCGGCAAAAGGCCCGTCGGTAACAACTTTCTTTGTGCCGGTCACTACTTTGCCAACTTCATTGAGCGGCTGCGCACCAACAAATTTACCCTGCTCGGTGAGCGCACCCATCCATTGCATCCATTTCTGCATATGAGCCTGCCACTTCTCAGGCGATTTTTGCTCATTAATACGTGCGGCATCTCCGCCACGAAATAATAAAAGATATTCAGACATGTTCTTTGTTTTTATAATTTAAAATTTAGTTACTGAAAGTACCTTCAGTTTAATGACGGATGGAGTTGGCGGATATGGACACATAATTTAATAATATTTTTATCCGGTTTTAAAAGCGGACAAACCCTGTTCGAAAATGAACATTTTTTCATCCGTTAATTACTTTAATACATTGATATACAATTTCCTGTCAAACAGGCATGGTTTTGAAGTCCAAATTTAAAACAAAGCCCTCCCGATGTTCAAAAACTACTTCGTAACTGCTTTCAGAAATTTATGGAAGAGCAAGTTCTACACCGCTATCAACGTCAGTGGGTTGTCGGTAGGACTAGCAGTAGGGATCATGATCTTACTGTGGGTGCAAGACGAAATGAGCTATGATACATTTCATGGCAACGCAAAAAATATTTATAAGATCAATTCACACCTTGGAACAGGCGTAGGTGAACAGGTTTGGGAAGGTGCTCCCTCTCCGGTAGCATTATTCAGCAAATCGGATATACCGGAAGTTGCAAATGCGGTGAGGATTGCCCCCAATTACAACACATCACTTTTTGCAAATGGTAATAATAAATTTGTAATAACAAACACTGCTTATACCGACAAGTCGCTATTTCAAATATTCAATTTCAAATTCCTGCAGGGAAACAGTAAACAGCCTTTCAGAGATGCCAATTCCATTGTTCTAACGCAATCAACTGCAAGAAAACTATTCGGCAACACAAACCCAATGGGTAAAGTAATTGTTGCGGATAACAACGAGAACTTCACAGTAACCGGAGTGCTGGAAGACTTTCCACAGAATTCCACCATCAGCTACGCGATGCTGTTACCAATTGAAAACTATGCAAAAAAGTTCCGCGGCAATGGCGCCTGGAAAACGATTGACGAAGATCTTGGAAACTATTATTACTACATTTATTTGCAGCTAAAGCCAAACAGTGATGCTAAAACTGTTGGGTCGAAGATCTCAAAAATTTTCAACGATAAACATTCGGGCGATACCAGGTTTGCATTACAAAAGCTAACAGATCTTCACCTATATGCGCCTGACGGCAATCCCGCCGCCATGCAAACTGTAAGGATATTCACCATCGTTGCTATTCTGATACTTTTCATTGCCTGCGTTAACTATGTGAACCTTTCTACCGGACGCTCCATGCTCCGCTCAAAAGAGGTGAGCGTTAGGAAGATCATCGGCGCACAACGCGCACAACTATTCATGCAGTTCATTTTCGAATCAGCAACGATCTTCGCATTAGGTTCACTTGTGGCCGTAATACTAATTAAGATATTGTTCCCTTTCTATAACGAAATCTCAGGCAAAAATCTCGTCTTTAGCTTTAGCAATATCAACATGTGGCT
>Ga0075421_100010562_pt1 | contig 11414 bp, 8 predicted proteins | sample SoiMetdeltSBSDD5_FD_75292 | JGI IMG/M metagenome (GOLD analysis project Ga0075421, IMG submission 75292) | Bulk soil microbial communities from a Populus tree surrounding site in Tennessee, USA - Soil MetaG P. deltoides SBSDD5 | ecosystem: Environmental > Terrestrial > Soil > Tree plantation...
GTTGGAACGACGTCCATCTACGCGTTCAAGGGCCCGGTGCGATCGGGCGCGCTCGTGCAAGTGCGCAACGACCCGGCGACAGTCATCGTCGTCCCCGTTGCGGACACGCTGACGAAGCCTGGTCAGCAACTGAGCTACACCGCGGAGGTCCGGAACGGGCGCGGCGTGCCTCTCCCGGAATATCCGCTGAGCTGGCGCTCCGACAACACCGCGGTCGTGACCGTCTCGAGCAGTGGAACGGCAACCGCGGCGGGGCAGGGCACGGCTCGGGTCATCGCGCAAGCGGGAGCCGTGGCCGACAGCGTCGCGTTCGTCGTTCGCGATCTGACGACACTACACGTCGACAACGCATCGAATGCGACGCCGAGCATCGGCACGCACGCGCGTCCGTTTGCGACGATCCAGGCAGCGCTTGCCGACGCGACATCCGGCGATACGATCGCCTTGCACCCGGGCAATCGCCCGTACGCGGAAACGCTTTCACTCGTTGGGCAGATCGCGATCGTCGGGAACGATTCGGCGTACCGCGCCAACGGTGACAATCCCGCCTTCCTCCCTACGGTATCGCACGAGACCGGTGCCGCGGCGATCTCGGTGGCGCAAACGTCGTCAGTTGTGCTGCGCAACCTGGCGATCCGTCACGCCACCGATGGCCCGGCCGTCGATGCCGATGGCGCCGGAGTGCGCATCGAGAACGTCCATGTCAATCCGGGGCAGACGTTCAGGGTCGGTCGCGGGTTCCGAATCGCGAACGCGACCGGTCCGGTGATCGCCGACAGTCGCATCAACGCGGTCGTCGGCTACGGGATTCTCCTGTCGAACGTCGGAGCGGGAACGATCACCCGGGTTCAGGTCTCCGGAGTCGATTCCGTGGCCGGTGCCAACGGCGAAGGCATTCGCATCGTCCGAGGCGCTGGCAACACCGTGGAATCGAGCGCCGTTCGCGGAACCGAGGGCGTGCGCATTCTCCTCGACTCGACGGCGGGCGCCCGCGTCGCATCGGACACCGTGGCCGGACGCCACCGGCTGCTTCGCGTCCGGGCCACGACCGGCGCGACGGTGATCACCGGCAACGTGTTCAATCTCGCGCAACAGTCGAGCGACCCGCCATCGGCGGGCAGCTCGGCTGATGATCGCGCGGCGCTGGAAGTGATCGGCTCCGGCGGGGTGTCCATCACCGGCAACACGTTCACCGAGGTTGGCAACGCGATGGACGCGATCCGGTTGATCGACGTGCGCGGACAAGGCGCGTCGATCGCGTCGAGCGGATTCGCGGGAGGACGGTATCAGGTGCGCTCGACCCGCTCCACGTGGTCGCTCACGAGCTCTGTCCTCGACGGTGCGGTGCGCGCAATCGTCGCCGAGGAGGCGGACACGATCGCGATGACGTCGGATACGTTGCGCAACGGCGCGGGCCGTGGATGCGTGGACGTTCGCGGGGCATCGTCGCTATCGGTCGTCGGTGGATGGCTGTCGAGCTGCACGAGCGCGTCGGCCGATACCGGCATGGCGGCGATCACCGTCGATGGGGTTGGCGCGACCTTGACGGTCCGTGGTACTCGCTTCAGCGGTGCGAACGAGACCGCGATCGGGTTTACCGGAGGCGCGCTCACGGTTCAAAACGCAACCTTGTCGGGTGCGGGCACGCGCACCGTTCCGGCCCTTCGCTGGCCTGCCGCGATCACCGCGACAGGCGGCTCAGTCGAGCTGACCGGGTCGAGCATCACTGACTACCGAGGTCTGGATGCCGCTTCACTGGTCTCGAGCAACGTTCGCGTCGAGGGCAATCGCATGTGGCGACAGCGCCGCGGTCTCGTTCTGTCGCAGTGGTCGACCGCCGTCGTCGCGAACAATGACTTCGCCGATCACGAGGTAGCGGCGCTCGTCAACGTCGAACCGATTCTGCTGTCGACCGGGGTGAACTGGTGGGGTGATGGCCGCGGGCCGCGCCGTGCAGCGGCGATCGACGCTGTCGGCGACAGCGTCGTTGGGAGCGTGAGCTTCGGGACGCCCGCCACGACGCCGAACTTCGCCGCCGGTGCCGGGACCGAGGATTCCCTCCGCATCGTCCGCGGCAACAATCAGTCGGGCCCTCGGGGCACGACGCTCCCGCTGCGCCTCACGGTGCGCGTGATGGACGCGCAGGGGCGGCCGGCGGCCGGCGTGACGATCAGGTTCCGCATCCTGAGTGGAGGCGGCAGCGTGGACGGCTCGGGATCGGTGGACCGGGTCTCCAACGCGAGCGGGCTCGCCGAGGTCCAGATGACGTTAGGCGGGTCCGCGGGCACGACGAGCGTCGAGGCGGCGTACGGCACTGGCAACCGGCGGCGCGCCGTCGTCTTCACGGTGACGAGCCAATGAGCCAGTGCCAACGGTGCGGGGCGTCGATTGCTCCGGGGTCGCGATTCTGCCCGAGCTGCGGACGCCAGCTGCTCGATCCGGCGGCGTCGACACTCCTGCTCGGCGCGACCGACGACGCATTGCTGGCCGAGGTGCGCCACGCTCTGGCGGGGGAGTACGAGATCGATCGCGAGGTCGGTCGGGGTGCGATGGCGGTGGTCTACCGGGCGAAGGAGGCCGGGCTCGGGCGCCGGGTGGCGCTGAAGGTTCTTCCTCCGGAAATGACGTTGAGCCCCGAGCTGACGGAGCGCTTCAAGCGCGAAGCGCGCCTCGCCGCTTCGCTCGACCACGCGAACATCATCCCGGTGTACCGGGAGGGACAGGCCGGGCGGTTCCTGTTCATGGCGATGAAGTTCATCGAGGGGCGATCCCTCGAGGCAATCATCGAGTCGCAGGGTCCCCTGCCGGTACAGGTGGTCCTGCACGTGCTCCGGAGCGCGACGAGCGCGCTCGCGTACGCACACGATCGGGGCATCGTCCATCGCGACATCAAGAGCGCGAACATACTGATCGATGGCGATGGGCGCGTCGTCGTCACCGATTTCGGGATCGCCCGCGCGACCGAGGATGCCAATCTCACCTCGACCGGAACGATGGTGGGCACGCCGTACTTCATGAGCCCGGAGCAATGCGCGGCGCGACGCATCGGCCCGCAGAGCGATCAGTATTCGTTAGGGGTGGTGGCGTTCCAGATGCTGACGGGCAGCGTCCCCTTCCAGGCCGAGACGCTCCCGGGGATCATGCACCATCACTTCTACACGCAGGTGCCGGACGTGGCTGATGCCCGTCTGGACGTGCCGGTGGCGCTGCGCGAGCTCATCGATCGGGCGCTTGCCAAGAAACCGGAGCAGCGGTTCGCGACGACGCAGGCAATGCTCGCTGCCCTCGAAAAGGTCCCGTTCTCTCAGCAGGACCGCGACCAGGGGCTCGCGCAGTTGCGTGACCTGGCGCGTGGAACGGCAATCCCACCGGTCGGCATCTCCGTGCTCCCCGCGCTCCCGAGCGCCATCCGCCTAACGCCCCAATCGGCGCCCGTGACGCCGCCGCCGACGCGATGGCTCTCGCGTGCAATGGTCGGTGTCCTCGCCGTCCTCATTCTGGGCGTCGGCTCCGCCGGAGCGCTCGTCTGGCGGCGCGGCCAGGCACCACCAGCGACTACGATCGCGGCGACGGCCGCCGCGCAGCCGCCGGCGGCACCACCACTCGTCGTGCAGACCAGAACGGCCGATGCGCGAGCGGCCGAGTCACGCCCAGCGGCCGTAGAGCCGAAGGCCCTCGGCCGCCTGCGGGTGCGAGCGTTTCCCGCCGACGCCGAAATCCGCGTTGATGGCCGCCTGATCGGGTATGGCGTGGTGCTCGATTCGGCCGTCCGGGCCGGCACCCGTCGCCTCCGGATCTCCGCGCCGGGCCACCAGCCCTTTGATACGACGATCGCGATCGTCGCCAATGAGGTGACCACCCTGTCGCGCATCACGTTGCAGGCCCAGGAGGACGAGTGATGGTGCGACTGGTGGTGGGCTTCGTCCTGGCGATGCTGATCGCTCGTCCGCTCGGCGCGCAGCGCACGCCGACGGAGGTACTGAGCCGCGCGGTCATTCTGTACGAGGAGCTGCAGCTCGAGCGCGCGGTGGTGTTGCTGCGAGAGGTCGCCTCACCTGGCAACGGCGGCGCAACGGCCGACGAGCGCCTGAGCGCCATGAAATACCTTGGCGCCGCGTACGCGTTGTTAGGCACACGCGATTCGGCGGTTGCCTACTTCCAGCGGACGCTGGAGCGCGACCCCTTCACGGATCTCCCTCCCGCGATCTTCACGGCGCAGGAGCGACAACTGTTCGCGGTAGCGCGGCAGCGAACGTTCGTCGTCGGCGCAAAGGTCCCGCAGGACACCGGCTTCGTGCCCGGGCAGACGATGGTGCCGCTCCGATTCGTGACCACCCGGCACGCCAGGGTGCATGCGAGCGTTCGGCGAGCGGGTGCGGGGGAGCCGGTGGCCTCCTTCCGCTGGACCGGCGAGGGGGCCGCGGAATCATCGTGGGATGGCCTCGATGAGGGCGGAGGACGGTTGGCGCCGGGCCGGTATCTCCTCGAAGTCAGCGCGACGAGTACCGCTGATTCGCTGACCGACACCGTCGCCGTGCAGTTCGACGTCCGGTACGATCATCCTCCGCTGGAGGACACTGTCGGTCTCGAGGCCGCGTCGCTCCTCCCAGAGCGCCGGCCACCGTCGGTGGCTCGCTCGCGTCTGGCCGTCGGCGTGGCGGCAGCAGCGTTCGCCATTGCCGTGCCGACGGCGATCGGACACGGAGAGCTCGGAAGCACGAGAAAGCACGCGACGGTCATGGCGAGCGTCAGCGTGTCCAGCGGCATTGCCGCGTTCGTCCTCCTCCGTCGCGGCGCGGCAATTCCCGCGAACATCCGTGAGAATGCACGCCGGCGGGAGGAGCACGTGCGCTTGAACCGTGAGATTCGCGAACGGAACGCCGCGCGAATCGCGGGCGCGCGGATGATCATCACCCCCGTGAGCGCGGAGCCGCGATGAGCATTCGCCTCGCGTGCGCCGTCATCGTTCTCTCTCTCACGGCGATGGGGCTGCGCGCGCAGCTACCGGTCCACGCCGGGGTGTCGATGTCCCTGACGGAGCACCGGGTCACGGCAGGAGCGGGTCTCGAGCGCTCGTCAGGCACCCTGTTCGGCGTGTGGGCGTCGACGACGCTTCCCTGGCAGACACTGGAAGCACGCGCTTCGCTGCGAGCCGGCTCGCTGGGTGCCAACGAGGCGTCGGCGGTGGACCGGGATGTCGGCGAGCTCACCGTCAGCGGGGTCCTCCCGCTGAATGCGTCGATCGGGCTGAATGCTGGTGTCGTCGTGAGGCGTTACGAGTCGGCGTTTGCGGCACAGCGCTGGGTGTGGGGGGAGCTCGGTCTCGACGGGCGCATGTCCATGCTCGACGATGCGCTGGACCTCTCGGCGGGACTGTCGATCATTCCGTGGGTGAGCGTGAGTGGGATCTCGCGTCCCGACCTGGCGGTCGCGGCGCGGAGCATGGTGGCCTACAACACCGGTCGACTGACGGCGACGATGCGCTACCGCCTGGAGCGCTTCGATTTCGCGGCGCGGCAGGGCGTGCGGCGCCTGGAGGAGCTTTCGTCGCTCGAGCTCGGGGTGGCCTGGCGGGTTCGTTAGCCCGGGCTGCGCTTCGCTGGCATCAAGAACCCAGGGGTTCATCACGGATGACACTGATTGTACGGAAGAGACCGAATCCGCTCCTGGCGCATTGAACCCTCCTCGCGCGACAACAAAAAGCTGCTTTGGACCTGCGCGTGGAGAGTGGTCGGCGCCAGGAGCGATCCGCAGCATCCGCCCAATCCGCCTCATCCGTATCGCCCCTCCGTTCTTGATGCCCGCTCGGCTCGCGTGAACCGGGCATCAAGAACAGAGGGTCTATACGGATGAGGCGGATTGAGCGGATTGTGCGGATCGCTCCTGGTGCATTGAACCCGCCTCGCGCGACAACAACAAACTGCTTTGGACCGCGCGTGGAGAGTCATTGCCCCATAGAGCGATCAGGCCGTTACAGTCCCATCCGTGTCATCCGTGATGAACCCCTGGGTTCTTGATGCCAGCCGGGGCGAACGCCCGGAGGAGCCTAAGGCCTGTCGCCGGTCGTGCCCCCAGAGCAGTTTTCGAATCCAATGGCGACCCTCTCCCACGCCGTTCGCGAGACGCCCAACCTGACGCCAGCGGCCCCCGTGCCATCGCCCTCCCAGCGCGAGGCCGTCGAGGCGGCGCCGGGGCCATTGCTCGTGCTCGCCGGCCCCGGTGCGGGGAAGACGTTCTGCCTCATCGAGCGGATTCGATTCCTCATCGAGCACGGACGAATCGCCCCGAGCCGGATCTGCGCCTTCACCTTCACGAACAAGGCCGCCGGTGAGATCGCGCACCGGCTCGAACGCACGTTAGGCGACCACGGCTCCACCGTGAAATCCGGCACGATCCACGCCTTCTGCGCCGAGCTGCTGCGGGAGCACGGCGCGCGCGTCGGGCTCGCCGCGGGGTTCGGCATTGCCGACGAAGAGTATCAGCTGAGCGTCCTCCGCCGTCTCGAGGGTGTTCGGCCCTGGCACAGGAACCTCCTGACGCGATTCAGCGCCAACCGCTTTCGCGGGGCGCCGCTCCAGCACGAGGACTACTCGCTTCTCGAGCGGTACGAGAAGTTCCTCGAGCAGCGCCGGATGGTGGACTTCGACATGCTCGTCATGAAGGCCGCCGAGCTGCTCGAGCGCACATCCGAGGCGGACGCGATTCGCGCGCGATGGGACGTCATCCTCGTCGACGAGTTCCAGGATCTGAATCCCGTGCAGTACCGCGTCGTTCGCGAGCTGGCGCGCGCTCACGAGCACGTGTTCGCGGTCGGCGACCACGAGCAGTCCATCTACTCGTGGGCGGGCGCGGACCCGTCGGTGTTCCGAAGCCTGCTGAACGATTTTCGCGTCGCCAGGAAGGTCCGGCTCGAGGAAAACCGCCGCTGCCCGTGCGATGTCTTCGAGCTGGCGCGGCGACTCGTCTCGTTGAACGCCCCGATTTTCGATGACCTTCCACCACTGCAGGCCACCCGTCCGTCGCGCTTTCCCGCCGTCGCGCTCTCGTTCTCGACTGACGACGCCGAGCGTTCGTGGATCGTCGAGGACGTCCGGCGCGACCGTGCGGAATCCGGTCACGCGTGGGGCGAAGTCGCTGTGCTCTATCGGACGAACGAGATGGGCGAGGCGCTCGAGGGCGCGTTCCTCAACGCCGGCATTCCGTGCCGCCTCGCGCGCGGCCGGGCGTTGGCCGAGGATCCGGTCGTCGGATACGTGATCGCGGCGCTTCGCGTCATCGCCTGTCCCAGGGACGACGTCCATCGCGATGGGTTCTTCGCGACCGTCCTCTCGCGCGTGCTCTACGATGATGCACGCGTCCGCGGTGAGGAGACGAGGCAGGGGCTGCTCCGCCAGCTCATGCACGTGGCGGCGCGGCCTCGCGCCGACGAGGACGGCCGGCAGGCGCGTCGCGCGCTCTATCAATGGCGCAACCTCGCGGCCATCGGCACGCGCCACACGTCGCTCGCGTCGCTCATCAAGGACCTGCTGTCGCAGCGGGTTGGCCAGCGGCGGTCCGTTCTCGAGGAGCGCCACGATGAGCTAACCGACCCCGCCGATCACGCGGAGGTGGTGAGCGTCGCCGAGCGACTGGGCGATGCCCGCGAGCGTGGGAAAGCGATCTGGCTCGAGCCGGCCGGCGGTGTCGAAATCCCGATGAAGGGAATGCTCGCCGGCCTTGGCTACGCGGAGATCGACGTCGGCGTCGCGAGCCACGGTCGTGTCGCGCGCTTCGGACCTAACGACTGTCCCACCCTCGGCCTCCCGCTCGGCCTGTTCAAGGCCGCCCAACTGCTCGAGAGCCGGGACTTCAGGCCGGCCTTTCGTGACTTCGTCGCGATCGACATCGAGACGACGGGAGATGATACCGAAACCGCCGAGATCGTGGAAATCGCGGCCGTCCGAGTGCGCGATGGGAAGATGGATGAGCTCTTCAACACGCTCGTGAAGCCGCGCATCCCGATATCGGCGAGATCGACCGAGATTCACGGCATTCGTCAGGCGGATGTCGACGGGGCGTCTCGCTTCGAGGATGTGTGGCCGCAGCTGCGCCGTTTTTGCGGGGATGATGTGATCACCGCGCACAACGGATACGAGTTCGACTTCCGGATCCTGCGTCGGATGGTGAAGGCGCTCGGTGCGCGCTTCGACCTCTGCACCTACGACACGCTTCCGCTCGCGCGCGACCTGTACCCCACGAGCCGAAAGCTCGTGCACCTCGCCCGGAGCTTCGGCATCGATCCCGGGCGGTCGCATCGGGCGCTCGATGACGCGAAAGCGCTCGCCCAGGTCGTCCTCAAGCTCGACGAGGCGAAGCTCGCGCGTGCGAGAAAGAGCGCCCTGCTTCAGCTCCTCGGCCACCTCGGCGTGGCGCTCGCGTTATGCGATGAGAGCGCGCTCTGCCCGGAGGCGCTGCTCTTCCGCCGCCTGTCTCGCCCCTTCGCCCTTGGCCGCTACAGCGGGAGCCTCGAGTACTACGAGAGCGAGGCGGCGGGGAACGAGTCGATTCCCAGCGTCGATGAGGTGATCGACAAGCTCGGCGGGCCGAAGCTGATGATGAAGATCAGGGCGGAGAAGTCGGCGGACGAGCTGTATCCCGCGGCGATGCCACGATTGCGGAGGCTCATCGACCAGATTCCCGACGGGCCACTCGGCGGGCAAATCGAGGCGTTTCTCGAGTGCGCCGTCCTCTCGAAGTGGGATGGACACGAGCCGGAACAGGGTCGCGTGAACCTGCTGACGCTGCATTCCACCAAGGGGCTCGAGTTCTCGCGCGTGTACATCGTCGGGGCGGAGGATGGGCACCTGCCGGGGCGATCGGCAAGTCACGAGGCGACAAAGGACGAGATCGAGGAAGCGCGGCGATTACTGTATGTCGGCATGACGCGAGCGAAGGACCGCCTCGTGCTCACGCACGCGGCGGCGCGGGGCGGACGCCCGATGGGTGGCCATCGCTTTCTCGACGAGATGGGACTCGTGCCTCGGGCGGTAAGTTGACCTGGCGCGTGCAGGTGGGCACCGACGAGGTAAGCGCAGCCCACGATTCTGCCGGGTCGTCGACGGTGTTCGTGTGCGCGCATGGCGCCGGCGGGAACATGCAGGACCGCGGCGTGGTGTCGATCTCGCAGACGTTGCGGGCCCGCGGCGTGGATGTCGTGCGGTTCAATTTTCCGTACACCGAGAAGCGCAGCGGGCGTCCGGATCCCATGCCGGTGCTGAAGCAGACGACCGAGGCCGTCGTTGCGCGCGCGCGGGCCGAGCTTCAGCCTCGTGTGCTTTTGATCGGCGGGCGATCGATGGGGGGCCGAGCGGCCTCGATGCTCGCGGCCGATGGATTCGCGTGCGATGGTCTCCTGCTCCTCGCCTATCCGCTGCACCCCGCGGGCAAGCCCGAGCAGCTTCGCGACGCCCATCTTCCGAGAATTACCGCTCCGGTGCTCTGCTTCAACGGCACGCGTGACGCGTTATGCACGCCCGATCTCATGGAGCCGGTGCTCCGGCGCGTCGGTGGGAACTGGACGATGCACTGGCTCGAAGGGGCGGATCACAGCTTTCACGTGCTCAAGCGCTCCGGCCGGACCGACGCCGAGGTGCTCGCGGAGATAGGGGACGCGACGCGCTCCTGGGTGGAGCAGCTGTCGAGCGTCGCTCGTTAGGGGCGATGCGGCGGCCGGCACGGGGCCGCCGTGAACGAGTCGTCTTCCCACCACATCGATCCGCAAGTTGAGCCCTTCGAGCGTCCGTGCGCCGAGGAGGACGAGGTCACCGCGCTCGGCGAAGACGACGATGTCGGGCGTCGAAGTGCCTTCGGCGTAGAGGTTGGCGAAGCCGATTCCGCGCTCGATCTCGCGGCCGTCCGTCGTGACGAAGTCGACGACGCGCTCCGGCGTGAGGCCGAGCGATTCGAGCACGGCGCGCGGGATCCAGGTGTATTCGCTTCCCGTGTCGACGATGACGTCGGAGAGCTCGATCAGCGTGCCGCGATTGGCCGGGTGCTCGATCGAGATGGCGGTGCGGAGGATTCCCATCGCGTCGAGCATATCGGCCTCCCAACACTCCGCAGGCATCGCCCGATTGCGGAGGGCATCCCGCGCTTTCCGCCCCTACGGCGAGCGTGCCTCCGCGATTGCCGGCCCGCCGACCGCGTTCACCTTGTTGAGATTGCCGCACGCGATGACGCCCGAGCCCTCGCTCCCGCTCGCCCGCACGCTCACGAAATACGACCCGTTCGTCGGGACGGTGAAGGGAAGAGTAACCGACGAGTGGGCGTTTCCCTGGTCATCCGCGACCAGCGACGCATACGCCTGCGGGCCAACGAGGATGCCGAGATCCCGGCCGCATGTTCCGAGGTGGGCGTACCAGGCGTGAACCGCCCGTGGCTGCGCGCCGGTGATCGCGATCGTCGCCAGCGTTTCCCGGTGGGTGGCGCCGGGCGCGAGTGTCGCCGTCCCGGTGAGGCCCGAGGGCGACGAGAGGCTGGCCGTCCATGATTCGAGCCGCACGACATCGCCGGTGGACGTCTCGATGACGAGCGCCGGTCGCTGCACGCAGCCGAGCAGCGTCAGGGCCATCAGGCCGGGAACCGCGATGCGCAGCATTTGTGTCACCCTCCTCGTTATGGTGCGCCCGTCCGTGTGCCGCCCGAGCGCCAGGCAGCATGGGGATCGTCGCGCGTTGCGGCGACACTCACCCCGTTAGGTTGCCTCACGACGACAGCGGGCGCAAGAGGCGCGGTCGCCGGCGCCGATACGATCTCGAGAAACCGCTGACGCCGCGCTTGCGGGAGCCGCCGGCTCAACCAGACGACGTTCTCCCCCTTGTCCCGGCCAAATGCCTCGAGGAGGGTATGCTCCCCGTCCTGCACGAGCAGGTGCGAGCACAACTCGTCAGGCCCGAAGCATGCTGCCGCTCGCGCCAGAGCCGTGACCGAATCATCCTCGAGCGAGAAGAAATATTCGCCGGTGCTGCGCCGCCTCGCGATCGAGCGGGCCAGCAGGAAGGGGAGCAGCGAGGGGTTGCGGGGGGCGATCAGCTGCAAAATCGCCGTGCGCGGCAGGGCGGTCGCGATCGCGGTGATGAGGAGCGCTGTGTCGGGGACGCTCCCGGCATCGACCCGGTCGGGGTCGGGGAGGGAGAGCCGCTTCGCACTCCGAAGGGCGGCGCGCGCCCTGTCGAGCCACTGCATGGATCCGCTCCGTTCGTAAGGCGGTCAACGATCGGGCAGACCTTTCTAATCCGTAAAGCGTCACATCGTCGAACGTACGGATCGCAGCTGTCGCTCGCAGCTCAGGCGCCGTTGGGAGTGCCGGTCAACTTTTCCGCCGACCGAACCACTCAGCGCGCAGCATCGACCTTGAGCACCGTCCCAAGCAGCAC
>Ga0075421_100010566_pt1 | contig 11412 bp, 9 predicted proteins | sample SoiMetdeltSBSDD5_FD_75292 | JGI IMG/M metagenome (GOLD analysis project Ga0075421, IMG submission 75292) | Bulk soil microbial communities from a Populus tree surrounding site in Tennessee, USA - Soil MetaG P. deltoides SBSDD5 | ecosystem: Environmental > Terrestrial > Soil > Tree plantation...
CGACGACATCCCGCCACCGTTTCCAGGTGCGGATTTCCGCGAACGCATCCGCTCCAATGATGAAGAACAGCCGATCGCCGGCGCACAATTCGGCTTTTACTTTCTCAATCGTGTCTATGGAATAGCTCTGAGCGGTATCAGCTTCCAAGCGCGACGGCAGCATGGCTGGCTCACCGGCAAGCGCGAGCTCGACCATGCGGTAGCGATCCTCGTAAGGCGCGCGAATGTTCTTATGAGGCGGATTCGCGGACGGCACGAAGAGGACCCGGTCCAGCTCGCACTGGTTGATCGCCTCTTTTGCGATTCGCAGATGTGCGTTATGGATGGGGTCAAAAGCACCGCCGAAAAGAGCCAGTTTCAAGTTTTTTCGATGGTTACCGATCGAATCTGGATGTCCTTCGCTGGCCTATCCTGTGAGCTCGGAACCTTTGAGATCTTTTCCACGACGTCGTAACCTTCCACCACTTCGCCGAACACAGTGTGTTTGTTATCCAGCCACGACGTCGGGGCGACGGTGATAAAAAACTGGCTGCCGTTGGTATTCGGCCCGGAGTTGGCCATCGATAGAATTCCCTTCTTCGAATGCCTGAGCGAGGGATGGAATTCGTCAGCGAACTTGTAGCCCGGACCGCCGCGTCCGCTACCTTCCGGACATCCGCCCTGAATCATGAAATTTGGAATCACCCGATGAAAGATCAAGCCATCATAGAATCGCTTCCCCGTTTTCGATCCATCCGCCAGGCTGACGAAATTCTCCACAGTTTTGGGGGCTTGCTCGGGGAATAACTTGATCTTGAAATTTCCTTCCGTTGTGTCAAAAACGGCGTATGTCTCGTTAGGCATAGTTGGATTGTATCAAGCACCGATATCTTCATTCCAAAGCTGTGGATTAGCCTTGATGAAATCGGTCATCAGCTCGATGCATTCGGCGTCCTGTACGACTTCAACCTGAATATCGTTGGTACGCATGTAATCCTCGGCGCCGAGAAAGGTCTTATTCTCGCCGACCACCACGCGGGGGATCTTGTACAGCACAATCGCTCCACTGCACATCGGACACGGCGAAAGTGTCGAGTAGATGACGCTGTTCCGGTAAACACTAGCCGGCAGACGACCGGCGTTACGGAGACAGTTCATTTCTCCGTGATCGATTGCGCTGCCAGTTTGCACTCGGCAGTTATGACCTCGTCCGATGATCTTCCCGTCGTGAACCAACACGGAGCCGATCGGTATACCACCTTCGGCGAGACTCTTCCGCGCTTGCGCAATCGCTGCGTCTAGATATGGATCTCTAGCCATCAGCGCAGGCTGATCCGAACCGGATTCGAAGGCTGGCCATCTACCGTGACGACGATGTCAACGTCACCAGTGATGCGGCGACTGAAAGCTAACGCGACATTTACCTGATCGAGGCCCGGGAATTCCGGCTGAGGCCCTGCGTACAGTACCGGCACACTCACTCCGCCAATGGTACACGTAACGGCGCCAAGCGCGCTGCGATTGCGGATTCCGGTCCCGTATAAGGTCAGGTAAACCGGCGTATTGGCGCCTAGGTCTATCGGTACGGCGGCGCAGTCGGCGGCGCTGCATTGGAAAACATTCACCGGATCCTGACGGCCCGCCACGACCCGAATCGCCGTAGCAGCCGCCACACCTCTACCCGTCCCATTGATCGAAAAGAGCGCCGGGGCCACCACGCGTATCTCGGCTGCGCCGGTGCGATCAGCCGCTCCCAGGCGCTGGATTGTAACTGTAGCCGCGCCGGACGCCAAGCCCGAAGGGGCCACGAAATTAATTTGCTCCGGCGAGATATAGTAAATCTGCGCCGGTCGCGTTAGTCCTGCGCTGTCCTTCACGAGCACACTCACGCCGCCTAACGTGAAGGGAGTAGGACTGGGAGCTGCTAGCGTCACCGCCGCGAGATCCGATCCGATCAACGTCGCGATGGAATCCGGCGCCAGCACAGCGGCTCCACTGGCGGCGGAAACCGCTCGCAAGCTATCGTCGACGACCCCATAAAAGCGCGCCATCCAGTACGGCAGGATATAGTCGATACCCGCTGTTTCGATGAGCCCGTCGCCGCCGCTCTGTAGCTGACGAGGATTACGCTGCCATAGGAAGTCTGTCGTGATCCGCTGCGCCACCGGAATCGGCTGGCAGGCCTGGTCGCCGCAGGTTGGAACTTTGCCCCTCATATCCACCGGGACATCCCGGCGAGGCCGCAGCAGCCACTGCTCGAGCAGTGCGCGCGTTTCCGCGTCACGCGTGGGATTCGGTCCGTTCAGCGCGCGATCGACCATATTGAAGAACGCGTTACCGTGGTCGTCGGTATGATTCCGCAGGACGTCATATGCCTTGCGATAAATTTCGCCGAAGCTGCTGCTTTCCAAGCGAATCAACGTATACAAGTTGATCGAACCAAGATTGAACTTGAAGTACGAATCGTCGCTGAGCACTTCGACGGAAATCGGCGCAATAACCGCGGATGAAAGAAGAACGCGCGATATGTCGTAAGCGGTCGAGAACCGGTCGGGATTCACATGACGCGCGAGCTGCAAAAAGGAGAGCTGCTGATCGGGACGATGCAGCAGTGTTGTGCTGATGCTGCCGTTTGGCATCACGACATTCCACTCGTGCCCGCGAAGGAAGTCCACCATCCGGGTCACCATCGCCGCGATGGTGGATTTCAGTTCGGGGTCGTCGATCATGTCGAAGGCCACACCGAGACCGAACATGACGCCGGCATATTGATCCCGCGACGTGTCGCCGATCCAGGTATGATCGGGACCGCTTCGAAAGACGCCATGGGACGCCTCTTCAGCCTGCATGTCGGCGGCGTAAGGTGAACCTGTTGGAATCAGGCACCTCGCCAGGACATTGTTGCCGGTCACATCGAGCAATCCCTTAATTCCTGCAACTGCCCGGCGCGCATTTGCCAGCGCGTTCGCGGACCGTGTCACTTTGTAGCGAAATGCCTCAGCTGCCAGATAATGTCCCGTCCAGATGGCGGAATCGCCGCAACGAGTGTAGCTGACCACCTGATCGCTTGTGGCACTGGCAAAAACCGGATCGATAACCGTGCTGTAAAGAAAGTGACGCGCCTGAATATTCTGTGAGATAGCCAGAGCATCGGCATCCGACGCGAACATCCGGAAGGAAAATACAATGGCAGCCGCGAAGAACAGAAATCGTGAGAACACGTAGGGACCCTACTTATTCACTTGCAAGCAGGCGACCATTCTCCGCAGTTGAAGAAAATAAAGCCTATCCACTGGCGCGTTGCTCACGCGCAGCGCGCTGGGCGAGTTCATCGCAGCGAACGTTATCTTCGTGGGACGCATGACCCTTGGTCCAGACCCACTCAGCATGATGTTCGCGCGCGAGCTTGTCCAGTTCTTCCCATAGGTCGCGGTTCACCACAGGCTTCTTTGCCGATGTCATCCAATTCTTCTTCTTCCAGCCATGGATCCAGGTAGTGATTCCGTTTTTCACATACTCGGAATCGGTGACGATTTCGACCGCGCAGGGTTCCTTCAAGGTCCGCAAACCCTCGATGGCTGCGGTCAGCTCCATCCGGTTGTTGGTCGTGTGCGGAACGTAACCGTACGTCTCCTTCTTGTGGTTGTTGTACCGGAGAATAAATGCCCAGCCCCCTGGACCGGGGTTTCCGAGACAGGAACCGTCCGTAATCAACTGAACTTTCTTCATCCGGCCAGAGCCAGCTGACCGCTGAAGAACTCATCCACCATGTCGAGGATTTCCTGCCCTTCGTGCGCACGATAGATCTCACCGCGCAACCGCGCGCCGTTTCGGACACCATGCGTGAAATAAGTCGCGAACTGCTTCATCTTGCCCACCACGTCTTTACCGTCGCTTTCGATCAGCATCGAGAAGTACGTGCGCATCATCTGATGCCGATCCTCTTCGGAAGGGTGCTCGTAGCCGCCGGTCGCCAGGTATTGCTCGATCTGGCGGAAGATCCATGGATTGGACGAAGCCGCGCGACCGATCATTACGGCGTCGCAACCGGTTTCCGATACCATCCGCAGCGCATCCTCGGGCGTTAGGATGTCGCCATTGCCAATCACCGGGATCTTCACCGCGGCTTTTACTTCCGCGATGCGCCGCCAGTCGGCGTGCCCGCTGTAGCCTTGCTCTCTTGTCCGCGGATGCAGCGCAACCGCCTGCAGTCCGCAGTTCTCCGCCAACCGCGCCATGTCGACGGCCACCAGTTCGTTGTCATTCCACCCGGCGCGGAATTTCATCGTGAACGGAATTGTGATCGCCGCACGCACTTTTGTCAGGATTCTTTCTACAAGGCCCAGGTCGCGCAAGCAGCCCGAGCCGCCGTTACACTTGGTAACTTTACTCACCGGACAACCGAAATTGATGTCGAGAATGTCGAATCCCAGATCCTGGCAGATACGCGCCGCGTCGGCCATCACCTCCGGATCGGCGCCAAACAGTTGAGCGGAAATCGGATGCTCGTCGCTCGAAAAGGCGAGGTACTTGAGTGTCCTTGACGGCTTTTTCTTTCCCGACGAGGCCTTCACGCCGTGCGAGCTGGTGAACTCGGTCATGATCAGCCCGCAACCACCAAGTTTACGGATGAAACGGCGGAAGACGGTGTCGGTGACCCCAGCCATAGGGGCCAGCACCGTCGCCGGTGCGATTCGAAGTCCTCCGATAGCCAGAGCGGATGGAAAAACCTTAATCATTTGTACGTAATTTCATTTTAGTATGCTGGAAACGGCAGCGGCGGTCATGCCGTCCAATTAAGCGAAAGGAAATGGCCATGAAGTTCATCCAAGCGGGGGTTCTTGTGTTAGTTGGCGCCCTTGGGGCGATGATGTATATGAAATCTAAGGGCGAACCCGAAGCGCCACCTGTTACTCAGGTTGCGCCGGTTGCGGAAGCGCCGACGGTCGCCACGTCGGCGCCTGTACCGGCGGTGGTCGAGGCGCCCCCAGCCGCTGCGCCGAAACCCGAAAGGAAGCGCGCGACGGTCGTAGCGCGCCGAGCCCCCGAGCCGGTCGCGCACGCGTCTAGCAGCGCGCCGGTGGTCACTACGCCTCAAGCTGCGCCTCCACCGCCAGCCCCGGCTCCGGCGCCGACGACAGCCGCGGATTCAGCTCCACGCGCCATCGAGATTCCACAGGCTCCGCCGCCACCTCCACCGGCCAGAAAAGTTACCCTGACCGCCGGCACCCTTTTGCCGGTGCGGCTGATTGAGACTGTGTCCAGCGACCGCAACCATCCCGGCGATACCTTCACCGCCTCGCTCGAGGAACCGCTGGTGATCGACGGCTTCGTCATCGCCGAGAAAGGCGCTCGCGTCGATGGACGCATCGTCACTACCGCGCAGGCTGGCCGCGTGAAGGGCCTGTCGTCGATAGCTCTTGAGCTCACGGGCCTGACCACGTCCGATGGACAACACGTCGAAATCGCGACTGACAGCTTCACCAAGGCCGGACCGGAGTCGAAAGGCTCCGATGCCGCCAAGATCGGAGGCGCAGCAGCCATTGGCGCAGCGATCGGCGCCATCGCCGGTGGTGGGAAAGGCGCCGCAATCGGAGCCGGTGTCGGCGGCGCGGCCGGAACCGGTGGTGTCATGGCAACCCGAGGCAAGCCCGCCGTGCTACCGAGTGAAACCAAGCTCAGCTTCCGGTTGAGTAATTCGGTGACCATTACTGAGAAGCGACGGCGCGGGTAAAAGGTAACTAGAGGCTCTCGACGAACAAGCTAAAGCTTGTTCCACAGTTGGGCAGGATGACTCTGTGGAACAAGCTTTAGCTTGTTCGATTTTACGAGATCAGGTCGTGGACAACCTTCCCGTACACGTCGGTCAGACGGAAATCCCGGCCGGTGTAACGATAGGTTAGCCTCTCGTGATCGAGTCCCAGAAGGTGCAGCTTCGTTAACGTTAATCTCCAAAGCTTGGGCTACGGTCTGGTGTCAATCGTCCGGGGCGTTTTTGGGAACTCAGGACGGAATAAAAGCGTAGGTTTACACTAAGATGAAGGACCCGCTATGCGTCGGATCGTCTGCATTGGATTAGTTATAGCTTGGTCGGTGTTTGCAGACCTGAACACCGACCTGCTCTCCGCCTCCCGCACCGGAGACGTGGCAGCCGTCAAGGTCTTGGTTGAAAAAGGCGCGGCTCTCGAGACGAAGTCCCCCTATGGGCAGACACCGTTGTACCTGGCTGCGATGAGTGGTCACTCCGAGATCGTTGCATTCCTGCTCGACAAGGGCGCGAGCACCGAAGTGCGCGACACGTTTTACAAGGCGCCGATGCTCGCCTTTGTGATCCAACGCAAGCACTACGGCATCGCGAAAATGCTGATCGCCAAGGGCAGCGGCAATATCGATGAAACCTTGACCGCAGTGGCGGGAAGCGGCAACGCCGAGCTGGTGCAGGCCGTGATCGAGAAGGGCAAACCGGCGCAGGCTACGCTGGACAAATCGTATGAGGCGGCGCTCGAGCGGAAGCAGACCGCCGTCGCGGAGGCGTTGGCTAAGGCGGGCGCGCAACCGCCAGCGCCGGCCGTCCAGGTGGATCTGAAGGTGCTCGAATCTTACACCGGCTCTTACAAGTCGGATCAATTCCCGCTGGAGATCAAGATTTTCGTCAAAGAAGGTAAGCTCTACATGCAGGCTGCGGGTCAGCCGGAGTTTGCGCCGAAAGCAAAGAGCGCGACGGTCTTCGAGTTCGCGCCGGCGCGGCTGGAAGTGGAATTCGATTCGTCCGCAAGCTTCATACTGAAACAGATGGGGATGAATTTCAAATACATCAAGGTGGTGGCGCCATGAGACACGCCGCGATCGTCTGTGTCCTGCTGGCGGCCGGGACGGCGATGGCCGGAGATTGGCCTCAGTTTCGTGGACCGTCCGCCTCTGGCGTTGGTGACGGAACAAATCCCCCGGTGCGATGGGATGGGGCGAAGGGAACAAATGTCATCTGGAAAACCGCCATTCCAGGCCTCGCTGTGTCATCGCCGGTGATCTGGGGCGATCAGGTCTTTGTCACCACCGCAGTGTCAGGCGACCCCAAACAGGCGTTCCGGATCGGATTGTTCGGCGACACCGACCCTGTGAACGATCGTTCCAATCATGTCTGGAAGATTCTGGCGATCGACAAGAAGACCGGTAAAATTCAATGGGAGCAGACCGCTCATCAGGGCGTTCCTAAGACGAAGCGGCACTCGAAATCGTCACAAGCATCCCCGACACCGGCGACGAATGGCAAAGTCGTGGTGGCGTACTTCGGCTCCGAGGGCCTGTTCGCCTATTCGGCTGACGGAAAGCTACTGTGGAAGAAAGATCTCGGCATCCAAAACGCGGGCTGGTTTTTCGATCCCGACTCGGAGTGGGGAGCCGCCAGTTCGCCGGTGATCCACAAGAATACGGTGATCGTGCAATGCGATCGACAGAAGGACTCCTTCATTGCGGCTTACGATTTAAAGGACGGCAAGGAGTTGTGGCGCACTCCACGCGCTGAGATTCCAACTTGGGGGACACCGACGGTTGTAACCAGCGGGCAGCGTTCGGAAGTGGTTACCAATGGGACCAAGGCTATTCGCGGTTACGACGCCGATACTGGTCAGGAGCTATGGACTCTGGGTCCCAATTCCGAGGTCACCTGCACGACTCCGGTGTTCAGCCAGGGCCTAATCTTCGTCACTGCCGGCTATCCACCTGTCCAGCCGATCTACGCGATAAAAGCGGGCTCGAAAGGCGACCTGACGCTCAAGGATGGCAAGGAATCGAGCGAGGCGATCGCCTGGAGCAAGCAGCGAGGTGGTGTTTACCTGCCGTCGCCGATCGTGTATGGCGATCACCTTTATTTGGTCAATAACAACGGCGTGCTGTCGGCGTACGAGATCAAGACCGGCAATCGGGTATATCAGCAGCGAGTCGAAGGCGGAGTCTCGTTCACCGCTTCGCCGATCGCCGCCGCCGGGAAGCTATACATCCCGAGCGAAGACGGCGAGCTGTTTATCGTCAAGGCTGGACCGAAGTACGAATTGATCGCAAGAAATCCGATCGGCGAGCCAATTCTGGCCACACCAGCTCTGTCAGGAGACCTGCTGATCGTGCGCGGCGACAAGCACCTGTTCGCTATCGCCGAACCAAAACCGTAATTTCTTATCTGCGTTCATCTGTGTTTATCTGTGGCCATTAGATTTTTAAAGACAATTGGCCACAGATGAACGCAGATAAGAATTATCAAACGTCGAGATTCTTGACGTCGAGCGCATTCTCTTCAATAAACTTGCGCCGTGACTCGACATCCTCACCCATAAGCGTCGAAAAGATCTCTTCGCTTTCAACAGCATCCTCGAGCCGAACTTGCAGTAAAGTGCGCTTTTCAGGATTCATGGTCGTGTCCGCCAACTGCTCGGCGTTCATTTCACCCAGTCCCTTGTAGCGCTGCACCGACGAATCCCTCTTGCCTTCGCTTTTGACGTGGTTCAGCAGCTCCAGCCAATTAGGCTGGCTGTCGCGGCGCTCGTTTTTTACGACCACGAACGGGGCGATATTAAAACGGGCCGTCTGCTTGGCAAGCACGCGCAGCTTCTTATAGTCGGGCTGCGCCGCCAGCTCGATATTGATGCGCCGTTCGGCGTTGGTCGCGTCCTGGAACGTGACCATCCAGGCGGAATGCTCTTCGTCTGCCTTAAGCTCCGGCTTGATCTGGGCTTTCACCAGAAGGTCGTAGAGCTGCTGCAGATTGGCTTTGTCTGAGAAATCAGCTTTTGTATCGATGCGCAGCTCTGCGTCGGAAATGGCCGATACCACGCGCGGATCGCGTAGCCTGCGTTCGACTTTGTGGAAGATCTGCTCGTACTCGTCCAGGCTCATCAGGAACGCACGCAGCTCGCCGCCCTCGATGGTGGCTTTGGCGCCGTCGCCGTTTGAGCCGATCTCGACTTTAAGATTCTCAGTCGCGCGGCGCATGATTTCGCGCGTGAATTCTTTTTCGTCCTTGATGTACTTCTCGCTCTTGCCTTTTTTGATGCGGTAGAGCGGCGGCTGAGCAATGTACACGTGACCGCGCAGAATCAGCTCCTGCATGTGCCGGAAGAAGAACGTGAGTAGCAGCGTCCGGATGTGGGAGCCGTCCACGTCCGCGTCCGTCATGATGATGATCTTGTGGTAGCGGAGCCTGGCGGCGTCGAAGTCATCCTTGCCGATCCCGGTCCCGAACGCCGTGATCATGCACCGGATTTCCTCGTGACCGAGCATCTTGTCGTACCTGGCCTTCTCGACGTTGAGGATCTTGCCTTTGAGCGGCAGAATAGCTTGAAAGCGTCGATCGCGCCCCTGCTTGGCTGTTCCGCCGGCCGATTCTCCCTCGACCAGAAACACCTCGCACCTCGCCGGATCCTTCTCCTGACAATCGGCGAGCTTGCCCGGCAGCCCGCCGGAATCGAGTGCGCCTTTGCGACGCGTGAGATCGCGCGCTTTACGAGCCGCTTCTCGAGCCCGCGCCGCGTCGATCGCCTTGCCGACGATCCGCTTCATGACGGCGGGATTCTTGTCGAAATGCTCACCCAGCTTGTCGTTCACGAACTGCACAACATGACCTTGGATGTCGCTGTTGAGCTTGCCCTTGGTCTGCCCTTCGAACTGCGGCTGCGGCAGCTTCACGCTTACGACAGCCGTTAGTCCCTCGCGGACATCGTCGCCGGTGAGATTCTCCTTGACGTCTTTGAAGAGTCCCGCCTGCTGCCCGTAGGCATTGATCGTACGGGTCAGCGCGCTGCGGAAGCCGCTTAAATGCGAACCGCCGTCGACCGTGTTGATGTTGTTGGCGAAGCTGAAAATATTCTCCGAATAGCCGTCGTTATACTGCAGCGCGACTTCCATGGTAAGCATTCCGCCATTGGGCAGGTCCTTCTCGGCTTCAAAATGGATCGGTTTGTCATGTAGCACACTCTTGCCGCGGTTGAGGTGCTTGATGAACTCGGCGATTCCACCGCTGTAGTGGAATTCGTGGTTTTTGATCGGGTCGACGCGTTCGTCGGTGAGCCGGATCGTCAGCCCCTTGTTGAGGAAGGCAAGCTCGCGCAACCGCTGCGACAGGGTGTCGTAGTTGAAGACGGTCGCATCCATGATCGTCGCGTCGGGCTTGAAGGTAATCTTGGTGCCGGTCTTCCTGGCCTTGCCCGCCTGTTTCAGGGGAGCTTTGGGTACCCCTGCGGCGTATTCCTGCTGCCAGGTGAATCCACGATTCCAGATCTCCAGCTCCAACCTTTCGGACAGCGCATTTACGCAGCTTACGCCGACGCCATGCAGCCCGCCCGATACCTTGTAGCTTTTTGAATCGAATTTTCCACCGGCGTGCAACTTTGTCATGACGACCTGAGCTGCTGACACGCCCTCTTCGGCATGAATGCCCGTCGGAATACCGCGCCCATTATCGACAACTGTTACTGAATCGTCGATGTGGATCGTGACGTCGATCTCGGTACAGTGGCCCGCGAGCGCTTCGTCGACCGAATTGTCGACCACTTCGTAGACTAAGTGATGCAGGCCCATTTCCCCCGTCGAGCCGATATACATCGCCGGACGGAGACGCACAGCCTCAAGGCCTTCAAGCACCTTAATGCTAGTGGAATCGTAAACTTCGCTCATTGCGGGATTCACTTCATTCGACATAGTAAAGTTTCAATTCTTATTCAAATTCGCATCGGCATGACGACGTAGCGGTATCGATAGTCGCCTGAGTCGCCGGCTGGACGCATTTCTCCAGCGCTCTTCTGATCCTTCAGCTCGAACGAAACCTGCTCCTGCGAGATGGCGCGCAGAAAATCAAGCAGGTACTGCGCGTTAAAACCAATATCGATCTCAGGTCCGGTATAAGTCGCAGGAACGCTCTCCTCGCTCTCACCAGTCTCCACTGAGGAAGTAAATACCTTCACTTCTCCTGCGCCGAACTGGACCCGTATGGCGCGCGATCGCTCGTCGGCAAACTGCGAGACTCGTTCGACCGCCGATTTAATTTCATCCCGCTGCAGCGTGACCACCTGATGATGATCCTTCGGGAGCACGCGCTCGTAGTCGGGGAAATTTCCGGTCAGCTTTCGTGTAATCAACAGGCGCTCGCCGAACTGGAAGAATAGGTGATTATCATCGCCGGAAATAACAGCTTTCGAATCCGCCTCGCCTTCCCCCGCTAATTTGAGGATCTCAGTCATCGCTTTTTTGGGCACCAGGGCGCGGAACGGACGGCTCTCACCGTCGGCGGCGGTCTGGGTTTCAACGTAAGCGAGGCGATGACCGTCTGTCGAGACCATAACCACCGAATCAGGGCGGATTAACAACAACGCTCCATTCAACGTGAACCGAGACTCCTCCATCGAGATCGCGAATATAGTTTTCGCAATCATCGAAGAGAGCAGTTTG
>Ga0075421_100010567_pt1 | contig 11412 bp, 8 predicted proteins | sample SoiMetdeltSBSDD5_FD_75292 | JGI IMG/M metagenome (GOLD analysis project Ga0075421, IMG submission 75292) | Bulk soil microbial communities from a Populus tree surrounding site in Tennessee, USA - Soil MetaG P. deltoides SBSDD5 | ecosystem: Environmental > Terrestrial > Soil > Tree plantation...
GGCCGCGGTGGTGATCACGCTGGTCGCGCTCGGCCGCTGGCTGGAGGCGCGCGCGCGAGGACGAACGTCCGACGCGATCCGCCGGCTCGTGGCGCTGGCGCCGCGCATGGCACGCGTTATTCGCGGCGGCCTCGAGGTCGACGTGCCGACGTCGGAGGTGCAGGTCGACAACCTCGTCCGCATCCGGCCCGGTGAGCGGATCCCGGTGGACGGCGTCGTGGTCGAGGGCGCCTCGACCGTCGACGAGTCGATGCTGACCGGCGAGAGCATGCCGGTCGAGAAAACGACGGGTGCGCCGGTGTTCGCCGGCACCGTCAACGTGACGGGCGGCTTCGTGTTTCGCGCCACACGCGTGGGCGCCGAGACCACGCTGGCGCGCATCGTGCGTCTGGTCGAGGAGGCGCAGGGCTCGCGTGCGCCGATTCAGCGTCTCGCCGACCGGGTGGCGGCCGTGTTCGTTCCGATCGTCCTCGTCATCGCCGCCGCCACGTTCGTGGCCTGGTCGGCGCTCGGTCCGTCTCCCTCGCTGCTGTACGCGCTGATCAACGCCGTGGCCGTCCTCGTCATCGCGTGTCCGTGCGCGCTGGGCCTGGCCACACCGACCGCCATCATGGTCGGCACCGGCCGCGGCGCCGAGCTCGGCGTGCTGATCAAGAGCGCGACGGCGCTGGAGACGCTCCACCGCGTCGACACGGTCGTCTTGGACAAGACCGGTACCCTCACCGTCGGACGTCCCGCCGTCACCGACGTGGCCACGCTGCCGCCGGCGACGGACGACGACCTGCTGGCGCTGGCGGCGGCCGCCGAGCAGGGCTCGGAGCATCCGATCGGTGCCGCCATCGTCGCCGCCGCGAAGGAGCGCGGCCTGGCGCTGCCGCCCGTGAGCGAGTTCGCCGCGGTGGCCGGTCAGGGGATCGACGCGCTGGCGCCGGACGGACGCGTGCTCGTGGGAAACCGCGCGTTCATGGAATCGCGAGGCATCGACGTCTCCGCGCTGGCCGCGCGCGCCACTGACTTCGCCGGCGACGGCAAGACGATCGTGCACGTCGCGCTCGCCCTCCGGCCGCTCGGTGTCATTGCCGTGGCCGACGTGCTGAAGCCAGAGGCGGCGGCGACGGTGGCGGCGCTGAAGCGGCGAGGGCTGGCCGTCGTCATGCTGACCGGTGACGCTCGGCCGACGGCCGAGGCGATCGCTCGCCGCGCGGGCATCGAGCGCGTGGTGGCCGAGGTGCTGCCCGAGGACAAGGCGCGCGAGATTGCGCGGCTCCGCGCCGCCGGTGGCCGGGTGGCCATGGTCGGCGACGGCATCAACGACGCGCCGGCGCTCGCGCAGGCGGACGTCGGCATCGCGATGGGCTCGGGCACCGATGTCGCGCTCGAAGCGGCGGACGTCGCCCTCATGCGCGGCGACCTCCGCGGCGTGCTGACGGCCCACGCCCTCTCACGCGCGACGATCCGGATCGTCAAGCAGAACCTCGTGTGGGCATTCGGCTACAACGTCGTGCTGATCCCCGTCGCCGCCGGCCTGCTCTATCCGGTCTGGGGCATGCTGCTGTCCCCGATCCTCGCCGGCGCCGCCATGGCATTCTCATCCGTGTCGGTGGTGACCAACAGCCTGAGGCTCAAACGATGGCGCCCCGAGCCCGAATAGCAACTTCGAAAACCGGTTCGCAGCTTCGAAACGGTTCTCTGCCCGACCGTCGAGCGCCGGAGCCCTGCGCAGGCGCCTCCGACGGCGAATACAAGGACCCACGACGATGGCAACTGATCCCGTGTGCAAGATGACCGTCGATCCCGCCCGCGCGGCCGCCCAGTCCGTCCACGAGGGCCAGACCTATTATTTCTGTGCGGTCGGCTGCAAGCAGAAGTTCGACCGCGAGCCGGAGAAGTACCTCGCGGGCGGCTCGAGCCCCATGCCGCGCTGATGCTCGAGCCCGCTCTGCTGCGTGGCCGTGATCGGTACGAGCGCGTCGTCGACGGCTGCGTCGACAACACCCACGCCGACGCGCTCACCCACACGGTCCGCATCGTCGAGCCCGAGCGCTCCGTCGAGCTCGAAGCGGTGGTCACGCCGCCGCCCGATTACGTGATTCGCGCCGCCTCGTGTCGTACCAGCGGCGACGTCGACGTCCCCGGCGATCTCGGCGCCCTCGCCGGCACCGCCATGACCGCCGGACTTACCCGCCGCGCGACGGCGGCCGCCGGCGCCGGTCGCGGCGCCGCCGTCGTGGTCGATGCCATCGTGGAGACGGCCCGCCTGGCGCGCCAGGTGGCGAAGCTGCCGCCGGAGCGCGCGGCGCGGGCCGCCGCATCCGACGCGTGGGAGTGCTGGCAGCTCGACATGGCGGGCTGGGCCGACCTCCCGGACTCCTGCTTCACCTATAGCGACGCGGGCCGCCGTCTCTTCGGCACGCGCCCGATCGTGGCCGCCAGCACACCGTCGCTGTACAGCCCGGCGCCGGGCCAGCGCAAGGTCTTCGAGCGGCGGCGGGTGCTACGGCTCGAGCGGCGCGGTGGTCGGCTGGCGCTGTTTCACTCGCTCCACGACAACGTGCACGGCTTCGAGGTGCTCTACGAGATCGACACGGCGAGCGGTCGCATCGTGGCGGCGGAGCACACGACGCCACGGCTGCCCTACATGGGCGTCTGCTCGGAGCCGCAGCGGCGGATCGGCGCGCTCGTCGGCGAGACCGCCGACGCCGGCCTCCGCAAGCGGATCCAGACGCATCTGGGGGGTCCGACCGGCTGCGCGCAGCTCTACGACCTCACCGCCGATCTGCTGAAGCTGCTCGTCTGACGCTACTTCGCGACGCGCGCCATGTGAACCTCGAGCACCGCCGTCTCCGAGAAATCCGCGAGGCCGACCGAGGCCGGCGTGCGGCCGCCGAGCGCGGCGCGCGGCAGCAGGCCCACGAGCTCGGCGCGTCGAACGCCGACGCCGTGCCGCGCCGCCTCGCCCTCGACGCGATCGAAGACCGCGGGCAGCGGCGTGAGCCGGTAATCGAGGAGGTTCACGGCGACCTGGACCAGCCCGCGGCTCGGCAGCGCCACGCCGAGCGCGCGAACGGCCGGCAGCCCGCCGTCGCGCTCGCGCACGGCGCGCGCGACGGCGCGCGCCACCGCGACGTCGGCCGTGTCCAGCCACACGTTGTAGGCGACCAGCACCTCGCGCGCGCCGACGGCGGCCGCGCCGGCGCGCGCCGCGAACCGCGCCGGCCCCGCGTCGGGCGCGCCCGCCGGCGTCTGCAGCCGTCCCGCCAGCGCCTCGTAGCCGCCGCGGCGCACATCGGGAAGCTCTCGACGCCCGGGCGAGCGGGCGGCGGCGCCGTAGAAGTAGACGGGCACCGCGTGGCGCTCGCCGATCGCGGCGCCGACACGGCGTGCGACAGCGACGGCCACCGCCATCGGCGTGTCACCGAGAGGGACGAACGGCACCACGTCGAGGGCGCCCAGCCGAGGATGCAGACCGCGGTGCTCGCGCATGTCGATGCGAGGCAACGCCGCCTCGGCGAGGGCCAGGGCGGCCGCCTCGACCACGGCCGGCACGCCGAGGACCGTGAACACCGAGCGGTGGTGATCGACGTCGCTGTGGACGTCGGCGAGATGCGCGCCGGCGACGGCGCGGATCGCGGCGGCCATCGCCCCGAGCGCGCGCTCGTTGCGGCCCTCGCTGACGTTGGCCACGCACTCGATAATCATGCGGGGAGACCGTATACTACCGACGGCATGCGGGTCCTGCCAGTCGGGAAGCTCCGTGCCGACGTGTTGCAGGCCGTCTTCGACCGGTATCCCATCCGAGATCCCCGCGTCGTCGTCGGTCCCCGCGTCGGTGAAGACGCGGCGGTCATCGACATCGGTGACCGCTATCTCGTCGCCACCGCCGATCCCGTCACGTTCGCCACCGACGACGTCGCGCGCTACGCGCTCGTGGTCAACGCCAACGACGTCGCCGTCCGCGGCGCGCGGCCCCGGTGGTTCCTGGCCACGATCCTCCTGCCCGAGGGCGGCGCCAGCGACGAGACGGTGGCGGCGCTGTTCGCCTCGCTGCAGGAGGCGTGCGAGGAGATGGACGTCACGCTCGTCGGCGGACACACGGAGGTCACCCACGGTCTCGACCGTCCGATCGTGGCCGGGACGATGCTCGGCGAGGTCGCCAAGGACAAGCTGGTGACCACGGGCGGCGCCCGCGTCGGCGACGCGGTCGTGATGACGAAGGGGGTGCCGCTCGAAGGTGCTGCCATCATCGCGCGCGCCAAGGAGGCCGAGCTGCGCGCGCGCGGCGTGCCGGCGGGAACGATCCGCCGCGCGAAGGCCTTTCTGACCACGCCGGGCCTGAGCGTGCTGCCGGAGGCGGAGATCGCCTGCGAGCTCGCCACCGTCCACGCCATGCACGATCCCACCGAGGGTGGGATCGCCACCGCGCTCGTGGAGCTGGCCGCCGCCGCCGGCGTCGGGCTCCGCATCGACCGCGACCGTGTCATGGTGGTGCCGGAAGGGCGAACGCTCTGCGAGGCCTTTGGCCTCGACCCGCTCGGCACCATCGCCTCGGGCGCGCTCCTGATGACGCTCGATCCCGCCGAGGCCGGTGTCGTCATCCACGCGCTCGCGCGCGAATCGATCGACTGCCATTTCATCGGCCAAGTCGTGTCCCGCGAGCAGGGCGTGACCCTCGTCGAGGGGACGAGGGCGTGGCCGATGCCGGTGTTCGCGCAGGACGAGATCACCCGGCTGTTCAAGGAGGACTGATCGTGCCCCAGATCGGCTACGCGCACCGTCCGGTCGCGCTCGGACGCGACGGAATGGTCGCCTCCGCACATCCCTACGCCACCCTCGCCGGCGTCGAGACGCTCAAGGCCGGCGGAACGGCCGCCGACGCCGCCATCGCCGCCAACGCGGTGCTGGCGGTGACGCAGCCGAACATGTGCGGGATCGGCGGCGACATCTTCGTCCTCTACTACGAGGCCGCGACGCGGACGGTGCACTTCCTCAACGGGGCCGGTCGCTCGGGGTCGCGCGCCTCGCTCGACGAGCTGCGCCGCCGCCGGCTGCCGGGGTTGCCGGTCGTCGGCGCGCCGACGGTCAGCGTGCCGGGCTGCGTGCGCGGCTGGGCGATGCTCCACGAGCGGTTTGGCACGCGGCGTCTGGGAGAACTGCTGGCGCCGGCCATCCACTACGCCGAGCGCGGCTACCCGGTCTCGCTCCTCACCAGCCAGGCCATCGCGGAGTTCGCGCCGATCACCGACGACGCGGAATGGCATCGGGTCTTCCGCCCTGCCGGCCGCGCGCCGGCGCTCGGCGAGATGCTCGTCCAGGCGGATCTCGCGCGTACGCTTCGCGAGATCGCGACCGACGGGTTCGATGTCATGTATCGCGGGCGCGCCGCGCGCGCCATCGCCGAGCGTATGGCGGCCGACGGCTTCATCACGCGCGACGATCTCGCCGACCACACGGGCGAATGGGAGGCGCCGATCTCCACGACCTACCGTGGTGACGTCGTGTACGAGACGCCGCCCCCGACGCAGGGGCTGGCGGCGCTGCTCAGCCTCAACCTGCTCGAGCTGGAGCGGCTCACCGATTACGCGCTGCACTCGGCCGAGCACCTGCACCTGCTGCTCGAGATGGTGAAGCTGGCCTATGCCGATCGCGATCGCTGGATCGGTGATCCGGCTCACGCCGCGGTGCCGCTCCGCGAGCTGCTCAGCAAGGAGTACGCGGCACGCCGGCGGCAGGCGTTCGATCCCGACAAGGCCGGCGCCTACAGCGCCGGTGACCCGGAGGGCGACACCACCGGCTTCGTCGTGGCCGACGGCCGCGGCAACGTCGCCAGCGTCATCCAGAGTCTCTTCAACGGCTTCGGCTCCGGCATCGTCGTGCCGGGCTGCGGCATCGTGCTCCAAAACCGCGGCCGCCACTTCCGCACCGAGGTCGGGCACCCGAGCGTGCTGGCCCCACGCAAGCGGCCGTTCCACACGCTGATGGCCTCGATCGTCACGCGCGAGGGGCGGCCGGTGGTGGCCCTGTCGACGATGGGCGGCAACGGCCAGGCGATGTTCCACACCCAGATCCTCACCAATCTTCTCGATTACCGGCTCGACCCCCAGGAAGCGATCGAGCGCCCTCGCTTCCTGATCGGTGCGTTCCTGCCCGGTGAGCCGGACGACACCATTCACCTCGAGACGCGCGTGCCGGCGGAGGTCTTCGCGGCACTGCGGACACGCGGGCACGCCGTGAAAGCCGGCCCGGAGTTCTTCATGAAGACCGGCCACGCCCATGTCATCGCGTTCCAGGACGGGACGTTGCTCGGCGGCGCCGATCCGCGGGGTGACGGCGCCGCCCTGGGGTTCTGAGCGTGCGATGTCTGCTCGCGACGGTCATGCTCGCCCTCGCCGTTGCGATTGTCCCGGCGGCGGCCTCGGAGTGGGCGACGATCGTGCCCGGCACCACCACGATGGACGCCGTGCGCGCGCAGCACGGCGGCCCGACCCGGGCGGAGACGCAGAAGACCGACAACTACGACACCACGACGTGGCTCTACGAAGGCGCGCAGGCGCCGGTGGGCATGCGGCGCATGGTCGTGGACTTCGGGATCCTGCATGCCGGCGGCTACCGACGCGAGATCGTGCGCTCGTTCCGGATCGAGCCGAAGCCCGGCGTCTTCCATCGCAGGATCGTGCTCAGCGGCTGGGGCGCCCCCGATCGCGTCGGCAAGCAGGGCGATGCCGAGGTCTTCTACTACGCCGACGGCCTGGTGGTGATCTTCGACAAGGAAGGGCTGCAGGCGCAGTTGCTGGTCTTCACGCCGCCCCAGCCAATCGAGCCAGGGACGCCGTCGCGCTGACGAAGCCCCGCACGGGGATGTCCACCCAGTCCGGTCGGTTGTTCGCCTCGTACACGATCTCGTAGGCCGCCTTCTCCAGCTCCAGCGCCGCCACCGCACGCTCGAAGGACGCGGTGGAGCCGGGTACGAACGCGGCGCCACCGGCGGCCCCGCGATACCCCTCGACGAAGGCGGCCCGCGCGCTCGCTTCCCAGTCGCCGGCGGCGCGCCCGGCCCGCGCCGTCGTCGCGGCCGCGTAGGCGAAGGAGCGCAGCATGCCGGCGACGTCACGGAGCGGCGTGTGCTTGCGCCGCCGCTCCCCGAGCGGACGAAGCGGCTCGCCCTCGAAGTCGATGAGCATGAAGTCCTCGCCGTCGCGGCGAGACAGCGTCTGTCCGAGATGGAAATCCCCGTGATGGCGGATCTTGGCCGCGCCGAGGAGACCGGCCAGCGCGGCCGCGGCCGCCGCGGGAACCTCGGGCAGGCCGCGACCGGGGACGGCGGCCCGCGCGGCCGCGACCTGATGCTCGACGGACGCCGTCCACGTCGCGATGTCGCTGCCGCCGATCGTCTCGGCGCCGAAGGCGGGGTCCGACGTCGGCGTCGCCAGCGCGAGATGGAGCTCCCCCGTGCGTCGTCCCAGACGCCGGAGCGCTTCGAGGGCGCCGTCGCCGGCGGCCAGCCGCGCCAGCAGCCATTCCCAGCCGTCGCGCCCGTCGACGACCAGCTCCTGGGCGACGGCGAGCGTCGACACCGTCCCCACCGTCTCGACGTATTCGAGGGCGCCGGCCAGGCGCGGCGTGTTGCGGAACGCGGTGTGCTCGGTGAGAAAGCGCGTGATCTCGAGCTCGGGGTTCTGGCCGGGCGTGAGACGGCGGAAGTGCTTGACGATCACGGCGCCGTCGAAGACGACCGACGTGTTGCTTTGCTCGCCGCTCAGCCGGCGCACGGCGCCGTCGGGTGCCAGGGCGGCGGGAAACGCGCGGGAGCGGTGGCCACGCAGCGCCCCGCGCTCGCCCCGCGCTTCGCGGCCGTCGGCCATCAGGCGCAGCAGCGCCCGGCAGAACGCGGCGTCATCGAAGGCGTCGGTCAGCTGGCGCCGGCGGGTCAAGGGGACCACGTACCGATCCGCGGAGCCGTCGTCGAGGACGACTCGCACGAGACAGACGTCGGCGCCCTCGACGGGGATCCGATCTTCCACCACCGCCTCGACGATGCGCCGGGTCTTCGCGGCAAACCAGCGCTGCCGCGCCAGCCAGTCGGTCGTCTCCGCATCGAGACGCACGGACAACGCTCAGATCGCCGTGTCTTCGATGCCGTACCGGGCCGGACGGCGCTCGCGACGCTCGAGGGTGAACCAGTAGAAGCCGTGCGGTCCCAGGCTGACGAAGTACGGCTCGCGCCCGATGGCGGGGAAACGTGCGCCGCCCAGCATCTCCACCGGGACGGCGCCCTCGTACGCCGCCAGCGGGAGCTCGGTCGGCTGGGTCCGGGCGCTGAGGTTCGCCACGATGAGCAGCGTCTCGTCCGCGTGCCGGCGGAGAAAGGCGAGCACCGACTGGTTGCGGGGCCGCAGGAACTCGATGTCGCCGCGGCCGAAGGCGGCCGATCGCTTGCGGGTGGCGATGAGGTGCTTCATGGTGGCCAGCAGCGAGCCCGGCTGCTTCTCCTGCGCGGCGACGTTCACCGCCTGGTAGCTGTAGACCGGATCGGTGATGACGGGCAGGTAGAGCTGCCCGGGATCCGCCGTGGAGAAGCCGGCGTTGCGGTCCGCCGTCCACTGCATCGGCGTGCGAACGCCGTTGCGGTCGCCGAGATGGACGTTGTCGCCCATGCCGATCTCGTCCCCGTAATAGATGATGGGGCTGCCGGGCAGGGTGAGCAGCAGGCAGTTGAGCAGCTCGATGCGTCGGCGGTCTCCGTCCATCAGCGAGGCCAGCCGCCGGCGGATGCCGAGATTGAGCTTCATGGCCGGCTCGCTCGCATACGCGTAGTACATGTAATCCCGCTCTTCGTGGGTGACCATCTCGAGGGTCAGCTCGTCGTGGTTGCGCAGGAAGACGCACCACTGGCACGCCGGCGGGATCGACGGCGTGTGGGTGAAAATATCCGTGATGGGCAGCCGGTCCTCGCGGCGCACGGCCATGTACAGCCGCGGCATGAGCGGGAAGTGGAACGCCATGTGGAACTCGTCGCCGTTGCCGAAATACGGCCGCACGTCCTCCGGCCACTGATTGGCCTCGGCCAGCAAGATGCGGTCGCCGCCGTACTCCCGGTCGAGGACCCGGCGCAGCTCCTTGCAGATGGCATGCGTCTCCGGAAGATTCTCGCCGTTGGTGCCTTCACGCTCGATCAGATAGGGCACCGCGTCGCAGCGGAACCCGTCCAGGCCGCGGTCGAGCCAGAACCGCATGACGTCGAGCATGGCCGAGCGCACGGCGGGGTTGTCGTAGTTGAGGTCCGGCTGGTGGCTGAAGAAGCGATGCCAGTAGTACTGCTTGGCCACGGGATCCCACGTCCAGTTCGACTTCTCGGTGTCGGTGAAGATGATGCGGGCGTCCCGATATCGCTGGTCGGTCGGACTCCAGACGTAATAGTCGCGGTATGGCGACGCCGGATCCGAGCGGCCGGCCTGGAACCACGGATGCTGGTCCGACGTGTGATTCATCACGAGGTCGGCGATGACGCGCAGGCCGCGGTCGTGCGCCGCGTCCAGGAACTTCTGGAAGTCCTCCACGCTGCCGTAGGCCGGATGGACGCCGAAGAAATCCGCGATGTCGTAGCCGTCGTCGCGCAGCGGCGAGGGGTACATCGGCAGGATCCACAGGCAGTCGACGCCCAGGTCGCGCACGTAGTCGAGCTTGCTCGTCAGCCCCGCGAAATCACCGACGCCGTTGCCGTCGGCATCCATGAACGCCTTGACGTGGACCTCGTAGAAGACGGCCGTCTTGTACCACGTCATGGCCGCATTACTTCAGCAAGTGGAAGATCTGGGCGGGCTCTTTTTGGGGGTCGAGCTCGACGTAGCCGCCGGGGCCGCGCCAGGTGTAGGTGGCGTCGGTGAGGAGCTCGTGCATGCGATAGGAATGGTCGGGGCCGAGACCGACGGCGGCCAGGGGCACATCGACCATGCTGCGGTGGGTCTCGAAGGGGTCGAGATTCACGGCCACGAAGATCCAGTCGTCGCCGGCGGCCTTGCCGTACCAGAGGATGTTCGGATCGTCGGCGGCGTAGAAGCGGAGGTTGTCGTAACGCTGAAGCGCCCGGTGCTCGCGCCGGATGCGGTTGAGGCGCGTGAGGTAGTCGGTGAGGTTGCCGGGGGCGCTCCAGTCGCGGGCCTTCAGCTCGTACTTCTCCGAGTCGCGATACTCCTCGGACCCCGGCGCGAACGGGACGTTCTCGCACAGCTCGTAGCCGCTGTAGAGGCCGTACACCGACGAGAGAGTGGCCGCCATGACCACGCGGAACTTGAAGGCGGGCCGACCACCCTTCTGTAGCGCCTCATGCAGGATGTCGGGGGTGTTGGGCCAGAGATTGCCGCGGAAGTAGTCCGAGACGGGCGGCGACGTGATCTCCGTGAAGTACTCGATCAGCTCCTGCTTGTGATTGCGCCACGTGAAGTACGTGTACGACTGCGTGAAGCCGCTCTTCGCGAGGACCTTCATCATCTTCGGGCGCGTGAACGCCTCGGCCAGGAAGATCGTCTCGGGATGCGTCGTCTGCACGGTCCGGATGAGCCATTCCCAGAACCGCACGGGTTTGGTGTGCGGATTGTCGACCCGGAACGTCTTGACGCCGTGCCCGATCCAGAATTCGATCACCCGCTTCATCTCCTGCCAGAGCGGGCCGGGGTCCTCGCCGACGAAGTTCATTGGATAGACGTCCTGGTATTTCTTCGGCGGGTTCTCCGCATACTTGATGGTCCCGTCCGGCCGGTGGAAGAACCACTCGGGATGCTCGCGCACCCACGGGTGGTCCGGCGACGCCTGGATCGCAAAGTCGAGCGCGACCTCGAGGCCGAGCCGCTCGGCCGCCGCCACGAAGCGGTCGAAGTCCTCGAGGGTCCCGAGCTCCGGGTGGATGGCGTCGTGCCCGCCCTCCGGTCCGCCGATGGCCCACGGACTGCCGGGCTCGCCGGGCGCGGCCGTGAGCGAGTTGTTCCGTCCCTTGCGGTGGCTCCGTCCGACCGGATGGATCGGTGGGAGGTACACGACGTCGAAGTTCATGGCCGCTGCGCGCTCCAGCTGCGCCTCGGCGTCCTTGAAGGTGCCGTGGCGTCCGCCGATGCCGCAGGAGCGCGGAAAGAACTCGTACCAGGCGGCGAACCGCGCGCGCTCGCGATCGGCGACGACCTCGAACTCGCACGCGGCCCGCGTGGCCGCCGTGCGGTCGAGGGCGGCGTCCATCAGCGTGAGGAGGTCCGCGTCGCGGGCGACGGCGACCGCCTCGAGCTGTGCGCGCGTCTGCTCCAGCCGGCGAGCGTAGCCCTCCAGGGCCGTGCGCTGCTCGCCGCGGCCGCGTCGCGCGGCCGCCCGCACGAGCTCGGCGCCTTCCTTCAGCTCGCTGGCGACGTCCTGCTGAGCGTCCACGCGCTT
>Ga0075421_100010568_pt1 | contig 11411 bp, 6 predicted proteins | sample SoiMetdeltSBSDD5_FD_75292 | JGI IMG/M metagenome (GOLD analysis project Ga0075421, IMG submission 75292) | Bulk soil microbial communities from a Populus tree surrounding site in Tennessee, USA - Soil MetaG P. deltoides SBSDD5 | ecosystem: Environmental > Terrestrial > Soil > Tree plantation...
GGTCTCCGCCGCCACATCGTCGTCGAACTGTGCCTGGATCCGTGACGGCCGCGGCGGCAGCGGATCGCCACGTCCCGGCCGACCCATCCGGGCCCGGTTCCACGCCGCCGCCCTGATGGCGGATGCGTGGTCATCGAGGAACCGAACGTAGTCGGCCGCAAAGGGCAGAACGAGCTCCGTGCTGATCTCGCGCACCCCGGCCCGACAGGCTCGACGGTACGCGCGCGCCAAGATTGCCTCGAACTCCCGACCCGGCTCCCGGATCGTGATCGTCCATGGCGGCACCGTCGGCATCAGCTCAGCCCTCGACTGCTCAGAAACGGCGGTCATCTCATGCCGGACGTTCATTCCAACGAGGCAGAACGTCCCCCGTCAACGACACTCAACACGGCCGTGATTGTCAAGCACATGAATGTGTATCCACCGCCTACGGAGCGTGCTGCGACGCGTCTGACATACTTCCGCGGTGATCACCCCGGTGCTGCAGGCAACCGCCTTCATCCTGTCGGCCGACCGTACCCAGGTGCTGCTCATCAACCGCAACAAGCGGCAGGACGACATCCACCTCGGCAAGTACCTGAGCCTCGGCGGACACGTCGAACCCGACGAGGACGTACTCACGTGCGCCCGCCGGGAGATCCATGAAGAATCCGGCCTCACTATCACCGACCTGGTCCTTCGCGGCACCGTGCTCTGGACCGGCTTCGGCGCCAAACGCCGCGACTACCTGTGCTTCATGTTCCGGGCCGACACCTTCACCGGGACGCCGTACGACGACAACGACGAGGGCACGCTGGAATGGGTGCCCGTCGACGACCTCGCGAGCCGGCCCATGTGGGACAGCGACCACCTCTGGCTGCCGATGATCTTCGACGAGGACACGCGGCCGTTCTTCGGAGTGATGCCCTACGACGGGCACGAGATGCTCGGCTGGTCGTTCCAGCGCTGACTCCGCGACAAAGGAACGGGAATCTGGGGGCGCGACACCCATGTGCCCGCGGCCGAACGACGCCAGCCTGAAGACCGGACGTCGGTGCGACCGGTGGGAGGATCGCGGTGCGACCGCAGCTCAAGGGCGTGGTGTGGGAGCGCGTCGGCGAGGAGCTTCGCGTCGTGTACGACCGTCGGAGCCAGCTGCTGATTGCCGACCCCGCCGAAGCGGTCGAGGCCCGCTGGAGGACCACAGCCTGTGCCACGGCGAGCTAAGCTCCGGTTGGCCTTTCCGGAGCAGATCCCGTCGGTCCTGCTTCTGCACGCGTGGCCGGAGAGCGGACGCGTGGCGTGAGAGGTTATACCGATGAACCCTCCCGTCGCCCTGACCATCGCCGGCTCCGACTCGGGCGGCGGGGCCGGCATCCAGGCCGACCTGAAGACGTTCGCGGCCCTGGGCGTCTTCGGCACCAGCGCCATCACCGCCCTCACCGCTCAGAACACCGCGGGTGTGCGCGGCGTGCACCCGGTCCCCGCCCCGTTCGTCGTCGCGCAGATCGAGGCCGTGCTTGACGACCTGCCGGTGGCCGCGGTCAAGACCGGCCTGCTCGCCACCGCCGAGATCGTCCGGGCCGTCGCCAAGCTGGCCGCTGCCCGAAGGCTGCCCCGGCTGGTCGTCGACCCGGTCCTGGTCGCGTCGTCCGGCGACCGGCTCCTCGAGCCGGAGGCGGAGCGTCGCTACGTCGAGGAGCTCCTCCCCCACGCCAGCGTCGTGACGCCGAACCTGAAGGAGGCCGAGGTCTTGCTCAACCGGCCGATCACCACGCTCTCGGACCAGCGCGAGGCGGCGGCCGAGTTGGGCGCGCTCGGGCCGTCCACAGTGGTCGTCAAAGGCGGCCACGCGGTGTCGGACACCCCGGGCGAGGCGGTCGAGGTGGTCTGGCGCGACGGGACCGTGCGCGAGTTGCGAATGCCCCGCGTGGACACGCCGAACAACCACGGCAGCGGCTGCTCCTTCGCATCCGCGATCGCGGCCCTGCTCGCGCAGGATCAGCCGATCGAGCCGGCCATCACTGAGGCGAAGCTGTTCGTCTGGCGAGCCGTCAGCGGTGCCCAGCACTGGTCGCTCGGCGCCGGCCACGGCCCGCTCGACCACTTCGGCTGGGCTACGGCGTAGACGGCCGTCGCGTCCAACCGCGGCCAGGGACGTCCGTTCCGCGCGCACGCCACCAACCACCCCATGTCGCGCGTACGAAAACCAGCACACAGATCACACAAGGCGTTACCTACCGTAGTTCAGCGCCCCAAGGCTTGACAGCGCCGACCGTCAGTGGCAGACATAGGCCGATCGTCGACGTTCTTCACGTGAACGGAGGTAAAGATCGCATGGAGAGTCCGCTGCTGAACTTCGTCGGCGCGGTCGGAATCGGGGTCGTTCTCGGCCTAATCGGTGGGTTCGCCCTGAGGGGCAAGCGACCCAACGCCATGTGGCTCGCGCCTGTGCTGGCACTGGCCGGATCGCTGCTGGCGTCGGTTGCCGCGCTCATGTTCGGCGACGACCGCCAGTACGGGTGGAAGGAGCCCATCCTGCAGGTCGTGCTCGCGCTCGGCGGAATCGCCCTCGCCTACGTCATGAGCGCGGGCGGCAAGACGGACGCGGCAACGAGCGCGACCTGACCCGAGGTCCTGCTGATTCCTGAGCAGCGATCCACTGTAGAGCGTTAGGCAACGCCCTGGCTCGAGGCTTTCTTCCTCGCCGCCGGGGCGTTCGCTTGTCTGGCCGCGATCTCACCGGTCTCACCGGCAACAACCGCGCGACCCGGCGTCCATCGTTCTGAAGAACTCTCGCAAAAAGGGTATAAGCTTCAGCCCCTGAACGCCGGGGAGGTAGCGGAATGGGACGTGGGGGAACAACGGCACACGAACCGCCGAGGGCGCCCGTTCGGATGCAGGTCCTGCACGAGAGTGAGCGAACGAGGATCAGCCGGCTGGGCCTGCCGGATGGCAGCATGATCCTCAAGGAGCCCGTCGGGCCGGGTGCGGAGCACCGGGTGCGGCACGAGGTCGAGATTCGGCAGCGGCTCGCCGGCATCGTCGGGGTTTCGCCGCTGGCGTCGGCGCAGCCGTACCCGGGGGCGATCCTGCTGGACGACGTCCACGGCGTGTCGTTGGCCGACGTGGCCATGCCACTGGCGATCGTGGAGCTGACGCGGCTGGCGCTGACCCTGGCGCGGGTGGTGGCCGCGATCCACGCTCGGGGAATCGTGCACCGGGACATCAACCCGGCGAACATCCTGCTCGCCGGCGAGGGTCGGGATCCCTACCTGATCGATTTCGCGTTGGCGACGACGCTCGCGGAGCTCCGGGCGGAGGCCGTCTATCACAACCGCATCGTCGGGACGCTGGCCTTTCTCGCACCGGAACAGACCGGTCGCACGGGCCGACCGGTCGACCAGCGGGCCGATCTGTACGCGCTGGGCGCGACGCTCTACCAGTTGGCGACCGGTGAACCACCGTTCGGCTCCGGCGATCCGCTGCGCCTGACTCACGACCATCTGGCTCGCGTGCCCGTGCCGCCGGCGGAGGTGAACCCTGCGGTTCCCCCGGTGCTCTCGACGATCATCATGCATCTGCTGGAGAAGGAGCCCGACAACCGCTACCAGAGCGCCGAGGGCCTGCTTCACGATCTGATCCGGCTGCGCGATGGAATGGCACTGGCCCGAGTCGGCGAGGGCGACACCTCGCTGCGGGCGCTGGCGCCGTCGCGCCTGGTCGGGCGCGAGGCCGAGGTGGCCCAGCTGGAGGCCGCGTTCACGCGAGCGCTCTCGGGCCGCTGCCCGGGAGCCCTGGTGAGCGGCCCGCCGGGGGTTGGTAAGACCTCGCTCGCCGATGAGCTGCGGCGGGTGGTGACGGCCCACAACGGCTGGTACGTCTCCGGAAAGTTCGACCAGTACCGGCGCGACCTCGAGTTCGACGGTGTGCATCACGCGTTTCGTGCGCTGGGACGACTGTTGCTGGCCGAACCGGAGGAGGAGCTCGCGGCGCTGCGCGGACGCATCCTGGGAGCACTCGGTCCGAACGCCGGCATGGCGACCGCCGTGACGCCCGAGTTGGCAGCGTTGCTTCAGGTTCCGGGCGACACCGGAGATCCGGCGACGGCCCAGGCCCGCATGCAGCGCAACGCGGTGGAGATCCTTCGCGCGGTCGCGTCGCGTCAGCGGCCGCTCGTGTTCGTCATTGACGACCTGCAGTGGGCCGGTCGGACGCCGCTGGGCTTCATCGACATGGTGCTCGGCGGGCACGAAGAGATCGAAGGGCTCCTGCTGATCGGCGCCTACCGCGAGGACCACGTCGACGCCACACACCCGCTAGCGACCATGTTGGCCCGATGGCAGCTGCAGAACTCCGGGCCGCAGCAGATCCGACTAGACGATCTGCCGCCAGCGAGCCTCGCCGAGATGTTGTCGGACATGTTGCACCTGGACCCTCTGCGAGCCGCCAACCTCGCCACGGCGGTCACGCCGCACACCCGAGGCAATCCCTACGAGACGGTGGAGCTGCTCAACGCGTTACGCCACGACGGTGTGCTGGTGCCGGTCGACGACGGCTGGCATTGGGAACCAGAGGCGCTGCGAGGACTGGGCCGCACCGACGTCGCCGAGCTGCTGGCCGAACGCGCGGACACCATGCCGTCGGCGACCCGGGAACTGCTGGAGCAGACGGCGTGCCTGGGCGGGCGGGTCGAGCTGCCCGTGCTGCACGATGCGATCGGGCTGCACCCGACCGTGGTGGAGGAGCGACTCGCGCCCGCACTCGACGAGGGACTGCTGGTGCTGGAGCCGGGTGACCCGCAGGCGGTTCGGTTCCGGCATGACCGGGTGCAGGAGGCGATCCTTCATCACCTGGGGACCGAACGGGAGCGTGCGGTCCGCCTGAGCCTCGCCCGCCGACTCTGCGAACGGCCGGATCTGTTCGAAGTCGCGGCGCAACAGTACCTGCCGGTGGTCGACTGCGTGGCCGACCCGGACGAGCGGCGTCGGGTGTCCGACGTCTTTCGTCGCGCCGCCCGGCAGGCGAACCTGTTGAGCTTCCAGCTGCTGCGGGAGAGGCTGCTGTCGGCCGCGCTGCAGCTGGCCGACCCATCCGAGGACGCCGCGGCAATCGCGTTGCACATCGAGCGCCACGCCGCGCTGTATGGCCTCGGACGGCTCGACGAGGCCGACGACGTCTATCGGCGGATCGACCTGCTCTGCACGGACCCGGCGCAGCGCACGGACGCGACGCTGGTGCAGGTGAGCAGCCTGACCATCCGGAACCGACCGCGGGAGGCGGTCGACCTCGGGCTCGAGCAGCTGCGGCGGCTCGGCCTGCCGGTGCCGGCCGAGGATCGGCTCTCCACCGAGATCGACAACGGGCTGGTCGCGCTCTACCGGTGGATGGAGGAGACCGACGAATCCGATGACCTGCGTCACCCAGAGGTCACCGATCCGGCCCTGCTCGCCATAGGCGCATTGATCAACCGGATGATGCCACCCGCTTTCTTCTGTGATCAGGCGGTCATGGCCTGGCTGGCCGTGGCGGCGACGGGGCTGTGGGCGCAGCACGGCCTCGCTCGGACACTGATCGGTCCGGTCAGCCACGTCCCGTACGCGCTCAGCGCCCTCCGGCAGGACCACCTGACCGGCTATCGGCTGATGCGACGGGTTCTGGCGCTGGGCGAGGCGCGTGGACACGAGCCCGAGACCTCGCAGGCCCGGTTCCTGTACGCCCTCGGCGTGTGTCACTGGTTCGAGCCGGTCGAGGACGCCGTGTCGCAGGATCTGCGTGCGCGGGAGGGTCTCACCCTGGGCGGAGACCTGCTGAACGCGTGCTACACCCACTACGCCTCGACCTATCATCTGCTCGACTCTTCGCCCTCGCTGGACAGCTTCGTCGAAGAGATCTCCTCGGCTCTGGCGTTCGCCGCTCGTACGGGCAATGACCACGTCGGCGGCGCGTTCGAGAGCTACCGGTGGCTGATCGGTGTGCTGCGTGGCGAGCTAGACCGGTCGCAGGCCGACGAGGCGAGCGGCCGGGACCGGTTGGCGGACAACCCACTCGCGGCCGTCAACGTCCACGTCACCCGGGCGCTCGTCGCCGCCGTGTTCGACGATACGGCCGAGCTGGATCGGCACACGGCCATGGCGATGCAGTTGCTTTCGTGGGTCGAGTCGACCTACCTGACGTCCGTTGCGCACATGCTGCGCGCGCTGTCCCTGGCCGGTCAGGCCCGGGCCGCCGGGGCCGAGGCCCGCGGCCCGCTCCTGTCCGAATTGGACGCGGTCATCGACTGGCTGGCGAGGCGGGCCGCCGACGCTCCGTTCAACTTCCGACACGTGCTGCGGCTGGTCGAGGCGGAGCGCGCCTGGGCGGTCGGTGACTTCCGCGCGGCGGCCAGGGCCTTTGACGCTGCCGTCCGGGAGTCCGCGACGCGGCAGCGTCCATGGCACCGGGCGCTGGCGGCGGAACGCGCTGCCCGCTTCTGCCTGGCCAACGGCCTGGAGCACGCGGGGCACATCGCGTTGGCGACGGCGCGACGGGCATACCTCACCTGGGGCGCGACGGCGAAGGTGGACCAACTCGACTGGGCCTACCCCACGCTGAGGACCGTTCCCGACGCCCACGCCGATCCGACGGCGGAGCTGACCACTCGCCGATCCACCATCATGACGGCAACGATCGACCTGCTCGGCATTCTTTCCGCCTCGCAGGCCCTCAGTTCCGAAACGAGCATCGACGGTCTACGCGCCCGGGTGGTCGAGGTGCTGTCGGCGATGACCGGCGCGACAGGCGTCCACCTCTTGCTCCGCGACGCCGAACGTGGCTGGCTGCTGTCGACGCCCGCGAGCGATGGCGGCACCATCTCGCTCGACGAGGCCGGCCGGCGACGTCTCGTGCCGCTGTCCATGATCCGCTATGCGGAACGAACCCGCGAACCGTTCGTGGTCAACGACGCGACCCGCGACGACCGGTTCATGCGCGACACTTACTTCGTCCGCCTGGACTCCTGCTCGGTGCTCGCCGTGCCAATCCTCAATCGCGGTGTCCTACTGGGTCTCCTGCTGGTGGAGAACCGGCTGATCCGCAGCGCGTTCGCCAGCGAACGTCTCGACGGCGTCATGCTCATCGCCGGACAGCTGGCCGTCTCCCTCGACAACGCGCTGGTCTACGCGTCACTCGAACGCAAGGTGGGCGAACGCACCCGCCAGCTCGCTCTGGCCAATGAGCGACTCGAGCAGCTCAGCACCACCGATCCGGTCACCGGCCTGGCGAACCGCCGCCGCCTCGAGGAGGTGATGACCGCTGAGTGGCACCGGGCCACCCGGTCGGGTGAGCCGCTCGCACTGGCCATGGTGGACATCGACCTCTTCAAGGCGTACAACGACCACTATGGACACACGGCTGGTGACCGCTGCCTGCAGGGCGTGGCCGCCGAGCTCAGCCGGACCGTCCGCGACAAGGATCTGTCGGCTCGCTACGGCGGCGAGGAGTTCGCCATCGTCATGCCGAACACCGATGCCACGACGGCCCACAGGGTGGCCGAACGCCTCAGAGCCGCCATCGTCGCCCTCGCCGAACCACACCTGCTGGTTCCCAACGGGATCGTCACCGTCAGCATCGGCGTGGCCGCCACGGTGCCGACACCCGACGGACGATTGGAAGGCCTCATGGAGCAGGCCGACGCACAGCTCTACCGGGCTAAGCTGGCCGGCCGAAACCGCGTGCACGCCGCGCCGTCACTACCGGGCGGTCGGGCCAGCCACTTGGTGCCACATCAGGAGGTATGCGGCCGAACGCGCCGCATGAACTCTGCTGGGTGAATCGTCCTCTCGATCGCACAGACGGAACCGGCTTCCTATGTCCACTGTGGCCATCCGTGTCGACGCACGAGTGTGGTGACCGATTTTGTGGTAGCCGCTATTGAGAGATCATGGCGGTTCGACCGGCTAGGCTCGACTTGGTCTCCGGCGTCGACCCGTGGCCCGGAGCGTTCTGGGGTTGACTATGACGGCACGCGGACCACTCATCCGTTACGCGGTGTGGATGCTCATCCTCACGGTTGCGGTGTTCCTGGTCCCCTCACAGCACCTGTATCTCTGGGCTGCTATCGGCTTCTCCAGTGTGGCCGCGATTGTTATCGGCATCCGGCGCAACTCGCCTCGTCGGCGCGCGCCCTGGCTTCTCCTTGCGGCGGCCGTGCTCTGTCTGGTCGCCGGCGACATCGCGGCCGACCTGCTGGTGCGGGTCCTCCACCAGGTCGACCCGTTCCCGTCCGTGGCCGACGTCTTCTACCTGACCATGTACTTGTTGATCGCTCTCGGCATGATCGGGTTATACGGACTCGGAATGGTTCGCCGCGACATCGCCGGGCTCCTCGACGCACTCATGTTGACCACAGGCGTCACCCTGCTCTCCTGGGTCTACCTGATCGGCCCGTACGTCGAGAATGCCGATCTGACCCTGCTCCAGAAGACCATCTCGATCGCCTATCCGCTCGGCGACATCATGATTCTGGCGGTTGGCGCCAGCTTGGTCGCATCCGTCCGCGCCACCCCAGCGGTATGGCTGCTCGCAATCGGTGGGCTGGGCCTGTTGGCGTCGGACATCGCGTACGGGTTGATCCAGCTTCACGGCACATGGCGGGTCGGCACGGCGGCAGACCTCGGCTGGATCACGCTCTACATGTGCTGGGGCGCGGCGGCGCTGCACCCATCGATGCGCAGGCTCACCGAGCCGACCGTCGTCAGGAACTTCGACGTGCAGGTCGGCCGGCTGGTGCTGCTCGGCCTGGCCAGCCTGATCGCGCCGACCGTGCTCTTCATCGAGTTCAGAACCGGGGACGTGCGCGACGGCGCGATGATCGCGGTGTTCAGCGCCGTGCTCGCCATACTCGTGCTGATACGCCTCGGTCGCGCCCTGCGGATCCACCGGCTGGCGGTCATCCGCGAACGCGCCCTCCGCGCCGCGGGCGCGTCGCTTCTGGTGGCGACCGATGTGGAGACTGTGTCCACTGTGGTTGCTGATGCCGTCAAGCCGCTCCTGCCGCCCGGCCGACCCCACCGAGTGCTGATGACCGAGTGCGAGAAGATCGCCGGCGGTGCACAGGCGATGGACATGCTCTACACCAACACGCTGGATCCGGATCTGTCGTCGCGCCTCGGCGACTTCGAAGTGACGCTGCGCTGCACGCTCGCCGTCGATGGACGGGCGCCCCACGATGGAGCCCTAGGCGTTCTCTACATCGCCGCCGACGAGGTCGTTCTCGTCGCGCTGCAGGAGGCCGCGCAGGTGCTCGCCACCCAGGCGGCCCTCGCGCTCGACCGCATCAAGCTGAGCGCCGAGATCGACCGGCGCAACAGCGAGGCATACTTTCGAACCCTCGTCGTCAACACCGCCGACGTGATCCTGATCCTCGACGACGGCGACCGCATCCGCTACGCGAGCCCGTCGGCGGCGACACTGTTCCTCGCGGCCGACCCGACCGGCATGGCTCTGCCCGACCTGGTCGAGCGGAACACCGCCGCGGAGGCGCGCCGGCGGCTGGACCGCGTGCGGGGCGGCCAGCCCGACCACGCCGGGCCGGACTGGTACGTGCGGCGGGCCGGGCCCGGTGAGCCTGCGGTGGTGGAAGCCTCCTGTAGCGATCTGCGCGCGGAGCCGACCGTGGCCGGCCTCGTGGTCACCATGCGGGACGTGACCGAGAGCCGGCGGATGCAGGAAGAGCTCTACAGGCAGGCGACCCTCGATGCGCTGACCGGTCTGCCCAACCGGGAGGTCTTCGTGAACGTCGCGCAGAACGCCATCACTCGGGCCACCCGACAAGGCCGACTCGCCGCTGTGATCGTCACCGAACTGGACGACTTCAAGCGAGTCAACAACACCATGGGCCACGGCGCCGGCGACGAGTTGCTGATCGCCGCGGGCCGACGCCTGCACGACGCGGTCCGCCAGACGCACAGTGCACGTGATCATGACGGTCCCGACCCCCGAGATGTCCCGGGATGGGGCGTGGCCCGGCTCGGCGGTGACGAGTTCGCGGTCTATGTGGACGCGGCCGACGATGCCGAGGTCGACCGGGTCGTCGGCGCCATCATGGGCGGTTTCACCGAGCCCTTCACGCTCAGCCGGGGGGCGATCAGCGTGACCAGCAGCATCGGCGTGTCCACCGTCAACGAGCCGGCCGACGCGCAGGAGCTCCTGCGTCAGGCGGACCTGGCGGTCTATGTCGCTAAAGACGCCGGCAAGGGCAGGTCGATGCGGTACGAGAGTTCACTGCACACCGTCGTCGTCGACCGGCTGCGACTGCGGGCCGACCTCGAGCAGGCGGTGGCCAATGGCGACTTCGTCCTCGACTTTCAGCCGATCGTGGCGCTCGGCACAGGTCGCACCGCCGGCTTCGAGGCGCTCGTCCGGTGGAGGCATCCGGTGCGCGGCCTCCTCTCGCCGGGGTTGTTCATCGACCTCGCGGAGGAGAGCGGCCTCATCGTCCCGCTCGGCGCCTGGGTTCTGCGCCACGCCATCGCGGCGGCCGCCGGTTGGCAGCGGTCGCCGTCGAACGCGCACCCGTACGTGAGCGTGAACGTGTCCGTCCGGCAGTTCCGCGCACCCGGCTTCGTCGAGCAGGTGCGCCAGGAACTGGCTCGGTCCGGCGTACCACCATCGAGCCTTGTGCTCGAGATCACGGAGAGCCTGCTCGTGAGCGACGGTGGCGTCGATGAGATCTTAAGCACACTGCGCGGCGACGGCGTACGCATAGCCATCGATGACTTCGGCACCGGATTCTCCTCGTTGAGCTACCTCCGCCGACTGCCGGTAGATTTGATCAAACTGGACAAGTCCTTTGTCGACGCCGTTACGTCGTCTAAAGAACAGCACGCCATTATCACGGCCATCAATCAGCTTGCGCGGGCGCTCAACCTCGACGTCGTGGCCGAGGGGATCGAGACCCTTGAGGAGCTTGACGTGGTAACGGCGGTGGGTTGTGGCTTCGGTCAGGGTTACTTGTTGTCCCGTCCGCTGAGCTACCGTGGCGCGGTGCGTTGGCTCCGAGAGCAGGTGCCGGCGCTGGCGGTGACCGGCCGGGGCAGCCCGTCCTGACGGCCGTTGCCCCCTCCCACCGTCGACCACACGTTCGGAGGAAACACGGTGCCGGTCGAGGCCAAACACCTCGTTCATCTCAATCCCAGGTTCCGTCAGCTCGAGGAGATGAGGACCCAGACCAAGATGTGGGACGCCGTCATCGATGACGTTCGCGGGCGGGAGGTCCTCATCGAGGACGACTGGCTCGTCGACTGGGCGTCGTGCAACTACCTGGGCCTCGACCTCGATCCCGATGTGATCGCCGCCGTCACCGAGCAGGTCGCCCGCTGGGGCACCCACCCGGGCTGGTCCCGGATGCTGGGCAGTCCTCGGCTCTACCCCGAGATCGAGGAGCGGCTCAC
>Ga0075421_100010571_pt1 | contig 11411 bp, 9 predicted proteins | sample SoiMetdeltSBSDD5_FD_75292 | JGI IMG/M metagenome (GOLD analysis project Ga0075421, IMG submission 75292) | Bulk soil microbial communities from a Populus tree surrounding site in Tennessee, USA - Soil MetaG P. deltoides SBSDD5 | ecosystem: Environmental > Terrestrial > Soil > Tree plantation...
CAGGCGGTCCGCTTGCTCGAGCTTCGCGCACGCGCCGCGGCGGCGGCGCGGGTTGCGCGGGGCGAGGCGCCTTCAACCACAGACATCGTCCGCTTTCGCGCCTCGTACGACCTGAGCTTCCCGCCGAGTGAAATTCGCGAGCTCGCCGTTGACAGCGAGCATGCGATTCCTCGGATGACCGTGGCGTTTTTCGGCGCCGGCGGCCTCGACGGCCCGCTGCCAACCTCGTTCACCGAAGCGATCCTCGAGCGTCTGAGCCGCAAGGACAACGCCACCACCGACTTCCTCGACATCTTCCATCACCGGCTGATGTCGCTGCTCTACCGGATCTACAAGAAGCATCGTCCGGCGCTCGCCACGACATCGCCGGCCGACAATCCAATCTCGCGGTATCTGTTCTCGATCATCGGGGTCGGGTTGGGATCGATCGCCAGTCAGACGCCGGCGCGGCCGGGGCTGCTTCGCTATGCCGGTCTCCTCGCGATCAAACCGCGTTCGGCCGCCGGGCTGGCGACGCTGGCGTCGGACTACTTCAAGGTGCCGGTGCAGGTGCAGCAGTTCGTCGGCGAATGGATGGCGCTCGGCCCCGATCAGACGACGCGCATCGGACGCACCGGGCAGAACAACGGCCTCGGCGGCGCCGCCGTCGTCGGCACGCGCGTCTGGCTGCAGGACGCCGGCATCCGGCTGCGGATCGGACCGCTGCGCGCAGATCGCTTCGCCAGCTTCCTGCCGAACGGCGACGATCACTGGCGGCTCGCCGAACTGGTCCGGCTCTATCTCGGGCCGGATCTGCGCGCGACGCTGCTCCTGGTGCTCGATCGGCGCGACGCCGGCAAGGTCGGCTACACGCGGCTCGGCATGTCGGTGCTCGGGCGAACGTCGTGGCTGCGCACGGCGCCGGCGATGGACGCCGACGACCCGGTCGAGGTGCCGCTCCGCCGCCGGTCGTGGCGCCGGCAACAGGCGGCATCGTGAGCCCGGTTGGTTTCGTCCAGCACGTCTATCCCGTTCAGATCACGACGCCGTTCGGCGACAGCGAGCTGCTGGTCGAAGACCTCGACGGCGAGGAGTCGATTTCCGGGCTCTACGTCTACCGCCTGCGCATGGTGTCGGAGAACCCGTCGCTCGCCTTCGAGACAATCGTCGGCAAGGAGGCGTCGCTGGCGATCTCGACGGCGGACGGCGACAAGCGGTTGGTGCACGGGATCGTCGCCCGCTTCCGGCAGGCGGGGTCGTCCCGCCGCTTCACGACCTATTTCGCCGAGCTCTGCCCGCGCCTCTGGCTGCTGACCAAGACGCGCGACTCGAAGATCTACCAGAACGAGACCGTCCCCGACATCATCAAGGCGGTGCTGTCCGATCACGCGGTCACCGACATCAAGGACGCGCTGACCGGCAGCTACAAGGCGCGCGAGTTCTGCGTCCAGTATCAGGAGACCGCCTTCGACTTCATCTCGCGGCTGATGGAGGCTGAGGGCATCTCCTACTGGTTCACGCACACGGCGAGCGCGCACACGCTGGTGCTCGCCGACGACGGCTCGGCGTACGCGGAGGGACCGACGCTCAGCACGTCCAGGGCGGCGGCCGCGGAAGCGCGCGCACCCACGCTGCCTGAGTGCTCGATCGAAGTCCAGGTCACGTCGGGAAAGTACCGCGCCGACGACTACAACTTCGAGACGCCGGCCACCGATCTGCTCGGAACGGCGACCGGCCAGGACGCCGATCTCGGCGTCTATGAATACCCCGCCGGCCAGGATACGAAAGACGGCGTCGAGGCGGCGGTCGATCGCCGGCTGCAGGCGTTCGAGGTCCAGGGGCGGCTGGTCCGCGGCGCATCGACCAACGCCTCGGTTGCGCCCGGCTCCACCTTCACCCTGGAAGATCACTCGCGCGCCGATTTCAACACCGCCTACGTCGTGTCGAAGACGTGGCACCACGCGAACCAGGACACCTACTCGAACACCTTCGAGGGTTTTCCGAAGGACGTCACCTTCCGCCCGCCGCGCGTCACCCCGGCGCCGCAGATCGTCGGCTGCCAGACCGCCAAGGTCGTCGGCAAGTCGGGCGAGGAGATCACGACCGACAAGTACGGGCGCATCAAGCTGAAGTTCCACTGGGATCAGTCGGCGGCCGCGGACGACACCGCTTCGTGCTGGGTGCGCGTCTCGCAGGGATGGGCCGGCAAACAGTGGGGCATGTTCTTCCTGCCGCGCATCGGCCAGGAAGTCGTCGTCAGCTTCCTCGACGGCGATCCCGATCGGCCGCTGGTCACCGGCTGCGTCTACAACGCGGAGCAGACCGTGCCCTACACGCTCCCCGACAACCGGACGCAGAGCGGCATCAAGACCGATTCGTCGAAGGGCGGCGGCGGCTTCAACGAGATCCGCTTCGAGGACAAGAAGGGCGAGGAACTGCTGGCGGTGCAGGCGCAGAAGGACATGACGCTGTTGGTGCTCAACGACGAGACTGCGACGATCAAGGCCAAGCGTACGTTGACCGTCACGGGGGACGAGAGCCACACCAACGAGGCCAAGCTGGCCTACACCGTCACGGGCGACGAGAGTCACACCAACCAGGCCAACGTGGCCTACACGATCCAGAAGGATCTGACGGTCGACGTCACCGGCAAGGTGACGGTGAACGTGACCGGCGACCTGACGCTGAAGGTGACCGGCGCGGTCACGATCGAGGGCAGCCAGAACATCACGACCAAGGCCGGCGCCAACCTGTCGCAGAAAGCCGGCGCGAACTTCGAGCAGGAAGCCGGGGCGCAGATGAACGTCAAGGGCGCGCTCGCCAACGTCGAAGCGAGCGGTCCGCTGGTGCTCAAAGGCGCGATCGTGAAGATCAACTGATGGGCATCCAGGTCTGCATGGGGGCGACGCTGCAGTGCAGCTTCGGCGCCGCGCCGAGCACGCTCGTCGTGCTGCCCGACAAGGCGGTGCTGACGCAGACGCCGGCGGCGACGATCATGGACAACGCGCCGATCGTGAACGTGCCGCCGTTCGGGATGTGCAGCTCGCTGGCGAACCCGACGGTCGCGGCGGCGACGGCCGCGGCGCTCGGCGTGCTCACGCCGATGCCGTGCGTGCCGACTATTCCCGCGCCGTGGGTGCCCGGTGCGCCGACGGTCCTGATTGGCAACATGCCGGCGCTGAACGAGTCGTCGAAGCTGATGTGCGCGTGGGGTGGCGTGATTCAGATCGTCGTGCCCGGGCAAACGACGGTGCTGGTGCCCTGAGATGTCGTACGACTTCTCGTTCACCAAGCGGGAATGGTGGGCAACGGTTGTCGGCGCAGTGCTGATCGTCCTGCTGATGTTCGCCTTCGGGTTCGTGTCGGGCGCGTTGTGGCGCGGCTCGCCGGCGACGGCGGATCAGGCACCTGCGCCGGCGTCGGCGCCTGTGCCCGCAGCGGCGCCTGCTCCCGGATCCGCGCCTGCGCCTGCGGCACCGGTCAAAGGCGCGGCGCCGCCGCCTTCACCTTCGGCGGCGGCGTCGCCCGCAGCAACGGATACACGAGGCTGCTGAAAAACGCGCCGTGTGCCTCGAGGTGCTGCAGGCGCCGCACGACCTCGCGCGCGTCGTAGTGGACTTCCGCAATCTCCTGCCGAAGCAGGGTCAGCATCCGCTGGTACCGCCGGCGCCGAAACCCCGACACAGACACGTACGCCGGCGCGAGCAGCAGCGCCACCATGCGATGCGTCAGGCTCGGCACGTGCAGCCAGCCGGCGGAGACGAACTCGTTCGCCAGCGCCGTCACCGTCTTCGCGTCGACCGGGTCGCCGGCCGTGGCGCCCCGCTCGGCCGCGGTCAGCCGCGACAGCAGCTGCTTCAGTCGTTCGAAGCGAGACGGCGCCGCATCGGAGGTGCCGGCCTCGAGATAGGCCTCGACGCTTCGATCGAGGAACTGCAGCGAGGTCGGGATGTACGCCTGCTCGCGCTGCGCATCGCGCCGCGTGCGATCGAGCGCCTCGAGCACCTGCTGCCGTAGCGGCTCGCGGTGCGGACCCTGGCGGAACGCGAACAGCGTGTCGAGCTCGTCGAGGCGGTGCTCGAACGCCGCGCGATCACCCGGCCGCCGCCGGACGAGCACCTGATCGACCGGCGTCCGCCACGAGACGATGCCGTTTCTGAGCATCGGGATGCGCTCGACGAATGGCAGCTGGACGCCGACCGGATCGCGGCCAAGCAGGTCGAGAATCACGGCGCGGTTCGTCCCGGCGGCGGCGACGGCGTCGAGCAGCTCGCGATCGGTGCTCGAGAAGGGCATCTCGGAGGCCTTCGCCTGCGAGCGTGCCGCCGTCACCGCCGCCTGCAGCGCCGGCACGTCGTCGACCTCGGCGCGAATCGCCTTCTTGAGGCCGCCGACGAGCGAGCGGACGCGGTCGGCGAAGTCGGCGTCGAAGCCGAGGTCGCGAATCAGCCCCGCCAGGTCGCCATTCGCCTCGATCTGAAGCCGGAGGTCGGCGTCGAGGCCGGCGACCGCAGACGACGCGCGGGTGTTCGGCGGGGGCCACACGAGGACCGATCCTAGAACACCTGCTGCGATCCGGCGAGCGGCGGCCATCGCTTCCACTGCTTCTGCCGCTGGAGGCTCTCCATCACCACCTGCGTGAAGGAATTGACGGCGGTGTGGAGCGCGAAGAAGTGGTGCAGGACGGAGGCGAAGAGATACGCGCTGCCGCCGACATACTGCGCCTCGTCGAACACCACCGTCACCTGCGTCCCGCGGCAGAAGCCGCGCCAGGCATCGGGGCCGATCCGACCGGCAATCGGCCTGGTCCGCAGCTCGACGAGCCCTTCAATCTGGCGATCGATGAACGGGTTGCCGGAGAAGTTGTACAGCTGCAGGATCTCGCGAAGCGCCGACAGGCTCGACGGCCCGTTGGACAGCGACAGGTGGTTGAGGGACAAGGTCGAAATGAGCTTCCACAGCGCCTCCCCACCGAGCGCCGGATAGGCGGTGTCGGTCGGTCGGGTGATGCAGTTGATGCGGGTGATCGGCGCGGCCTCCTCGATCTGCAGCGCCGCCCCGTCGGGCAGCTGCACCGCGAGCTCGCGGTTGGTGCAGAGCGTGTGCGCGTAGAGCACCTGAGTTGGCGGCGTCGCGGCGTCGAACGCCAGGTCGACGAAGCTCACCCACATGTCGGTGCCGGAAAGATCGCTCCGTCCGGTCGGGGCGCGCCGCGCGTGCCAGAACGCCGTGCTGTGCTCGTCGCCGCCGGCGTGCCGCGCCGAGAAGTACGGCTGCACTTCGATCGTCGGCCTGGCCGGGTCGGCGGAGGCCGACATCGACCCGATCGAGTGGATCTCGGTGATCGCCTCGCGCCGGGCGTCGGCGACCAGTCGGTGCTCCATCACCCGGTGGTCGATGCGGATCGGCTCGCTCGTCCTCGCGAACAAGTTCACGATCGGCGTGCACCCGAGCAGCATCGAGTCCTTCTCGATCGGCAGGCGGCCGGCCGGGTTGCGATCGAAGAGGAAGTAGATGTCGAGCGTCGTGCCGGGCGGACGCCGTTCCAGGAACCGCAGTTCGAAGAAGTGAAATTTGATCGGGAACTGCAGGTACTCCTGCAGCAGCCGGTAGCCCGGATGGCTGTTCGGCGCCGACGGAATCGCCTCCTCGTCGGCGGCAAAACCCACCGGCACGACCGCGTCCGGACGCAGGATCACCGCTTCGGCCGACTCGTCGCTCGCCAGCGCGACGCCGCAGAGCGCCTGCCCCATCAGCTCGTAGAGGGCGCTGGTCACCGTCGACTCGCCGTTCAGATAGAAGCGGAGCGACTGCAGATCGAGCTCGTTGAGTTTTGCGCCCCGCTGCTCAATCTGCACGTGCAGGACCGAGCTGACATCGTGGCGGCGATCGAGCACGCTGAACGCCGAGCGCGGCGCGATCTCGACCTTCGCAATTTCAACCGGCCACAGTTCGACCGGATAGCAGGTCCGGAATCGGCACACGCTGCCGTCGAAGGTCTGCGCGAAGAGCCGCGTCTGACGCGGGATCAGCCGTCCCGTCGTCAACGCGTCCCGGTCCGGATCGACCTGGAACCGCGCGATTGCCAGCGGCGGCACCGGGTTGACCAGGTTCGGATACAGCACGCCCAGCAGCGACGCGCCGATCTCCGGCAGCTCGAGATCGAGGCGCCGCTCCAGCCGCGCGGTGAGGAAGGCGAAGGACTCGATCAGCCGCTCGACGTGCGGGTCGGTGCTCAGCCCGCCGGCCAGCTCGAGCCGCGCGGCAATCTTCGGGTACGAGCGGGCGAACTCGCGTCCCATCCGGCGCAGGTACGCCAGCTCATCGAGGTAGTACGGCAGAAAGTCGTCGCGCTCGGCCACGCTCTAGAGTACGGCTGCCGGCAGGCCGTCATCCGTCGGCTGCCCCTCGACGACATAAACCCCGCGTTCTTCGACGGTGAACGGGAACGACACCGGCTCCGCGAGGTTGTCGAGCACCAGCGTCGCCTCGAGGACGATGCGCAGAGCGCGCGGCTGGCGCGGATCCGGCGTCACGTCGAGCACCGGGTTGCGAAGCCGCGGCTCGTAGGCGCGCACGGCCTCGGTAATGAGCGACGCCAGACGCTGCCGGTCGGCGTCGCTCGTTGGATTGAGGGTCAGGACGTCGGGGATCCCGAAGTTGACGACCGACCGTTCCTGGCCGCGAAGGGCGTCGATGCGCACCGGGCAGCGGGTGTTGAGCAGCCGCGACAGCTCCGCCCGGATCGACTGCATGATATCGCGCCGCGAGAGGACGCGCTTCGGCTGCGCCTCCTCCCCCGGTTCGCGATCGGCGAGCCGATCGAGGAGCGGCAGGCGCAGCCCCGGACGGCGCACCGGCCCCTCGACTAAGCCGGTTGGTTTGTCGCCAGATCCCATATCGCGCCGTTGTTCCCCTTCTTGCCCGTGTCGACCTTCTGCTCGGTGAAGTCCCACTTGATCTTGCTGTAGTTGAGGGTCACCGTCTCAGTCGGCCGATCGCCGCCGCCCGAGGAGATCGAATGGGAGGAGACGATCGTGTTATCGAGCGTGTAGACGAGGTACGGCAGGATCGTCCCGGCATCGTTCCGGCCGACGGTAACGGTTATTGTCTTCAGGTTGGTGCCGGCGTTGCACGCCGCGATGATCGGGCAGCTGCTCAGGTCGAAGTACTTCGAAATCGTCAGGTCTTGGTGGTTGGGCTTTCCCGAGGTGCGCTCTGTCGCGCTCGGGCTGGAGGTAATCTGCTGCGCCACACCGTGGCTCATGCTCAGCACTTCGATTTTGTCCTCGAAGCCCTTGATCGTGCTTTGTCCCTTGATGTCGGGGATGTCCAGAAAAATCGCGTCCATACCGTCTTACCTCCGGTCAAAAAATGGTGATGTCCGGCAGGCGCCGGACCGTTCCTGGTTTGCAACCGTTACGCTGCCGGCGGCGGCAGCTCGGCCACCAGCCGCATCGACACATTCAGCTCTTCGAGCTGGAAATGCGGTCTGAGGAACGCGACCGCCTTGTAGCATCCGGGCTTGCCGGGAATGTCGGCGACGTCGACCCGCGCCTCGCGCAGCGGGTACTTCGCCTTGACCGCCTGCGGCGCGTTGTCGTCGAGCAGCACGTAGTCGGCGATCCAGCTGTTGAGGAACATCGCGACGTTGTCCCGGGTCATGAAGCCGCCGATCTTGTCGCGCATCATCGCCTTGAAATAGTGGGCAAAGCGCGAGGTCGCGAGGATGTACGGCAGGTTGCTCGAGATGCGCGCGTTCGCGTTGGCGGCGGTGGTGTTGTACTTCTTCGGCTTGTTGGTGGTCTGGCCGCCGAAGAAGGTCGCGTAGTCGGTGCCCTTGCAGTGGCAGATACTGATGAAGCCGAGATCGCTCAGCTCCTTCTCACGCCGATCGGTGATCGCGATCTCGGTCGGGCACTTCAGCGCGCGGTCGCCTTCGCTGGTGGTGTAGTTGTGCGCCGGCAGCGATTCGACCTTGCCGCCGCCCTCGTAGCCGCGGATCGCCGCCGTCCAGCCGTGCTGCGCGAACGCGTCGGTAATCCGCTGCGCCAGCGCGTAAGCCGAGTTGCCCCACAGGTACTTCGAGTGGTCCTTGCCGTTGACGTCCTCGCGGAAGTCGATCCCGTCCACCGGGATCGTGTCGGGGCCGTACGGGAGGCGCACCAGCACGCGCGGCAGCGTCAACGACACGTAGCGCGAGTCCTCGGTGTCGCGGAACGACTGCCACTTGATCAGGTCGCTGGTCTCGAAGTTCTTCGCCAGATCCCGCGGCACCGCGAGCTCGGTGAAGCTCTCGAGGTCGAACAGCTTCGGGCTGGCGCCGGCCATGAACGGGGTGTGCGCCGCCGCGGCCACGCCCGACAGCATCTCCAGCATGCCGACGTCCTGCGGATGCCGGCCGAACTCGAAGTCGCCGACCAGGCAGCTGAACGGATGGCCGCCGAAGGTGCCGTACTCCTCCTCGTAGACCTTCTTGAACAGCACGCTCTGGTCGAACTCGGTCGCCTTCTCCAGATCGGTCTGCAGTTCCTTCCGGGTGACGTTGAGCAGCCGCAGCTTCATCGACGTGCCGGTCTCGGTGTTCTTCACCAGCTGGTGCAGGCCGCGCCAGGAGGCTTCGAGCTGCTGGAACTCGGGGGCGTGCAGGATCGCGCTCAGCTGGCTGCTGATCATCTTGTCGACCTGCGCGATCCGCGTGTTGATGGCGGCCGCGACATCGTCGCTGATCACCATCCCCTCGTCGACCACCTGCGTCGCGAACTCCTGGACCAGGCCGCGGGCGTGGACCAGCTGCGAGTCGTCGCGAATCATCTTGCCGTCGACGACGATTTTGTCTGCCAGGGTGACTTCCTCGGGTTTCGGGGCATCGGGACTCATCGCGCACCTCCATCACCAGCCGCGGGTGCTGCCGCCGCCGGCGCCGGTTTGAGCTTCTTGATCGCTTCCGGATCCTTGCCCGTCTTGGTCAGGAGGCCGTCGAGCACCTCGTTGCCATCGAGCTTGACCAGCAGGTCCGAGAGCCGCGTCCGCACTTCGAGCAGGCGCCTCAGGGCGTCCACCTGTTTGATCAGCTTCAGCGGCTCGAAGTCGTCGATGTGCTGGAAGGTCAGCTCTACCGGCAGCGATCCGCCGGCGCTGGTGAGGGTGTTCGGCACGGTCATCTGCAGACGCGGGCCGATCGACGCCATCACGGCGTTGAAGTTGTCGCGATCGATCTCGACGAACTTCCGCTCCTTCAGCGGCCGTGGCGCCTGGGCCGGCTTGCCCGAAAGGTCGGCAAGGATGCCGACGACGAACGGGAGCTCCTTCTTCTGAATGGCGCCGGCGGTCTCCACGTCGTAGGTGATCTGCACCCGCGGCGGGCGTACTCGGCTGAGTTTGTGTTGCAGACTCTCAGGCATCGCTCACTCCTGTCTGATAATGGCCACCCCTGTGGTCCAGTGCCCCGGATCACTTTCGATCGTTGTCTCCGTTTCCGAACTGCAGCAGCCGATAGATCTCCGCCAGCTGCGCGTTGTCCCGTACCAGCTCCGGCAACAAATCCTCGAGGCTCAACCCGCCCCAGGCGACCGCACGCCGCACCAGGTGCGGCACCGGACTGTGCGGTTCGGTCCGCGCGAGGAAATCGGCGGCCTCGGCCAGCCGCTGATACGCATCGGCCCGCGTGCGAATCGTTCGATCGTCGCCGGGCCCGTTGCCGTTCTCCACCGCCATGTCGGCCGGCTCACCGTTCGGTTCGTCAACCTCGTGCCTCTGCTTCGGCAGGTCCTCGCGGCCGAGGAGCGCGGCGGAACAGAGGCTGAGAATTGATTCGAGCGTCTCCCGCATTCGGGTGAGCGCCGGCGCGTGGCGGCCGCACTGCGCGTCGAGGACGCGGCGCAGCTCCTCGTTGGCGGCGAGCGCGCTGCTCGCGTCGCGCGCCAGCGCTGTGAGCCACGCGGTTGGCGTCAGCGTGGCGCTCTGCTGAAAGCGCGCCGGCGTGACCTCGTTGGTGCCGGCCGGTCCCCGCCCGTGTTGGCGGCACGCCACTTCCCAGTCCGACAGCGTGTAGGACGGAACGTCCTCGCCGGCCGGTGACGTGATCGGCACCAGCTTCACCTGGATTGAGACCTTCTCGTCGATCCAGAAGAGCGGCGCGAGCCGATACTCGAGGTCTCCGTCCTGGATGCCGGGGTGCAGGCCGTCCCAGTAGGTGTCGCTCAGTTCGGCGATGAGGTGCAGCCCCTCGCGCAGTCCCGAAAGACCGTGGATGCGGATCCATGCGTCGAGCAGCCACGCCGCAATTTGCAGATCCTTCGAGCGCGTCTCGATCACCAGCAGGCACGCCTGCGCGACGCGCGGCCAATCAGCCTTCTTCAGATCCGCCTTCCAGACGCCGACCGCCAGGTCGGGATCGTCTTCACGACGCATCCCCGCGATGGTGTCGTAGGTTCCCTCGTAGCGCAGGAACTCGCCGGTCGGCTCCGTCGCCGAGATCGGCGACAGCAGGCGGTCGGTCTCGAAGCGGAACGCTGAGAGCTGAGGCGTCATATCAGAACTCACTGGTTCGGGCCGTGCACGACAGCTGCGCCGGCGCCACGGCCGGAAAATCCGAGGCGGTCAACGGATCCGGCTTGCCCGGCTGCGAGACGCGGAGCCGGACGAACACACGGAAGCGCGGGGTCGGCGGCTCGGGCGCGGCCAACGGCGGCTGCGCCGGATCGCGCTCGATCGGAATATCGAACTTCAACAGGTTTGGCTCGAGGTCGCGGGCGCCTGCCAGATCGAGCGGGTTGGGCCGCGTCGCGCGCAGCAGCCCGAACAGTGCCCACACCCCCTGGTAGTCGTAGAACAAGGTGCGGTTGTCGACCCGCGTCGCGCCGCCGGGGAGCGGACGGTCGGGCGAATCCTTCGCGAACCGCAGCACCACGCGCACCGGATCGCCGGAGTTCCAGCGCGCGGTCTTGGGCACCTCGGTATCCGAGTCGCGAAACGTCTGGCGGCCGATGTCCATCTGCCAGTCGACGATCTGGTTGCCGCCGATCTCGCCGTCCGGGTTCGCGCGGAAGCGCGGCTGAACGTCGAGCGTGATCGCCGGCACGGCCAGCTCGCGCCCGGTTGACAGCAGGGGATACAAGCCGTCGATGCGGCGCAGGAACGCGACGGCATCCTCCGAGCAGCTGCGGGCCTGGACTTGCTGCAGCAGTTGTTTGCCGTCCTGCCGGTCGTAGATGCGCAGGAACTCGAGCGCGTCTGAGGGCAGCGCCTCGCGCGAGTTGTCGAGCGTGGCGCTGAACGGGAATCGCCCGGCGAGCAGCCGGTTGAACGACGACGCGACCGTCGCGTAGCGAGTCTGAACGCTCGACGAGGCCATCTCGCGGCAATGCCGGACCGCGCGCTCCGCGAGATCGTTCCGGATCGTGAGGAAGAACCCGGCGGCGTTGCGGCCC
>Ga0075421_100010573_pt1 | contig 11409 bp, 13 predicted proteins | sample SoiMetdeltSBSDD5_FD_75292 | JGI IMG/M metagenome (GOLD analysis project Ga0075421, IMG submission 75292) | Bulk soil microbial communities from a Populus tree surrounding site in Tennessee, USA - Soil MetaG P. deltoides SBSDD5 | ecosystem: Environmental > Terrestrial > Soil > Tree plantation...
AGTGCCATCACCGACTTGCCGATAATCTCTGTCGAGGGATCGAACGCTTTGTAACGGGTCGTTGTGTTCACAGTGTCACCTCTCGCAGATGGAATACAGAAAGTTTACAACAGGTTGAGCGGTGGGTGAAGATATTGCTTGCCCCATAATACAAACAGCCGCCTGATAAGCGGCTGTTCTCATTCTCCAATTCTTGCGCTGCCATTTGATGCACTGTTGAGACTGATTATCCATAAACCATTTCGTAGAATACCTTGCTGCCAGCAAGCGGCTCTCAGCCCCTTGCGTTATGAAGCCTTCGGGCTGAGACTCGCCAGCGCCTCATCTACGGTTGGAAAATAGCTCAACACTTCCATGAAACCGGATTGCGAGATGACATCGGCAACACGAGGTTGTGCTGCCGCTAAAAGGAAAAGTCCACCCGCCCGTCGCGCAAACTGACCGTGCGCTGCTAGCATCGCCAGCGCCGCGCTGCCGAGGAAACTCACCTGGCTCAGATCGATCAACGTGCGCTGCGTCCGATCCGAAAGGGCCACGCCAAATGCGGATTCGATCTCCCGGACGCCGTGCGCGTCGAGATCGCCGTGCAGTTCGACCATCACCGCGCCGTTATCGAGTGTCCGGCGGTTGAGGCTGGGTATGCGCTCATCGGCCATCAGTTAGCTCCCGCCCTCGCCGCTTTCCAGCGATTTCAGCGCGTCGTCCATTGTGCTGTAGACATTGAATAATTCATTGAACCCGGCCAACGCGAGTACTTCGCGCACGCGGTCGGTAGCAGAGGTGAGATACATATTGCCCCCTGCGCGCCGAAGGCCCTTGCCCTTGACCAGCAGCATCGCCATACCCGCAGAGGAGATGAACCCCACATCGGAAAGATCGACTAACACGCGGCTGGTCTTGTTTCCAAGCGCGGCGTTCATCGGCTCATCGACCATCTGTGTGCCCATCGAGTCAAGATCGCCATGAATCTTCATAAGCAGCAGCCCACTGGGGCGAGTTTCTGTAGTGAGAGTCGTCGGCTCGTTCATGCGGTGTCGAGTCTCCTGAACGCTGTCGAGTATAGTTGCTGTACCCCACCTGTCAAGGTGACCTGCAAATTCTGTTGGAGATCACTTGGTGATGGAAGAGGTTCGGGTGAGATCCAATGGGAAATCTCTGCGAACGAAGTAGCTTGTGCTGAAATGCTGAAGTGCTGACAAGCTGATTGCTTTTGTATTGATTCGCGTCGTGGGTAAAATCATAACGGCTGTGTATTTCCGAGGAGAGGATTCAGGTTGAAATGACGAAGACCTTTGACGAGATGATGAAAATCCTTGAGGAGAAGGGCACAATTGCCGAGGATGAGGGCACGAAGCTGATCAAAGAGCACGGTGCGCTCACCGACGAAGAGAAGAAAGACCTTGCCGCCGCCATCAAGATGAAGAAGGCGCTGACCAAAGACGGCGAGAAGAAGGAAGAGGAAAAGAAGGATGGCGACAAGAAAGAAGATAAGCCCGCCGAAGCCAGCAAAGAGTCCGACGAGGTATCGATGGATGACTATCTTCAAGCGCTAAGCATCCTCGATTCCGAAGACGCTAGCAAAGAAGATAAAGAGAAGGCACAGAAAATCAAGGAAAAGTTCGAGGGCTAGCGACTCAAAGGCTAGCTCCACCTCCCATCTGGAATCATAAACCCCGCAGATTATACTCAGGCTGCGGGGTTTTACTTGCGCCGCGATGGGTGTTTATTGACCTTCGGGCAGAATGAACATGAGCACGAAGTAGGCAATCACGCCGACTGGGAATGTGAATACGCCTACGAGCGCCCACAAAATTCGCATCAGGTTCACATCCATGTTGAAGTACTGGGCCATCCCCGCTGCGACCCCACCGATCATCTTGTTACTTGTTGAGCGCACCAACTGCTTCGGCTGTTCAGACATTATCCTCTCCTTAAACTATGCTGATAACGGAATACAGGTAAATGCTGAAGTTCTGTTGAAACTCAACAGAACCTTGTTAGCCCACGCCCGCGCCGCCACCCACATCGCTACCTGTTGAAGCAGTAGACGCGCTTTCGGGCATGATGATCCACATGATAATGTACAACAGAATTCCGGGGCCGCCTAGCAGCGCCAGCACGACGAACGCGAGGCGTACAATCGTTGGATCAAGATCGAGATAATCCGCTACACCAGCCGCCACCCCTGCGATCATTTGATTAGTCGAAGAACGTACCAATCTCTTTTCAGCCATTTCGATTCAATCACTCCATTCATCAGCAAATCAATACGAATGGCCGCAATCCATTCGAGACACTGTACCCTGATTTAGTACAGCATCCGAATATCTACTACGCAAAACCCCGTTCACTTGTTGCGGTTACGCTCGGATTGTCACCCAGTCCCATCGCGCAGATTCGCGATGCATGCTATAAACAAGATCATATGGGCCATCAACAACCAATTTTTCTCATAGTATTCTCTGCGCCCTCTGCAATCTCTGTGGTTCAATATACCGTTCATTGTTGCCGTTTGCCTTTAGCCAGCAACCAGTTGCCAACTGCCAATAGCCTTTTGCCGTTACTATCTGCTATCTGCTATCAGCCATCCGCCAATGTCCACGCCTGATATTGAAAAGCGCACCCTCGGCGAATACGAACTCCTCGATGTGATCGGACGGGGCGGGATGGCGATTGTCTACCGCGCCCGGCAGCCCCGCGTTGACCGCGATGTGGCGGTTAAAGTGATCGTCCCGCCGTTTTCGAACCATCCATTTCTGGTTAAGCGCTTTGAGGACGAGGCTCGCGCTGTTGCCCGCCTTCAGCATCCCCACATTCTGCCAGTGCTCGATGTGGGGGTAGAGGGGGCGCACCCCTACATGGTGATGGCCTATCTATCCGGCGGTACGCTGACCCGCCGCATCGCCACGACGCCCGGCGGCTTGCCCCTCGATGATGTGATCTGCTTCGCCACCGAAATTGGCTCTGCTCTCGATTACGCCCATACCCAGGGCATTATCCACCGCGATGTGAAACCGGGTAACGTACTCTTGGATGGGCAAGGCCATGCCTACCTTTCGGACTTTGGTGTCGCAATCCTCGCGGGCGTGGACACAAGCAAAGAGAATCAGACCCCCGGCACGTATGCGTACATGGCTCCCGAAGTGGCTACAGGTAGCCCTGCCACGCCGTCGAGCGACATTTACTCGCTCGGCATCGTGATCTTCGAGATGCTGGCAGGTAAGCGTCCCTATGATGTGCGTGAGAAAGCCGAGTTGTTAGCGGCGCTCGCTTCCGAAGATCAGCCCGATCTGATGGACAAGCGACCTGATCTACCGCCGGGGATGCGCGTCGCTGTGATGCAGGCTCTTTCCCCCGAACCGGAAAGTCGCCCCGCTCATGCGTCGTCGTTAGCGCTCGCCGTGAGTCGAGGGGCTGGATTGGATCGCCTACCGTGCAACCCCCGCCGACCGGGAACTGGGCCGCTCGCCGCCGCCCAGCCTACAATAACCGAAGCGCAAACGCCACCTCCCGAAGCCGCACAGGACGAGGGCCGTCCTGAGACTCTGCCGATTCCTGTGCCCAGCGCGGAACTCCTCACACCCCCGCCGGAACCTACCCCAGAAACTGTGGTTCCACCAAGCCCGGCAATCGAAAGCCTGCCCACCCGTCCCGCCGAACGCATCATTGAGGAATCAAAGCCGGTCCCTTCTGACAAACCCTCATCCCATCTACGTGCCATCTTGTTAGTCTCTGCGCTCATCTGTAGTATCTTGGTACTGATTGCGCTGATCCTCTATGTCCTTACGCTTAGGGGTTATATAGAAATCCACTCGGAACTCCCCTCCTGGCTGATCGAATTCTTTTCTAATATCATGCCATAGCATGGTGCGTGTGCTTCCGCTACACTCAAAATAGAGTACTCAACACCGAATTTTTGGCAGGGTTATTCCTAATTGACTGACTTGTTGATTGGCTGATAGCCTGTATTTGTGAACCTATGATGACCGATGATCTTTTTCAAACTCGCCTGCTTCGAGCGGGCTTTGGCTTCGGTGTGCTCACAATTGTGATGCCACTAACCTGTGCAGCCTTCACGACTGTCTTGATTCGGACTTCCTGGATTGCAACAGTACTCGGTGCTGCGATGCTCCCGGTGAGTTTCGCCGCCGGGCTGATCTTGTGGCAGGGCGGCAACGCCGAAAGGTTCCTCGAAGACTTGATTCGAGTCGTATTTGCGGGCCATGCCTACAATCTCAAATGCGAATACATCCACCCCGATCTGGACGGTGGACTGCCTGGGACGCTCGTTATGATCCCGGTATCGGCGGTGGTATGCGGGTTGTCTGGTTTCCTTGCAACGTTGATCAGCGCTCGACCCATGTACGCAACTACAGCGTTTTATGTATTGATCGGGCTGGTTTACGGAATGTTGCTGTTCGGTGTATTACAGTATTGGATATTGCCCTTGCTGGCGGAATGTAGTGCTAGGGACGCTTGGTAGGAAGGGGTATTGGTATGGAGCCAAAGCTGGTTGGAATCATTGCACTTGTTGTTGGATTAGGATTAGCCGTGCTAGGTATCTCCGCAGATTTGCTGGGGATTGGTGTAACGCCTGGAATGATGGGTGAGTATCAGTTTATCAGCGTCGCTGGTGGCGCAATTCTCTTTATGTTGGGCTTTACGATTCTCCTGATGATTTCGGGCAATCCAAAGAACGGCAGTACCTAACGCAATATTCAGACCGATCTGTCCTTTGGGTAGGTCATTTCCACAGTCACTTCTGTTGCTTAATCAGCGATAACGGCAGCCACTGCCGTTGTATCTCCTCGCCTGCGTTAGGGTTTCATCAGAGAAAAACACTTTTGCCTCTCTAGCAATGCACCAACACGAATCTAATATCCCTGAACTATGATCTACGTAACGTATTCACCCCAGTGGTACGTATAAACAATGGAGGAAATCAATGGATCTCACTAGTTTGTTAGTCTGGCTTATCATCGGTGCTATTGCAGGCTGGGCGGCTGGTGAAGTAATGCGTGGTCATGGCTTCGGTCTGCTTGGCAATATCCTTGTGGGTATTGTCGGTGCTATTCTCGGCGGGTGGCTGTTTAGCCTGCTGGGTATTGGCGGCGGCGTGACCGGGCTAAACATCGGCTCGCTGATCACCGCGTTCTTGGGCGCAGTTATCTTGCTTGCCCTTCTTGGCGCGGTCAGACGTGCCCCAGTCTAATCGCTAGCTCCAAGCTAGACTCTAATCAGCCGAGGCCGCCTGATACCCAGGCGGCCTCTCCTTTTCCCAACCCCGTACTTCCGCACTCCTGCTCCCCCTCCAGCGCGGATTCTGAAAACCGTCTATAATGCCATCGTGCTAGATTTCCCTGTGCGTCACACCCTATAGAGATCGCTATGCAGCATTTGATGCCGCAGCCCCGCAGCCGCCGCACTGTGACGGATCAGGTTCGTCGGATCATCACCTATGCTTGGGTGATTGGTTCGCTAGTGCTGCCTCTTGCAGGGATCGTATTGATTTCACAGGGGGTGGCGTCTCTTGCCCCCGGCGATCCATATACGCATACCGTCCAATCCGGTGAGACTCTCACCGCCATTGCGTTGCGCTACGGCGTGAGCGTCGATGAGATCATCCAGGCGAACGGGCTAGCAAATCCGAATTACCTGTACGTGGGCGAGCAGCTAGTTATCCCCCGCCAGAATCCAACCACCGGAGGCGAGCTTCACACGGTCAAAGCAGGCGAATCCCTCTCGATGATCGCCCGCCGCTACGGTGTCACCGTCAATGATCTCGTGCGCCTGAACAACTTAGTTGATGCCAATAGTATTCGTGCAGGCCAGCAGTTGACCATCCCAGGCGGATCAGTAGCCCAGCTTGCCTCGCAGCCGAGCGTCACCTATACCCTGCGGCGCGGCGACTCACTCTACCGCGTTGGCCTGATTTTCGGTGTCACTGTCGATGATGTGCTGGCTGCAAACAGTCTTGCTAACCCGAACGCCATCTACCCCGGATTGGTGCTGCGTATCCCCACATCCGATTCACCGCCGCCGTCCGCAGGCCCCGGCGAAGCCAACGCGGGCCAGCCTCAGACGGGAGGCCGCACCCATGTAGTTGCGCTTGGTGAAACCCTCACCAGGATCGCCATCGCTAACGGTGTCACCGTCGATGGCATCATTGCTGCAAATGCGCTAACTGACCCAACTCGCATTTACGCAGGTCAGGTGTTGAACTTGCCAGATGCAGGTCAGACGGCCCGGCCCGCACCCGCCGTCACGGCAGTGACTCACCGTGTCGCAGCCGGGCAGACCCTCTCTGAGATTGCGCTCCGCTACGGCGTGACGGTTCACGCCCTCGCTGTTGCCAACGGAATCAGCGATGTGACGCGCATTTCTATTGGGCAAATGATCACGATCCCATCCGCGCAGGCGGGCACAAGCAGCATCCAATATGCCAGCGTTGGGGACGGATTGTGTGACACCGTTGAGCTTCAAGGTACAGGGACAGGGTATTTTATCCGCCCGACTCACGGCTTCGTGATTACGCAGGAGTTCCATCCCTGGCATTCCGGTATCGATCTCGCCGTCGATATTGGCACGGATGTCTTCGCCTCCGATAGCGGAACGGTGATCTTTTCCGGCTGGAATCCGTTGGGCTACGGCGACCTGATCATCCTCGATCACGGCAATGGTTGGCGCACCTATTATGCCCACCTGAGCCGCGTCGATGTATCCTGCGACCAGTGGATTCCCCGCGCCAGCATCATTGGGGCGGTAGGCAGCACAGGTAACTCGACCGGCCCGCACCTTCATTTTGAGATACTGCGCTACGGCATTGCCGTCAACCCGGCTGGCTACATTCATTTCCCCTGATGGATCAGTTACCTCTCCCATTTTCGCTTCCTTCAGCAGCCACAGCCAGCTTTGGTGCAGTTCCCATTCTGAAATGGGCGGGCGGCAAAGGCGCGTTGTTGGCTCAATATGAGCCGTTGCTCCCACCCCGCGTAAAGACCTATTTCGAACCCTTCGTGGGAAGCGGCGCAGTATTCTTCTTTCTAAGAAATCGCCAGTTTGCCTCCAAATATTGCCTTTCTGACATCAACGCGGAACTAATCAACCTCTACATTGTTCTTCGCGATCAACTCGAAGCCCTCATTGCACAGCTTCAAATTCATGAAGGCTCCCATACCAGGGATTATTACTACGAAATCCGCGCGATGGATCGGCAGAGCCTCAATCACTATTCTCCTGTTCAACGCGCCGCCCGCATGATCTACCTGAACCACACCTGCTACAATGGCCTGTGGCGGGTAAACAGCAAAGGGCACTTCAACGTGCCGATGGGCCGCTACAAGAACCCTGCGATTCTCAACCAAGCCCGACTTACCAAAGCCTCTGCCGCTCTAGCCGGGGTCAATATCAGCCTCGACGCCTTTGCTGAGTCAGTTCGCGACGCCTCACAGGGCGACTTTGTGTATTTCGATCCGCCCTACGTTCCTCTCAGCCCTACATCGAATTTCACCAGCTACGCTCCAAGTGCCTTTGACGAGCAAGCACAGGGGAAACTAGCTGATCTTTTCAATGAACTTCATATGCACGGCTGCCATGTGATGCTCAGTAACTCTGATACCGATCTCGTCCGCAATCTCTACTCACATCCCGATTTCCGCATCCTCCCCATCCTCGCGCAGCGCCGAATCAACTCAAACAGCAGCAAGCGCGGTCACATCTCGGAAGTGGTTGTGCTCAACTACGATCCGCAATCTTCCTAACCTCACCCGTCTACCTCGGTAGACGATTGTTTGTAGCCGGGGATTCTTAGCGTGCCGCGATGAACCGAATCATCCTTCTTCCAGTAAATACCATGAATCTTTGTTTTCCTTTGCGGTTAACCTACTGTTGCTTTTCCTGATTTCCTGACCACCTGACACGCTGACTACCTTGCTCGCCAGAGGCCCTATGACCACCCACCCAACCCTCATCACCTTCGATTACGATCATGCCGCGCCGCTCGATGTGCAGATTCACGCCACCGAAACCCGCGACGGCGTAACGATCCATGATCTCACCTTCGCCAGCCCCAAAGGAGATCGGGTAGCGGCGTACCTTGTCCTGCCACCCGAAGGCACACCCGGCCCGCATCCCGGCATTCTCTGGATGCACTGGTTGGAGCCGCACGACGTGGATTCAAATCGCACCGAGTTCCTCGATGAGGCCGTGACACTGGCCCAGCAAGGAGTCATCTCCGTCCTCCCCGACGCCTTCTGGACGACGACCCCCGCGAAAGCAGTCGGCGTGAAGCAGTTTGGCTGGACAACCGACTACGAGCATGACCTCGCCATCTCGATCAAGCAGGTGATTGAGATGCGCCGTGCCCTCGATATGCTGCTCTCCCAACCAGGCATTGATGCCGAGCGGATTGGCTTTGTCGGTCACGACTTCGGCGGGATGTACGGCGCGCTCGTCGCCGCCTCGGATCGCCGCCCGAAGTGGTACGTGATCATGGCTGCAACATACAGCTTCGGTGAATGGTTTGTGTTCGGCTCTGGCTTCGATGAAGGGCAGCGCGACGCTTACCGCGCTCAGATCGACGTGCTTGATCCCGCCCGCTACATCGCGCAAGCTGCCCCGGCGTGGCTGTACTTCCAATTCGCGAACGATGATTTCTTCGTGCCCAAAGAAGCCGCCCGCCGCTTCTTCGATGCTGCCAGCGAGCCAAAAGAAATCCACTGGTATGATGCTTCGCACGATCTGAAGGATGCAAATCACACTTCCCACACCGACCGCCTCGCCTGGATTCGACGGCAGCTTGGTCTATCATAATCGATTCACTTCGTAGGGACGTACGGCTGTACGCCCTCTGCAATGGACAGGGCAGGCGGTGAGGCTGCTGTTGCCGCTCCTGAGAGACTGACCGACTGACTGATAGCCTGCCTTTGCTTTTCTGCTTTTCATGTTACACTCCCGTCCTATCCTATCGGTCGGGTAGTGTATTGGTTTTATGAATCCCCAATTTCGCCGCACCCATGTTCTGATCATCACCGCCCTGATCTTGTTGAGCGCCTGCTCCGCTCCTCGCACCCCAACGCCTACGCCAACCCCTGAACCGATACAACTTGCGTCATTAAGCGGATTCCTTGCCGATTCGCAAGATCATGCTCCCATGCCGGGGATGCGTCTTATGCCGTGTAGACTTGCTGCGCCTTTCGCAGGCTTCCCGGCAAGCTGTGATCTCCAACCATCTTCCGCTTTCACCAATACGGAGGGCCGATTCAGAATCGAAGATATTCCGACAGGCGATTATGTCTTCCTGATTCCGTCGTCATTTTCTGATTCCAATGCAGCCTTTTCCCGCTTGGCAGGCCACACGGTCCGTCTGGGTGATTGGCAGTGGATTGCCTCGGAACTTATACCGGTCGATGAATCGCGCGGAGTGAATCTTGCCATCCCAGATTCAATCCTCGCTTCCAACCCATCGATCCAGCCCGCCAAAGTTGCGCTCAATACCCTGATGTTCCTCGACTCGCCGTTTGTCCTTGCCAGTACCATTGATGTTGAAGGCACTGTAATTCCCTCGACCGTGCACCTTGTACCGGGTTTGGGCAATCAGACGACCGTTATTGCCACTCGCCCCGCGAAACCTGATCTCCCCACCATCCGATCCCGCATCGGCGCGCTGACCCGCGAAGAAACCCGCCGCCTCGATCCGGCGTTGGTGACTCGCTGGAACACCTTCTATGCGGGCGATGATTCCGCCTACAGCGATGGTGACGTAGCAGTGATTGATGCGATGCGAAGTGGTAGTCTTTATGCCATCGGTGACGCGTACTTCACCCGCGTCGATACCTACAATGCCGATCTGCTGAAACGCATCGGCTATCTGGTGTTTGATTACCAGTCGGGCGCGCCAACCGTTGTCGGGAGCCTTGATCCAGCCACACGCGATGTCACCGAAACCGCAACAGGATACGTGCTCAATGTGCGCGATAATCCTGGCGAATGGCTCGTAGACGGGCCTGCTGGAGAGAAGTTCTATCACTATGGCTGGTCATACTACATTCGCTGGCGGCGCATCCTTCCCGATCCGTTCATCAAAGAGGCTGAAGCGTTCCGTACCATCGGCGCGGACAATGTAAGGCGCTACGCCACTACCTATCAAGATGCCGCCGAGTACTACGATCAGGGCGATCTCACTCTCGTTCCCTGGGATGACTCTACTGTGCAGGCCGTTGCCGATTGGACTCCCTCGCTGGACTCGCCGCCGTATCTCACCATCCCTGATTCCGGGACAATTGATGTGCGCCGCGAGCGCTTCCAGCAGGCCATCGATTCCAATGAGGTCGCCGTAGATCGCGCCAGCGTGCAGCGCTTTCTGCTGAGTGATACCTTCCTCAACGGCTATTGGTACTCGCCCGATGTCGGCGTGCAAACCGTAGTCGATGATCTTCTCGCGCCCTACCGATCCGGCACACTTTATTCTGATTTCGAGGCGGCGATTATCCTTGCCGCGACCTACGGCGGTGATGGCCCGCTTGTCATCCGTATCAGTGATGGGATTGCCTACGGCGCACAGGTTCCGCGCACCCGCAAGGAACTGAACTTCGCAGGCGGCGAAGTGGCGGACGTTGCGCTTGGCTATTACGGAACAGTCGTCTCGCGCTGGCCCCATGAGATGGATCACGTGTTGGATTTCGCCGATCCCCGCAACACCTACCCGGTGCATCCAAGCGGTGGCAGTCGCTGTGAGCCGTTCAAGTATCTGATGGAATACATGTGGTGGGTCGAGCGCTATCCTTATGATCAGTCCGATGATTGGCAGGCTGTCGGCAGTGGCCTGACGCTAGCCCGTTTACTCACCGGAACATATCCCAACTCCGGCTGCTAATTGCTCATTGTCTCTGGTAATTTATGCGCGGCATGGATAACGATCTAATTCAAGTAGCTCAGTTCTCCGGTTGATTTGTTCTGCATTATTTAGGTCTAGCAAGAATACCGTGACGCGGCCTGTTGGAGTTAGCGGGATAGCGGGATAATCGTAGGACCATCAAGTCTAAAATGTTCCGCCCAACTATCAGTCCGAGGGTTGAATAGCAAAGTGACTATCTGAGTCTCTGGATCAATAGACCTATTATGCGCTTACATTTGCCAGAGTCTATTTCAGTTTTCCTATGCGAACAACTAACATTCGCCTAACCACTGTACGAGTATCCTGATGCCCAATCCCAACTGGCTAGACTGGTCGCGCCGCCTGCAAGCCCTCGCGCAGACGGGCCTGACCTACACCCAGAGCCAATACGACCGTGAGCGCTACGCCGAAATTCTTCGCATTGCTGCTGAGATCACCGCCGCCCACACAAACGCCGAAGCCGATCAGCTCCTTGATTTCTTCTCCCATGACTCTGGCTATGCCACGCCAAAGGT
>Ga0075421_100010578_pt1 | contig 11407 bp, 8 predicted proteins | sample SoiMetdeltSBSDD5_FD_75292 | JGI IMG/M metagenome (GOLD analysis project Ga0075421, IMG submission 75292) | Bulk soil microbial communities from a Populus tree surrounding site in Tennessee, USA - Soil MetaG P. deltoides SBSDD5 | ecosystem: Environmental > Terrestrial > Soil > Tree plantation...
ACGAGACGCTGGCGGCGATGGCCGAGTGCGAGAAAGTCTGCAACTACATCGACCTGCCGCTCCAGCACGCGTCCGACGCCGTCCTGAAGCGGATGAAGCGCCCGGGCACGCGCAAAGGCTACGACCGGCTGCTGACGCGGATCCGCGATCGAGTCCCAGGCGTCGCCTTCCGCACCACCTTCATCGTCGGCTTCCCAGGCGAGACGGAGGGCGACGTCGACGAGCTGAGCGGTTTTGTCGGCGACCACCCGTTCGACCACGTCGGCGTCTTCACCTATTCGCACGAGGAAGGGACGTCGGCCTACGGCCTGGCCGACGATGTGCCGGCGCGGTTGAAGATGGCGCGGCGCTCCCGCGTGATGGGGCTGCAGAAGCGCCTGGTCCAGAAACGCCAGCGCAGCCGTATCGGCGAGCGGGTCCGGGTGATGGTGGATGGCCCCTCGGCGGACCATGATCTGGTCCTCAAGGCGCGGCTTGCCACCCAGGCGCCCGAGATCGACGCCTGCGTCTACCTGACCGAATGCGATCCATCGGCGTTTCTGCCCGGAACCGTTGCCCAGGTCGAGATCGTGGGCAGCCGTGAGTACGACCTGGTTGCGCGCCCCGTGCTATAATTTCGAGTTTGAAGCCTGGGTGTAAGACCGAGTGGGCGCGTGCCCACTTTTTTTGTTTCTGAGAAGCTGAACTTCGACGTCCATGCGGGCCGACGCGACGGTGGTCGAGCAGGTCAGGAGCGTCGCCGCGCGCGTGGCCGCGGGGTATGGGCTGGAGATCTTCGACGTGCAGTTCCGGCGGGAGGCGCCAGGGATGGTGCTGCGCGTCCAGATCGACCGGCCGGGCCCGGCCGCGAGGGCCGAGGAGTCGGTGAGCGTCGACGACTGCGCCAGGGTCAGCCGTGACTTGAGCGCGATCCTCGACGTCGAGGACGTCGTGCCGATCGCGTATACCCTGGAAGTTTCGTCGCCGGGCCTCGACCGTCCGCTGCGGCAGCTCGACGATTACCGCCGCTTCGCCGGCCGGCACGCCAAGATCGTGGTCCGCGGGCAGGTGGACGGACAGGGATTTTTCCGCGGGACGCTCCGCGGCGTCGACCGACGCGAGGTGCTGATCGACGGCGAGGACGGACAGACACACCGCGTGCCGGTGGACGCCATCACGCGGGCGAACCTTGAAGTGGAGTTCTAGCGGCGGCCGGTGCGCCGCCCTGAAAGCTTGAGACATGTCGAATCCGCTGCAACAGACGATCGAGGCGCTGGCGAAGGAGAAGGGCATCGAGCCCGACGTCGTCATCAGCGCGATCGAGGAAGCCGTCGCGACCGCGTCACGCAAGTACTACAAGACCGGCGAGAACCTGAAGACGCGGTTCAACACCGAGACCGGGCAGGTTGATCTGTTCGCGCTCAAGACCGTCGTCGAGGAGGTCGCGTCCCCTGCCACCGAGATCTCGATCAACGAAGCGCGGGAGATGTACCGGCCGATCTACGGCGACGAGGTCGCCAACAGCATCGAGCTCGGCGACGAGATGGAGTTCCCGAAGCCGACCGAAGTGCTCGGGCGCATCGCCGCGCAGACCGCCAAGCAGGTGATCTTCCAGAAGGTGCGCGAGGCGGAGCGCGAGCACGTCTACGCCGAGTACAACGAGCGGATCGGCGAGGTCGTCAACGGCACGGTCAAGCGGTTCGAGAACGGCGACATCATCCTCGAGGTCGGCCGTATCGAGGCGGTGCTGCCGCGCAAGGAGCAGTCGCGCGCCGAGAGCTATACCCCGGGCGACCGCGTCCGCACGGTAATCAAGGGCGTCAACCGCAGCGCCAAGGGGCCGCAGATCGTGCTGTCGCGCACCGATCCGGCGCTCCTCATCAAGCTGTTCGAGCAGGAAGTGCCGGAGATCTACGACGGCACGGTAATGATCCGCGGCGCCGTGCGCGAAGCGGGCGATCGGGCCAAGGTGGCGGTGATGTCGCGCGAGCGCGACGTCGATCCGGTCGGCGCCTGCGTCGGCATGAAGGGGACGCGCGTCCAGTCGATCATCCGCGAGCTCCGCGGCGAGAAAATCGACATCGTCGAGTGGTCGGATGATCCGATCGCGTTCGTCACCAACGGCCTCAGCCCGGCGAAGGTGCAGCGCGTCTCGATCGTCGACGACAAGGACCGGGTGATGGAAGTGATCGTCGAGGACAAGCAGCTGTCGCTCGCCATCGGCAAGAAGGGTCAGAACGTCCGCCTCGCGGCGAAGCTCACCGGCTGGCGCATCGACATCAAGAGCGAGGAGGAGAAACGGCGCGAAGTCGAGGCGCAGTTCGGCGACCTCGAGATCCCGGGCGAATCGGCCGACGAAGGCGCTCTGTCAGCAGAAGCAGGCGCGGCGGGCGCGGCCGCCGAGGACGCGGGCGAAGCGGCCGAAGCCGACGCCACCGAGGCGCCGCTCCCCTACACGCTCGCCGGCATCGGCGACAAGACGATCCGCAAGCTGGTCGAGGGCGGGTTCGCGACGCTCGAGTCGCTCGGATCCGCGACCGCCGAAGGACTGTCGGAGCTGCCGGGCATCGGCGAGAAGACCGCCGAGAAGATCCTGGCGGCGGTCCGGCCGAAGTCCGACGCGACCAACGAGACAGGCGAAGAGCAACCAGAGGTATAGAGTTTGGCAACTGTCCGGATATTCAAGATCGCGGAACTGCTCGGCACCACGAGCCAGGAAGTGACGGCGCTGCTGAAGCGCGATCACGGCATCGAGGTGAAGAGCGCCTCGAGCACGATCGAAGAAGTCGTCGCGCGCCAGTTCGTCGAGCGGCTTGCGCGCCAGCGCAACATCTCGCTGCCGCCGAGAGACATGTTCGCGGAAACACCGGTCGCCAAGGGCAAGAAGGGCGCGCCGGCGAAGAAACCGGCCGAACCGCCGAAGCCGGCGGCGCCCGCGCTGCCGCCGCCGCGCCTGGTCAAGACGGTGAAGCCGGTGATCGCCGCGCCCGTCGTCGAGGCGGCGCCGGAGGTTGAAGAACCGGCCGAGCTCGAAACCGCGCCGGCCGCAGAAGCGCCGGGCGTGCCGGCGCCGGCCGCCGCGCCGGTCGAGGCGCAGCCTGTCGCGGAAGCGCAGCCCGCACCCGCCGCGCCAGCAGCGGCCGCGAAGGTCGAGGCCCCAGTCGTGGAAGCGGCGCCCGCCGCCGCCGAGCCGCCGCCCGCGCAGGTCGAAGAGGCCGCCGCGCCGCCGTCAGCGACGGCGGAACCGCCGGCACCGGCACAACCGCCGGCGCCGGTCGCCGCGGCACCGGCGACGCCAGCGCCGCCGAAACCGGCGGCTGGCCGCATCGTGCCGCCGACACTGCGGCTGCGCATCGAACAGCAGCGGCCGACCACACCGACGCAGCCGCTGCCGACGACGCCGGCGCCGCGTGCGGTGCAGCGGCCGATTGCGCCGCCGAGGCCGGCGGCGCCGGTTGCGGCGCGCCCCGCCGGGGCGGCGCACCCGGCAGCAGCAGTGGCACGGCCTGGCGCGCCATCCGGCGCGCGTCCTGGAGGCGCAGCCGGGGCCATCGGCCAGCGGCCTCAGTATCCAAGCGCACGTCCGCCGATGGGCGGACCGCGCCCGCTGCCGTCACAGCCGATTCGCACGCAGCAGCCGGGGCTGCCGCCGCGGCCCGGCCAACCGTACCCCCAGCGCCCGGGGATGCCGCAGCGGCCGTCGTATCCGCAGCGGCCCGGCGGCGCCGGTCGGCCGGCCGCCGCGCAGCGCCGCGAGCACGCGCGTCCGGCGCCGCCGCAGATGCCGCTGGCGCCGCCGCCGGTCACCAAGACGATCACACTCGCCGAAGGGATGACGGTCAAGGATCTCGCGGACAAGCTCGATCTCCGCGTCAAGGACGTCCTCGCCAAGCTGCTGATGAAGCGGCTGATGCTGACCATCAACTCGGCGCTCGACACCGAGACCGCGACGATGATCGCGCGCGAGTTCGGCGCCGACGTCCAGATGCGGAGCTTCGAGGAGGAGTTGCTGCAGGTGGACGAAGGCGAGTCACGCGCGGAAGACGTCGTGCTGCGCGCGCCGGTGGTCACGGTGATGGGCCATGTCGATCACGGCAAGACCAGCCTGCTCGACGCGATCCGCGAGACCCGCGTCGCCGAGCGCGAAGCCGGCGGGATCACGCAGCACATCGGCGCCTATCACGTCACCATCAACAAGCGGAACATCGTCTTCCTCGACACGCCGGGCCACGCGGCGTTCACGCTGATGCGCGCCCGCGGCGCCAAGGTCACCGACATCGTCGTGCTGGTGGTCGCGGCCGACGACGGCGTGATGCCGCAGACCAAGGAAGCGATCGACCACGCCAAGGCCGCGAACGTGCCGATCGTGGTCGCGATCAACAAGATCGACAAGTCGAACGCGCAGCCGGAGCGCGTCAAGCGCGAGCTCACCGAGCTCGGCCTGATGCCGGAAGAATGGGGCGGCCAGACCGTCACCGTCGAGGTCTCGGCGAGGCAGAAGACCGGCATCGAACAGCTGCTCGAGATGCTGCTGCTCGTCAGCGACATCGGCGAGTTGAAGGCCAACCCGAAGCGCAGCGCATCCGGCACCGTCCTCGAAGCGAAGCTCGACAAGGGACGCGGACCGGTCGCGACCGTGCTGGTGCAGGACGGGACGCTGAATGTCGGCGACACGTTCATCGCCGGGCCGATTGTCGGCCGCGTGCGCGCGTTGATCGACGACCGCGGCAAGCCGACCAAGGCCGCGGGGCCGTCGACGCCGGTCGAAGTCCTCGGGCTCTCCGGGCTGCCGCAGCCGGGCGACGTGTTCCAGGTCGCCGACGCCGCGAAGGCACGGCACATTGCCACCTTCCGCGAAGAGCAGTCCAAGGTGAAGGCGCTCGGCGCCAAGGGATCGCGGCTGACACTCGAGTCGCTGCAGGCGCAGATCGCCGAAGGCGGCATGAAGGAGCTGCCGATCATCATCAAGGCCGACGTCCAGGGCTCGGCCGAGGTGCTGGCCGACACGCTCGCGAAGCTCTCCGACGAGAAGGTGAAGATCCGGATCATCCACTCCGGCGTCGGCGCGGTGAACGAGTCGGACGTGCTGCTCGCCTCGGCCTCGAACGCGATCGTCATCGCCTTCAACGTCCGGCCCGACCGCAACGCCGAGGACCTGGCGGCGCGCGAGCGCGTCGAGGTCCGCCCGCACTCGGTGATTTACAACGTCACCGACGAGATGAAGAAGGCGATGGCCGGGCTGCTCGATCCGACCTTCAAGGAGGTGCGGATCGGCGTCGCCCATGTGCGCGACATCTTCAAGGTGCCAAAGTTCGGCACGATTGCCGGCTGCATGGTGACGGAAGGCCGCATCACCCGCGCCGGCGACACCCAGGCGCGCCTGCTGCGCGACAACGTCGTCATCTTCACCGGCAAGATCGGCTCGCTGCGCCGCTTCAAGGACGACGTCAGCGAGGTGAAGAGCGGCTTCGAGTGCGGGATCGGGTTCGAGAAGTACAACGACCTCAAGATCGGCGACGTGATCGAGGTGTTTTCAATGGAACGGGTGCTGACGCCTGCGTGAGAAAGGGCTGAAGGCGAGAAGGCGCAAGGGCTAACAGGTCCGGGCCTTCGGGCCTTCTGACCTTCTTCTAATGTCGCAAGGATCTCGTTCCGATCGCGTCGCCGACCAGATTCGCCACGAGCTGGCGACGATGCTGGCCCGCGAGGTGCACGACCCGGGGATCGGGTTCGTGACCATCACCCGGGTTCAGCTGACACCCGACCTGCAGCATGCGCGCGTCTACTACACCGCGCTCGGCGACGAGCGCGCCCGCCGCGAGTCGGACCGCGCGCTGCACCGCGCCATCCCGTTCCTCCGGCGCCAGATCGGCTCGCGGCTGCGCCTGAAGCGCGTGGCGGCGCTGGAATTCGTCTACGATCAATCGATCGCCGGCCAGGACCGGATCGAGCAGCTGCTCAACGACCTCCGCTCGACTCAACCCGCCGACACCGGCGACGCGGCAACCAGGGATGATGACGACCAATCCTGAAGTCCAGCAGATCGTCGAGGCGATCCGCACGCGTCAGCGGTTCGTGCTCTCCTCTCACGCCAGGCCCGACGGCGATTCGATCGGCTCACAGCTGGCGATGGCCTATGCGCTCGAGGCGCTCGGCAAGGAAGTGATCGTCGTCAACGCCGACCCGGCGCCGGCGCCCCTGATGGCGTTTCCCGGCGTCGCCAACATCGTCATCGCGCCGGCGGTCGAGGGCGAGTTCGACGCCGCGATCATCATGGAGTGCGGCACCCTGGAGCGGACCGGCGTCAGCGGGCTGGAACGATTCTTCGTCATCAACATCGATCACCACCCCGGCAACGGCAACTACGGCCAGATCAACTGGTTCGACGCCAGCGCGGCGGCGTGCGGCGAGATGGTGTTCGACTTGGTGCGCGCGCTCGGCATCCCGCTCACCGTCGATATCGCGATGCACGTCTACCTCGCAATCCTCACCGATACAGGCTCGTTCCACTACTCGAGCATCTCGCCGCGCACCTTCGACATCTGCCGCGAGGCGCTCGAAGCCGGCGTCGATCCGGTGGCGGTCGCGCGCAACGTCTATGACAGCAATAACATGGGACGGTTGAAGCTGTTTGGCGCGGTGCTGAGCGCGATGCAGATCGATCCCACCGGCCGCATCGCCATCGTCTACCTCGACCACGAGATGGCGCGCACCGCCGGCGGCACCTATGAGGACACCGAAGGGCTGATCAACCTGCCGCTGACGGTGAAGGAAATCCAGGCGGTGGTGTTCTTCAAGCAGGACGAGGCCGACCGGTACCGCGTCAGCATGCGCTCGAAGGGCGCGATCGACATCGGCGCCGTGGCGAAGCAGTTCGACGGCGGCGGCCACAGGAACGCGGCCGGGTGCACGGTCACCGGACCGATAGACGCGCTGCAGAAGGATTTCGTCGAGCGGATCGAGGAAGCGGTCAACGCCCGGGAGGGCGCGGCGGAGGCGCCTCAGAACGTGTCGTGACCGAATGGACGGCCTGCTCATCATCGACAAGCCGGCGGGACCGACATCGCACGACGTGGTGTCGCGGATGCGCCGGCTGCTGCGCGAGAAGCGGATCGGCCACACCGGCACGCTCGATCCGATGGCAACCGGCGTCCTGCTGCTCGTCGTCGGGCGCGCAACGCGGCTCTCGCAGTTCTTGACCGCCAGCGACAAGTCGTACGAAGCGGTCGTGCGGCTCGGTTTCGCGACCGACACTGCCGACGCCGAAGGACAGCCAGCAGGGCCGATCTCGCGGACTCCGCTGCCGCCGCGCGAGACGATCGAGGCGGTGCTCGACGAGTTCCGCGGTACGTACTTGCAGCAACCGCCGGCGTTTTCAGCCAAGAAGATCGACGGTACCCGCAGCTACAAGATCGCCCGGGCGGCTCGGGTCAACTCCCCCGACCCGCGCGCCCTGAAAAACTCGGACCCAACCAACCCACCCGACCTGCCCGACCCATCCGACCCACAGGCTCTGCCGGCCTCGGCGAGCGTCACCGTCCACCGCCTCGAGATCGTGAGCGTCGAGGCGGACAGCGTGACGCTGCGAGTGGACTGCTCCGCGGGTTTCTACGTCCGCTCGCTCGCGCACGATCTGGGGCAGCGGCTGGGCATCGGCGGCCATCTCGCAGCGCTTCGCCGGACGAGGTCGGGCGATTTCACGCTGGAGCAGGCGATCAGCCTCGACACGTTGGAGCGCGATGCCCAGCTCGCCATCGACGGCCTGATTCCGCTGGCCGAGATGCTGCCAGCGTTTACGGCGGTGACACTGACCGCCGAAGGAGTGCTGCGCGCCACGCACGGCCGGGCACTCGGGCCGGCGGACACCGAGCGGGGCCTGACCGGCCGCGGGTCACGCTTCGTCCGGCTCCTCGATCAGAGCGGTCAGCTGGTCGGCATCGCCGAGCCGGTCGGCGCCAGCGCGCTTTTGCATCCCTCTGTTGTTCTGATGTAACATGTTGATCTTGCTCGACTAAGGATTATCCAGGCATACGGCGCGTCCGGTGCCGTGCGCGGCCATCCTGGCCCGCCCGGTGTTCTGGAGCGTTCGTGGAGGCACCCAGGTGGCGTTAACCAAAGACCGCAAGACTGAACTGATTGGCAACTACAGCACGCATCAAGGCGACACCGGCTCCCCGGAAGTTCAGGTCGCCATTCTCAGCGAACGCATCAACTACCTGACCGAGCACTTCAAGACTCACGCAAAAGATCATCACTCGCGCCGCGGCCTGCTGATGCTCGTCGGCAAGCGCCGGCGTCTGCTGGACTACCTCAAAGGCAAGGATGCCCAGCGCTACTCCGATCTGATCAAGCGGCTGAACATCCGCAAGTAGCCCGCGCCCGCGTGGTGTCGAGCGCCGTTCCACTTTCATCTTGAAGTTCCGATATGCATACGCGTGAAATCACCGTTGGCCAGAAGACTCTGAAGATCGAGACCGGCAAGCTCGCCAAGCAGGCGCACGGCGCCGTGATCGTCCGCTACGGCGACTCGGTCGTTCTCGTCAGCGCCTGCCGCGCCGCGAACCCGCGGGAGGGAATTGATTTCCTCCCCCTGACCGTCGACTACCGGGAGTACACCTACGCCTCGGGGCGCATCCCCGGCGGCTTCTTCAAGCGCGAAGGCAAGCCGACCGAGAAGGAAGTGCTGACGAGCCGCTGCATCGATCGTCCGATCCGGCCGCTGTTTCCCGCTGGCTGGCGGTTCGAGACGCAGGTCATCGCGCTGGTGCTCTCCGCCGATCAGGAGAACGACACCGACGTGCTCGCGATCACCGGCGCCTCGGCGGCGCTCGCCATCTCCGAGATTCCGTTCCAGAAGACGATTGCCGGCGTCCGCGTCGGCCTGGTCAACGGCCAGTACGTCGTCAACCCGACATTCCAGCAGCGCAAGGAGAGCAAGCTCGACCTCGTCGTCGCCGGCACCGCGGACGGGCTGGTGATGGTCGAGGCGGGTGCCTCCGAGGTCACCGAGGAGCAGGTCGTCCAGGCCCTCCAGACCGCGCACGACGCGATCAAGCAGATCGTCGCCGGCATCGACGCGCTGGCGAAGGAGAGCGGCAAGAAGAAGCTCGCCGTCGCGACGAAGGAAATCGGCCACGAGTTCTATCGCGAGGTGGAGGAAAAGGTCTACGTTCCGCTCACCGAAGCGATGCGCATCCGCGGCAAGCTCGAGAACTACGAGACGGTCGATCAGGCGCTCAAGGATCTCGTCGCCTCGATGCCCGACGCCGAGGTCGAGCGCAAGCTCGAGGCGAAGGCGATCTTCAAGGAGCTGAAGGAAAAGGTCCTGCGCGAAGAGGTGCTGACGCACGGCGTCCGCCTCGACGGCAGGAAGTTCGACGAGGTGCGGCCGATCTGGATCGAGACCGGCGTGCTGCCGCGCACGCACGGCTCCTCGGTCTTCACCCGCGGCGAGACCCAGGCGCTGGTCACCTGCACCCTCGGCACCGCCGACGATGCGCAGAAGATCGAGAGCTTCGAGGGGGAGACGTGGAAGAGCTTCATGCTCCACTACAACTTCCCGCCGTTCTCGGTCGGCGAGGTCGGCTTCATGCGCGGCCCCGGCCGGCGCGAAGTCGGGCATGGCGCGCTCGCCGAGCGCGCGCTCGCCCAGCTGATGCCGACCGAGGAGCAGTTCCCCTACACCGTCCGCGTCGTCTCCGACATCCTCGAATCGAACGGCTCATCCTCGATGGCGTCGGTGTGCGGCGGATCGCTGGCGATGATGGATGCCGGCGTGCCGGTGAAGAAGGCGGTCGCGGGAATCGCGATGGGCTTGGTCATGGACGAGAAGAGCGGCAAGTACGCCGTCCTCAGCGACATCGCCGGCGCCGAAGACCACTACGGCGACATGGACTTCAAGGTCGCCGGCACGGCCGACGGCATCACCGCGCTGCAGATGGACATCAAGGTCGGCGGCATCACCACCGCGGTGATGACCAAGGCGCTCGAGCAGGCGCGGCAGGGGCGGCTCCACATCCTCGAGAAGATGCGGGAAGCGCTGCCGGCGTCGCGCCAGAACATCTCGCTGTTCGCGCCGCGCATCGTCACCATCCGGATCCCGGTCGACAAGATCCGCGACGTCATCGGGCCGGGCGGCAAGATGATCCGCAGCATCATCGAGCGCACGGGCGTGAAGATCGACGTCGAGGACGACGGCCGCGTCAATGTCGCGTCGGCGGATGGCGCCTCAGCGCAGAAGGCGATCTCGATCATCCAGGAGCTGACGGCGACACCGGAGCTGAACAAGACCTACATGGGCAAGGTGCAGCGGATCACCGATTTCGGCGCGTTCGTCGAGATCATGCCGGGCACCGACGGCCTGCTGCACGTCTCCGAGATCGCGAACCACCGGGTCAAGGACGTGCGCGACGAGCTGAAGGAAGGCGAACAGCTGCTGGTGAAGGTGATCAACATCGACCCGACCGGCAAGATTCGCCTGAGCCGCAAGGCGCTGCTGCAGGAAGAGGCGGCAGCGGGCAAGAAGGAATAGCTCCCGCCGCTACTCGTCGATCGACACGTCGGCCAGCTGCACCTGCAAGTCGCCGGAATTGGTGGCATACAGGATCGCGGTCTGCATCGAGATCGTGCCTTCCCTGACCAGCCGTTCGAGCTCGCCGTCGAAGTGCTGCATCCCGTCCAGCGCGCCGTCGCGCATCGCGTCGATCAGCGAGCGCCCTTCCGCCTCGCCGCGCTCGACGTAGTCGCGCGTGCGCATCGTCGACTTCAGCACCTCGATCACCGCCACCCGGCCGTCGCCCTTCTTCGGCACCAGACGCTGCGACACGATGGCGCGGAAGGTCGCGGCGAAGCGCCCGCGGATGCCCTGCTGCTCGGACGATTCGAACGAGCCGATGATGCGCTCGACCGTCTTGGAGGCGTCAATCGTGTGCAGCGTCGAGAAGACGAGGTGGCCGGTCTCGGCTGCGGTCATCGCGATCTCGATCGTCTCGCGGTCGCGCATCTCGCCGACCAGGATCACCTTCGGCGCCTGGCGCAGCGCGGAGCGCAGCGCGAGCGCGAAGGTCGGCGTGTCGCTGTGCAGCTCCCGCTGGTGGATGGTCGCCTTGTTGTGCTGGTGCAGGAACTCGACCGGATCTTCGATCGTGATGATGTGCTCGGCGCGGGTCTCGTTGATCAGATCGATCAGCGCCGCCAGCGTCGACGACTTGCCCGAGCCGGTCGGGCCGGTCACCAGCACGATGCCGTTCTTGTAGCCCGCGGCCTCACCCAGCGTCGGCGGCAGGCCGAGCTCGGCGAGCGTCGGGATCTTGGTCGCGATCACGCGCATCACGATGGCGAAGCTGCCGCGCTGGCGGAAGACGTTGACCCGGAACCGCGCGTGGTCGGGCACCGAATAGGAGAGATCGCAGGCGCCCTGCTCCTTCAG
>Ga0075421_100010581_pt1 | contig 11405 bp, 7 predicted proteins | sample SoiMetdeltSBSDD5_FD_75292 | JGI IMG/M metagenome (GOLD analysis project Ga0075421, IMG submission 75292) | Bulk soil microbial communities from a Populus tree surrounding site in Tennessee, USA - Soil MetaG P. deltoides SBSDD5 | ecosystem: Environmental > Terrestrial > Soil > Tree plantation...
GGCCGCATCCCCGAGCCCGAAGTGCAGCCGCGGGTCGTGGCTGCTCAGGTAGGAATCGCCGGACGCGATGTCGCGCCTCTGCGTCCGCCCCCCCGCCGTCACCGTGACGGTCGTGCCGATCGCCGTCCCTCCCGGGACCTCGCACGCCACCTCCAGCCAGGACCCTTCGCCCCGGCTTTCGTTGCGCAGCAGCGAGGGGGGCGCATCGAGATGCGTGATCAGGATGTCGACGTCGCCGTCGTTGTCGTAGTCGCCGACCGCCAGGCCGCGGCTCGATTCGAGCTCGGCGAAACCCGGACCGGCCTGCGCCGTGACGTCCACGAACCGCCCCGCGCGGTTCTCGAGAAGCAGGTTTCCCTGGCGGAACGTCCCGAGGACCTCCGGGTGACGGTCGATCTGCGGGTAGATGTGTCCGTTCGCGACCACCAGGTCGAGGTCGCCGTCGTTGTCGAAATCGGCGAACGCCGTCCCCCAGGACATCGGCAGGAAGGTGGCCGGGCCGACCCCGGTCTCCTCGCTGGCGTCCTCGAAGGACCCGCCTCCCACGCCGCGGTAGAAGGTCGAGAAGTCCTCCGAGAAATTCGTCGTGACGAGATCGAGCACGCCGTCCCCCGTGGCGTCCCCGACCGCCACCCCCATGCTGGCCTGCGCCGCGCCGTTCGCGTCGAGGGCGCACCCCGACCAGACGCCGACCTCCTTGAACGTCCCGTCCCCCTCGTTGCGGTAGAGATAGTTCGGATCGGAATCGTTGGCGACGTAGAGGTCGAGATCCCCGTCGTCGTCGAAATCGGCGGCGCGCGCGGCGAAGCCGAACGCCCGCCCCTTGTCCAGGAGCCCCGCCTCGGCGGTGGCGTCCACGAACCGCCGCCCCCCTTCCGACCTGAAGTAGTGGTCCGGCGCGCCGGTGAGGCCGAACGGGCCGAACGCCACCTTCTCTAGCCCCTTCCAGTCGAGCGTCGGCCGGGCCGAGAGCACCTCGTCCATGGTCACGACGATGTACGACGCGACGTACAGATCGAGGTCGCCGTCCCCTTCGGCGTCGAGGAACGCCGCGCCGGTGTTCCAGCCGGGCGCCTCGATCCCCAGGCGCGGGGCGACGTTCTCGAAGGTTCCGTTTCCTTTGTTGCGGTACAGGATGCTCGGGCCGAGACCGGTGACCAGGAGATCGGGCCGGCCGTCGGCGTCGTAGTCGGCCACGGCCACGCCCGATCCCCAGAGCCCTTCGCCGGCGACGCCGGCCGTGTCGGTGACGTCCCGGAAGGTCCCGTCCGACATGCCGCGGTACAGGGCGTTGCGTCCGCGCTCGATCACCCGCGCCTTCGCAGGCGCCGTGCCGTCCGGCGCTTCCAGCCGCCAGCCGTTGACCACATAGACGTCGAGACGTCCGTCCCGGTCGTAGTCGAGAAACGCCGCCCCCGTCCCGGCCGAATCGAGGAGGTGGTCCTTCCCCGGCCGCCCCGCCCAGGTGACGCGCGTGATCCCGGCGCCGGCGGCGACGTTCACGAAATGGAACCGTCCGGCCTCCGGCTTGGGCGGCGATGTCGGGGGCGCGGCAGGGCCGGTGTGAGCGCAGGCGCACAGTGCGAGGCAGGCCAACGCCGCGCCGGGGCGGAACAGTCCCCCCCGGCGCGTGAGGCTCATGAGCGGGGGAAACCCGGGGCGATCAGGCGCCGCCTTTCATCATAGACGCCCAGGTCGCCTCGACCTTCTTCCATTCATTCTCGAGCGCGTCCCCCTTCGGAGCTCGGGCCAGGATCCCGATCGCCTTCGACGAGTCGAGGAACGCCTGCTTGGCGACGCGCGTCACCACGACGAACCCTTCGTCGTAGATCCCCTTCGCCTCGCCGGCGGCGTTGTGATGGTGGCCCCCTTCGAGGAGCCGCTTGCGCACGGCGCCGACCGCGTTGTCCCCTTCCGTGCCGAGCTGCCCCACGGCGGACGCCAGGGCCTCGAGGGCCGCCTGCGCCCCTTTCGTGTCGCTCGCCTTGATCGACTTCCGCGCCCGGTCGAGCTCGACCTGCGCGTGCGCGTAGCCGGCGCCGAGGACGGAACGCACCAGGTTCGCCTCGGTCGTCTTCACCGCGAGGATGGCGTCCGCCAGGCTCTCGTACGTCTTGACCATGGCGGGCGGCGTCCCCGCCGGCATCCCGCCGGCCTGCGCCCGGACCTCGATGGCGCCCGCCATCAGAACTCCCGCCGCCAGGACGGCCCCCGCCGCGATACGCCGCACGCGCGCTGACTTCATCTGCTTCCTCCTGCCGGCCTCGGCCGGCTTGAAAACGACGCGCGGAGAATAGTGAATCGCGGAGCGAATGTCCATGAGGCGGAAGCCCGCCGCGCGGCTGACACGCGAGCCGTCCCTGGAGACTATCCGGTGAGCCGGTGAAGCGTCAGCGGACGAACGTCCCGCGGCGGAGGTCGTCGAGGGCCTGCTCGATCTCGGCCTTGGTGTTCATCACGAACGGGCCGTAGCGGGCGATCGGCTCGCCGAGCGGCTTGCCGGAGACCAGCAGGAACCGGGCATGATCGGCGCCGGTCTTGACGTGGATCGCGTCGCCGTCTCCCAGGACCACGAGCCTCGGGGCCGCGACGACGACCTCTTCACGCCCGGGGCCGGGAAAGACGGCCTTCCCCTGGAAGACGTAGGCGAACACCGTGTGGCCGCGCGCCACGCGCTCGCGGTAGGCGCTGTTCGGCGGGACGAGGACGTCGAGATAGATCGGGTCGGCCGCGATGTCGGTCACCGCCCCCCGGACGTCGCCGACGGTGCCGGCGACGACCCGGATCTTCGCGCCGTCCTTGCCGTCGATCTCCGGGATCGTCTCCGACCGGACATCCTGGTAGCGCGGCGCGGTCATCTTGGATTTCGCCGGCAGGTTCACCCAGATCTGGAAGCCGGCGATCCCCTCGGGGCGGACCTGCGGCATCTCCTCGTGCAGGATGCCGCGGCCGGAGGTCATCCACTGGATGTCCCCCGCGCCGATGCTGCCGGCGTTTCCCAGCGTGTCCCGGTGGTTCACCGCCCCCTTCAGCATGTAGGTGACCGTCTCGATCCCCCGGTGCGGGTGCTGCGGGAAGCCGGCTTCGTAATCGCGCCGGTCGTGCGACGAGAAGTCGTCCAGCAGCAGGAACGGATCGAGGTAGTTGACCTCGCGCGTGCCGATGCTCCGGTGGAGCCGCACACCCGCCCCTTCGAGCGCCCCCTGCGGCTCGACGATCGACTGGACCCGCCTGATCTCGCTCATGTCGTCCTCGCTTGATGCAGATCGCCCTGAAGATACTTCAGCCCCGAATCGACCATCACCGTGACCACGCGGCGCCCCGGCCCCAGCTCACGCGCCAGCCGCAGCGCGGCCCACAGGTTCGCGCCGCACGAGATCCCCGCCAGGATCCCCTCCTCCTGTCCCAGCCGCCGGGCGGTCGCGTACGCGTCCTCGTCGCTCACCGCGACGATGGCGTCGGCCAGGTCCATCCGGCAGATCGACGGCACGAACCCGGGCCCGGTCCCCTCGATGCGGTGTCCGCCGAGGGGACCGCTCTTCGAGAGCATCGGCGAGGCGGCCGGCTCGAGCGCCACGCAGCGCACGCCGGGGGCCCGCTCCTTGAGCACTTCGGCGTTCCCCGAGAAGCAGCCGCCCGTTCCGACCGCCATGACGAAGGCGTCGAGACGGCCGTCCAGCGCCGTGAGGATCTCGCGCGCCATCGGGTGGTAGCCGGCCCGGTTGTCGGGGTTGTTGAACTGGTCGGTCCAGAAGTGGTTCGGCTGCGCCGACAGCTCGCGGGCGCGGGCGATCATCGCCTGGATGAGCTCGGGCGTGACCTTGCGGTTCAGGCTCTTGTGGATCTCGACCGTCGCGCCGAAGGCGCGCATCGTCTGGATCTTCTCCTCGGCGAACGCGTCCGACGACACGAAGTGCGCCTTGTACCCCTTGGCGGCGCACACCATCGCCAGGGAGCTGCCGGTGCTGCCGCCGGTGTAGTCGACGACGGTGCCCCCCGGCTTGAGGACGCCGCGCTTCTCCGCCCCCTCGACCATCGACAGCGCCATCCGGTCCTTCATGCTGCCGGTCGGGTTCGCCCCCTCGAGCTTGACGAAGACCTCGGCGCTCCGGGGCCCCGGCATCCGGGCGAGCCGCACGAGCGGCGTGTTGCCGATCGACTCGAACAGCTGCTTCATGTTCACCTCGTTGGCAGGCACTCATTATGCCAGAGTCCCGCGGGGAGGGCACGGCCGCGGCACGCCGCGAGTCGTGCTATGCTTCGCGTTCCGCGCCCACCTTGAGTTTCGCAGCGGCAGCGGCTGAACCCTTAGGCGGCGGACATGTCCAAGCAGATGACCATGAAGGACGCCATCGCGCGCTTCGTGCGCGACGGCGACCTGGTCGTCATGGAAGGGTTCACCCACCTCATCCCGTTCGCCGCCGGGCACGAGATCATCCGCCAGAAGCGGCGCGACCTGACGCTGGCCCGCCTGACCCCCGACCTGATCTACGACCAGCTGATCGCCGCGGGGTGCGTCCGCAAGATGATCTTCTCCTGGGCCGGCAACCCGGGGGTGGGGCCGCTGCACGCCTTCCGCCGCGCCGTCGAGCAGGGGAAGCCGCGGCCGCTCGAGATCGAGGAGTACACCCACTTCGGCATGGTGCTGCGGTTCATGGCCGGGGCGTCGAACCTGCCGTTCCTGCCGACGCGCAACTACCCCGGCACCGATCTCACGAAGGTGAACCCGCAGTTCAAGACGATCCGCTCGCCGTACGGCGACGAGGAGCTGTGGTGCGTGCCGGCCCTCCACCCGGACGTGACGATCGTGCACGCCCAGCGGGCCGACGCCGACGGCAACACGCAGGTGTGGGGGCTGTACGGCGTGCAGAAGGAGGCGGCGTTCGCCAGCCGCAGGGTGATCGTGTCGGTCGAGGAGATCGTCGGCTCGTCGGTCATCCGCTCCGACCCGAACCGCACCCTCATCCCCGGCGCCATCGTCAGCGCGGTGGTGCACGAGCCGTTCGGCGCGCACCCGTCGTTCGTGCAGGGGGGGTACGATCGCGACAACGATTTCTACCTGAAGTGGGACGCCGTGTCGCGCGAGGAGGCCGGCTTCCAGAAGTACCTCGACGAGTGGGTGCACGGGCTCCCCGACCGCGCCGCCTATATAAAGAAGATGGGGGCGCGCTTCGACGAATTGAAGGCGGACCGGCAGATGTGCGAGCCGGTCAACTACGGGTTCTGACGATGGCCGAATACACGACCTCCGAGCTGATGGTCTCGCGCGCGGCGAAGGAGCTGAAGAACGGCGACGTCGTCTTCGTCGGCATCGGCGTGCCGTCGCTGGCGGTCAACCTCGCCTACCGCATGCACGCGCCCGGGATCTGCATGATCTACGAGTCGGGGGCGGTCGGCTGCGTGCCGAAGCGCCTGCCGATCTCGATCGGCGATCCCTGCCTGGTGACCGGGTCCCTGGCGGTCGTGCCGATGCTCGACGTGTTCAACCTGTACCTGCAGCGCGGCCTGATCGACGTCGGCTTCCTGGGCGGGGCCCAGGTGGACCGCTTCGGCAACATCAACTCGACGGTCATCGGCGACTACGCGAAGCCGAAGGTCCGGCTGCCCGGCAGCGGCGGCGCCTGCGAGATCGCGGCCTTGGCGAAGAAGGTCGTCATCACCATCGGCAACTCGAAGCGCACCCTTCCCGAGCGCGTCGACTTCGTCACCAGCCCGGGCTACCTGCGCGGCGGCCGCGAGCGCGAGTCGCTGGGGCTGAAGGGGGGCCCCGAGCTGGTGATCACCGACATGGGGGTCTACCGCTTCGACCCCGAGACGCGCGAGATGGTCCTGGTCTCGATGCATCCCGGCGTCACCGTTCAGAAGATCAAAGAGAACATCGGCTGGGACGTCAAGGTGGCGCGCGAGCTCACCGAGACGCCACCGCCCACTCCCGAGGAGATCCGGATCATCCGCGACGAGCTGGACCCGCAGGGGATCTTCCTCAAGTCGAAGGCCGGGTGACGCGATGAAGCACGCCTCCAGGAAGCGCCGGACCGCGAAACGGGCCCCCGCCAGGCGGGGGCCGTCGCGGAAGCATGGAAAGAGCGCCGCCCGGGCCGGAACGGGGGGCAAGGGGGCCCGCCGCCGCAAGCCGGCCGCCGGCCGCGCGCCGATCCTGCAGGACTCGGCGCTGGCCAGGGCGACGGGACGGGCCGCGGCGTCCCTCAGGTCGTCGCTCGCCGGAGAGCCCGCCCTGATCGCCGAGGAGGCCCTGAGGGCGGCCGAGCAGATCGAGATGCTCCTCGACGATGAGGACGAGGAGGACCCGGAGCCGCACGAGGAGGAGGAGTACTTCCTGCGCACCAGGAGGGAAGGCGCGGAAAGGCCGCGGTCGCGCCCGTCCCCGGCCATCGTGACGAGGCTCGCGGCCCCGGAGAGGTCCCGCTCGTCCTCGCGCAGCACGCCCGCCGAAGACGACTCGCCCGAGGGCCCCGACGCCGCGCCGGCCCCCGCCTCCGCCACGCACCTGTTCCCGAGGAACCTGAAGGCCGAATACCCGGTCGCGGTGCGGGCCGAGGGGATCTGGATCTACGACGCCGCCGGCCGGAAGTACCTCGACGGTTGCGGCGGCGCGGTCGTCTGCTCGATCGGCCACGGCGTCGCCGAGGTGGCCGAGGTGATGACGAAGCAGGCGAAGCGCCTGGCCTTCGCGCACTCCTCGCAGTTCATCACGAAGGAATCGATCGGCCTGGCGGACCGCGTCGCGGCGCTGGCGCCGGGCGACATGAAGAAGACCGGCCGCGTCTACCTGGTCTCGGGCGGCAGCGAGGCGGTCGAGACCGCTCTGAAACTGGCGCGCCAGTACCACATCGAGACCGGCAATCCCGGCAAGTCGAAGATCATCGCCCGCTGGCAGTCGTACCACGGCAGCACCATGGGGGCCCTGTCGATCACCGGCAACGTGGCGCGCCGCGCTCTGTACACCCCCATGTTCGCGCCGATGCCGCACATCCCCCCGTGCTACTGCTACCGCTGCCCCTACGGGCTGAAGTACCCGTCCTGCGACGTCGCCTGCATCGAGGACCTCGAGGCCGCCATCCATCAGGAGGGGCCGGACTCGGTCGCCGCCTTCATCGCCGAGCCGGTCGTCGGCGCCACGCTCGGCGCCGTCGCCGCCGTGGACGGCTACTGGAAGCGCGCGCGAGAGATCTGCTCGAAGCACAACGTCCTTCTGATCGCCGACGAGGTGATGACCGGCGTCGGCCGCACCGGCAGGAACTTCGCCGTCGATCACTGGGGCGTCGTCCCCGACCTGATCGTCGTCGGCAAGGGCCTCTCGGGCGGCTACGCCCCCCTGGGGGCCGTCATCGCCCGCGGCTTCGTCGCCGACGCCATCGCGTCCGGGCGCGGCTACTTCGAGCACGGCTTCACCTACAGCGCCAACCCCCTGTCGGCCGCCATCGGCAGCGCCGTCCTCGATTACGTCCAGCGGCATCGGCTGATCGCCCGCGCCGCGCGCCTGGGGAAGACGCTCGGCCGGAAGCTCGGCGCCCTCCGCCGCCATCCTTCGGTCGGCGACGTGCGCGGCCTCGGCATGATGTGGGGGATCGAGCTCGTGAAGGACCGCAAGAGCCGCGAGCCGTATCCGGCCCGCCTCAAGGTGTCGCGCCGCCTGTACGAGGCGTGCCTCGAGGAGGGGCTGCTGATCTACGCGGGCTCCGGCACCCGCGAGGGCCAGGACGGCGACCACTTCATCATCGCCCCCCCGTTCACCATCACCCCCGCCGAGATGGACGACCTCGTCGCCCGCCTCGGCCGCGGCCTCACGCGCATGGAGAAGTCGCTGCGCTGACGGCGCGGCCCGGCCGAATACTCGGACAGGCTCCTAGTGTCCGGGCGATCCGCCTTCCACAGGCTGCAGGGCCACGGTCGTGCGATCGATTTCGACAATCTTGTCGAACATGGCCCGGATCCCGGCGCCCTGGTCCGGGGGCCAGCGGCTGCGCGGCACGGTGTAGCGGCGCTCGCAGCGGACGGCTCCATCGGCCTGCGACGAACAGGTGAACGTCAGCGTGCCGATGGCCGACTTCGCCGTGGCCGGAGCCGGCAGCGCCGCGCCCTTCATGCCCGCCGGCGGCACGACCGTCACGGTCTGCCGGTCGTTCCAGTCGACGTCGGCGTAGAAGGGGTACAGGCGCTCCCGCTTCGAAATCGGATTCACCTCCCGGCAATCGAGGACGCAGGCGCGCACGAGCATCAGCTCGTCGGCCCGCATCACCAGATCGGACGCCTCGATCTGCATCTTGATTCGAAGCGGCTTGTCGATCGCATCCAGGTTCTCGATCTGGTGGGACCGCAGCGCCGCCCCGGGCCGGGCCCGCCTCAGCCATTCCTCCAGATAGGAGGCGCGTGCCGACTCCGCCGCGGGCACGAGCTCCTGCCGCATCTCGATGGCGTCTTCGCCCTCGTACTCGGCGACGACTTCGAGGTCGGCCTTGCCGTCGACTCGCGGCTTCACGGTGACGTCGTAGCGTGTCGCGCTGACCTCATCCTTGCGGGGCAGGTTGATGAGCGCCGACCCGGTCTCCGTGATGTAGAGCGCCCCGGCCCCGGAATCCTGCCACGGCATGAACCCGAAGGGTGCGTAAGTCACCGTCGGATCCAGCCAGAGGGCCGAGCCGTCGGGCTGCGGCACGGCGACGATGACGTGGCTGAACTGTGACAGGCTCGGATAGGCCGAGATGAGCATGCCCTTCTGCTTGCCGACCACCAGCGCGAGATTGGCCTGCACTTTCATCGATCTCAAGGCGGCGAGCAGGAGAATGGCCTTGTCCTCGTTGTCGGCCGACTTCCCCTTGAGCATGGTGGCGATCGGCGACACGTTCCCGTACAGCTCGTCATAGGGAATGTACCGGAAATCCTCCTGGATGTGCCGGAACACCGCCTTGATCCTGTCGTTCGTGTCGGAGACGCCGTTCGTCCACGAGGCGACCACCTGCTTCACCGCCACCTCGTCGAGCTTGTACGATTTCTGATAGTAGAACCTGATGTACCTCGCCACCGAGTCCCAGTCGGTGAACAGGTCCTTGCGCCTTCCCAGCGCCTCCCACTCGACGAAGTTCCAGGACGTGAGGACCATCTCCATCCTCGGGCTGACGTCGGACGCGGGCGGCATCATCAGCTCTTCCGTGTAGGCCGGCACGTCCTTCATTTCGAGGGTGATCCGCTTCCCCTCGACCTTTCCTTCCTTCCAGGGGGCGGTGTCGGGCTCCGGGTTCGCGCACCTGTTGCACAGCAGCCGGTAGCTGGCGTCTTTCGGCAGGCCCTGCGTCATGCGCGACAGAAGCGTGAACTCGGGGCCCGCGAAGTACCACGGCTCGATGTACACCAGGCCGAAGAGCCCCGCTCGGTGGCGACGGAAGCGGTATTCGAGGATGGTGCCGGGCTCGACCGCCGGAAAGGTGAAGACCTGCTCGGTGATCTTGTAGCCGCGACCCTTCTCGACCAGCTTCTCGAAGATCTGGTCCGCCGCCACGGGCACGATCGTCCCGTCCGGCTTGATGCTGCGCGCCTCGATCCCTTCGACGCGCGAGTACTTGTGCGAGGGGATGTGGACTTCCGCATGGCGCTTCCCTCGTTCGTTCAGCACCTTCAGGCGCCAGTGGTAATCGAGGACGTTCACGTAGTACCCCTTCTCGATGATGATCTTCCCGTCCCGCGTGCGGCGCAGGATGACCCCACCGGCATCCGGATCCTGCGGAACCGACTTCAGCGCACGCTCCTGCTCGGTAATCTCCGGCCAGGCGGCGGCGTCATCTTTCTCGGCTGCGCTGCCCGGGACGATCAGGGCCGCCGCCAGGATGATCGGAGCCCCGCAGAGCAGCGCGCCGGCGATTCGACGACCGGCTTCATGTCGCTTCATGTCTCCCTCCTCGCATCGACGTCTCATCGCCCCGCCCCGTCCTCTTCCGATTGCTGGAACGCCACGGTGGTCCGATCCGCCTCGACGATCTTGTCGAACATGGCTCGAATGCTGGCCTGCTCGCTCGCGGGCCATCGGTTGCGCCGGACGACGAAGGCTCGCGAGCACTCGAAGGACTCATCTCCCTGCGGCATGCACGTGAGGTTCAGGTTCCCTATCACGGATTTCGTGCTGATGGCCGGGGGGCCCTGGCCGGTCTTCATGGATGCCGGCGCCCGGACGATGACCGTCTCTTCCCGGTCCCAGCCCCGATCGACGTAGAACGGGTGCTGCCGGGGGCCACGGGAGATCGGATTGGAATCGGTGCAGGTCATGACGCAGCCGCGCACGAAAACGGCCTCGCCGGCATTCGTGACCAGTCCCGGGACTTCGAGGCCCAGCCTGAGGACCAGCGGCTTGTCCACGTCGACGAGGTTCTCGAGGAGGAACGTGCGCAGTGCGGCGCCGTTCCTGATTCCGGCCACCCACGCCTCGAGGTACTCCTTTCGGGCGGAGTCGGCGGCGGGAACCAGCTTGTCGCGCAGATCGACGGCGTCCTCGCCCGTGAACTCGGCCTCCACCTCGACGACCGCCATTCCGTCGGGGCGCGGCGTCACGGTGCTCCTGTACCGGCTGGTCGACAGCTCGGTCTTCGTCGGCAGCGTGATCAACTCGCCCGTGACGATCTTGTTCCTGGGATCCTTGATCAGAAGCGCCTCGGCGCCCGAGTCCTGCCACGGCAGGAACCCGAACGGGACGTGGGCCACGTTCGGGTCCAGCCACTGGTAGCCGCCTTCGGGCTGCGGAATGCCGACGATCGTGTGCGTGAACTGGGACAGGCTGTAGAACCTCGGATTCAGGGCGCCGCCGTCCTTTCCCGATACCAGGGCGGCATCGGACTCGATCCCGACGATCTTCAAGGCCGTCATCAGGAGAACGGCCTTGTCCTCGTTGTCGGCCACCTTCCCGTCGAGCATCCACTTGATCGAGTGCGTCTGGCCATAGACGTCCCGGTGGGGCGGCATGCGGAAGTCCTGCTGGACGTGCCGGAAGATCGCCTTGATCCTGTTCTGCGGATCGGCGATCCCCCGCACCCATTCTTCGACCACCGGCTTGAGATCGGACTGCCCCGCCTTCAGGGCCTCGTCGTAGTACGAGTGGGCGTACAGCGCCACGGAAGCCCAATCGATGAAGAACCGATCCTGGCGGCCGAGGGCCCAGAGGACGGAGCCTCTCCATTTCTGAAGGACCATCTCGAGCCGGGGACTCGCGTCCCTCTCGGGGGGCATGAGAATCTCGTCCTTGAATCCCGCGATGTTCCTCAGCTCCTGCGTGTACATCGTTCCAAATGTATTCCCGGCTCGCCAGGACGAGACCGTCGGCGTCTGCCCGACGGGGCACTGGTCGCAGAGAACCGTGTAGCCCATGTCCCCAGGAACCGCCTGCGTCAGGCGCGTACGCA
>Ga0075421_100010582_pt1 | contig 11405 bp, 10 predicted proteins | sample SoiMetdeltSBSDD5_FD_75292 | JGI IMG/M metagenome (GOLD analysis project Ga0075421, IMG submission 75292) | Bulk soil microbial communities from a Populus tree surrounding site in Tennessee, USA - Soil MetaG P. deltoides SBSDD5 | ecosystem: Environmental > Terrestrial > Soil > Tree plantation...
GTGCGGTCGATCGTCGCGGAGCCGAGCACTCGGGTGCCGTCGTAGAGCACGACCGCTTGACCAGGTGCGACTCCGTGCGCCGGCTCGTGCAGGCTCACACGGAGCTCGTTGCCGACCTGCTCGGCGACCGCTGGCAGTGGGTCTGCGTGCGCGCGGAGCTGGGCCAGGCACTCGATCGGGCCGACCGCCGGGCGGCCGCACCAGCGCGGTCGGATGCCGACCAGCTCCGAGATCGCGAGCCGGTCGGCCGGGCCGACCGTCACGGTGCGCGACACCGGTGAAATGTTCAGCACGTAGCGCGGCTTCCCGTCCGCGGCCGGAACGGTCAGGCCCAGCCGCTTGCGCTGGCCGACCGTGTAGCCGTGCGTACCGGCGTGCGAGCCCACGACCGTGCCGGACTCGTCGACGATCGAGCCCGGCGCCGAGCCGAGCCGGGTGGAGAGGAAGCCGGCGGTGTCGCCATCGGCGATGAAGCAGATGTCGTGACTGTCCGGCTTCGCTGCCACCGCGAGCTCGCGCCGGGCCGCCTCGGCCCGTACCTCGGTCTTGACCGAGTCGCCGAGCGGGAACATCGCCCGCGCCAGCTGCTCGGGGGTGAGCACGCCGAGCACGTACGACTGGTCCTTGTCGGGGTCGAGCGCGCGGTGCAGCTCTCGGGTGCCGTCCGCACCGGGCCGGAGCCGCGCGTAGTGGCCGGTGCAGACCGCGTCAAACCCGAGCGCGACCGCCTTGTCCAGCACCGCCGAGAACTTGATCTTCTCGTTGCACCGCAGGCACGGGTTCGGCGTCCGCCCGGCCGCGTACTCGGCCACGAAGTCGTCCACCACGTCCTCGCGGAACCGCTCGGCCAGGTCCCAGACGTAGAACGGGATGCCCAGCACGTCAGCGGCGCGGCGAGCGTCCCGGGCATCCTCGAGCGTGCAGCAGCCGCGCGCACCCGACCGGAACGACTGTGGATTTGTCGACAATGCCAGGTGCACGCCGGTGACGTCGTGGCCGGCCTCGACCGCCCGGGCCGCAGCCACCGCGGAGTCCACCCCGCCGGACATGGCGGCGAGCACCCGCAGCCGGCCGGCCGGCGAGTGATCGGGTACGGGACGGGGGCTAGTCATCGCTCCCGAGGGTAACCCGCGAAACCGAGCCGGCGGGCTGCCCGCGGCCCGGCCAGAAACCTGGCACGATCTCCGCATGGGACTGCTGGGCCGCAAGGCCGACAAGTCCGGCACGGGTCGGAGCGACCAGCGCGATCTTGGGCGAGCGCTGGCCGCGATCACCGCGTTCTGGGCCTGGTGGTCAACCGTGTACGAGCAGGTCGCGACCGAGGCGGCCGCGGGTGGGCCGAGCCCCGAGCGGATCGCCGAGGTCACCGAGCACGTAGCCGCAATCAGCAAGGGTCTCGAGTGGGAGCTGCGCCGGCGGCCGGACCCGGCCACGTACCAGCTCGTTGTCACCGCCGGCGACATCGCCGAGCTGCGCTCGCTCGCGCGGCGCTGGGCGCAGGCGGCGCCCGATCACCCCGGCTGGAGCTATCTGTCGGCCCGGCCCGCGTTTCCGGCCGCACTCGACAGCACGCTGGCCATCGACGGTGGCCGGCAAGTCTCCCCGGCCGAGGCCGAGGTCGCGGCCCGGGTGGACCAGCGCCGTGCGGTGGTCGACGTCGTTGTGTACCACCCGGTCTTCGGTGACCTCGTCGACGCGCAGCCCCGCGAGCAGATCGCCACGCTGGTCCTGGACTGGCTGCTCGGCGAGGACGACGTGGAGCGCTGGATCGGCCAGGTCGAGATCGCGACCGATCGCCCGCTGGACAGCATCCCGGCCGGGTCCCTGCCATCGGTGGTGGAGCAGGTGGCGGCCATGTACGCGGAACCGCGCTGGGCGCTGCTATCGGGCAACACCGCAACCGGGCTGCCGGTGGTCGCGACCGTACGGTTCCCACTACGCCGGGTCGACTATCCGCTCGCCGACGAGCATGTCGCGGTCGTACTTCCGTACCGGGACCGCACCGAGCAACGGTTGCCATCCGAGGACACGCTGGAGGCGCTGCGCGAGTTCGAGGAGCGGCTGATCGCCGCGGTCGAGCCGGCCGCTGTCCTGGTCGCGCACGAGACCGCGAACGGCCGCCGGATCATGCACATCTACCAGGACATCACCGCGCCGGTCGCGGACACGGTCGGCGAGCTCGCGCGCGAGTGGCGGCACGGCCGGGCCAAGGTCGCGGCCACACTCGACCCGGCCTGGGCCAACGTCGCACACCTCCGCACCTAGCCGGGGGCCGGCTAGCGCTAGCTCGGGTCGCGCCGGCGGTTCGTCAACCCGGCCCGGCGGGCCCGCTCGACCACCGGTCCGATCGCCTCGACCAGCGCGTCCACGTCGGCTTGCATCGAGCTGTGCCCGAGCGAGAACCGCAGCGACCCGATCGCCACCTCCTCGCTCGCGCCCATCGCCAGCAGCACGTGACTGGGCTGAGCGACGCCCGCGGAGCAGGCCGACCCGGTCGAGCACTCGATGGCGCGCGCGTCCAGGAGCAGCAGCAACGCGTCGCCCTCACAGCCCGCGAACGAGAAGTGCGCGTTGCCTGGCAGCCGGTGGTCCAGTGCCGCGGACGGGTCGCCGTTGAGGATCGCGTCCGGGACCGCGGCACGTACCCCGCCGACCAGCTTGTCCCGCAGCGCGGCCAGGTGCTCGGCCCGCTCCGGCTGCAACTTGGTCGCGATCGCGGCGGCCACCGCGAGGCCGACGATGCCGGGCGTGTCCAGTGTGCCGGAGCGCACGTCCCGCTCCTGCCCGCCGCCGTGCAGCACCGGTACCGGTGACCAGCCGCGACCGAGTACGAGCGCGCCGGCGCCGGGCGGGCCACCGATCTTGTGCGCGGTCAGCGTCATCGCGTCCAGGCCGCTGCCGCCGAAGTCCACCGGCAGCTGCCCGACTGCCTGGACCGCGTCCGAATGCATCGGGATGCCGTACGACCGGGCCACCTCGGCCAGCTGCGTCACCGGCTGGACCGTGCCGACCTCGTTATTCGCCCACATCACGCTGACCAGCGCGACCGAGTCCGGATCCGCTTCGATCGCCGCCCGCAGCGTCTCCGGATGCAGGCGGCCGAGCTCGTCCACCGGCATCAGCTCGACCTGGGCACCCTCGCGCTCGGCCAGCCACAGCGCCGAGTCGAGCACGGCGTGGTGCTCCACCGCAGAGATCAGTACCCGGGTCCGGCGCGCGTCCTCGCCGCGGCGCAGCCAGTACAGGCCCTTGGTGGCGAGGTTGTCCGACTCGGTCCCGCCGCCGGTGAACACGATCTCGCTCGGCCGGGCACCGATGGACTGCGCCAGCGACTCGCGCGCTTCCTCCACGGTTCGGCGCGCGGCTCGTCCGGCGGCATGCAACGAGGACGGATTACCGAGCCGCCCGAGTTGCTCGGTCATTGCCGCGATGGCCTCCGGCACCATCGGAGTCGTCGCGGCATGGTCAAGGTAGGCCATTGTCCCTACAGACTAGGCTGCCTCGGCCAATCAGGTCTTCCGCTTGGTGATCTCCTCGGTGAGCTGCGGAACGACCTGGTGCAGGTCGCCGACGACGCCGTAGTCGACCAGCTCGAAGATGGGTGCTTCCGGATCCTTGTTGATCGCGATGATCGTCTTCGAGGTCTGCATTCCGGCCCGGTGCTGGATCGCGCCGGAGATGCCGCACGCGATGTAGAGCTGCGGCGACACGGTCTTGCCCGTCTGCCCGACCTGATGCTGATGCGGGTACCACCCGGCGTCGGTCGCCGCCCGGGAGGCACCGACCGCGGCGCCGAGCGAGTCGGCGAGGCCCTCGATGACGGCGAAGTTGTTGGCCGAGCCGACGCCGCGGCCGCCGGAGACGACGATCGCCGCCTCGGTCAGCTCCGGCCGCGAGCTCCTCTCCACGGTGACCTGGTCGACCACGCGGGCGAGCTTGGCGTTGTCGGACAGCGCGACGTCCACGTCGACCCGCGCGGCCGCACCAGGGCTGTCCGCGGCCGCCGGCGGGGTGGAGTTCGGCCGCATCGTCACGATCGGGGTGCCCTGACTGACCGACGACTTGACCACGGTGGAACCGCCGAAGATGGACTGCTCGGCGACGAAGCCGTCATGCAGGTTAACCGCGTCGGTGAGCACGCCCGAGCCGAGCTTCAGCGCGAGCCGGCCGGCGATCTCCTTGCCGTCCGCGGAGGACGCGACGAGCACGGCGGCCGGGGACCCGTCCGCGACCAGCTTGGCCAGCAGCTCGGCGACCGGCGCGACGACGTAGCCGGTGAGGTCGGCGGACTCTGCGACGTACACCTTGGCGGCGCCGTACTCGGCCAGCCGCTCCTTCGCCGCGTCGAAGCCGGGGCCGACGAACACCGCGGCCGGCTCGCCCAGCTCGCGCGCCTTGGTCAGCAGCTCGAGCGTGACCTTCTTGACGGTGCCGTCGGTGTGCTCGACGAGGACCAGAATCTCAGCCATTCCTACCGCTCTCTCAGATGAACTTCTGCTGGGCCAGGAACTCGGCGAGCTTGACCCCGCCGTCGCCCTCGTCCTTGACGATCGTGCCGGCGGCGCGCGGCGGGCGGGCGGCGAACTCGTCCACCTTCGTCCACGACGCAGCGAGCCCGACCTGGTCCGGCTGCAGGCCGAGGTCGGCGAGCGTGAGCACGTCGATCGGCTTCTTCTTGGCCGCCATGATGCCCTTGAACGACGGATACCTCGGCTCGTTGATCTTCTCCACCACGCTCACCACGGCCGGTGCCTGGCCCTCGACGACCTGGTAGCCGTCCTCGGTCTGGCGGTGGATGCGGATCGTCTCACCGTCGATCTCGATCTTGTTCGCGAACGTCAGCTGGGGCTTGCCCAGGCGCTCGGCGAGCATCGCGGGCAGCACGCTGGTGCGCGCGTCGGTGGATTCGGAGCCGAGGATGACCAGGTCCCACTCGCGCCCCTCCAGGGCGGCCGCGAGTGCCAGCGAGGTGGCGGCCGCGTCCGAGCCGTGCAACGCGTCGTCGACCAGGTGCAGCCCGGCGTCCGCGCCCATCTGCAGCGCCTTGAGTACGGTCTCCCGAGCCCGCTCCGGGCCCATCGAGAGCACGGTCACGTCCCCGCCCTGTGCCTCGGCCAGCCGCAGCGCTTCCTCGACCGCGTACTCGTCGAGCTCGTTCAGCACGCCGTCGACCTTGGCCCGGTCGAGTGTGTTGTCGGCCGGATCGAGGGTCCGTTCCGACGCGGTGTCCGGTACCTGCTTGACGCAGACGACGATCTTCATGGCCGGTGGCCGACCTCCAGTCCGAGTTCCACCCGATTGGCTCCGGGTGCTGCGCAATGCCAGGGGTAGCGAGGCTTGTGCCCACTCACCGGGCTCCTAGCCTGCCAGCGCCGCAACCGTGCGAGCGAGCCGGGTGGCTTGGACCGGCCGGCCGCGAGCTGTCCCGGCGCATGTTACCAGCGAGTAGCGTAGGGCGTGTCGCGCCTTCGCCCAATGCCCTGAGCATGATCAACCGGCTCGCTAGGATCCAGGTTCCATGCGCGTACTCATGCTGTCGTGGGAGTACCCGCCGGTTGTCTACGGGGGACTCGGCCGCCACGTTCACGCCCTGACCGAGGCGATGGTGGTGGCCGGCCATCAGGTCAGCGTCGTCACCCAGCAGGCCGACGGCGAGCCGCTGCGGGAGACCGTGGCCGGTGTCGACCTGATCCGGGTGCCGCAGGACCCGCCGTACGTCCCGCTCGACGACATCCTGGCCTGGACGATGGGCTTCAACCACGCGCTGGCCAGGACCGCACTGCGGCTGACCGGCGAGCTGCGGCCCGAGGTCGTACACGCCCACGACTGGCTGGCCGGGCACGCCGGCGCGACGCTGCGGGACGCGCTGCGCATTCCGCTGGTCGCGACCGTGCACGCGACCGAGGCCGGCCGCCAGCAGGGCTGGCTGCGCAACCCGGTCAGCAAGTCCGTGCACAGCGTCGAATGGTGGCTCACGTACCAGGCGCGGCGGGTCATCACCTGCTCGTCACATATGCGCGCCGAGATCGGCGCGCTGTTCAACCTCCCGGCCGGCAAGGTAGACGTGATCCCGAACGGCATCGACCTGGTCCGCTGGCGGGTCGACAGAGTGGCCGCGGAAGCGCTGCGAGACCGGTACGCCTCCGGACCGGACGCGCCGTTGCTCGTCTACACCGGGCGGCTGGAGTGGGAGAAGGGCCTGCACACGCTGGTCCGTGCGGTGCCTCGGCTCCGCCGGCGGTATCCCGGGCTCCGGCTGGTCGTCGCCGGCCGCGGGAGCAAGGAGGACGAGCTGCGCGCGCTGGCCAGGTCGCTGCGGGTGAGCCGCGCGATCACGTTCGTCGGCTGGCTGGAGCCGGAAGAGCTGGCGGCGCTCGCGGCGGCGGCCGACTGCGCGATCGTGCCGTCGATCTACGAACCGTTCGGGATCGTGGCGCTCGAGGCGACCGCCTCCGGTACGCCGCTGGTGGTCGCGGACACCGGCGGGCTGCGCGAGATCGTCGAGCACGGCGTCACCGGGCTGCGGTTCGAACCGGGCGATGTCACCGGGCTCGCGCGCGCGGTCGGCTCGGTGCTGTCCGACGAGGTGCTCGCCCACCGGCTGGTCCGCGACGCCCGGGCGGTGCTGGACGCGAACTACCGCTGGACCACGATCGCCGAGCGAACCGTCGCGGTGTACCGGCGAGCGGTCGTCGAGGACACTGCGGTCCGGGCCGGGATGCGCGTGCTGGACGAGCCGGCCATGCCCGAGCGGCTCGTGGTCGGCGACGACAACGTCTTTGCCTAGCTGTCCCCCGGGCGCAGCGGCGGATAGCCGATGCCGAGCTCCCACGGCCAGTGCAAGGGGCGCCAATGCTGGTAGACCACCGTGCACGCCACCTCGGTGCGCTGCGTGGTCATACTGTGCTGCGCGAACGTCCGGTCGAGCAGCGCGACGTCGTCGGTCTCCTGGTCCATCGGGTCGATGACGTGCCCGGCCACATAGACCGGATCGGTCACCGCGTCCGCGGCCCGGCGGTTCTCCGGGAACTTCGAGTGCCCGCCCTCGACCAGGCCGACCGTGATCTGGTCGCCGGCAGCCAACTGCATCGGCAGCCCGGTCCAGTAGTCGGAGTAGACGACGGCAATCCCGTGGTCGCGCAGCCAGCCGGCCACGGTCCGGTAGCAGCCGCTGAGGTCACCGAACCCGTCGTTGTGATGAGCGGCGAGCAGCCCGAATGAGGTACCGGTCCAGAGCAGTGTGACCGCGGTTCCGACTGCGATCGCGCGCCGTCCGGTGCTAGGGATCAGCGCCGCGATGCCGAGTGCCAGTGCCGGGTACGCGGCAAACAGGTAGCGCGGCTCACCGATGAACCACGTGTACTTCGAGGCCGCGTACAGCACCGCGGTCACCGGCACCGTGAGGAGCAGGATGTCGGTGGGCCGGGCCGCGCCCGGGCCGAAGCCGCGGGCCAGCCGGCGGCGCACCGCGACGAGGTAGCCGACGGCCAGTAGGGCGAGTACCGCGAACTGGGCCAGATACGGCCAGCCGGGCCGGCCGTACCGGTAGCCGACCCCGACGAACTCGCGCAACACCGGGCTGGCCAGGTTCTGCAGCCGCTCCCAGGGAGTGCGGTGCGGTTGCGAACCACCGAGCAGCGGGATCGCGCCGTTGGCCACCGCCCACACCAGCGCCGGCGCGTACCCGAGCAGGAACGCGAGCGCGGCCAGTCCGAGATCGGACCACCGGCGCCGGATCACCGGGAACGCGTACACCACCGCCGGGATCAGTAGGAACGCCGCCGACCAGGACGCCCACAGACCGAGTCCGCAAGCGCCGGCCAGCGCGAGCAGCCAGCGGCGCCGGTAGTCCTCCCGGAGCCGGATCGCGGCGTACACGCCGGCCAGCCCGATCAGCTGCGCGGCCGGGTAAGCGCCGTGGCTGCGCACGCCCTTCCAGATGTTGAAGAACGGCCCGGCCGCGAACAGCAGCGCGGCCAGCGCGGCATGCCAGCGGGTGGCCAGCATCCGCGCCCCGACCAGGTAGATCGCGACGATCACGAGCGCGGCCAGCAGGACCTGGGTGAGCCGCAGCGTGAACGGGTTCTGCGGCAACAGTGCCCAGGTGAGCGCCTGCGGGTACTGCTCGATCGCGCCGTTGTAGCGCTGCCCGGCCAGGTACGCGTACCAATGGCCGTCCAGGATGCGTCGGACCATGAGGCCGGTCATCGCCTCGTCGCCGTCGAGCGCGGCCTGCGGCGTGGTCAGGTACCAGAGCCGGATCCCGGTTCCGAGCACGACCGCGAACCCGGCCAGCCCGGCCGGGCTGCGCAGCCACCGGGCCAGCCGGCTGGTACGGCCGCGGCCGCGTGTCTCCGCCGGCTTGCTGGACTGCTCGACGGTGCCGGCCGTCATGAGAGCTCCGGCGCTACGTTGACCTGCGCCGGCGGCTCGGCGTCGGCCAGTTCCTCCGCCGGCTCGGCGGGCTTGCGGCTCTTCACCACCCGCGCCGGCACTCCGGCGGCCACGCTGTATGCCGGCACGTCCTTGGTGACCGTGCTGTTCGCCGCGATCACGCACCCGTCGCCGATGTCGACGCCGCGCAGCACCGTGGCCTTGGTACCGACCCAGCTGTCCGCACCGATCCGTACCGGCGCCTTGACGATGCCCTGATCCTTGATCGGCAGGTCCAGGTCGGCGAAGCGGTGGTCGAAGTCGGTGATGTACACGTCATCGGCGATCAGCGCCTTCGAGCCGATCGCCACGTCGAGGTAGCAGTTCACGGTCACCCGGCCGGCCAGCACCGCCTTCGAACCGACCCGGAGCGTGCCCTCGTGGGCGCGGAGCGCGCAGCCGTCGCCGATGTGACTGAGCGCACCGAGCACGAGCCGGCCGTACCCCTTCCGCGCGTACAGTTCCACGTCCTTGCCGAGAAACACCAAGCCCTCGGTAATCACGTGCGGATGGCGCCACCGGAGTGCGGCGTACCGGACGTAGCGGCGCCAGTGGTATGGAGTCCACGCCCGGTGCCGGATCACCCAGCGCACCGACCGCATGCTCAACACACCGTGCACTCTATTGGCCGGACGCCCCGTGCCAGGATGCGCGGCCCTACCATGCGTTTTGTGCTCGCCCTGGCCCGCCGCCTGGCGGCCTCCGGCCGGTGATCAAGACGTTGTAGTAGAGGCGTGCCGGCACGACCCGAGCAAGTACGCGGTCGACCGCGGACAGCCGTTGCCAGGTGCGGTATGCGAACATCGCCCAGTTCCAGCCGAGCCGGTCCGCGTTGACGACCGCTTCGAACGTGCGGACCGGCCACCCGAACCAGGCCGCGGTCAACTCCTCGGTCACGGTCCGCACGTCTACCGCACCGGCCGACCGCGCCAGCCCGGCCAGCGCGGCCGGGTCGAACGTGTGCAGGTCCACGACCGCCTCGAGCGCCGCCGCCCGGGACGACTCGTCGAGCTCCGCCTTCGGCCGAGCCCAGCGCGTCGCCAGTCCCGGCAGGTGCGTCATCCGGGTGGTCACCGCCCAGGTGGCCCGCGACAGCCGGCGAGCGATCGCGTCGCCCCAGCGGGTCGGCTCGCCGGCGAACACGAACCGTCCGCCCGGCTCGAGGACGCGCAACACCTCGCGGAACGCGCGCTCGACGTCCGGGATGTGGTGCAGTACCGCGTGCCCGACGACGAGGTCGAAGCTCGCGTCCGGGTACGGGATGGACTCGGCATCGGCGACCCGGCCGGTCATCGTAAAGCCGAGCCGGGCCGCGTTTCGCGACGCCGCGGCCACCATGCCCGGTGACAGGTCGGTGAGGAAGCCCTGCTCGACGACGCCGGCCTGGGCGAGGTTGAGCAGGAAGAACCCGGTGCCGCAACCGAGCTCGAGCGCGCGCCGGTACGGCCAGTCGGCCGTGCCCGCGACCGCGGCGAACCGGTCCCGGGCGTAGTCGATGCAGCGCTGGTCGTAGTCGATCGACCACTTCGTGTCGTAGCTGTCCGCCTCCCAGTCGTGGTACAGGACGTTGGCGAGCTTGGGGTCGTCCCAGGCGGCCTCGACCTCGGCTTCGGTCGCCGGCCGCGCGACGGGCGCAGTCATCAGGAACCGCTGAAACTGGCCTTGCCCGGCCCGTGCGCAATGAACGACTCGAAGCCGATCCTCTTGTCCTGGGTCGCGAACAGCCCGGCGAACTGCAGCCGCTCGATCTCGAGCCCGGTGTCCAGATCCGACTCGAGGCCGCGGTCGACCGCAGTCTTCGCGGCCCGCAGCGCGTATGCCGGGCCCTGCGCGAACTGCGCGGCCCACCCGTGCGCGGCCTCGTACACCTCGTCGGTTGGCAGCACGCGGTCCACCAGCCCGATCGCCAGCGCCTCGGCCGCGTTCACGAATCGGCCGGTAAAGATCATGTCCTTCGCCTTGGCCGGACCGACCAGGCGGGCCAGCCGCTGCGTGCCGCCGGCACCCGGGATGATGCCGAGCTGGATCTCCGGCTGGCCAAGCCGTGCGTCTTCGGCGGCGAACCGGAGGTCCGCGCAGAGCGCGAGCTCGCAGCCGCCACCGAGCGCGTACCCGGCGACCGCGGCCACGACCGGCTTGGGGATCCGGGCAACCGCGGTGAACGCCGACTGCAGGTGGGCGGAGCGCTCCACCATGTCGGTGTACGACATCGTGTGCATTTCCTTGATGTCCGCACCGGCCGCGAACACCTTCTCGCCGCCATACAGCACCACGGCCCGCACATCGGTGCGCTCGGTGGCCTCGAGAGCGGCCGCCCGCAGCTCCTCCTGCACGCGCGCGTTGAGCGCGTTCATCGGCGGCCGGTCCAGCCGGATCGTGCCGATCGCCTCGTCCACCTCGAGCCGTACGAACTCGCCCACGCCAACCTCCTGGTCACCGACCGGTACCGGATCAGCGGGAGCCTAACGGTTGGCGCGGGTGGGCCGGCTGGGAGGATCCGGGTGCGTCAGCGATGGGCGGTACGGTGCGCGCGCGACCGTGGCACGGGCGGGCCGGTGGGTGGTGGAACGAAGTCCACAGCCAGTAGGTCGTAGCAGCCGAGTGGCTTGAACGCGATCCGGAAGTGCCGCAAGTCGGCGTCGACGACCCGTACTCCCGGCCGCCAGGCGGAACCTTCGAGCTCGACCAGCTCGTCCCTGGCCGCGGTCTGGTCCTTGGTCAGCGCGCCGTTCGGCGTGAACTCGAGTGCGGCCACGCCGAGGAAGATCAGCGACTCCCAGACGAACTCTCCATCGGAAGCCTGGAAGTCGTAACTCATCGTGACCCGGCCGCGGCGGTGGCTGACGACCGGCCCATCCCGGAAGTCCTCCGAGCGCGCCGGCATCTTCCACACGACCTTGCGAGTTCGCCCCACCATGGTCCCCCTAGGCGTCAGCGGTCCAGCTAACACGACACCGGGGCCCCGCCGGAAG
>Ga0075421_100010584_pt1 | contig 11403 bp, 9 predicted proteins | sample SoiMetdeltSBSDD5_FD_75292 | JGI IMG/M metagenome (GOLD analysis project Ga0075421, IMG submission 75292) | Bulk soil microbial communities from a Populus tree surrounding site in Tennessee, USA - Soil MetaG P. deltoides SBSDD5 | ecosystem: Environmental > Terrestrial > Soil > Tree plantation...
TAACTTGCATTCCAGGATCACTGGGCGAGATGGTCTTGGCTGTTTCGCGAGCCACTGAGACTCCTTTGGGGTTGCCGGCATTACTTGGGATAGCAGTTGTATCAGCAGCCATTGCCAAGAAAATTGTTGTGCAGCCGGAGCCGGGATATGTAGAACCAACGAATCTATACATCGCTGTCGGAATGGAGAGCGGAAACCGTAAGACGGCTGTCCTGACCCGCATGATCCGGCCACTTGTGGACTGGGAGCGCTTCGAAACCGAACGTCTCGCGCCGGAGATAAAGCGTCTCAGCGGCGAGCGTAAGACCCAGGAAGCGCGGATCGAGTTTCTTCGTAAGAAAGCGGCAAAGGCGAAAGACAAACCTTCGCCGACCGCTGAGGTCTTGGAATTGGAAACGGCCCTGCGGGACGTGCCAAAGTACCCGCGACTTTGGGTCCAAGATATCACTCCTGAACAATTAGCCGTGAAAATGGCGGAGCAGAACGAACGCATTGCCCTACTCTCGGACGAGGGCGGCATTTTTGAAGTCTTGGCGGGCCGTTACAACAAAGGTGTACCGAATCTAGATCTGTTCCTTCAAGCCCATTCTGGCAGCCCAGTCAGAGTGGACAGAGGCTCGCGACCACCCGTAATGATGCAGAATCCGGCCTTGACGGTCGGGATATCACCACAACCTGACGTTCTAGCAAGCTTGACGGACAAGCCTGGTTTTCGCGGCAGAGGCTTATTAGCACGATTTTTATACGGTCTGCCGGCGTCGCTTCTGGGATCTCGCCACCTACAACCCACGCCATGTCCCGATTCGACTGTGACTGCGTACCGGCATCTGATAGAGCGCCTCTTGAAACTAACGCCGCCGGAGCATGACGGCGCATGGCAGCCGTGGGTTCTTCGGTTTTCGGATGAAGCCTACGAGGCATGGAAAGACTTCCAACGACGGGTCGAGGCTCTGATGCTAGAGGGAGCGAAGCTTTACTACCTGAAGGATTGGGCGTCGAAGTTGCCCGGAGCAGCCGCCCGACTGGCGGCAGTCTTCCACTGCGTGGTTACCAGCCCAACACAGGAAACGCTGATCAACGCGCCGACCATGCAACGCGCCATCACCCTTGCGGAGTTGCTTGTCGACCACGCGTTAGCAGTTTTCAACTTAATGGAACGGGATGAAACCACGGATGACGCACTAAAAATCCTTGCGTGGATTCGCCGGTTGCGTCAACCAAGATTTACTACAAGAGATTGCTTTTGCGCTCATCAGGCGCGACTGAAGAAAGTAGATGTAATTCATGCGCCACTGCACCTTCTGGAACAGCATGGCTACATTCGGCTTGGAACAAGTGCCAAGGTGCCGCATAGGCCCAGCGAGTTCTACGAGGTGAATCCCGCGCTTTGGGAGGTACCCGATTGAATATCCATCAGAATCTGAATGGGATGGCGATGCATGCAAAAGATGCAGAAGCATCCGGGAGGATCGAGAACCGGCGCCTTTTGCAGCTTTTGCATATGAAATTAAGCGGTTTCAACAAAACGATGTCGACGGGGCAGCATTCGAATGAATGCGATCAAATCGTCGTTTCTGAAGTGGTTCGTGACCTTCAATGTCGCGAGCCACGGACGCAACACGACTGTCGGCAGTTGTGTGCAGCGCGCCTTCAATGACATCGCAAGCGCTGACAAAGCTCGTAGCCGAGCGGGTGATGAAATGGACCGTGGTTCCCGACCGGTTCATGCTGGGCCATCGCAAATGGATACCGAACTGGAGGTTTCAGCCGTGCGAGGTTTTCGAGCATGCCATTCAGTTACTGGATGCGGCTAGACCTACCACCTATAGTCTGGCCAACGACCAGGTCGGGTGTTTTTGGGCGAGCGTCGAGATCGATGGTGTTGTTGGCCAGGCTCGCGATCGGTCTCGTCCACGCGCAGTCACAATCGCCGTGGCGCGCGCCGTGGGGATTGAAGTGGATGAGCTCGGATAAGCCAATGGTAGGGAAGGGGCAGTCAAACGAATCCGCCGATTCGCCTCGGATCCGCATATCTGCTGTAGAGATTGCGCACCGACTGAACATTGGTCGCCAGGCGGTCTACTCGCTGCTGGAGCGGGGAATCATACCGGCCGTCCGGCTCGGCCGTCGCTGGATAATAACGCGGCACGCTTACGAGCAATGGGAGCGTAGCTGTGGAATGCGGGCTCGCACTGGACTTCACCCGCCACCTGAGGTAACGGTGTTGCAGTAATGCCGGTATTCAAACGCAAGTACAGATCAGGCAAGATGGTCTGGCGCTACATGTTCAGTGCGCCGGGCGCCACAGCGGAGGATCGTCGATTAGTGGCTGAGTCGGGATTCGCGACCAGGCGAGAGGCGGAGGACGCCGAAGCCATCCGCCGCGCACAGGAATTGCAGAAGTACGAACTGGCGAAGACCGGCGCTACTGCGGTTGCCGCGGCGCTCCCCACCACATTTGCGATGCTGCTTCAGGAGTTCTTTCGCCAGCATGCGGAGGAGAAGCTGGCTCCCAAGACAATCGAACGGTACCGTGAGCTGGCAGCCTGTATCGCGCCTGAGTTGCTGGCCATGCCTCTAGGCGAAATTACAGCCCTCCATCTCAGTCGCGAATGGAACCGGCTATTAAAGAGTGGTGGGCATCACCGTAAGACGAAGCAGGCTCGGCCGCTGAGCGGGAAGACCGTTCGGCACGTTGCCGGTCTGGTCTCCAGTGCGTTTGCACGAGCGCAGAGGTGGGGGTTGGTTACCAGCAACCCCGTCACACACAGCGAACCACCGGTCCCCAAGAAGCACAGAGGTGTTGCGCTTACCCCGGCACAACAGGCTCTGGTGTTCGCGTCGGCAACCGGGCCGTGGTGCTTACCAACGTTCCTGGAAGTCGCCGCCGCCACCGGCGCGCGCCGCGGCGAGGTCCTAGCGCTGCGCTGGTCGGATATTCAAGATGGCCGTGCAATCATAACGCGATCGCTCACTCAGACGAGGCAGGTGTTGGCATTCAAAGGTACGAAATCGGAGAGGCCACGAGATGTGAAAGTGCCGGCGTCTGCGCTCGTTGCTCTGGACGCGCATCGTAGGTGCCAGAATGAATTCCGCGAGCAGTTCGGGCCCAATTACCGGACAGACCTCGACTTGATCTTCGCCAACCCGGACGGAACACCGCTCCGGCCGAATTCGGTCTCGTCAGTGGTTTCGCTACTGTTCCGCAGGCTGGGTCTTCCCAAGGGCGCGAGCCTGCACTCCCTGCGCCATAGCCACGGGTCGCACCTCGTGGCAGATGGCGTGCCGCTGCCGGTGGTGTCGGAGCGCCTGGGGCACTCATCGGTCCGGACGACAGCGGATGTTTACGCGCACGCTCTCCGAGGCCAAGACGATGAGGCGGCCCTGCGGTGGGACGAGTTTCAGCGCCGGGGAACCGGACCTCGTCCAGAAAAAACACTCCAGTAACGTCCAGCTTGGGAAGACGACGGTAAATTGGAAACAAAGAACATTTGCGTTTCCGGCACCTCGTTCTGGCGATAGAGAATACGGCGGTTTTCGTACTGTGCTCCGCTCAGCTCGCTAACGGAGCACAAATGGAGCGCACGGGAAACTAAGCGTTCATCACGGGTCAAGGTCTGGCTTGGATTTCGACTACTGGACGGATTCGAAAATTGATCTGTTGGTAAATATCAATTTGAACGTCCGGACCAACTTCAAGAGTAACCGCGACAGCATAGGGAACTGCCACGTCAAGCGTCCCGGCGTCTTCTTTGCAACTGACCACGATCCGAAGCTTCGTTCCGTCAATGAAGGGTACTGCGTTCGTACCTTTGAATATTCTGTGTTCGACTGTTCCGCGCCGGGCAGAGGCCGCGTCTAGGCCGTCTCGTTGCGTGCCGATATTCTGCTCCGGCACGTCGATCCACAAATAAGCTTTGCGGTAATCTTTGTGTTGCTGGTTGGTCGGGGTGAGCCAAGCGAGAGTAGCAGTGAGGCGGCGTAGTTCCGTACTTGCGGCTAGAGCTGGCGGAAGGGGCATCTCGAAGATATGGCCTTCACCGTCGGAAATCATCGACCACCCCAATAGCGTCGCTCGCTGTTCGTTTGCGGAGAGACAACGCTTGATGTCTACTTCCCCATACCCAAGAAACTGTTGCTTGATGCGGGAAAGCCGTTGCCATTGATCTCCGGCAATCGGGAAAGCTTTCTCAATAAGGCGAGAAGCGTCACCCCATGATGCTCCGTGAACGAGCAACGCTTTCAGAAGCACAGCTTCGTAAGCCGCATCCAGAGGCTCACAGTCGGGCGGGATTTCCATGGCTGAAATTGTTTCGTAAGCTAAAACGGCGCAACGACTCGCAAGTGCGGTGGCGTTGCTCGACCCGCAGCTATGGCCAACGCGATTCACCTCCATGGGGGCGATTCCTGGCGCAGCCGCCATGATTCCCGGCGCGCGTACAGATTGAACGGCAGAGAATACGCCGCCATTTCCATTTGGAGGGTCTTGCTGATAGAGGAGGCGACCGCCCGGAAAGAGTACCTCAGGTTTTGTTGAGCGCCGGAAGCCCGTTGCAATCGTATTGATCGGAGTCGGGAGCCTGCGGTCTCTCAGAAGATCAACCCGGTTGCCTGCCACATACGCGGGGCTTTCATCGGCATGAACGGCCCCTACGGATAGACAGTTAATCGCTTCCGCAGGTGACAATGGTCTCTTTTGTATCTGCTCTACGCGCATCGCTTGCAGAACGCGTACAATGACGTCCTCATCTTCAACTCCGTCGAGTGCTGCACCTAGGTTCATTGGAACAATCCGATTTCCGATGCTTACAAGGATGAGGACCTTATATTTCCAAGAAAGCCAATCAAGCAGTCGGCCAAGCGGGCTGATTTCACGATCAAAGGGTTGCTCCGGGTTCCCTAAGGCAAGATTGACAATTCGGACCGTCGGTGCGGACGCCGGTTGTGCGCCATCGCCATCGAAGATTCGGCGGATGGCACGGTGGATCAGGTCCACCAGTAGGCGATTTGGTGGTGTGATTTCACGGAGATTGAATATGTCCGGATGGAAAATGGGTCGAACATATATCCTCCGCTTCAATGACGGACCATTGCCATTCAAATCACCGTGGACAACGACAGAAGCCATCGCCGTACCATGCTGCTGTTGGCCTGCTTGGTACATCGGAGCATGGCCGTCGGGATCATCCACGACTAATCGACCAGCGAGAGCTGCGTGGTTCTCGACGGGAACACCGTCGAGCACTGCAATCACCGGCTCACCGGCTTCAATCGGTCGATCACGTAGGCGGGTGGCGAAGTCGAGATTGACAGGTTCAGTGGTTTGGAGGCCTAGAACGGACTGCGCGCGAGGACGGAAAAACATGACGCCTTCGCTTCGCAGAAGTTGCGCGTAGTCTTGAGCTTGGACTCCCGCGATGAACTGATTCACCACGGCGGTAGGCAGTTCGACGAGAGCGGCGTGGTAGAAAATCTCAGGAATGGTTGCTTGGTCGAGGCACTGCCCGCCAAGGCCCTGAACCAGATTTTCTATTTCTGCATATGCCCTCTGTCGCTGCGCTTGTTGGCCACGGAACCAGAACTCTATTTCGAATAAGATCGTAATCCGGACCTCAACTTCCTCCCGCCAGCTGTCCAAGATGCCGGTTGTCTCAATCCTGTCTTGTGCACTCCACCGGCGAATGTCTCGCAGGAGAATGAACAGTTGTTTGAACGGTCCAAAGTTTTTTCTGGCTCGTTGATCCGGATTAGCGACCCAGTCGTTCCATAGGGCAAGTAGTTGGGTCATGCCGTTCTGGTTACTCATGAGCGCGTAGAGTCTCTTGGGGATCGTCGTATCCGTAGCGGGATCACCAAATCCGAACTCTGGCGGGACTTCCTCAAGATCCCTCTCGGCTAACCATTCAAGGCCGGGTATCTGGACTACCGCTTTCGCCACGTTCTCGACTGATGCCGTCAGGGTCTCCAGCACAATTACTTGCTCCGGATCGAATCCGGCAACTGTGGCTTGAAGGTTTTGGAACGACTGAACAATCTGATCAAATCTGGCTTGGAGTCTAGCTCGCTGTTGAGCGGGCGTGGGCTTCGTGAAGGCCCGTCCACCACCTGGCGGGACGCCGCGGGCTGTCCGCTGTGGACGAGGGAACAGGATAAAAGGAAGATCGGCCATGCGGAAGGAATCCTATCCTCGCGCTTTGTGCTTTGGAGGGGCTGGGCGGGCTTTCCAGTACCGAAGTTTCTCGCTCGTTATTCTTCTTACGTCAGTGTCGGGGAGGGACAGGACGTATGCTCGTGCAATGTCGGAAGTGAAATTTTCCAGATCCGAGTAATTGGCTCCGACAAGTTTGTCAGCTAGTGTCCGCGGCGAATGGCCGAAGGAGAAATTGAATCGCTTTCCGGCCATGGAGAAGTACTCCTCTATCTGCTGCCGATCAGGAGGTGCGAGTTCGAGCCTAATCTGAAACCGTCTCCAAACGGCACGGTCAAGAAGCTCAGGGTGATTGGTTGCGCAAACGACCACGACGTGTGGCGGAAGATCATCAATTTGCAGAAGAAGCGAACTGACGACGCGCTTTATTTCCCCAGTCTCGTGAATGTCGCCCCTCTCCTTGCCCAGCGTGTCGAACTCATCAAAGAAGAGGACACACCTGCGCGTATGGGCGAATTCGAAGAGCCGCCGGAGCCGGGTAGCCGTTTCACCGAGGTAGCTGGTGATTAATCCGTCGTAGCGGGCGATGACAAACGGAACCATGAGAGTGGTGGCTAGAGCTTCTGCGAGAGATGTCTTTCCATTTCCCGGAGTTCCGGTTAACAGGAGCCGGTTGCGGGGCTGAAGATTGTAGGAGCGCAGCAAGTCGGACCGGTGGTGTTCCTGTACGAGTTCATCAACGGCCTGACGAACGGCAGTACTTAAGACCAGCTCGCCTATGGTCCGTCGTGGTGTGATTTCATGGACAACATCATGTGCGACCAATCGAGTCGGAGTGTAGTCGGGTTTCGGTACTGAACCGTTACCGTTTCTATGAACTTGTTCCTCCAACTGCTCGGCGAGCACGCCATGATGTTTGGATCGCTCCTCTGCGGCCATAGCCTCGACCGTCTTGCGCACCATGGCTTGGTCGCCCGTCGTGGCGGCCTTTACCAGCGAAAGTAGGAGATCTGCTCGTGCCATAGTCTAACCACTTGATTTTCCGTATGAAAGGGCATTCCAAGAGCCCGTCAATGATCTAGGCTACCACCTCTGGCATAAGCTGAACAGGCGAGAATTTCGACGCATAGTGGCGCACTCTGTGGCCCGGATCGGCAGAGAGCCTGGATGCGCACTTCCGCGTCCAGCGCTGTCCAAAACATAACGCGGAGCGTTGGGGATGGTGTCTGGGGATTGCGAAGTCTTGCTGCTGGCACCTTGCGCGTGCTGCCCCGTGCTGCCCCGCTGCCCGTAACTCTATGAGGAATTGGTAGCGCTAACGGGAATCGAACCCGCTTTCTGCCAGTTCAGTTCGGTTCAGTTGGGTCTAAGTGTGTGCAAGTACGTTCAGTTGGTACGGCGCAGGCTACCCAAAGGGAGCCACGCACGTCCGACGTTGTCACTCGGGAGTCACTCACGCTCGGATCAACGAACGTCGCTAACTGACGCGCCCGCTCGCCTAGCTTCCGAATTGCTAACATCTCTACAGTGATCGAGGACGAACCGAGCCGGCGAGCTTCGAGCGCCACACGCTAGACGCACACAGTCACGTTGCTGAAGCCGGGCTGCGGCGCCGGGACCGACAGGGGTGGTGAGGGTGATGATTGGGTGTCGTCTTGAATTATGTTAGGTCAATTTGGCCGGTGTCCCCTTACGCTCGCCGACCGCTTAATATGGGTAGCAGGTAGATGCGCACCCATCTCTATCTCTATCCGCTGCTCGCCCTCGGTCTATTCGGTTCCGACTGGCCTCAGCTTCGTGGTCCGAACGGCTCCGGACTGTGCCCTTCCTGCGGGCAATTGCCAACCGAGTTTGGGCCTCAAAAGAACGTTCTGTGGAAGACCGAGTTGCCGGAAGGAAAGTCCTCTCCCGTCCTGGTAGGGGATCGCATTTTTCTCACCGCTTCCGAGGGCGATGATTTGATTACGATTTGCCTGAGTCGCATCACCGGGAAGGTTCAGTGGCGGCGATCAGTCCGCGCTGGCAAGCGCGAAGCCCAGCATACTCTCAATCATCGCGCTGCGCCCACCGCGGTGAGCGATGGCAAGAGCGTCTTTGTCTTCTTCGCTGATTTCGGCCTGGTCGCGTATGATTTCGCAGGTAAACAGCGATGGCAGCAGCCACTCGGACCATTTAACAGTCTCCACGGGTTGGTTGCATCGCCTGTCTATGCCGATGGAAGAGTGATCCTCGTCTGCGATCAGGACACCAACGCATACATTATCGCGGTGGACGCAGACAGCGGCAAGATCGCCTGGAAAACACCGCGGGCCGTCATCAACGGATACTCCACCCCTACCATTTACCGTCCGGCTCGCGGCTCGGTGCAAATCATCGTACCCGGCTCCTACCAGCTCACAGCGTATTCCGTCGTGGACGGCGAACCGCTCTGGTTCGTTCGTGGTCTCACCTGCCAGCCAAAATCGGCTCCAACAATAGCCGGCGATACTGTCTACTTCAGCGGTTGGACTCCCGGAAACGACGCGGGGGAGCAGGTCGAACTGCCCACCTTCGCTGAAGTAATCGCAGTAGCCGATGCCAATCACGACAGGAAGCTCTCTCAGATGGAACTTCCACCGCCCTGGCAGCCCACTGGAACGTGGTTTGCAATTGACCTGGATCGAGACGGCTCTTTGAACGAGAGGGAATGGACATTCTTCCGCACTCGCCGTGCGTCGCGGAACGGCGTATTGGCTGTGAAGCTCGGAGGCAGCGGCGACGTGACAGACACGCACGTGCTATGGCGATATGAAAAGTCGCTGCCGGACGTACCGGCGCCCCTCGTTTACAAGGACGTGGTTTTCCTCGTCCGAAGCGGCGGAATCGCGACCACTTTGGACGCTCAGACCGGCAAGGTATTTAAGCAGGCGCGTTTGACTGGCGCGCTCGACGACTACTACGCGTCACCGATCGGCGTCGACGGCAAGGTCTACATCGCCAGCGAGCATGGCAAGATCGTCGTGCTTCGTGCTGCCGGCGATTGGGAAATTCTAGCGATCAATGAATTCGACTCGGATATCTACGCAACTCCAGCAATCAGCGAAGGCCAGATGTACATTCGGACCCGGAACACCTTATATGCCATTGGGTCGTCGAATTAGTGCTAGGAGGTTGCGCCGAGATCCTTCGGTTGTCCGCTTTCGATTCGTATTTCCGCATTTGGATCGAAAACGCCCTCCTACCATCTGACTAACCTTCCACTTGCCCGTATTGTTTGAATGTTAAGTCGGAGGAGGAGCGCGTGGTGTACAAAAGGCTGAACCCAACGAAAACGTTGATTCAGCAAACAACCATGGAGGCTCCTCAACAAACATATGTATTACATCGGACTGGACGTTCACAAGAAGGCGATCAGCTACTGCGTCAAAGACGTAAGCGGCCGGATCCACGATGAAGGCAAGATCGGAGCAACGCGTAACGACCTGGACAGCTGGATGAAGATTCTTCCGCAGCCGTGGACGGTGGCGATGGAGGCAACGATCTTTACTGGCTGGATCTACGATCATCTACTCCCTCATGCGGCGGGAGTGAAGGTGGCGCATCCGCTCATGCTTCGAGCCATCGCAGCATCGAAGAAGAAAAATGATCGGATCGACGCCGGCAAGATTGCAGACTGCTTGCGCTGCGATTTCCTGCCGGAGTGCCATATGGCGTCAACAGAGATTCGGGATCGCCGCCGCACCTTGCGCTATCGGCATCTGTTGGTGCGGCAGATGGTGCAGATGAAGAATCGCATTTCAGGCCTACTGATGGAAACCGGAGTGAGCCATAACAAGCAACGATTGCACAAAGTGGGTTACTTCCGTGAGTTGCTCTCGACCAACGAAGAGATCGATGAAAGTATCCGGCCGTTGCTGCGACTGAGCCGGGATACGATCGTACGGTGTCAGAAAACGGAATACGCTCTGGTGAGTTCTCTGCAGCGGGATCCGTTGCTGGCTGAGAGGATCAAACGCCTCAGAACCGTTCCGGGAGTAGGACCTATCACTGCGCTGACCTGGGCACTGGAGATCGGAGACGTGACGCGTTTCCGGTCGATCCGGCAAGCCATTAGTTATTGCGGGCTCTGTGGTGACGAAAAGAGCTCCGCGGACAAGATGATGCGCACACCGCTCTCCAAACAGCGCAACAAACATATCCGATATGGTCGATGATATAACCGGGACAAGTTCTACCCGTGCTGGGCACTGGTTGGCGCGCCGGAACTCACGCTTGGCAGCCGGACTTCTGACAATCCGGCCATTCACATCCGGAGCGCAGACCGCGCAGTCGAAAACCGCGGATCGTGCAAAATGGCTCTTCCGCACTTTTGATGCAACAGCCGAAACAATTCATGTGGGAATGTTTTAAGCTTTGGGAGACTTGGCACCCCCCCGAGCCATTCGCAAACTCTGCGGCCCGCTCCCGACATCTTGATTCTGGACCGCATCGCACGCGAAGCGATCGATTTCGGCTGGTGGTTCGCGTTGAGCAAGAGCCAGTTCCGCCACATTCTCGCGCAGAGCCTATTTTTCAAAACCCCGTATGTATGGGATGACCGGCGGCCGCGGCCCCGTGTTAAACAGCGGTCCCCGTGTCGAGCGGTAGGTCATGTCCATGAACGGCGTCTTGATGCGGCGTCCGATGTCATAGTAACGGCCGTTCTCCCAGTTTGATTCCATGTTGTACGATACAATCCCTGTGGACAGAAGCAGTCGCTCCGCATTGAATGGTTCCTTTCTGGTCAGCATCATCTCGATAAGCCAGTGCTCGAAGGCATTCGCGGCGTGGTACTGGGAGTAGGGTCCAGGCCAGCCAAGCATCGAGACGATCGTCGGGTCTTTACGCCCTTCGATGTCGCCGGCGTAGGTCCATCCCACACCCTGGACCGAATATACCGCCGCTTTCGTCCCGTCACGATAGTCCACGATACAGACGCTAGGTTCGCGGACGGTCTCCTGAAAGTGTCTCGGCTTCAGGTCAAAGTTTGTCCGCACTGCATCAAGCAGATTCCCCGCCCAAGGATTGCGGTCGGTCCACTTCCATGTTTCAGGCCCTCGAATGCACTGTACCGCCTCGATGCCTGTCTCACCGCCCATGCGGCGTTCCACAAAGGACTGGAGCACGTCGACACAATGGAAAAGGCTTCCCTCATCTCCAGCGCCTCCAGCCACGACCGATGCCTTTATGGGCGTATCGATATCGAGTTCTATCTCGGGCTTGCGGTAGTAGAACGG
>Ga0075421_100010585_pt1 | contig 11403 bp, 11 predicted proteins | sample SoiMetdeltSBSDD5_FD_75292 | JGI IMG/M metagenome (GOLD analysis project Ga0075421, IMG submission 75292) | Bulk soil microbial communities from a Populus tree surrounding site in Tennessee, USA - Soil MetaG P. deltoides SBSDD5 | ecosystem: Environmental > Terrestrial > Soil > Tree plantation...
GTCACGGTGGAGGCGCGCTGCGTCCCGCCGACGCGTGCGGATCAGACCTGGCTCGAGGCGCGGTACCTGCCGTGGCGCGACGCCGGCGGCGCCGTGGCCGGCGTCGTCGGGCTCCACACCGACGTCAGCGAGCGCCGGCGGCGCGCGACCTTCGTTCGGGCGGTGGAGGCCGTCGGTCAGTCGCTCGCCTCCTCGCTCGACCTCAACGAGGTGCTCGACACCATCGCCGACAAGGCGCTCGAGGTGATGGGCGCGGAGTCCGCCCTCGTCGTGTCGTGGGACGGCCGCGCGTCGAGTCTCACGGTCCTGCGCGCGGCCGGGCGACTCAGCCGCGAGTACGCCGCGGCCGGCTCCATTCCCGTGGGCGGCGGGCCGATGAGCCGGGCGCTCCTGCAAGCCGATCCCGTGTTCACGTCGAACATCGTCACCGACCCCGACACCTCGCTCAACCGCGAGCGCCGAGCCCAGGTCGAGCGCGAGGGGTTCAAGGCGGTGGCCGCGGCGCCGCTCCGCTCCCAGGGCCGCGTGCACGGCGCGCTCGTCGTCCATTACTGGAGCGAGCGCACGTTCGCCGACGAGGAGATCGGCGCGCTCCGCTGGCTGGCCGAGCAGGCGGCGCTCGCCATCGACAACGCCCACCTGTACGCCGACGCCACGCGGCGCGCCGAGCGCCTGCGCGAGCTGGCCCGGGTCGAGCAGCTGGTGGGCGAGTCCCTCGTCGTCGACGACGTGCTGCGCCGCATCGCCCAGGCCGCCGCCCGCCTGCTGAGCGCGCCGTCCGTGCAGCTGTGGACCGCCGACCCCGTCGAGCGCGTGCTCCGCCTGCAGGCCTCGTGGGTCGAGCCCGGCAGCTCCGACTTCCGGCGCCGCACCGAGGTGGCGTTCGGCGAGGGCATCGCCGGCCGGGTGGCGGAGACGAAGCTCGCGATCTACGTCGACGACGTCGCCGCCGACGCGCGGGCGCTCTCCGGCGGGTGGGCGCGCGAGACCGGCATCCAGCGCCTGCTCTCGGTGCCGATCCTCAGCGGCGACGATCTCCTGGGCGTGCTGGCGGTGCGCGCTCGCTCCGACGAGCTGGCGACCGACGAGAACCGGGCGCTCGTCACCTCGCTGGCGGCGCGGGCGGCGGTGGCGCTGCAGAACGCGCGCTCGTACGCCGACGCCATACGTCGGGCCGCGCGGCTGCGCGAGCTCGTGGCGGTGAGCCGCTCGATCACGGCCTCGCTCGACGCCGGCGACGTCATGACCAGCATCGTGCAGGCCGCCGCCGGCATGCGCCCGGGCGCCCTGGCCGCCGTTCACGTCTTCGCCGACGACCGCACGCGCCTGCGGATGATGGCGACGTCGAGCGTCGAGTGGGCCGAGCTCCCGGCCGACCGTCCCGCCGACGCCGGGCTGCCCGGTCTCGTCGTCGAGCAGCACCGGCCGGTCCTGATCCCGCAGCCGCTGCAGCACCCGCGCACGCTGGTGCCGGCGTGGTGGGAGCGGCGCCCGCGCGCGACCTACTACGGCGTGCCGATCGACGTGGGCGACACCTTCGTCGGCGTGCTCGACTACATCCTGCCCGAGGGCCTGCCCGACTCCGAGGAGCAGGAGGCGCTGAGCCTGCTGGCCGCCCAGGCCGGCGTGGCGATCCGCAACGCCCGGCTCTACCAGGCCGAGCGCGTCCAGGCCGAGCGCGTGCGGGCGCTGGCCATGGTCAACCAGCGCATCTCGAGCGCGCTGGAGCTCGACGCGCTGCTGCGGATCATCTCCGAGTCGGCGGCGCAGCTCACGGGCGTGCGGTTCGTCTCCTTCTGGCTGGCCGACGAGCCGACCCGCACGCTGACCTTCATGGGCGGCTCGGTGCCCGAGATCGCCGCCGACTTCCCGCAGCGGACCGTGACCTACGACGACGGCGGCGGCATCGGTTGGGTCGCCCGCAACCGCCGGCGCCTCGTCGTCGACGCCGTCGGGGACGACCCGCGCGTCATCAACCTCGAGTGGTGGCGACGGTGGGGCCTGCACGGCTTCGTCGCCTATCCGGTCGTGGCGGGCGACCAGCTCCTGGCCGTGCTCTCGCTCAGCCACACCGAGGCGCTGCGCTTCATCGACGAGACGTCCGAGGTCGTGCAGATGTTCGTCGCCCAGGCCTCGGTCGCCATCCAGAACGCCCGGCTCTACCGCGAGGCCCAGCGCCGGCGCGACGTGGCCGAGGTGCTGGCGCGGCTGGGCCGCGAGCTCACGGGGACGCTCGAGACGGCGCGGATCGGCGCGCTCGTCACGCGCGGCATCGTGGACCTGCTCGGCGTCCGGGCCTCGGTGGTGTTCCGCTTCGAGCCCGAGGACAGCACCCTGCACGAGGTCGCCTCCCACGGCGCGTCGGCCTTCAAGCTCCGGGGCGTCGTGATGCGGGCGGGCGAGGGGATCGTGGGCCGGGCGGTCGCGGACCGCAAGATCGTCGTCACGCCCGAGGTGCTGCGCGAGCCGCGCGTGCACTATCGGCCCGAGCAGCGCGCCGCGCTCGCCGAGCACGGCATCGGCGCGATGATCGGCATCCCGCTCTTCTCGCACGAGCGGGTCATCGGCGCCCTCGGCGTGGGCGACGTCGTCGGCCGCGAGTTCAGCGCCGAGGAGCTCCAGGCCCTGCAGGCCTTCGCCGACCAGACCGCCCTCGCCCTCGAGAACGCGCGCCTCTACGCGACGGCCCGGGACAGCCTGACGAGACTGCGGGAGACCCAGGCCCAGCTCGTGCAGGCCGCCAAGATGTCGGCGCTCGGGCAGCTCGTCTCCGGCGTCGCCCACGAGCTGAACAACCCGCTGAGCGTCATCATCGGTTACGGCCAGCTCCTGCTCTCCCGCGAGGTGCCGGACAACATGCGCCGGCCCGTCGAGCTGATGGTGGCCCAGGGCGACCGCATGGCGAAGATCGTCCGCAACCTGCTCTTCTTCGCCCGCCAGCGCCCGCCCGAGCGAGCGCCGGTCAGCCTGCAGGCCGTCGTGGAGCAGACGCTCGCGCTGCGGGTGAACCAGCTCACGCTGTCCGGCATCACCGTCGAGACGGCGTTCGCCGCCGAGCTGCCCGAGATCACCGGCGACGCCCAGCAGCTGGAGCAAGTCTTCCTGAACCTGCTGCTCAACGCGGAGCAGGCGATCCTCGAGGCCCGGCCCCAGGGCCGGATCATCGTGCGCACCCGGGTGAGCGAGGCGGGCGACTGGGTCTACGCCGACGTCGTCGACGACGGCCCCGGCATCTCGTCCGACGCGCTGCCGCGGGTCTTCGAACCGTTCTTCACGACGAAGATGGTGGGCAGTGGCACCGGCCTCGGCCTCAGCGTGTCCTACGGGATCCTCGAGGAGCACGGCGGCCGCCTGACCGTGCAGAGCCGTCGCGGCGAGACGATCTTCACCGTGGAGCTTCCGGTGAGCCGCGCCCCCGAGGCCGCGCAGAAGGGGGCGTCGCTGCGCCCGCTGCCGGACGGCGAGGGCCGCGTGGCCCTCGTCGTGGAGGACGAGCCGAGCGTGCTCGATCTGGTCGTCGCGCTGCTGCAGGAGCGCGGCTGGGAGGTGGACGTCGCCAGCGGCGGCCGCCCCGGCCTGGCCTGCGTCGAGCAACGCACCTACGACCTGATCATCTCCGACATGCGGATGCCCGACGGCGACGGCGCCGAGCTCTACGCCCGCGTGCGTCTGCGCGCCCCGGCCCTGGCCCGGCGCTTCGTCTTCATCACCGGCGATACCGCCAACGAGGACGCCTGGGCGTTCCTGGAGGGCGCGCAGGTTCCGGTCATCGAGAAGCCGTTCCAGCCGGCCGTGTTCGAGGACGCGGTAGCCCAGGTGATGTCGGCCCCGCCGCCGAGCTCGTGAAGCGCGCGGACCTCGTCGCGACCCTGGCCCAGTCCTCGCGCGGCTCCCGGCGCGCCGCCACCCGCGCGCTCGACGCCTTCCTCCTCGGCATCCGCGACGGTCTCCACAACGGCGGCACCGTCACCATCAGCGGCTTCGGGACCTTCGTCGTCACCCGTCGCGCGCCCCGCGGCGGTCGCGATCCCCGCACCGGCAAGGCCATCACCATCCCGTCGACCCGCGTCCCCCGCTTCCGCCCCAGCCGCGGCCTGAAGGCCGCGGTACGCTAGGACTTCCCCCGACGCGATGCGTCGGGTATGCTGTAGCTCGCTGTTCGGGTGAGCGCTGTTTGGGGGATCGTCTAGGGGTAGGACGCCAGGTTCTGGCCCTGGTAGCGGGGGTTCGAATCCTCCTCCCCCAGCCAGCTCACGCGGAAGACGGCCCCATCGTCTAGAGGCCTAGGACACGGCCCTCTCAAGGCTGAAACACGGGTTCGAATCCCGTTGGGGCCACCACCGTCGGACTGTTATTTTTCAGCCGCCTGCGGCGCCTCGATCACTCTCAGGACGTCGGCGCGTAGCAGGCGTCCCACGTTCAAACGCCCCGAGAGCCGGAAGCCGTGCCGCCCATCGACCGTGATTGCCTCCACGCCGATCTTGCCGTCCAGCAGCTTCCGGAGCATCTGCCGAGCTTGGGTCTGGCGTCTCAGGACCGCGCCTGCACGTCCGCAGTGCGCTCCCGGAGCTCTCGAACGATGGTCGCGTAGTCGAACGCCTCGGGAGCACCGGCACCGTCCAAGGCCTCGTACTCAGCGACTAACGCCCGCTTGCGCTCCTCTTCGACCTTGATCTGGGCCACGACCGTGTCCATCGGGCTACCGTTCACTAGGGCCTCAACAAGGCGCGCGAGCCGCCCGTCAACGTCGTCGAGCTCGGCCCTCAGCCGGTCCCGCTGGCTGGTTAGCTGCACGCGGCACCCCTCAAGCCTGGCGATCGCCAACTCGATCGACTTCCCGATTACGCGGGAATCAAGGACCTCGCCGACGGTCTTGAGGACCGCCGCGTCGACTGCGTCGGTCCTGATGACGACATCGTTGGTGCAGATGCAATCTCCCCGCTTCCGCTCATGCCAAGCCTTACTGTGACCCGCGACACGTTCCAGGCGCTCGGGGTGACCATGAGCGACCTCCGCGAGCCGACGCTCGCTGGACACCCACGACGCGCGCTTGAGCCGCTGCTTGCTTCGCGGGGCTTCGACCTCGCGCGCGAGATAAGTTTTACCGTCCTCGCCGACGACAGCATCGTCCTGACGCAGTAATCGTTCACGCCGGGGTCCGGGTCGCGCAGCCAGTCGAACCGTGACCGCCACCCCGCCGTCGAGCACCGGCGAGCGCGCCGACAGCTTCGCGACCGCGGGCCGCGATGTCGTGGAAGCGGCGCCGGCGGCTCCCGGGCGAGCATGGGGACGCGCAGTAAGGCGGGGGCTGGTGAACTGCGTGGCATCACCGTTGCTCTCCATCTTGAGGGACGAAGCGTCGTCCCGGAGGACAGCAATGAACAAAGACGTGTTCGCAGGTTGGTGGAAACAGGCGCGTGGGCAGGCAAGGTCCTGGTGGGGCGATCTTACCGACGACGAGTTGGACAAGATCGAAGGCGAGTCCGAGAAGCTCGTCGGAGCCCTGCAGGCGCGGTACGGCTGGTCGCGCGAACGAGCGGAGCAGGAGATCGAGGAACGAATGGGTCGAGCTGCCTGATCCGCGGCTGACTGAGCGCTGAGACGACGCTGCGGCGCGAAGGAAAGCACATCAAAGTGATTGACCTTCGCGCCGCCGCGTTGAACCGCGCCGAGAAAGACGACCTACCATGCCGATGGATGATAGCGAGCGGGCGATCACCGCTGACCTCATCAGCGCCGTCCGGACGCTCGCGGCGCACGTGATGACGCTTCACCTGCAACTCGGAGCAGTGCGTACGCTTCTGGCCCGGAAAGGCACGATTAGCGACGCCGAAGTCCAAGCTGCGTTCGCCGAGTTAAACGTGGTCGCCTCAGCCGAGGAGGTGCTCGATTTCACCAGCACCGAGGCACTTTTCGATGAGCTGCTCGAACGGCTCAATAGGGCAGCTTAGCCCGTACACCTGTTCATTAGGCCGCGACGCGCCACGAGTGCATGGTCTGCCGCATCGTCATCGAGGTCGGTGAGATCGAGTACGAGCTGCCGCTCGGCGGCGTGACGGCCTTCGTTCATCGGCGTTGCTTCATGATGTGGCGGGCCGTCATCTCGGGCGACGATCCGGCCTGACGGTCAAGCGGTCGCGCTCGGACGCCCACGCGTGGTAGCGTCGTGGCGTGCCCCCCTCTAGCCCCTCGCCGCTCGATGTGTTGGACGCGTCCTACGGGGAGCACCGTCTGTGCGACGACCTTGACGGAGGAGTGGACTAGGGCCGCGACGGGCAGGCGTACGCGTGGTTCTACTGCTTGAGCTGCAACGCGCGAGTCGCGAAGCCTCTCTGACTCGTGACACCGACGCACGCTGACAAGGCCGATGAGCAGCGCCTCAAGAACCTCCGCGCCGCGCTGGGGTTCCTCCGAGGACGGTGCTCGACATCCTCCTCGTGCTGGCAGCCCTGCTCGCCATCTACTCGATGCTGCCGTAGCTCGACCCTTGACCTGCTGGCGTCCCGTCGCGTCGCGCCCTGCTGCGTCGCGAGGACGTGTTCGATGAGGCGCCGAAGCCGGCGGCGAGAGACGCCGCACCGAATGAGGGCGCCGCGCCCGACTCGGGCGGCGTGCGGCTGCTTCTGGATGGCGGTTGCCGAGCCGTAGGCGCGCGTGCCCTCCCTGTGCTGGTGATCTACCTCGCCCGGCGCAGGAGGACGGAGGCCTCGCGCTCGGCGTGACGCCGCAGACGTTCGTTGCCGTCTGCGACCGCTGCCGCGATGGTGGGAAACCCGGTGTAGGACTCGACGTGCTCCGCCGCCGCATTTGGGACCTCATCGCCGAGGGGGTCCTGCCGTACACCCGTCCAGATCACTTCAACATTCGACCAACGCACGGGGTGGCCAACTGCATCGCCTGCGACACTCGCTTCGCGGATGGCGAGAATCTTTGCGAGGCGATCATCGCTGACATGATCATTGGCCCGCTCCATCGCGACTGTTCATAGCATGGTTGGCGAGCTTGACTAAACCACGACGCGGCCACCGGTACTCCCACTATTCATCGAACCGATTGCGCGCGGCAGGGGGAGAAGTCATCGCTGTCTGGCTAACGCCTCCTCTGAGCGGCCGGCGATGGCGGGTTCGGTTGCCTCAAACCCGTCGACCCTAGGAACTAGGGCAAATCGTCGTGGAGGTGATGGGGAGGGGACGGTGAAGCGGGCGGAACACGTCCCAATTAGCTAACGATCTCGGGGGCCTTCTTCGCCTGGCTGTGCGCCGCTTCCGCCTCCGCCCTGGTCCGACGCGCGCGACGGATGACCTCGTGCGCCGCTTCCTGGCTCTCAGTTGCCATGGCCTGCGTGGTACTTCGCGCCCTTCACGATCTTCGCTACCGATTTCGTCGGTTGCTGCGAGGTGCTCTGCCCTCGCTGCAAGCGATGCAGCGGTCGTCATGGTCTCTTGCTAACGGCGGTACGCAGCTTAGATTCATCACCCGCTCGGTTGGCACCGTGGTACCCGGTGTTTTACGCCCGCTATCGCGAGGGTATCAGTGTCAAGGCGGGCTAGCGACCTCACGGCCCGCCAGACTCGCGACGACGGTTGTTAGTTCGGCGGGATCCACAGGTTTTGGAAGGTGCATGTTGAATCCAGCCGAAAGCGTCCGCAACCGATCTTCGACTCGTCCATATGCCGTGAGCGCAACCGCCGGAACCTTGCCGCCCTCACTCGGGTCCATCGCGCGGATCTTGCGGATCAGAGACAATCCGTTCTCCCCCGGCATTTCGATGTCTGAAATCAACACATCCGGGCGCCACTCGCGACAAATGCGGAGTGCCTCGGCGGCCGATTGACATGTCGTGACCTCAGCTCGCGACGCGGTAAGAATGGCCATCGCAAGATCAAGCGCGTCCATCTCATCGTCAACGACGAGGACCCGTAGGCCGTTGAGGATAGCAGCGGCGTAGACACGAACCGGCATCACCCCGCGTGCCGTCGGGTGTACCTGATCGTCCACGGTGCCCAGCGACACCGGAAGCTTCACAATAAAGGTCGCCCCTCGGCCCTCGCCGGCGCTCTGCGCCTCCACGGTGCCGCCGTGCGCTTCGACAAGATACCGAACCAACCCAAGTCCCAGCCCAAGCCCGCCCTCACGTTGTGTCCCGCCTGATGCGCCCTGGCGGAACCGATCGAAGATCACCGGCAAGACCCCCGGAGAGATGCCTTGACCGGTATCGCTCACGACTATTTCTATATGCGAGTTGACCCGCAGCAGCCGGACCTGCACACGCCCGTCCTTCGGCGTGAACTTGACGGCATTCGTCAGCAGGTTCCATACAACCTGTTGCAGACGGTCCGGGTCGCCCATTAGTGGGCCTGCGCGTGGATCGAGCGTGGCTTCGAGTCGAATGCGCTTCCCGGCGGCGGCGGGTCGCACGGAGTCCAAAGCCGCGTCCACAACAGCCTTGAGGTCGACGGCTCGCACGTCCAGCCGCATCTTTCCACTGATGATCCGCGACACATCCAGAAGGTCGTCGATGAGTTGAACCTGCGCATTGGCATTGCGGACAATCGCGTCGAGGGCGCGCCCTTTCTGCTCTTCGGGAACCTGGCCAGCGTGAAGCATTCGCGCCCAGCCGAATACCGCGTTCATGGGGGTGCGAAGCTCATGCGACAGCATTGCGAGAAATTCGTCTTTCGCTCGATTGGCCGCCTGCGCCTCTTCTCTGCGCGTCTCGGCAACGAGTCGTCCCTCTCTTTCTGCGGCGGCGCTGCGAACGGCCTCACCGGCTGTGACGAGCGCGGCACGCAGATTTTCGACCTCCGTGAGGGCCGAGACGCCCATTTCGATTCGTTCGCCGCTCGCCATGGCATCGGCACTATTGGCAAGAGCAGAAAGTGGCGTGGATATTCGCTTACCGAGGACCAGGGCGGCGCCAAGACTGAGGAGCAGCACGACAGCCGCGCCACCTGACAGGATCGTGAGGGAGCGTGTCCGGGAAGCGGCGATCACGGCCTGTGAGACACCAAGAGAAACCGTCCAGCCTGTGAGCGTCGACCGAGTGAAGACATGGACGACTTCGGTCCCTTCTCGAGTATCTCCCATCCCCGTTTGTTCGTCGGATCCGGCGAGGTGCGCCATCAGTTCTGGCGCCAATGGCTGGCCGACGAGGCGCGCGTGGTCAACGGTGCGTGCGATGATTAGCCCCTGCCTCTCCAGAAGGCTCACCACAGAGTCGGCGTGAGGCCGCTGATCCATGAGGAGGCGCAATAGGGCGTCAGGATCTACTGACATCTCCAGGACATAGACGACGGTGCCATCCCGCATCACTGGGATCGCTATACCGATAGTCGGTCGGCGCGAGTCCAGCGCGACAAAGAGGTCGGACGCAACTGGTTGACCCGTGTCCAGGACCTTCTTGACCGGGGCGGCGCCGCCTAGAGGCAGGAAGTGGATAGCGCGGATCAGCGGCTGGGGGCCTCGTCTCTCGGAAAGGATTCGGTAGGGGCGAACCGAACGGGCGGCTGGAGTTGACCACTTGTTGTCCCGACCGGGCAAAGAGCACGATCCAGGCGTCCTTACGGTTGGCGACGGTCCGGACGCAAAGATCATGGAACGCCTTGAAATCGTCGGCCTCGAGGGCCGGCGACGCGGCCAGCGTCTCCAGGATCGCGAACGAGGTTCGCACTTCTCGGTCGGCAGCCACGGACAAGGCGCGTGCCGTGGCACGCATTCCTGACTCCAAGATTTCGCGCTGGTCATCGAGGTGCCGCCGGACGACGACGAACGTGAAGATCAGCAGTGGGACAACAGCAACAAGCACAAGTGCGACGAGATGCCACCGGACACGTAACGGTCGACGTGCAATGGTCGCCAGCATCTCTGAGCCCTAACTCATTTGGTTGTCTGCGCCAACCGTCCGAGGGTGCGGAGGCGAACAAGGCAACACGAACGGCGTCGCAAGGAGGCGCACACGCCATCCTCGGCCGGGGTAAGGCTGTGGGAGATTAGCACTACTCTGCCGGTGAAACCTATCCGTAGAACTACGCCCGGATTCCTCGCCTTGCCAAGGCACCTTGACCCTCAAGAACACGACCGTCACGGAGAACACGCCCACGACATCTTCCCGGCTCAGTGAACTAGCCCCGAGGCCGACCCAGGCGAGCATGGCCCACTCCGCCAGCCTATGTCGCTGCACCGAAAGGCCCCCCGGTCATGGAACCTGACGGTCTCCGTCTCATCATCCGCCGGAAAATCGCCGATGGACAGCTTCCCGAGAAGAGCCAGCGGCGACTCTGGGGCCGCCAGGGTAAGGGGCATGTCTGTGACGCCTGCGACGGCGCGATCATGAAGGACGAGTTTGTCCTCGGCGGTGTCTACATCATCGACCAGAAGGAGACGCTCCAGTTCCACGTTCAGTGTTTTTGGATCTGGGACAGTGAAGTGAGAGCGTCCGCACCAGCCGACGCGGTGTCCGCGATCGAGTGCGTCTACTGCCACAGACTCATCTCCTCCGACCAAGACCGAACGACGATTCAGCACGCCCGCTACCACGCTGCCTGCTGGACGGAGAAGGAGCGAGAACGGTAGGTGCAACGGGTGTAAGCTGAAAAGGCCTGCACCACGGCCTTTCGGGTTGGCGCTCGCTGAGCGTCAAGACCCCCGGTGAATTTGGCTTTGCGCGCTCACCAGGTGACGAAAGGCATTCCAGTGGAATTTGAGTCTCTCCGCAGTCTCATCCGAGCCAAGCTCCAGCAAGGACTGCTGCCCTACAACAGCATCCCCCGCGTGTGGGGAGCCCCGGGCGACGGGGAGACGTGTGACGGGTGCGATTTGATCATCGAGGCGCCGGCGATGGTGATTGAGGGGATCTCGATGTCCGATGGCAGCAAGCCGCTTCACGCGGCTGATCGCCGTCAGCCCCTGCAACTCCACGTCACTTGCTTCTACCTGTGGGACATGGAGCGGCGCGCGTAGAGGTTAGCTCCTATCCCGCCCGCTTCACCGTCATCCACGCGCGTCCTGTACGCCCTCCACGGCGTAGGCGCCACGCCAAACCCCTCAGGCGCCCACCTCGGATTCGCCTGGAACGTCGCCCGCCACTCACCTTCGGCAATGTGGGGGGCGACAGGCGCATCCCTTGGCGCTCGACGCCGACCGTGATCAACCCGAGGCCGCTCCAGTTGTCGAACACGGGTGCAAGAGGTGCAGTTCAGGTTCGGTTGAGGAGAGACGAAGGAACGCAAGCGCAGCGCGGAGGTTAGCGGCTCGCTGGTCATTGGCTCGTGCCGCCGCGTGGGCGAGGCGCTCACAGCCTCTTCGCCACCCGCGCATCACACGTCAGGCAGTCGAACCACTCGTAGGCCGACCCCGTCGTGAGTCTCATCTACACCTCCGTCCAGGTCGCCGCAGAGACGGTGC
>Ga0075421_100010588_pt1 | contig 11401 bp, 9 predicted proteins | sample SoiMetdeltSBSDD5_FD_75292 | JGI IMG/M metagenome (GOLD analysis project Ga0075421, IMG submission 75292) | Bulk soil microbial communities from a Populus tree surrounding site in Tennessee, USA - Soil MetaG P. deltoides SBSDD5 | ecosystem: Environmental > Terrestrial > Soil > Tree plantation...
ATGTACCCGGAGTCGTTCGGCTACCACGATCAGTACATCGAGCAGAACGTGCAGGTGGTCGCCAACCTGCAGCTCTACTTCGACGTCTGGCCGGCCGACGGCGACGCCGAGCGCGCCATCGCCGCCCGCCTCGCCGGCTACGCGGCGCGCGTCGACAAGGGCAACCAGGCGGCGGCGCTGGCCGCGCTCCCCGACGGCAACCAGGCGCCGTTCGGCGACACCCTGCTGAAGGCGACGACCGCCGCGCGCACGTCGACCCGGTCGCAGCTCCTGCCCGCGTACGGCCACGTCGTCCTCGGCGACGGCGACGGCGCCCAGCAGGTCCAGGTCAACCTCGGCTTCAACGACTTCGCCAACCACACGCACGACGACGTGCTCGGCCTGACCCTCTACGGCTTCGAGCGCGAGGTCAACGGCAACATCCGCTACTCGCGCATCCCCGGCCGCCGCTTCACCGACGCCACCGTCGCCAAGAACACCGTCGTCGTGAACCGCAAGGAGCAGAGCCGGACCAACCAGCAGGGCGGCCAGAACGCCGGCCACCTGTTCACCTCCGGCGACGTCCTCCTCTACGAGCCCAACCTCGGCGGCGTCTCGGTCGCCGCCGTCGACGGCGCCCGCGCCTACTACGGCGACGCCAGCCGCTACGACCGCCTGCTCGTCCTCGACGCCATCGATCCGGCCCACCCGATCCTGCTCGACGTCTTCCGCGTCCGCGGCGGCACCAGCCACGACTGGTTCTTCCACGGCTCGACCCGCTTCGACGAGACCGCCAACGCCAGCCTGGCGCTGTCCCGCGTCGACGCCGACTACCCGCTCCTGCCGCCGGGCGCGACCTGGCAGGAGCCGACCTCGATGGGCGACAACCGCGACTGGTACGGCGCCTTCCGCGACATGAGCAAGGCGACCACGACCAGCCCGTTCGCGGTGACGTTCCACGAGGACGGCGGCAGCCGCGGCACCCGCGTCACCGTCGTGCCCGACGGCTCCAGCGAGGTCTGGCTCGGCCGCAGCCCGGCGCCCTACCGCGACACCTGGCCGCGCACGCTCTACGATCACTGGCGCCCGTCGCTCCTGGTGCGCCGCACCGGCGCCGATCTCGACAGCCGCTTCGTCGCCGTCGTCGAGCCGTTCGACCGCGCGCCGGCGGTGACCCGGGTCGAGCTCCTGCCGCTCGCCGCCGACGACCGCGATCGCCTCGCCGTCCGCGTCACCTTCGACGGCGGCCGCGAGGACGTCCTCCTGGTCTCCACCGACGCCGACGCCGGCCTCGGCGGCCGCCCGCCGGCGGTCGTCGAGACCCGCGATCAAGCCTTCCACCTCGAGGGCCGCGTCGGCGTCGTTTCGCGCGCCGCGACAGAGACCGGGAAAAAATCCCGGTCTCTGCATCGATCGACCGGCCGGCCGAAGACGGCCGCCCGGTCTCCCCCTGAGCAGATCGCGCCCGAGTACGGGCGCTCAGGCACCCGCCTCGTGCTCGTCGCCGGCACCGGTCTCGACGGCGCCGGTCAGCGCCTCGCCCAGGACCGCGCCGCCTTCGAGGGCCGCATCACCGACGTCGTGCGCCGCGCCGACGGCTGCACCGCCGACGCCTTCGTCACCGACGCCGCCCTGCCGACCGGCACCGCCCTCCGCGGCCGCTGGGTCCGCCTGACCTTCGATCGCTACGCCGTCGTGCCCAACGGCTCGAGCTACCCGCTCGGCATCCGCGAGCAGCGCGGCATCGATCAGCTGTACCGGATCGATCGCGTCGCGCGCCAGGGCGACCAGACCTTCGTCGTCCTCGCCGACGATCCGATGCTCGCGATCGACGGCGACACCGCGATGGAGGCGACCCGCCCGCGCCGGACCTTCGAGGGCGCCGTCCGGTTCGCGATCACGCTGGGGACGAGCCACTGACGCGGGCCTGGGCGCTCGCCACCTCGGCGTCGGCCTCGGCGGCGCGGTCGCCGGCGGCGGTGAGCGCGTCCTCGGCCTTGCGCAGCTGCTCGCGCAGCGCCGCGACCTCGCGGATCCGATCGTCGAGCTCGGCGCGGGCGCGGGCGGCGGCGCGCTGGAGGCGCTGCAGGTCGGCGGCGGCCTGGCGAGCCTCGCGGGCGCGGTCCCGGGCGGCGGCGACCGCGGCGGTCTCGGCGGCGGAGCGGCCGGCGCGAGGCACAGGCGCGCGGCTGTCGTCGGCGTCGGCGTCGGCGTCGGCGTCGTCGGCGTCCGCGTCACCGGCCTCCTCGTCGTCCTCGCGCGGCGTGAAGCCGGCGAACGCCTCGAAGCCGGGCGGGTCGCGATCGGCGACGAGGCGCCCGGCGGGATCGGGATCGAACGACCCGGTGGCGGCCAGCGCCTGGAGCGTGGTGGCCACGCGGCGCAGGGTGGTGTCGGTGGCGGCGTGGCCGTCGGACGTCAGGATCTCGGCGGCGCGGGCGCGCAGGCGGGCGAGGGCCGCGCGGTGGGCGTCGGCGGCGGCGAGATCGCCGGCGCGCATGCGCGCGGCGGAGGAGAACAGGGCGGCCATGTCGTCGCCGGCCTCGCGGTGGAGCTGGTTGACGACCCAGGCGGACATGCTGGGGCGCGCCAGCTTGGCGACGGTGGCAGCGCCGGCGCGGTCACCGGCGTCGCGCAGCTCCTGCGAGCGGCGCTTGCGCTCGGCGACGAAGGCGGACAGCGGCGCGCCGTAGAGGGCGTCGGCCGCCTCGGCGACGGCGGGCGAGGGATCGGCGGTGGCCATGGCCGAGCCTACCGCGCGGCCCGCGCTCACGGCGTCGCGGGCGCGGGCGTCGGCGTCGAGGGCGCGGGCGTCGGCGGCGTCGCCTTCGGCGGCGGCGCCGTCGTGTTCGGCGGTGCGCCCGGCGGCAGCGGCGTCGACGGCGTCCGCGGGTTCCCCGGCGTCACCCGGGTGCGCGGCATCGGCGCGCCCGGCGGCAGCGGCGTCGTCGTCTGCGGCGGCGTCGGCCGCACGATCGGCTCCGCCGTCGGGCTCACGATCGGCGCGCCGCCGCCTCCGCCGGTGACCGGCGCGGGTGCGGGCGGCTGCGGACCGGCGGTCGCCTCCGACGACGGGATGCCCGGCGGCAGCGGCGTCGTCGGCGTCGACCCGGAGCGCGGCGCCGCCGGTCGTGGGACGACCGCGCCGGGCGCCGTCGGAACGACGATGACGGCGGGCGGCGGTGCGGGCGTCGGCGCCGGCGCGTTCTCGGCGGCGGTGGCCTCGGCGGCCTCGGCGGATTCGGCATCGGGCGCCGCGTCGGGTGTGGCGGCGGGCTCGGCGGCCGCCGTGCCCTCGACCGGCGACGCCGACGGCGTGGGCGCCGGCGCCGCGCGGTCGCGCCGGCAGCCCGGCGCAGCAGCGGCCGCCGCGATCAGCGCGATCCCGAGGATGCGGCGCCGCGAACCCTGGCTCCTGTCACGTGCCATGACACGTCTCCTCTCCGCCGATTCGGAGCAACCTCCGTACCGCTCGCAACGCCTGTTAGACGGTTCGACCGCCGCCATACGCGCGCACCGGCGCCACGCCGGGCGATGCCGCACGCCGGCTGGCGCTGCGCGTCGAAGCCGCGCGCGCACACCACACCACCGCTGTTTCTCGCCGCCCGGGGCCACGTTTCACGGGAGTGGCCGATCCGATGGGCTGGTGTCACCTGCGCGCGCCGAGGGCGATCGCACCGTGCAGGAAACGAGTGGCATGACCCGCTGTCACCACTTCCCTACTGACGCGCTACCCCGCACAATGAGCCCGCCCATGCCTCCTCGTCGTGAGTCGAACGAGCTCTCGGACTGCATCTCTGACTTCGACACGGGCCTTCGCGCCGCCGCGTGGGATCTCGCCCTCGCCGTGTTGACCGACGAGCTCCGCCGACGCGCCCGCGAGGCACCCGCGCGCGCCACCGGATCGAAGCGCGCCGCCGCGTCGAAGCGCGCCGCCGCGTCGAAGCCGCGGTCGACTGCCAGGCGCCGCGCGGCCCCGGCCGCGACCCCGGCGCCGATCATCGAGGTCGCGCCGCCGGTCGAGCCGACCGTCGACGGCGCGGCGGTCGCCGGCGCGACGCCGGCCGCGCCCGCCGCGTCGAACGGCGCTGCCGCGCCCGCCGCCGCCGCCAACGGCAAGCGCGGACGCGGCGCGTGGACGCGCGAGCGCGTGGTCGAGGAGCTCGGGCAGTGGTTGATCGAGGTGCCGAGCCTCGACGCCGCGTTCCTGGTCCGCCGCGGCCGCGCGTCGCTCGTTGCGGCCGCGCGCCGCCTGTTCGGGCGCTTCGACGCCGCGCTCAACGCAGCGAACCTGCACCTGGCGGAGCTGTACCCGGAGGGCCCGCCCAACAAGCGGGCCCGGGTCCCGGCCGCAGCCTGAGCCGAACCTGAACGACTACTGGTTCGAGACCAGCAGGATGAACGCGCACTCGTCGGCGCAGCCGAACGTCGCGTTCACGCACGACTGACCGTCGATGCAGTCGGCGCAGTCGTCGAGCGCCTGGTCATTGGTCGAGCTGTTCTCGGACCAGTCGCGACAGCCCTGGGTGCACTTGTCCAGGTCGAGGTCGTTCGCGACGCAGTCGTTGTACTTCTGGCAGACGTTGTCGCAGTCGATCGCGCGGTCCACCGAGTCGCACCCGGTCGAGGCGAGGGCGAGGGCGAGGCCGAGGAGCGTGGCAACCCAGGTAGTCTTCATATCGATTCTCCAGCGAGTGATAGCCGCGGGAGATAGCACGCCGGGTCGCGGGCTCCTACCGCAATGATGCCGCGCCCCGTCGGAGCCGACTTCATCGCGATCGACCGCACAGGTGTGCTTGAAGAGACTTCGACTGGCCGCCTGCGTGCCAGTCGTAGCTCCGATAAGCGATCTTACCGACCGCGCCCGTGCGGTGCCTCGCGGCCCGGCTTTTTCCGGCACCTTTCCGGAGCCGCCGCTGGAAACCCGAACCCCGGTCGGAACGACCGGCCCCGCATCGTCACTGGGGAGCGCAGCGTCCCCCGCCGCCCACGGCGCCGCCCCGACGGCCAGCGCCTCGCCTCCACCCTCCACCCTTCCCGCCGCCACCCGCTGCGCTCCCCAGCGCAATCACCTGCCCCTCGCTCCCGCGGAACGCGCCGGGAGCCCCCTGGTACAGCTCGCCATCATGTCCAGACAGGCGCCCCCGCCGACCCCGCCACCACTGGCAAAGTCGGGCCGGCCCGCGGCCGCCGTCCGGGCCGACAGGCGCCCTGGTAGATTGGGCCGATGCCTGCGGGCGACGACGGCGCGGCCTCCGGCGACACCACCGCCGTCAGCGACGAGTCGGCGGTCGGCAGCGACGTGCCGCTCGCCGACGCCGCGCCGCGCGCCGCCGGATCGACCATCGGCCGCTTCGTCCTCGTCGGCCCGCTCGGCGCCGGCGGCATGGGGGTCGTCCACCGCGCCTACGATCCGGTCCTCGACCGCGCGGTCGCGGTCAAGGTGCTGCGCGGCAGCGGCGATCGCCAGCGCCTCTTGCGCGAGGCGCAGGCGCTGGCCCGGCTGCAGCACCCGAACGTCTTGACCGTGCACGACGCCGGCGTCGACGGCGGCGAGCCGTACCTCGCCACCGAGCTGGTCGACGGCGATCACCTCGGCGGCTGGCTGGCGCGCGCGCCGCGCAGCCGAAGCGAGATCCTCGCCGTCTTCGAGGCGGCCGGCCGCGGCCTCGCCGCCGCCCACGCCGCCGGCCTCGTCCACCGCGACTTCAAGCCGGGCAACGTGCTGGTCGGCCGCGACGGCCGGGTCCGGGTCGCCGACCTCGGCGTCGCCCGCGGGGTCGCCCCCGACGACGCCGCCCCGACCCCGCCCTCGCCGCTGGTGGCGACGACGCTGACCGCGACCGGCGCCGTCGTCGGCACGCCGGCGTACATGCCACCGGAGCAGGCGGCCGGCGCCGACGCCGACGCCCGCGCCGATCAGTTCAGCTTCTGCGTCTCGCTGTGGGAGGCGCTGACCGGCGCGCGCCCGTTCACCGGCCGCGACACCGACGAGCTCGCCGCCCACGTCCGCCGGGGCGTCGCCCCCGCCGCCGGCGCCGGCCTGCCCCCGCGCCTCCGCCGCGCCCTGCTCCGCGGCCTGTCGCACGCCCCGGCCGATCGCTTCCCGTCGATGGAGGCGCTGCTCGACGAGCTCCGCCCGCGCACGTCGCGGCGCCGGCGCTGGCTCGCCGCCGGCGGCGCCGCCGCCATCGCCGCCAGCCTCGTCACCTGGGGCGTGTCGCCGCGCGCGGCGGCGCCGACCTGCACCGGCTTCGAGGCCGACCTCGCCGGCGTCTGGGACGCCGACGTCCGCAAGGCGGTCGCCGCCGCCTTCGCCGCCGCCGGACGCGACGACGCCCGCGCCGCCGAGCCGCGCACCGAGGCCGCCCTCGCCGCCTGGGCCGCCGGCTGGCTGGCCGAGCGCCAGGACGCCTGCGCCGACACCCGCGTCCGCGGCGGCCAGTCGGAGGCGGCGATGGATCGCCGCATGGCCTGCCTCGATCGCCTGCGCTACGAGGCGGCGGCGCTGACCCGGCTGCTCGTCGCCGGCGACCCGGACGTCCTCGCCAGCTCGCCGAGCGCGGCGCTCGCCCTGCGCGCGCCGTCGGTGTGCGACCGCGGCGACGCGCTCGGCCCGCTGCCGGTCCCGGCCGACGCCGCCGGCCGCGAGCGGCTGGCCCGGATCGAGCGCGGCCTCGCCGATCTCAAGGCGCTGCACGACGCCGCCCGCCACCGCGACGGCCTCGCCCGCGTCGGCGCCGTCGCCGACGACGCCCGCGCCCTCGGCGCCCCCGGCCTGCTCGCCGAGGCGCTGCTCTGGCGCGGCAAGCTGCACCGCCAGCTCGACGAGTACGAGCCGGCGGTGGTCGCCTACGGCGAGGCGCTGCGCGCCGCCGAGACCGCCGGCGACGATCGCCTGCGCTTCGAGATCCTGCTGCGCACCATCGACATCGTCGGCTACTTCCTCGAGGACCGGCGCCAGACCGCGCTCCTCACCGACCAGGCGCGCGGCCTCCTCGACCGCCTCGGCCGGCCGCCCGAGCTGGTCGCCGATCTCGACGAGTGCCTCGCCAACGCCGAGATCCGCTTCGGACACCTCGACGTCGCCCGCCGCTACGCCGACGAGATGATCGCCCTCCGCCGCGGCGTCCTGCCCGAGGACGACCTGCGCTGGGCCAAGACGTTGCGCGCCCACGCCCGGGTCACCCAGAACCAGGGCGACCTCGAGATCAGCACCCGCTACATGAACCAGGCGCTCGCCATCGTCGAGAAGCGCCTCGGCCCCGACCACCCCGACGTCGGCTACTACCTGAACAGCGTCGCCATCAACTACCAGAAGAGCGGCGACCTCGACGCCGCCGAGCGCACCGACCGCCGCCTGCTCGCCGCCGACATCCGCGCCTATGGCGCCGACGGCGGCAAGACCGGGCGGACCTGGAGCAACCTCGGCGGCGTGCTGTACGAGCAGGGCCGCTACGCCGAGGCGGCCGAGGCCGAGGAGCGCGGCCTCGCCATCCACGCCAAGGCGGTCGGGCCGCGCAGCCTGCTCTACGCCAACAACGCGAGCCGGCACGCCCACACCCTGTGGAAGCTCGGCCGCGCCGCCGAGGCGCGGGCGCTCGCCGAGGACGCGCTGTCGATCTACCGCGAGCATCCGGACAACCGCGACGTCGTCGGCTGCCTCGCCTTCCTGTCCGAGCTGGCGCGCGCCCGCGGCGACCTCGCGTCGGCGACCCGGCTCGCCGACGAGGCGGTGGCGACCGCCGACGGCGATCCGGCCACGCCGGTGCGCGCGGTCGGTCCGCTCGTCGCGCGCGGCCAGCTCCGCCTCGCCCGCGGCCAGCGCGCCGACGCCACCGCCGATCTCGAGCGCGCCCTCGCCATCCTCGACGCCCATCCGCAGGGCCCGGTCGATCGCGCCGAGGTCGAGCTCGCCCTGGCCCACGCCGTCGCCGCGGCCGCTCCGGACCGCGCGCGCGCCCTCGCCGCCGCCGCCCGCGATCGCCTGCCCGACCGCGGCCCCGCCGGCGAGCTCAAGCGCGAAGCGGCGAAGCTCGTCAACGCGACTCGACCCGCGCCTTGAGCGCGCGGGTCTCCGCCGCCATGCCGGCGCGCAGCGCGTCGCCGTACATCACCTCCGCCATCGGGCTGAACATCCCCTCGAGGATCAGCTCCTGGTGGAAGCGGACCCGGCCGTCGCCGAGCGGCTCGATCCAGCGGCAGCGCTGGCCGAAGACGAACAGCGTGGTCCAGCCGGCGTCGCGCCAGCACAGGCGCGCGCCGGGGTCGACGGCGAGGACGACGTGATCGGCGTCCATGAGCTTGGCCCCCATCACGACCTTCGCGCGCACGTGGTGGCCGGGAGTCAGGTCGCCGGCGGCGAAGCGCAGCCACGGGTTCCACGCCGGGTAGCCGGGCAGGTCCGCGAGCACCTGCCACACGCGATCGGCCGGCGCCGCGATCACCGCCTCGGCGCGGTAGCGCAGGGCGCAGGTCGACGGCTGCCGCGGCGTCGTGCCCCCGAGGACGCAGCCGCCGAGGATTGCGACCACCACCGCGACCGCGATCAGGCGCCCCATGCCAGCCTCGTCCGCGCCAGCCACGCGTCCTGGTAGAGGATGCCGCGCCCGGCGTAGCCGACCAGCCCGTCGAGGATCTCGATCTGGTGGCGCTGCTCGGCGGGGCGGTCGCGCAGGCACCAGAGCAGCTCGGTGCTGACCCAGGCGGCGTCGCGGGCGCGCTCGATGCTCCACAGGATGAAGACGTCGTCGGCGCGGCCGAGCAGGCGATCGACCACGCGCCAGAACGGCGTCGTGAAGTCGTCCTTCGCCTCGGCCTGGACCCGCGCCAGGATCTCGTTGATGGTCTCGAAGTCGCGGCGCACCGGACCGTCGAGCACCGGCGGCAGGCAGCGCTCCTGGCAGACCTCGAACAGCGCCACCGGCAGATCGCGATTGATGTGCGCGTTCATCCCGGCCAGCGCGAACTGCAGCGGCCGGATCCCGCGCCGGGACCGCGCCTCGGCCAGCGGGCGCCACGCGCGCGGCAGCCGGGTGGGGGCCGCGGTCGCATCGCGCAGCGCGTCGAAGTAGAGATCGGCGAAGACCGCCGCCCATCGGGTCACGAAGGCCGGATCGACGAAGGCGCCGGCCCGGTGCGCGGCGAGGACCTCCTCGGTCGTGCGCAGATACAGCTTGTTGAACCACCAGAAGCCGTCGCCGCGCGGCAGCTCGGCGTCGATGCGCCGCATCCGCTCGACCACCGCCGGGATGTCGACCGGCACCTCCTCCGCACTCGAGACCTTCGCGCCTGCCATGGCACCTCCGGGGCCTCGTTCTTACCGCGACCCCTTCACCGGTGTCCAAATCCGGAGGATGCTCGAGACATGGGGGGGCCCGAGCGCGCCGTCGTGTTCGTCGTGGACGACGATCCCGACATGCAGGACGCTGCGTCGCTGCTGCTCGAGTCCGAGGGCTACGCGGTGCGCACCTTCGGCAGCGCCGACGCGTTCCTCGAGGGGCTGCACGAGCAGATCCCGGACGCCGCGCTCATCGATCTCAAGCTCCCCGGTCTCAGCGGCGCCGATCTCGCGCTGCTCCTCGGCGCCCACGATCGCACCCGCTCGGTGTGCCGGCTGGCGTTGACCGGGCGCCAGCTCGGCGCGTCGGAGGCGCAGCTGTTCCACGCGCTCCTGACCAAGCCGGTCACTGGCGCCGGCCTGATCGACTTCGTCGCCACCGCGCTGGCCAGCTGGCGCGAGCGCCGCGCCAGCCATCCGGACCGCCGGGCCCGTCGCGTCAGTCGGCGGCGGCGAGCGCGGCGTTGATCGCGACCGCCGCCGCGGCCCCCTCGCCGATGGCGACCGCGACCAGGAGGACGTCGCGGCTGGCGTCGCCGGCGACGTAGAGCCCGGGCACCGACGATGCCTCGTAGGCGTTGACCACGACGCCGCCCTTGTCGTCGAGGGCGCAGCCGAGCCGGCGCGCCAGGTCGCTGCCGGGCCGGCAGCCGAGGTGGAAGAAGACCGCGCGACGCGGCAGCGGCGGTCCGTCCGAGAACCGGACGACCACGCCGGCGCCGTCGGGCTCGAAGACGACCACCCGGCGCTCGTCGATGGCGACCCCGCGCCGGGCCAGGCGGTCGCGGTCGACGTCGGCGCCGGCGAGCGGGCCGTCGCTGCACCAGACCAGGTCGCGGCTCCACTGCGCGACCTCGGCGGCGTAGGCGGCGCCGGCGGCGCCGGGCGCGTACGCCATGAGCGGCTGGTCGCGCAGCTCCCAGCCGTCGCAGTACGGGCAGTGGAACAGCCGCTCGCCGTACAGCGCGCGGGCGCCGGCGACCTCCGGCAGGCGATCGACCAGGCCGGTCGCGAGCAGCAGCTTGTCGCACACGACCGCGCCACCACCGGCCACGGTCAGCGCGAAGCCCGCGCCGTCGCGGCGCGCGTCGACGACCGAGGGGGCCCGGACCTCCACGGTCGGGTAGCGGGCGAGCTCGGCGCGGCCGAGCCGGCGCAGCTCTGCCGGCGGCATCCCCTCGCGCGTGAGCAGGCCGTGCACCGCGTGCGCGGCTGCGTTGCGATAGTGTCCGGAGTCGAACAGCACCACGCGCCGACGGCACCGCCCGAGCACGAGCGCCGCGCTGAGGCCGGCCGGGCCTCCGCCGACGATGCCGACCTCGAAGCGCTCCACGGCGGTCCATCGTTGCAAGCGTCGTGCGCGTCGGGTCGATCTCCAGCGCCAGATAGCGGCCAGGAGCTAGCCAGCCGGGCCTCATCCTGCGGCCGACGGCGGGAGCCGGACGAGACGTGAATGCCGCGGCGCGGTCACGACTGTACGCCCCGCGTTACCGCCGGGTTGGCGCCGCGCGGTGCAGCACCGCGCGGTGAGCGGCGGCGCACATCGCCGGTGACCACCGCGACGGCAGTTGCGCGGGGCTTGCGCCAGCCGGTTACCGATCGCTACCCATGACGCGTGATCTCGATCGCCGGCACGCTGCTTGAAGTGAGCCCTGGCATGTCGTCCGTCGTCGAAGATTCGCCCGCGCGCGTGCTGCTCGTCCATGGCGAGCGCCGTCGCCAGCGCCTGGTCCGGACCCTCGCCCGGCACGGGCTGGCGGTCGTGGTGGCGCCGAGCGTCGGCGACGCCACCGAGGAGCTGCGCCGGCAGCGCTTCGACGTCGTCGTCACCGAGACCTGCCTCTCCGATGGCACCGGCTTCGACCTGTTCCACGCCGCCCACCAGCGCGCTGCGGAGCTGCCGTTCGTGTTCGTCGGTTCGGATCCCGAGCTGCCGGCGCGCCTCGGCGACGCGCGCTACTGGTGCCGCACCGCCGCCCCGACGACGCTGCTCGCGCTCGTCGTCGAGCTCAGCCGCCCGTTCGGCGAGACGCCGGCCGCTGCGTGCCGGCGCGCCCTCGACCGGAGGCGCGCCTCGCGTCA
>Ga0075421_100010589_pt1 | contig 11401 bp, 6 predicted proteins | sample SoiMetdeltSBSDD5_FD_75292 | JGI IMG/M metagenome (GOLD analysis project Ga0075421, IMG submission 75292) | Bulk soil microbial communities from a Populus tree surrounding site in Tennessee, USA - Soil MetaG P. deltoides SBSDD5 | ecosystem: Environmental > Terrestrial > Soil > Tree plantation...
GGCGGTGGTGGCGGCGGCGGCGGCGGGCGCCGCCGCGGCTAGCGACCGGTCAACCTGACGAACGGATCGCCGCGCACGCCATTCGTGCGGAAGTCGATCCACCCGACCGCGATCGCCGACGGCAGCGCCGACGTGCTCGCCTGCGCCACCACCGGCGTCAGCGCGTTGCCGGTGCCGGTGTCGAGCCGGACGTCGGTGACCACCCAGGTCACGCCGGCGTCGACCGAGCTCGCTGTGTAGGCGTGGAAGCGGCCGCCGCGGTCGTTGATGTAGGCGACCACCAGCTGGCCGCCGTTGGCGAAGGCGACCAGCGGCGTCAGCGTCTGGCCGGCGACCGGACCGTTGCCGTCGCGCGAGGCGCGCACCGCGGCCGCGAACGACGAGCCGCTGTTGTTCGACATGGCGACGAACGCCTGGGTGCCCTCGCGGCGATCCTCCCAGGCCACCGCGACCCGATCGGCGCCGCCGGCGCCGGCGCCGGGCGCCACCGCCAGGCTCGGCGAGAACGACGCCGACACCTCGCCGGCCGGATCGTCGAGGATCCGCTCGCTCGACCAGGCGCCGCCGTTGTCGGTCGAGGTCGCGATCAGGATGTCGCTGCCCTGCCCGGCCTGGGTCGCGATGTCCTGCCACACGACGTAGATGCGCTGGCCGCTGACCTTGAGCTGCGGGGTGTCGGCGTCGCGGGTCTGCGCGCTGTCGCCGTCGAGGCGGCGATCCGCCGCCGGCGCCGCGGTCGCCGAGTCGGAGACCGCCGCGAAGACGTCGTTGGTGGCGCCGGCGCGCGCCTCGCGCCAGACCCAGACGTGGCGGCCGGTGCTGGTGATCGCCACCTGCGGCCGGCCGGCGCGCGGCGTGGCGCCGCTGCCGACGTCGACGGTGCGCTCGGCGCCGTACGAGGTGCCGCCGTTGGTCGACGTCCGGCTCCGGATCGAGCGCGGCAGCGCGGCGACCGAGGTGTCGAGGCGCTCCCACACGATGTCGACGGTCTGGCCGTCGCTGCTGACCGCGGCGTGGTGGTGGAACGAGTCGCCGTTGGCGTCGTCGAGGGCGCCGCTCGGGTTGTCGAAGCTGGTGCCGCCGTTGTTGGAGCGCTGGACCTGGACGTCGCGGGTGCCGCCGGCGCCGGTGAAGGTCTGGTAGACGACGAAGATGCGATCGGCGCCGCCGGCGCCGGCGCCGGGCGCGACGACGACAAAGGGCTCGACCGCGGCCGCCGAGATGCTGCCGGTCAGGTTGAGGATGTCGCCCCAGGTGGTGCCGCCGTCGGTGGACGCCCGGAAGAAGACGTCGGCGGCGCCGTTGCCGAGGTCGGTCCAGACCGCGTACAGCCGCGAGCCGCGCGGGTTGCCGCCGGCGGCGAGGGCGAGGTCGAGGGAGTGATCCTGGCCCGGGGTCGAGCCCTCGGCGCCGCCGGGGGCGTCGAGGCGGACGTCGTTGCCGGTCTGCAGGAGGCAGCCCTCGCCGGCGTCGTTGGCGCCGTCGCAGTCGGTGTCGAGGCCGTCGCCGCAGGCGTCGCCGGGGACGTCGACGACCTGGCCGAAGCAGGCGCCGAAGCTGCCCGAGCCGCAGACCTGGGTGCCGGCGTGGCAGACGCCGACGCCGGCAGTGCCGGCGGTGCCGGTGTAGCAGCTGCGCGACAGCGGGCCGCCGCCGGTCGGCGACTCGTCGACGTGGCCGTCGCAGTCCTGATCGCGGCTGTCGCACAGCTCGGCGGTCGGATCGACCTCGCCGATGCACGGGCCGCCGAACTGGCCGCCGGTGCAGGCCTGGACGCCGCGCCGGCAGGTGCCGACGCCGGCGGTGCCGTCGGGGCCGCCGTAGCACTCGCGGGTCATCGCGTTGTGGTCGGCCCCCTCGTCGGTGTGGCCGTCGCAGTCGTCGTCGGTGCCGTTGCACTGCTCGGCCGACGGCGTCGGCGCGTTGGCGCAGACCAGGGCGCCCTGGGTGCAGACCAGGGTGCCGGTGGCGGTGCAGGCGCCGGTCGGGGTGCCGCCGGGCGCGTTCGAGCAGGCGCCGCCGGCGTCGACCGGCAGGTCGTCGATGACGCCGTCGCAGTCGTTGTCGAGGCCGTCGCAGCGCTCGACGCCGTTGTTGGAGCGCGTGCACTGGTACTCGCAGCCGTCGCCCTGGCGGCCGTTGGCGTCGACGAAGCCGGTGTCGCAGTCGGTCGGCCCGAAGCCGCAGCCGCTCGGCGTGCAGCGCGGCATCGCGACCCGCGGGAAGGCGCAGGCGCGGCCGCAGGCGCCGCAGTTCTGCGGATCGTGCTCGAGGTCGAAGGTCTCGTCGACGCGGCCGTCGCAGTCGTTGTCGACGACGTCGCAGGCCTCGACGCTGGGCTGGCTCGGCGTGCACTGGTACTCGCAGCCGTTGGCCGGGTCGTGGTCGACGTCGTGGAAGCCGGTCCGGCAGTCGACCGCCGGGTCGAAGCCGCAGCTGCTGTTGACGCAGTGGCCGACCGCGCCGAAGAAGCTGCAGACCCGGCCGCACTGGCCGCAGTTGAGCGGGTCGCGGTCGAAGTGGGTGTCCTCGTCGACGTGGCTGTCGCAGTCGTTGTCGAGCCGGTCGCACGCCTCGGCGCCGCCGTTCGACACGAAGCAGCCGTACTCGCAGCCGTTGGACTGGTCGAACGGCTGGTCGAGATCGCCGTCGATGTCGATGCGGCCGGGCGCGCAGCCGATCATCTCGCAGGCGCTGGCCTCGCAGCGGGTGAAGGTGCCGTCGCGGGCGCAGCTATGGCCGCAGGCGCCGCAGTTGAGGCGGTCGCGGGTCAGGTCGAAGCCCTCGTCGACGTGGCCGTCGCAATCGTCGTCGACATCGTTGCAGATCTCCTCGGCCTGGACGCCGGCGTCGCAGCCGGGCGCCGGCGGGCCGTCGATCTCCGGCCCGTCCGGGGTCGCCGCGTCGACCGGCGGCGCCGCGCCGTCCTGGACCGCGCAGTTGACGCAGTAGTCGTTGACGTTGCAGCCGGCCACGGTGGCGATCGCCGCGACCATCGCCGCTGCGCGCAGGATCCGGCGGCGCCGCACCAGCAGCAGGGCGGCCACCAGCGGGATCAGCCAGCCCCCGCCGCCGCCGCCGGCGTCGCAGCCGCCGCCCGCCGCGGTGACCAGGTCCTTCGGCCCCGCATCCGGCGTCGGCGGCGGCGGGTTGCGCTCGAAGCAGTCGCCGCGTCGGCAGATCTGATCGCCCGGGCAATGGACGCCGATGCACGGATCGTCGACGCAGGTGCCGGTCGCCGGGTCGCAGACGTCGCCGGCGTCGCAGTGCACGCGCGCGCACGGATCGTCGACGCAGCTGGCGTTGTCGCGATCGCAGACCTGGCCGGTCGGGCAGTCGACGGTGCAGCCGGTGGCGACGCAGGCGCCGTCGTGGCACGCCTCGCCGGCCGGGCACGGCACGCCGGCGCAGCTGCCGATGCAGCTGCCGCCGCGGCAGAACTGGTCGGCCGGGCAATCGACGCCGGCGCACGGATCCGAGACGCAGGCGCCGTCGATGCACAGCTGCTGGTCGGTGCACAGCGGCAGGAAGTCGCAGTTGTTGGGCACGCACAGGCCGTCGGTCGGCCGGCAGATCCGGCCGTCGGTGCAGCTGACGTGCTCGCAGCGCGGGAAGCACGTGCCGTTCTCGCAGACCTGGCTCTCGCCGTTGGGGCCGGGCGGGCAGTGGACGTCGGCGCACGGATCCTGGATGCAGTAGCCGGCCTCGCAGATCTGGCCGATCGGGCACGGGAACTCGCCGTTGGAGCACGGCGACGCGCACTGGCCGTGGTCGCAGACGCCGTCGCCGCACAGCTCGCCGTCGTCGACGATGCCGTCGCAGTCGTCGTCGATGCCGTTGCAGGTCTCGACGGTGCCGCTGAAGCCGCCGACGCACTCGAAGCGGCCGTCGATGCACTGGACCACGCCCGGCTCGCACACGCCCTGGCCGGTGCCGCAGGTGCCGCCGACGCCGGCCGGGTCGTCGTCGACGATGCCGTTGCAGTCGTTGTCGAGGCGATCGCACTCCTCCGGGTGCGGGCCGCGGCCGCCTTCGCACAGCGGGCCGGTCGGCGTGCACACGATCTGGCCGGGCTCGCACTCACCGGTGTCGCTGCCGCACGGCTGGCCGACGTCGACCGGATCGTCGTCGACGACGCCGTCGCAGTCGTCGTCGCGCTGGTTGCAGGTCTCGGCGACCGGGCCGACCGCGCCGACGCACTCGATGCGGCCGCCGGCGCACACGGTCTCGCCGAGCGCGCACTCGCCGGTGTCGGTCTGCCCGCACGCCACGCCGACGCCGCCGAGATCGGGATCGTTGGTGTCGATCAGGCCGTCGCAGTCGTCGTCGAGGTTGTTGCACACCTCCGGGCCGCCGCCCTGGGCGCCGACGCACTCGAGGTGGCCGCCCATGCACTGCTGGGTGCCGGGCCGGCACACGCCGACGCCGGAGCCGCAGCTGGCCCCCTCGTCGGTGACGTGCTCGTCGATCTGGCCGTCGCAGTCGTCATCGAGGCCGTTGCAGGTCTCGACGGTGGTGCCGGTCTCGTCGTTGCAGACCAGCTGGGCGTCCTCGCACACGGTGACGCCCTCGGGGCAGGAGTCCTCGTCGCGGCCGTCGCAGGCGAGGCCGGTGCCGGCGGCGTTGTCGTCGACCTGGCCGTCGCAGTCGTCGTCGACGCCGTTGCACTGCTCGCTGGTCGGCGCGCCGCGGGCGTCGCACTGGACCTGGCCGGCGAGGCAGACCGTGACGCCGGGCTGGCAGACGCCGAAGACGACGCCGTCCGAGCACGGCAGGTTGACGCCGTCGCACAGGCAGCCGGTGCCGACGCCGCTCAGGTCGGGATCGGCGGCGTCGATCTGGCCGTCGCAGTCGTTGTCCTTGCCGTCGCAGAGCTCGGCGGTCGGCACGCACGGCGGCTTGAGGCCGTCGATCGACATGAACATGTCGTTGAAGTCATTGTCGTTGCCGCGGAAGCGATCCTCGAAGCCGAAGTAGAACAGCGCCGGGTTGACCTGCGACGTGTAGACCAGGTTGTGGACGTAGTCGCCGTCGTCGTTGAGGTCCTTCTGGCTGAAGTAGATGTGGCCGAACAGGGTGCGGCCCGCGCCGTCGTTCTTGAAATCGCCGCAGTTGGTGCCGCCGTTGCCCTCGGGCGTGATCATGTACAGGCCGATGAAGCCGCCCTTGTAGCGGCCGGCGGTCTGCTCGGCGGCGAAGTCGACCGAGACCTGGTTGTTGCCGGCGGTCGGCTCGGCGTTCGGGACGTACGCGTTCGGGTTGCCGCGGTGCTGCCGGGTGGTGTCGGTCGGGTTGGCGAGCATCTGCACGCCGCAGCCGAAGACCGGGTGCAGGTTCGCGGCGCGGCCGGCGGTGGTGAAGATGTCGTCGCCGACGTTGTACCAGCCGAAGCTGTTCTCGAAGCCGGCGTCCTCGATCAGGTCGCGGAAGACGACCGCGGCGGTGGTGCGCGGCAGGAAGACCTGCGGCTGCTCGGCGGCGTCGCGCACCGCCTGCACCTGCGGATCGTTGGCGTCGAAGTAGCCCTGCAGGCTGTTGCCGGTCGGCAGGACGACGCCGTCGACCTGGGTCACGGTCGCCGAGGCCGGGAGATCGCGGAAGCCGACGGTGAGGAGGCTGAAGAGCGATGCGCTGACGAGAACGCGCGCGAAGCGCGCACGAGGGGCTGCCACGGCGCGCAGTATATGCACGGCGTGATCGTCGACTGCGAGAAGTTCCTGCGACGACGATCGCGGCGCGCGCGGCACGCCGCTGACCGCTGCTGGCAACCTACATCAGCTCTTCTTCGACTTCTTCCCACCGGCCGGCTTCGCGGCCGGTTTTCCGGCCCCGGCGCCGAGCGCCGGCGGCGCCGTCACGCCCGGCTTGTAGCCGCCCTGCTGGCCGCCGAGCTCCTCGACGTAAGGCGCCGGCGTGCCGGTGCGCAGGATCTTCTGCAGCGCGTACAGGGCGACCGCGAAGGCGAGGATCGACATCCACTGGGCGGCGGTCAGCCCGCCATAGCGCGGGTCGCTGGCATCGAGCCGCCAGAACTCCAGGAAGAAGCGCACCGGCGCGTACATCGTCGCGGTGATCACGGCGATCATGCCGGCCGGCAGCTTCTTCTTGCGGAACGCCAGCGGCAGCACCACCAGGTTGACCACGATCAGGTACAGGAGCTCGTAGAAGCCGAGGTTGTGCAGGCGCATGTCGCCCTGCAGGCCCGGCGTGTGGAGGGTGGCGATGAACTTGGCCGGGTAGTCGAAGCCGAGCACGAAGTCGGTCGGCGCCCCCGGGTGGTCGTGGACGATGGTGCAGCCGACCCGGCCCATGGTGAAGCCGAAGACGGTCCCGACCAGCGTGATGTCGGCCATGAGCGCCGGCCAGATGCCCTTGTGGCGGCGCAGGAAGATCAGGAAGCCGATGGTGGCGCCGAGGAAGCCGCCGTACGACGAGATGCCCTGCCAGACCTTGACGATCCGCCACGGATCCGTGCGCAGCTCGTCGAGCTCGTAGACGAAGACGTCGAACAAGTGGGCGCCGGCGAAGCCGCACAGGACGCACCAGCCGGTCAAGGACCGCAGGATCTCCTCGTCCACGCCGCGGCGCAGGGCGTAGCGACGGGCGATCTCGGCGCCGATCAGCACACCGGCGGCGACCAGCATGCCGAAGACCTGGATGTCGATCGGCCCGATCGGGATCGAGGGGATGTGGTAGTAGGGCAAACCGGTCGCGACACCGGCGACGAGAGCGACTGCGAACGCGGCGTACATGCCGCGGGCAGACTACACCAGGATCCCCGGTTCGGCCGCTGGACTTCGGTCGGCCGTACGGCGTCTTGACCCCTTGGCGGACCGGTTGTTACCGTGCCGCCCTGGTGCCGACTCGCGTCTATCTCGTGCGCCACGGAATCACCGCGTGGCACCGCGACGGGCGGATGCTGGGGCAGCGCGACATTCCGCTGGATCCCGACGGCGTCGGCCAGGCCGATGCGGCCGCCCAGGCGCTGGCGGTGGCCGGCATCGGCGAGGTGGTGTCGAGCCCGCTGGTGCGCGCGGTCCAGACCGCCGAGATCGTCGGCCGGCGCGCCGGGATCGAGGTCGCGCGCGATCCGCGCCTGACCGACCTGCGGATCGGCGCCTGGGAGGGGCAGCGGGTCGGCGACGTCACCGCCACCGCCGAGTACCAGCGCTTCGCGTCGGATCCCGAGGGGGAGCGCCCGCCCGGCGGCGAGAGCCTGCCCGAGCTGATGCGGCGGACCGCGGCGGCGGTCGAGCAGATCCTGACCGACAACCCGGCCGGCGAGGCGGTCGCGGTGGTGACCCACGCGGCGGTCATCCGCGTCCTCTTGCTGCACTATCTGAAGGCGCCGCTGGCGTCGTACCACCGGCTGCGGATCGCGCCGGGATCGATCTCGGTGCTGTCGTTCACCGGCGTGCGGCCGAGCGTGCTGGCGATCGACTGGACCGCGGAGCTGGCGAGGATGCCGTGATCTGGGAACCGTTCCTTCTGGCGGTGGCGTTCGGCGTGGTGGTGTCGGCCGGGATCTACTTCGCGGTGATGTGGCCGCAGGTGGAGCCCGAGGACGAAGACGGGCAAGGGGCCGACGAGGACGTCGCGGCGACGGACTGACTGCTATCCTTCGAGGATGCGCTCGCTGGTCCTCGTCGCCGCGATGTGCGGCACGGCGGTCGCCGGGCCGGCGCCCCGGCCCCACGTCACCCGGGTCGACCACCGCCCGCCCGACGAGCCGCCCAGCGTCGGGCCGCGCGACGCGCCGGTCACCATCGAGCTGTTCATCATCCCGAGCAACCCGAACTCGACCGCGGCGTACCGCAACCTGATCGAGCTCCAGGATCGCCACCCGCGCCGGATCCGCCTGGTCATCCGCCCCCTCGAGCGGCAGACGCAGGTGCTGGCGCCGGAGGCCGCCCTCGAGGCCCACGCCCAGGGCAAGTTCTTCGAGTTCATGGACGCCGCCGCCGAGGCCGGCCGGGTCCTCCACGAGCAGGACATCGCCGCCATCGCCGCCGGGGTCGGCGTCGACATGGCCAAGGTCCGGCGGGCGTGGGAGGACGAGCGCCACGAGCCGGAGCTCGAGGCCAACGAGCGCCGCCGCATCCACCGCCACGGCCGCAACACTCCGGAGATGCTGCTGAACGGCGTGCCGGCGCCCCGCCCGGTCGGCTCGATGGGGATGGAGGAGCTCGAGGAGGCGTACCAGGACGCCTACGGCAAGGCGCAGGAGCTGATCGCCCAGGGGGTGCCGGTCGCCCTCCTGCCGCACATCCTCGCCGACGAGGAGCCGCAGCCGTGGGTGCCGATCAACCTGGGCCAGATCGACGATCCCGACCCGACCGAGCCGCCGCCGCCGGCCGAGCCGTTCCTCCTGCGCCGGCCGCTCGACCTGCGCGGGCTCCCGTCGGAGGGCGAGCCGACCGCCCCGGTGCCGATCGTCGTCCTCTGCAACCTGCGCTACCAGAGCTGCGTGCGGCAGGTCCAGAACGCGGTCCGGATCGCCGAGCAGTTTCCCGACGAGGTCCGCGTCGTCTGGCACCCGCTGTACGCGGAGTCGGCCGAGGAGGTGGCGAGCCTCGACCTGCTCCACCGGGCCGCGCTGTGCGCCGAGGGCCAGGGCGCCGGCTGGCGCTGGGTCGAGCAGGCGCTGGTGCGGACCCAGCGCAGCCACGGCCGCTCGAGCGACCCGCGCGAGGAGATCGACGAGATCGCCGGCCAGGCCGAGGTCGACCGGCCCAAGCTCGACCGGTGCCTGGCCACCGGCGACTCGCTGGCGGCGCGCCGGCGGGTCCGCGCCGCGGTCGCCGCCGGGGTCAACCACGCCCCGGCGGTGGTCGTGGGGGGGCGGATCTACATGGGCGGCCTCCAGGAAGTCCGGGGGTTGCAGATGCTGATCGAGGACGAGCTGCGGCCCGGACTCCTCGAGCGGGCGGTGCCGGTGCCGGCTCCCGCCGAGCGCCCCCGCCCGTCCGATCGCCGGGATCCACGTTAGTATTCGATATTGCTGGGTTCGTTGACGGTCACAGCCCAGGCGTGATACCCCGGTCTGGATGGAGCTGACCTTCGCGGCGGCGACCGACGTCGGTCGGCAGCGCACGCACAACGAGGACAACTTCCTCATCGACAAGAAGCTGCGCCTGTTCATGGTCGCCGACGGCATGGGCGGCCACGCCGCGGGCGAGGTGGCGTCGTCGATCGCCGTGCACGAGATCCGCGACGCGGTCTTCAACAACCGCGATCTGATCGAGCGCTACCGCGTCGACGATCCGACGGTGCAGCCGATCGAGATCCTGCAGGTCCTCGAGCACGCCATCCAGGCGGCGTGCACCTCGGTCTACAACCGGGCCCAGGCCGAGCCGGACAAGCGCGGCATGGGCACCACCGCGTCGGTGCTGCTCATCGCCGGCGCCCCCGATCACCTGCGCGGCTTCATCGCCCACGTCGGCGACAGCCGGGTCTACCTGACCCGCCAGCTGCAGTGCCACCAGCTGACCGAGGACCACTCGCTCATGAACGAGCTGGTCCGCCGCGGCAAGCTCAAGCGCGACCAGATCGACAACTCGCCGTACAAGCAGTTCAAGAACGCCGTGACCCGCGCCGTCGGCGTCTACGCCTCGGTCGAGGTCGACACCTTCGACTTCGACATCCTGCCCGGCGATCGCTTCCTGCTCTGCTCGGACGGCCTCTACACCTACCTCGACGACGAGAAGCTGCCGGCGCTGCTCACCGACGGCGAGATCAAGGACGTCCCCAAGCAGCTGATCGAGATCGCCAACGGCGGCGGCGGCCACGACAACATCACTGGCATCGTCGTCCGCGTCGGCGAGGGCCCGACCGCGGTCCAGGTCGCGGCCAAGGCCGGCGAGGTCTCGCTCAAGCTCGAGGTGCTCAAGGGGATGCAGATGTTCCGCTACCTCTCCTACAAGGAGCTGGTCCGGATCATGAACATCACCGACACCGTCGACTACAACGGCGAGCAGGTCATCTTCCGCGAGGGCGAGCCGGGCGAGGCGATGTACGTGGTCATGGCCGGCACCGTCCGACTGTCGAAGGGCGGCGTCGCCGTCGCCGAGCTCGGCAAGGGTCAGCACTTCGGCGAGATGAGCCTGGTCGATCGCTCGATGCGCTCGCTGACCGCGATCGCCGGCGACACGACCCGGCTCGCCGTGATCCGCCGCAAGGACTTCTACGACATCATCAAGAAGGAGTCGCAGCTGGCGGTGAAGCTGCTGTGGAGCTTCGTCCAGGTCCTCGGCGCCCGCCTGCGCAAGACGACGAGCGATCTCAGCGACGCCCTGCACGGCGATCGCCACGGCGTCGAGACGACCGCCGAGAACCTGTTCCAGGACTAGCGGCGGCGCCGTCGCGGGCGCAGCGCGAGCGCCACCACCGCGAAGCCGACCAGCGCCGACGGCGCGCCGCCGCCGGTGCGGCAGCCGCAGCCGTCGTCGGGGGGCGGCCGCGGCCCGCCGGCGTCAGGGCCAGTGCCGGCGTCGGGGCCAGTGCCGGCGTCGGGGCCGCTCGCGCCGGCGCGGATCGCGTAGGCGCGGATCACGGTCTGGGTCACCGCGCTGCCGGCCGCGTCCTTCGCCGCGATCCGCAGCGACGCGAAGCCGTCGCCGGCCGGGTGCGGCACGGTCGCGGTGCCGCCGCCCTCGCCGGGCGCGACCGGGATCGCCTGCCAGGTGGCGCCGTCGTCGAACGACACCTCGAGGCGGAGCTCGGTCACCTCGGCCGGCGGCGCGCCGGCCTGACGCTCGACGCGCAGCGCGAGCGGGAACGCCTGACCGGCCGGTGCTGTACCGTGGTCGTCGACCGGGCCGGACGCGCGGACGACGATCAGCGGCAGCGGCGGCCCGTCGATCTGGTCGGGCGGGACGTCGGTGTGCTCGGAGCGGAAGGTCCAGGTCGCCTCGGCGCGCGTGCCGAGCACCGACCACGGCACCGCGCGGGTCGCGACCGCCCGCAGCGTATAGGTGGCCGCCGCCGGCGGCACCTCGAACGTCGCCTCCGCCTGGTCGCTGGCGCCGACCTCGACGCCGTCGCGCGACAGGGTCATCGTGCTCGCGATCTGGCCGGGGAACGGCGCGGTCACGATCGCGTGACCGGCCTCGCTCGGCGAGAACAGCGCCACCGCCGCCTTGACGGTGTCACCGTTGCGGGTGGCCAGCCGATCGGGGAGCGCGGGGCCGATCGGCGCGCGGTTCCAGTCGAGCGCCGCCTCCTCGCCGGGGGCGTACGAGCGCGGCTCCTGGTTGAGCATCCCCTCGGCGCCGGGCGCGATCGGGGCCTCGGCGGTCCCCGCCGGCATCGTCAGGATGTGGATCCAGGACAGCCCCTCGATCGAGGTGAAGTACTCGGTCCGCGTCGCCGGCAGCGGCTGGTCGCGGAACCAGTCGAGCTC
>Ga0075421_100010590_pt1 | contig 11399 bp, 6 predicted proteins | sample SoiMetdeltSBSDD5_FD_75292 | JGI IMG/M metagenome (GOLD analysis project Ga0075421, IMG submission 75292) | Bulk soil microbial communities from a Populus tree surrounding site in Tennessee, USA - Soil MetaG P. deltoides SBSDD5 | ecosystem: Environmental > Terrestrial > Soil > Tree plantation...
TGCCTGATGAACTCAAGCAGGCGACGCGCCGGAATCACGTGTTCGAAGAGGGCCGGATCGCGCTTGCGAAGAACGACATCGCCACGGCAAAGGCCAAGGCGGCCGAGTACGCGAAATTGGTCGCGCTGAAGAACGTGCCGTTCGAAGTTCGCCAGCAGCACGAGCTGTCCGGCATGATCGCGCTTAGCGAGAAGCGGTACCCGGCGGCCGTCCAGGAATTCGCGAAGGCCAACCAGCAGGATCCTAAAGTCCTCTACATGACGGGCCAGGCGTGGCAGGCCGCCGGCGACGCGGCAAAGGCCAAGGCATTCACCGACAAGGCCACGAAGTTCAACGGGCTGAGCTTCAACTCCGCGTACGTGAAGTCCAAGGCCTCAAAGACCGGAACGTCATTCTGATTCGAAAATGAGCCAGGCGCGGGCAAGGCGCCTGGCTCATCGGTACTCAGCACAGCTCGTCCTTCCGATCCGCGAGGCGGCATGATTCCGGCATGCGACAACGGTCGATGCCACGATCACAACTTCTCGCTGGTGCTGCCCTTCTGCTGATCATTCTCGCGAAAACCTCGGCACAGCCGCATTCGCAAGTGGGCACAACCGGTCGCCCTCCGCAGGAGCCAGCAGGTACTGTCGCGGGCAACGTCGAACGTGGACGCTACCTCGCCGAGCACGTGGCGATGTGCGTCGAATGCCATTCAGGACGCGATGAGCGAGGCAACATCATCGAGGCCAAGCGTTACATGGGCGCGCCGGTACCGCCGGGTCCACCATGGGCGAAGGATTGGGCCCTCAGTGCGCCTCCCAACAAGGGCCTGCGCGGATACGACGATGCCCAGGCGATGCGACTGCTGACCGAGGGGGCAATCGGCCGGGATGGGACACAACTGAAGATGCCGATGCCGCGTTTTCGCATGAAGCCCCAGGACGCCGCGGACGTCATCGCATTCCTGCGCTCACTCGAGTGAGCGCATAGACACGCATCGTCTTCCGGCGCGACTCTCCGCGGCAATCCTCGGACGATCCAGATCGGTGACGGCATGTGCGCATTCGACACACCTTATAACCACAACCAGCTCAGCGTACTCGAAAACAACTCGCTCTCTGTCCGATCAGCACCGATGTAACGTTCGTAAGCACGACTTCGAACGTTTTCTAAGTGTGCGGTCATATCTAAGTGTGTGTGGTCACACGCGCGATCGCGCTCGAGCTCAGCCGCGAGGCGTGTTGACTTCACTGCGGGGATCTTCGATCATGCGACCCTCCACGGCATCGAGCGTCGCGGGTTGGTTTCGAGGAAAGGGTGGTTGCAGTGCCCGCTGCGACCAAAAGCGCACTGAGTCTTGCTGGTGGCGGACAGAACGTCGGCTTCCAGAGTGGTGTGCTCGACGCGTCGCTCGACGCGAATCGTGTCGCGCGTCCTGAACTACTCGCGCTAAGAGCTCACCGGCTGTTCGATCCCTCCGAGACCATCGCGGCACTCGGCGAGCGCATCGAGACATCGATCATCAGCGGATAAGAAGAATCAAAGAGGGCGGTATGTCGAGAAAGCAGCGGATTGTCGACGAAGCGCGACGAATTCTCGGCAGCTACGATATCGCAGCGGACGCCGTGGAGTCTGCGGTGGCGTCGATGACTCGCGCCGCACATCCGGCAACCGACAGCTTCGAGGGCTTATCGATGCCACTCCCGGGAGCGGCTGGCGCCGGCTCGGCGGTGGCGGAGCTGACGCCTGTCGATCGCGCGGTGGCTCTGCAGTCGCAACAGGAACTCAAAGACGGCTTGTCCGCGATGAAGAAGGTCGAGATGGGCCGCGACGCCGACATCTCCGATCACGACCAGAAAGGTCTCGAGGCGATCATCCTGTTGGCCGGAAGACCCGCGATTCTGATTCAAGAGGGTGACTTCATGGAGCCGCCGAAGCTGTGGGCGGACCTGAAGGACGTGCGCGATCGAATCAAAGAGTCTATCCGGCGCGTCGGCCGCGTCGAAGTGTCGAACGATCCGAACCTCGATTGGCTCGGTACGGGCTGGCTGGCAGGCAAGGACACCATCATCACGAACCGGCACGTCGCGGTCGAGTTCTCGCGGCCCGGCAACGACAACACGTGGACGTTTCGCGCGCCGCTGACGGCGAGCCTGAATCTTCGCGCGGAGCTCAACTCCGAAGCGCCGCTGACGTTCAAGGTCATCTCGATTGTCGGCATTCACGAAAATCATGATCTGGCTGTCCTTCGAGTCGAGCAGGTGTCCGGCCCCGACGCGCTTCCCGATCCGCTTCCGGTCGCCAGGCAACCGCCAGCGACGCTGAAGGGGTCGAAGGTGTACGTCATCGGCTATCCGGCGTGGGACGGCCGCCGCAACGATCCCGAGCCGATGAAGCGAATCTTTGCGGACATCTACAACGTGAAGCGGCTGCAGCCTGGAGAGGTGACGGGCGAAGCTCTGGCGGCCTTCGAGTTCCATCACGACTGCTCGACGCTTGGCGGCAACTCGGGGTCGCCGGTCGTGGACCTCGAGACGCATCGGGTACTGGGACTCCACTTCGGCGGAAAGTTCCTGGAGAAGAACCATGCGGTGCCGCTCTGGGCCTTGCGGGATGACGACCTGATCAAGAAGGCGGCGATCAACTTCCAATAGGGGGTCACTATGGCGCAGCAAGTCGCAGGTGGTGTGCGGGAAAGGATCGTGACCCTCGAGAGCCTCCAGCCACCGATTACCGAGGGGCGCGAATCGAAGCGCCGCGGCGTCGAAACGCCGGAGGAGCGGCTACGCGTCGAGCGCTACTACCAGATCATGGAACGGCTGCGGCAGGAGACGGCCGACACGGGATCGAAGCTGATGATCACCGTGCCCGACCGCGAGGTCTCGGTCCTGCAGAGCGAGCTCGCGCGCCAGGCCGCCGATGCACGCGCGCTCGAGTCCGGCGGCCTCGAGGTCAAATTCGGGGCGGGCCTCGGCGGCGGTGACTGGATCGGCTGGATTGTCAGCCTGTTCGATCACCTCGATCGCACCCAGGCGCATCCGATGGCACGACCCACGACGACCACGCCGGATCGGATCTCGGACGACGCGAAAATCGCGATGGCTTCAGACTGGGGCACTGGCCTGTACGGCGCGCCGAAGATCGCCGAGCAGATGCGAACGATCGGCGGCTTCGAGTTGCTGATGCACCTCGGGGACGTCTACTACTCCGGCACAGAGGACGAAGTGCAGGAACGCTTCCTGAACGTGTGGCCAATGACGGCCGGGAAACGCACCGTGGCCGTGAACTCGAACCACGAGATGTACTCGGGCGGGTTCGGCTACTACGCACTCGCGCTGCCGGCGATTGGACAGAAATCCAGCTACCTCGCCTTCGAAAACGCGCATTGGCTCCTGGTCGTCCTCGACACGGCCTATGTCGATCACGACATGGACAACGAGCAGGTCGCCTGGCTGAACCTGGTGATCAAGCAATCAACCGCGGCCAACGGCGGGAAGGCGAAGAAGCTGGTGCTGTTCTCCCATCAGCAGTTGTTCTCGCGCGTTGGCAAGCAGGGTCCGAAACTGGACGCAGCCCTGCGCCACCTGCTGGACGCCAAGGCGATCAAGGCATGGTACTGGGGCCATGAGCATCAGTCCGTGATCTACGACGCGCATCCGCGCTACGGCTTGCTGGGCCGGTGCCTCGGGAACGGCGGTATTCCCGAACCACGGAAACAAGAAGTGATAGACGCGCCGACCGAACGGAGCGTCGGCAGCGTGATGTGGAAGCGGTTCGCCGCGACGAGCGACAGTCCATCCTGTCTGGCGCTCGACGGCCCGAACCCTGACATCGTCGGCGAGGAAGACAGGTTCGTGCCGCACGGGTTCATGACGCTCGAACTGAACGGGCCCACGTTGACCGAGCGAGTCCTGCTCGCCAATGGCCAGGAGATTCTGAAGAACGAGATCGTCTAACTGCCCACCCGCTCTGAGGGAGGGGTCGAAACCAGATGCTTGTCCGTACCCCGGGTCTTCATCAGCGCGAGAATGGCGCCGATCGGGATGCCCTGATTCGTCGGCCCGCCGAGATCGGGGTATTTCGGGTCGCCGCGGTGATGGAGCGCGGCAAGTTCCCACTTCTGCGTGAAGCACGGCGACCCCGACGACCCGCCGAGGGTGTTGGTCCGATACTGAATCCGCGTCGGCGTGACCTTGACGATGGCATTGCTCTCGAGCGCAAGCTTCAGGTGATCGGCATCGGGATGCTGGAGGATCGAGAGCGGCGCCCCTTCCGCCAGCGCCGCCGGCGTGGCCGGTGGATCCACCCACTTGCGCTGCGCCGAGGCTTCACCCAATTGCGGGACGAGATCGTTCCCAGCGAGCGCGGCGAGCCGTACCAGGGCGTAGTCGAGCTCGTCGGCGGCGGCCGTGCCGGTCCCGGATGTATCGGCCTGGCTCGTCGGGCTCCAGTCCAGGAGCCAGTTCTGATGCAGCGCGTGGACCTTGCCGTTATTCAGCGATCCGTCCGGCAGCTTGCGGTAGTCGAATCGAAATCTGACCTTGGCTGGTTCCGCGAGCCTCCCTTGCGGTCCGGGCGTGCCCAGCTGCTTTGCAATCGCGGGCGCAAGCACGTGATAGTTCGTCATCACCACATCGGGGCGGCCGAGGAGAAACCCCGTGCCGAACCCAATGTCCATCTGTGTCTCGACTTCGATGCGGCAGACGCGCCGCGACATCTGGATCAGAAGGTCAATCCAGGGATCCACGTCGAGGAATTCGACGCCTTTACGAATGATGGTTTCGAGCGCGCTCCGCTTGGGCGTCTCGAGCGCGATCCAGCTCGTGTCGTAGAACGATTGCAGGAGCTCGTTCCCGGGGTTGTCTTCGATCGAGCCGTTGACGAGATCGCGCGTCCACCCCTCGGCTTCCGCGCTTTGGATGACTTCGACGACAAGTTCCCTCGTCGGGCCTTCGCCCGCGATCTCATCGAGCGAACGACCAACCCGCAGGTAGAGCATTCGCTTGAGATCGGCTTGGCGGGGGAAGGCCGACAGCATCGCGGTGGCCAATTCGAGCCGCTGCTTCGTCGTGAGCGCCATGAGGCATCACGATAGCCGCTCGTTCATTCGAGGGCAAGGCTGACACATGGCAAACCTGCAACTCACAACCGACGAACGCAGTGAATTGCTCGAGCTGGTCGAGCGCGTGTACCCGCGGCCCGCCGTCTTCGCGCAGTTCCTGATGTCGAAGCTCTACATTGACTATTACCAATATCACGCCGACAGATACCAGGACGTCCTCTTACTGATTCAGCAGGATTTGGAGAGCACCGGCCGCGTCCGTGAATTCGTTCGCAAACTGCGTTTTGCGAAGGAAGACGACCACCGCGTCCAGTCGTTCCTTGCGGACAGGCTCCCGGCGGACAGGGAGTGGTTCGTAGCCATTCTCGAAAGCGGCCAGTTTGAGTGGGACGAGCTGGTCAAGCTCGTCGAGCAGGAGGCCCCCTCTGTCGCAATTCCCGTGCAATGGCGACGCGCGTTGCCGACCGCACATGAAGAGGCGCTTTACGTATACGCACGCCGATGTGGAGACCTTGTCGACGCGCTGGCCACCGTTCCGCCGGCGTCGAACAATGGCGACCAGCAGCCGGTGGTCGTCACGTTTGCACGACGGCTGCTCCAGATCGTGAAATCGGCGGAGTTGAGCGACGACATGCGCCGATGGATCGACGCCACGCGGCCGCGCACGGACGTACGATACGACGCGGCGTTCATCTATCTCTCGCAGGATGCGCAGATTGCGCAGGACCTCATCGCACGTCTGACGACTGCGAATGTGCGCGTATTGTCCCGATCCTGGGAGTCCGTCCCACCGAATGCCTGGAAGACGGTCCTCGAGCTCGCCCGGCGCGAGCTTGGGCGGACGGCGGTCTGCATCAGCGAAGCGACTGCCGCCAGTTGGCCGGCCGACGATCCGACAGGTTTGTCGCCGGAGCTGGAAGCTGCCCGCGGCGCCGTGTTCCCCATCCTGCTGCGCGTCGCGCGCGAGCGCGTACGCCTGCCGTCGTTTCTTCAGCCAAGCACATGGGTCGAGTTCCGAACGAGCCTGGACGATGAGAACGCGTTGACGGCGCTTCGCGATCGCATCAAGCCGGATACGTCGATCAATCGGGCGGATCAGGTGACGCGGCGGCCGACGAGCCCGCTCATCGACGAGGCCGGCCGGAAGCTCGCTCGCTGGCTGATCAATCAGGAGGTCGTGTTCATCCTCGGTCCGGCTGCCGCGCGGCAGCCGTCCCTCTACTCCGTGTCGCGTACGCTGCTGCGGAAGATCGGGTTGGCGCTGGGCGAACGAGCCTGGATTCCGCCGATCGATCTCGCGGGCATGTACTACGCGATTCAGAACACGGACCCCGAGTTGCAGAAGGTCGTGCGCCAGGAACTGACCGCTGCGTCGGAGCTGCCGGCCACCCATCGGGCGATCGCACGCGTCGTGAAGCGCGCCATTGAGCGGCGCGGCAAGCCGAGAACGCAGGACGTCAACCGCCGCCCGCTCATCGTCACCACGAACCACGACGTGATGCTCGAGCGTGCGCTCCTGCTCGCCGGCATGTCGTTCACGCGAGTCGTGCAGTATCGCTTGGGCAAGAGCGATGGCAGTCCATTTCCGCCGGTCGGTGTGACCGAATTCAGAATCCGCCCGCTTCGTGAGGCTCTCGTTCAGCTGGAGGGTGGGCAGCAGGCCACCTTCGACGTGGGCGCCGGCGACTGGCACGCAGCCGACGCGGCGATGCAGGAGCTGACGGTGACGGACGTGCCGATCGACAAGCTGACGTTCGAAGGGAATCCGGATCATCCGATTCTCTACAAGTTTCACGGATCCGAAGACGTCGACGAGAGCTGCGCGATTTCGACGGATCACTATGACGTGTTCGAGTTGCAGGCCGTGCCGCCGTTCATCACGGGCCGCGTCACCACCAAGCCGCTGCTGCTCCTCGGATACTACTGGACGGACCCGGCGATGCGGCATCTGCGCCGGACGCTCTTCCACAATCTGGTGCGCAACAACATCGATCGGTTTGCGGTCCAGTACCCCCTGCCGGTCGATGCTGATGCGCTCTATCAGATGGAGAAGGCGCTCTCGGCAAGTCTGATCGGCCGTTGGGGCCACCTCTCGATGCAAGCGCTCGAATGCGAAGGCGTGACGCTGCTCGAAGAAGTCGAGCGCCGGCTGGGCGGCGATGAATTGAGGCGGTCGGCATGAGCCTCGATCGCGACAACCCGTACAAGGGACAGGACAGCTACCAGGTCGAAGACGCGACGCTGTTCTTCGGGCGCGAACGAGAGGCGGCGCAACTCACGTCGCGCATTCTGGGAACGCGGCTGACCGTGCTGCATGCGCCCTCAGGTGCAGGGAAGACGTCGCTGCTCAACGCGCGCATCATCCCTGCACTCGAGGCGCACGGATGGCTGCCGGTGCGATCCCGGCCCGGCGACGAACCCGTCGACTCGCTTCGCCGCGACACCTTGCACTCGCTCTTTCCACCGCTCGAATCCGAGGTGGCCGCTCTCGACAACACGATGGCTGAGCTGAAGCTCCGGGAGGAGGACACGATCGAAACGCTGCTCGAGGCCTTCGATTCCGTTCCGGTAGCCGGCGCCCTGCACCGGCAACTGTTGTCGCCCGTTGCAGACGCGAACACCGTGGCGAGCGGAACGATACGCAGCGTGCGGTTCGAATCGTCAGACGGCATCATGCCGCCTTTCACGTATGCCACTCCGTACCTGTGCCGCGTACTGCGCAAAACGGTCGAGCCCATCGGGTTGAGCGACCACTTCGGCGCGTTGCGCTACGCCGGCCTCGGCGACCGCGGCGCTGAAGAAAACCTGAGCCTGACAACTGCGTTGGGCAAGCTTCGGTCCATCCTGTCGGATTCGCAACTTCGTTCGGCATACCGCGCGATCGTCTCGTGGCTGCACGCCTCGCCCGCAGGCCTGCGGCCGTTCTACGAAAACCTGACCGCGACCTACGGCGCTGCGCGATCCTGCTTTGGGCTCGTCCTCCTATTCGATCAATTCGAGGAAGTGTTCACGCGATTCGCAGGCCGTCCGCGTGCCACGCGCATTCGACAGTTGTCGAACGCATCGCCATCCCTCGATTGGCATCTCCGTGAGCATCTGTTCGATGAGATCAAGAAGCTGTACGTCGCCTCGTCGTCCTGGAATCGCAATGCCGTGGACCTGCCGATTCGATACGTCTTCTCGCTGCGGGAAGAGTACCTCGCACGACTCGGGCGGCTGCGGCGATTCGTGCCCGAGCTGGAATCGTCGCTCTACCGGTTGGGCTGGCTGTCGATGGACGAAGCGAAAGAAGCGATTGACGGACCGATCAAGCGCCGCGACTATCGCATCCTGCCGTCGTGCGTGGACGCGATCGTGAACGGACTGGCGCTCGAAGAGGATTCGGTCGAACCCGGTCCGCTCCAGATCGTCTGCTTCCGGATGTGGGAGAACTTCCAGAAACAGGAAGGGGCGGCGGATGGCACGAGCGCCATCGACGAACGGTCCCTCGGTGGCGGCGTCGACGAGCTGTTACGGGCTTCGTTCAAGGAGTTCCTGCGGGATCCCGGCCGGGCGGACGAGCCGGCGTTGACACCATTCGACGTCCTCGAAATCCTCGACATTCTGTCGCCGCTCATCACCTTCAGCGGCACACGCAACATCGTCGAGCGAAAGCGTCTGGTGGAAGTGGAAAGCCGCAACTGGGCGAACCGGGCACGGCTGCTCGACCGGCTCGAGAAACGGCGCATCGTTCGCCGCGAGCGAAAGCTGGACGGCGACTACTACGAGATTACGCACGAGTTCCTGATCGGGCCGATCCTCGAAGAGCTGACGAGCAACTCCGACTACGCGCGTGTCGAGCGCTCGTTGAGGGCGCTCCAGGCCCGTCTCGAGGGGTCGATTCACGAGGCGCTGCCTGTGTCGCTGTTCAAGACGCTCGATCAGCACAGGATGCTGCTCCGCTGGTCGGATGCCGGCAACGAACTGATGTTCCGAAACGCTGTGTTCCATCACGTGGCGCCTGAGACGCTGCGAGACTGGGCGATTCGCTACAGCACGAGCCACCCATCGCTCGAAGCGCTCTTCAGCTCGAGCGGCTTCGAAGGGAGCCGGCTGCTCTCCGCGACCGAGCTGCGCGCCTTGCTGCCACAACTGACGCTTGTGGACACCCAGGAGAAAGCCGTGCGGGTCGCGCGGAGCCTCATCGCGTCGCGAGAAGTGCTCGATCGGGCCACGTTCCTTGAAATTGCCAGAAAGATTGGGGCACCGTCATGATGCCTGCCGTCAAGTCCGCAACGCCTACGGTGCCGACGCCGAACCAACCGAGCGGGTCGCGCGATCCGATTGCCGTCATCCGTCCGTACATGGTGGATCTGGATCCGAAAGTACGCGCGAATGCCGCCTCGGCGCTCGCAGTCGTCTCCACGGATTACCCTGCAGCTGCCGGCGCGCTCGTGGACATGTGGATCGCCGAGAAGGACGCGTCGATCGTGGATCAGATCGAACGCGATCTGGCCACGCTCGACGGCGCCCCCCGCGCAGCTGTCGACGGGCGACTGACCACGTTCGAGCACGATAGCCTTGCCGAACGGCGTGACGCCGCACGGTATTGCCGGGGACGTCTGCGATTGCGCGGCATTGGCGAGGGGAATCCGGAATCACTCGACGCGCTCATTGCTCTCACCGCCGAGAACGCTCATCGGCCGGAGGACATGGAGCGAGCACTCGCGGCACTTGCGGAGTTGAAAGGCGACGAGATGTTCCGCGCCGCCGGCGCGCTTCGGGCACGCCTGCACTCGCAGCACGAGTGGACACGAGATCAGACCTACGCGCTGCTCGGCCGTCTTCGGTCCACTGGGTCGGCCCTCGGTTACTACCGGACGATTCAGGCCGGTGTCAGCCCTCAGGCGCCACCGGGAGCGGGCGGCTTTCACGCCCTGGTGCGAGACGTTCGGCGGCGTCTTTCGACGGCTGGCTCACTCGCGCGCGATGCTGCCGCCCGGGAGGCGAGACGGTTCTCGGCCGGGTTTCTGTGGACCGTGACGGCGTGGGCGGCGGCAGGCGCGAGTCTGGTAAGCATCCACCTGGCGGCGACGCTCGAGGCGCAACCAGCCGCCACCTTCTACACCGTGTATGTGGTGGCTGTGCTCGTGTCGTCGGTCGCTCTGGCGGCGTCCGCCGTGAGACGACTGTCGCCGATCTGGCTTCACTACGATCGCGCCGCGGCAGCGGTTCAACAGGCGTTCTCCGCGGCGGCCTGGGTATTGGGTCCCGCGCTGGTCGGTGTTGGAATCCTGCTCGCGTCCATCTCCTTCTCCAATCGTTTGACGAACTGGATCGTCGCGCTCGTCGCAGCGCCACTCTCGATCAGCGCGTTCGTCGCGATCATCCGCCTCGGCACCATCCTGGGTTTTGGCCTCGTCGGCGGGGAGCGACAGCTGCCAGGTGTCACCGCGTTTCGACGCCTCTGGTACTCCCGTCGCGTCAGGGGTGTGCTGGAGACGTTGGTCGGAGCCTCGTGCGGAGTCCTGACCACAGCGGTACTCCTGTGGCTCGCACGGCTTCTCCATCCGCATGCCGACATCGACGAAGTGTCGCGGCTGATTGAAGGCATGTGGCTGTTTCTCACGCCGACGTCGGCGGCGATTGCGTCAGCGTTCTCACTGGTCGATCATTTTCCAATCACGCGTGCTGCCGCGGATCCGCGCCAGGCCGCGAGGGCCTCGGATGCGAACCGGGCAGCTGCCGTGCACAATCCTGCAGAGCTGTACCGGTCTTTCCGTACGACGATCACTCCGAGGCGCGTTCTTGCCGTTGCGCTGCTCGTTCCGCTCGGAATGGCGCTCGCGCTGGTCATCGACGACGTGCGAACCTGGAAGCCCCGAATCGACATGGCGCCACCCGGGCAGACCGTGCCGGCGCTGCAGTCGATTACCGACTTGCCGACGCGACGAGATTTCCGCGTGGCCTTTCCACAGCGCGTTGTCGCGACGATTCCGGAACAACTGGGGGAGAGCCCCAGCGCGGGGTCCAGGCCGGATCTGTCGCTGACCCTGATCGAGTGGACTCCGGGCCCCGGTGACGGTGGACGCGAGCCGGATTGCAGACGCCGCACGAATCGCCGTGTGGTCGGCGAGGAAGATCGGCCGACAATCGATCGGTACCTCGGGTGGGGGTGCTACTCGCTGGAAGCGGGCTCCCCTGATCGAACATCGGGAATTGGCCGGTTCTCGTCCGTCGGGCTCGTGCTGGATGTGCGGGCCCTGCAGGCGGCTGAACATTCACTCGGTACCGACGCTGCAGACCGCGAGCGCATGGAGGGGCAGTACACGCTCAAGCTCGAACTGAATGTCAGCAAAGAGCCGTCAACGAAGAA
>Ga0075421_100010592_pt1 | contig 11397 bp, 8 predicted proteins | sample SoiMetdeltSBSDD5_FD_75292 | JGI IMG/M metagenome (GOLD analysis project Ga0075421, IMG submission 75292) | Bulk soil microbial communities from a Populus tree surrounding site in Tennessee, USA - Soil MetaG P. deltoides SBSDD5 | ecosystem: Environmental > Terrestrial > Soil > Tree plantation...
AGGCGACGATGAATCGGCAATTGGGGCGATCACCGCCTTGAATGGAGCAGGACTTCGCGTACCTGAGTTTATTGCGGTCGTGGGTTTCGACGACGTGCCGATTTCACGATACTTCAACCCGCCTCTTACCACGATCCGAGCGCCAATCACTGCTGCCGGACAGATCGCGGCTGAACAGTTGTTGGCGACCATGCAGACGGGGAGTGCCGAATCGAAGCTGCTCCCTACTGAACTCATCATTCGCCGTTCGTGTGGTTGTGCTGCATGAACGGACTCTATCAGGAGAAAATACGCAAATGAAAGTCGCGGTGATCGGCGGAGGCTCCACCTACACACCTGAATTAGTCAATGGGTTTCTGGCACGGATTGAGAGCTTTCCGCTTACTGAACTCTGGTTGATGGATATTGATACCGAGCGGCTGGATGTCGTCGGCGGGTTTGCCCAACGTATGGTCGAACATCGTGGCTCACCTTTCAAAGTCGTACTCAGCACCACACAGCGTGAAGCGGTCAAGGATGCGAGCTATGTGACGACTCAGCTTCGAGTTGGGCAGATGCCCGCCCGCCGCGAAGATGAATATCTGGGTCGGCGGCATGGTCTAATCGGTCAAGAAACGACCGGGGTAGGGGGCATGGCGAAAGCCCTGCGCACAATCCCCGTGATTCTAGGCATCGCACGTGATATGCAGGAGGTCGCACCTGGCGCTCCCCTGATTAACTTCACGAATCCGGCAGGGCTAGTCACCGAGGCGCTGTTCCGCTATGCGCCCGAAGTGCCGTCGGTCGGCGTATGCAACGTCCCGATCACGACCAGCATGCATTACAAAGAACGGTTAGAGCATGAGCTGGGGATCAATATCGCGCCGGATCGGGTAGCCTTGAATACCCTCGGCTTGAATCATCTAACATGGCATCGGGGCTTTACGCTCGACGGTGAGGAAATGTGGCCGCGCATCATCGAGAGCGTGATCACCGAACTAAAAGCAGAGGAACATCCTGAATGGGATGTGCGTACCGTCGAAACGCTTCGAATGATCCCAAATTACTACCTTCAATATTTTTACTACCCCGATAAAAAGCTGGCGGAACAGGAAAAATGGCCCCCCTCCCGTGCAGAAGCAGTGATGGAGATCGAGAAAGATTTGCTGCGTGAGTATTCCGATCCGGCGCTGACAGTGCCCCCCGACGATCTGATGAAACGCGGCGGGGCTTATTACTCGACCCTGGCTACTTTGCTTCTCGATTCACATTACAACGACCGGGGCGATACGCACGTGGTCAATGTGCGGCACAATGGCGCAGTCCCCGGTTGGCCCGCCGATTGGGTACTGGAAATTCCGAGCCGCGTCGATGCGAAGGGGATGCATCCCCTTCCCACTGAGCCGCTTCCTCCCGCGTGCTTCGGGTTGATTTCAGCTATCAAGCAGTACGAAATTCTAACTGTCGAAGCGGCTGTACATGGGGATCGCAGTGCGGCCTACGAAGCGCTGCTGGTACATCCGCTTGGCCCATCGGCTGACAAAGTTCAAGCCGTGCTTGACGATTTGCTCGAGACGCATCGCGCCTACTTGCCTCAGTTCTGGTCTTAGCCGCTTTAAGGATAGTCAGTCTGTATGTCATCGTTTTACCTCGGTGTAGATATAGGCGGCACAAAAAGCCATGCGCTCATTGCGGATGAGAATGGCCGCGCAGTGGGCTTTGGCGAAGGCGGCCCCGGTAACCACGAATCGGTAGGCTGGGACGGGACAACTGCTGTCCTGACCAGCATCGTCGATCAAGCAGTGAGTAGCGCAGGTATTCAGCGCGATCAGATTGTCGGGGCGGGATACGGAATCGCCGGGTACGACTGGCCCTCCGAGCGGCAGCCAATTATAGACTGCATCAGGCAGTTGGGCGTGTCAGCCCCATACGAAATCGTCAATGATGCAATCGTGGGACTGCTGGCCGGTTCTGCCGATGGCTGGGGAGTTGCATTGGTTGCAGGTACAGGCACGAACTGCTGGGGGCGGGATCGCAACCGCCGCGAGGGCCGGGTCACGGGCGAAGGCATCATTATGGGAGAATTTGGCGGCGCAACGGAACTTGTTTGGAAAGCCATCCATGCAATCAACAATGAATGGACTATGCGCGGTCCTACGACTCGCTTAAGCACTGCCTTCATGGAACTGGTCGGTGCGACTAGCCTGGCGGATTTTATCGAGGGCATCTGTGAAGGCTACTACGACTTAGGAGCGAAGGCTGCGCCGCTCATCGTGCGGCTTGCCGACGATGGCGACCCGGTAGCACGTGGGCTGGTCATATGGGCAGCGCATGAACTCGGTAGCCTAGCGTGTGGTGTAGCCCGGCAGCTTCAGCTTGAGGCACTCGAATTCGATGTAATACTCGTCGGTAGTCTCTACGACACAACCGATCTCTTACTTGACCCACTACGTGAAACTATCCAACAAACTGCGCCTCACGCGCGGCTGGTGCGGCTGACAATCCCACCCGTAATCGGCGGGGTGCTGCTTGGAGTCGAGATGGCTGGCATCAATCCGATTGCCCTGCGCAACCAACTAATCGAGTCAACCCGCCTGCTCCGGCAACCGTCGGAGTAGGTGACTTCGTTCGAGTTCACATAATCCTGCTGTATCGGCAGTGTTTCGCAGGAAGGAAAAGGAGGAGTCTATAGGGGAGAGGAGAAGGCTGTCTACTGGAGGGGGAGTGAGCTATGCCGCTCCTACGGTAACGAAAATCCTAGCAAAGAAGAGAGGCACGATTATGTCTAAACTTCTCAAGGTTGTTTCCATTCTGGCGCTTCTTGCTCTGGTACTGGCGGCATGCCAGCCCCCCGCACAAGGCGGGACGACCGGTGGCACGACCGGCGGCGCGCAGCCAAGCGGCGAACCCGTCACCGTGACGATTTTCGTCGGCATGGGCACTGGCACTGATCCTGAGCAGGTGACCGCAGAGGAGGGGTGGGAAAAGGAATTCAATGACAGCCACGACAACATCAAGATCGACTTCCTGATTGTTCCCTACGAGGAAGCCCGTGAACGCTATCTCACTATGATCGCCGGTGGCACACCCCCCGATCTAGTTGGCCCGAATGGCGTTTCCGGCATTGCTGAATTCTTCGATACATGGGCGGACATCAAACCCCTCATCGAAGCCGATAAGACGGATCTCAGCGATTTTTATGGGCCTGCGGTCAGCCTGAACGAGTATCCTGATAAAACCGTCGGCCTTCCTCTAGGCGTGTATCCCTCGTTCATCATTTACAACAAGGACCTGTTTGACGCCTCTGGTGTTGACTACCCCACAACCGACTTCAACGACAAATCATGGAATCTGGATAAGCTGCGTGAAGTTGCCATGCAGTTGACCCTCGACAAAGAAGGGCACAACGCAGCCGACCCAGACTTCGATCCAGAGAACATTGTGCAGTGGGGCTACGATGACTCGTGGGCTACTGCTCGCGGGCTTCTGGTAGGGTTTGGCGCACCCAATTTGGGCCGCCCAACCAGCGAAGATTACAAGACAGCCACCGCTAACTCCGAAGAATGGATCTACGGTCTTCAGTGGATTAGCGACGGTGTACACAAGGATCACTTCATCGCCAATGCAGACGGGCAGACAGCCGCATCGGCAACAGGAGGCGATCCTCTCTCTGGCGGCGTCACGGCTATGTTCTTTACCCACACGTGGTTCATGAACCCCAGCCTCATGGAATTGCCCTTCGAATGGAACATCGCGCCCGTTCCGTTCAATCAAAAGGGCGAGCGCATCGCGAGGCTCAATGCTGACACTTTCACGATCCCGGCTGCTTCGAAGCATCAGGCGGAAGCATATGAGGTCATGAAGTGGCTCACGTCGAAGGAAAATATTGTTAAGGTGTGCCTGGTCTACGCGTGCGTTCCGGCGCGCCAATCGGTCAAAGATGAGTATCAGAAGACACTTGAAGAGAATTATCCAGGGCTTAACTACGATGTTCTCTTTGAGTCGATCAACTATCTCGACGTTCCGAATCATGAGGGTTGGGTTCCCGACAATGCGAAGGTCGAGGAAGTGATGAACAACGTTACAAGCCAACTCTACACTGGCACGGAAACAGATGCGAAGACTCTTCTGGACGACGCTAACACCAAGATTCAAGCTATTCTGGACGAATACTGGAAGAGTCACTAAGACCTTTAGGTAATTCAAAATTGGATTTGTAGGGGCGCAGTACTCTGCGCCCCTATGAATTAGTTTTTTTCCGTAAAAGGTTCATGATGGAATGAGGCGGCGGTTTTTGATCTGACTATCAAAGTTCCGCCTGCCTCTCAAGGAGGAGGCCGATGAAACAATTAGACGACGGCTCGGTTAGAACACCGGGAATGGCTGCATCGCAAGCAGAAGCGCGAAAGAGGGGACTCTTCGCGCGGTTTTCGAACATGAGCATTGCGGATCAGGAAGCCGCTACCGGATACCTGTTTGTCAGCATCTGGATCATCGGCTTCCTGATCTTTACATTGGGGCCGATGCTGGCTTCGCTGTACTTCTCGTTCACAGACTACGATGTTGTGTCGGCCCCCGTGTGGGTCGGTCTCAAGAATTACCTGGGTTTGTTTCAAGACCCACTTTTCTGGAAGTCGGTGCAGGTGACGCTCTACTATGCCGCTCTGTCATTACCGCTGGGCCTTGTGGTTGGCTTTTTGCTGGCTGTGCTGCTCAATCAGGGTATCCCCGGCGTCAGAGGGTGGCGGACTCTCTACTATCTTCCCTCGATATTAGCCGGGGTTGCGGTGACTCTGATGTGGCTACGAATCCTTAGTCCTAATGATGGAGCGGTCAACAACGCACTAGAGTTTTTCGGCATCAAGGGGCCAGGCTGGTTCAACGATCCACACTGGTCTGTTCCAGCGCTGGTGGTCATGAGCATGTGGGGCGTCGGGGGCGGCATGATTATTTATCTGGCAGGATTGCAGGGCATTCCTACCGACCTGTACGACGCCGCAAAGGTCGATGGCGCAAACTCATTACAGCGCTTTACCAATATTACGATCCCTATGATGACACCTGTGATCTTCTTTAACCTCGTATTAGGATTAATAGGTACGTTCCAGTTCTTTACGGCGGCGTACGTGGCTGGATTGTCGTATATCAATGCGAGTATAGGCGCGCCTGTCTATTCTACACTCTTCTACAATCTGTATCTGTACCAGAGCGCCTTCCGGTATCTTGATATGGGCTATGCCTCCGCAATGGCGTGGGTGCTGTTCCTTGTCATCCTTGTGATAACGGTCATATTGTTCCGGTCGTCCTCGTTCTGGGTGTATTACGAGGGCCAGCTTGCAGGGAGGGATTGACATGGCTGGTACGATGCAACTTCAAACTCGTTCAGAACTCCCGCTGCTGAAACGTCTGGCAGTCAGTATGAAGTTTCACCAGCTTTTCTTCAATGGCCTTTCGACGCTGCTGCTGAGCGCGGGCGCAGTGTTCATTCTGTTCCCCTTCCTGTATATGGTCTCGACATCACTCAAAGATGTCACGCAGCTACGCACCAATCCACGAGGGTTGATCCCTGAGCATCAAGAAACAGTTGAAATCGATGGCAAAGATGAGCCGCTCTATCTTGTGAACATCGATGGGGTCGAACGCCAAATGGCGCTGATCAAGAATCAACCGGGCGGCAAAGGCATTTTCGTAGACCCGGCCAATCCGAGCGAGCAAATCATCCTGAAGATTGATGAACAAAAGCAAGTCGAAACGCTCGACGTTCACCTGGAAAACTATGCCGAAGCGTGGGACAGTGCACCATTTAACACCTATTTGGTGAATACGCTGCTAATTACCTTTGTGGGCATGTTTGGGATGCTGCTTTCGTGCTCACTGGTGGCTTACGGATTCTCACGGTTCCGGGCACGCTGGATTAACACCCTATTTCTGCTGCTGCTCTCCACGATCATGCTGCCGAGACAGGTTACGCTGATCCCAATTTATATCTTGTTCCAGAAGATCGGGTGGGTTGATACGCTCCTACCGCTCATCGTGCCCCAATTCTTTGCCAACGCCTACGACGTGTTCCTGCTCCGCCAGTTCTTTATGCGGATTCCGCTTGAACTTGACGATGCAGCGCGTCTGGATGGGGCCAATCCTTTGCAAGTTCTGTGGTATGTCATTCTGCCGCAGGCACGCCCGGCGCTCCTGACGGTCGGAATTTTCCACTTTACGTATGCCTGGAACGATTTTTACGAGCCGTTAATCTTCTTGCACAGCCAGAAGAATTGGACTCTGGCGATTGGGCTGCAAACACTCGACGCGATGTATACAACGCCTGATACACATCACATTATGGCGATATCACTTCTGATGATGCTGCCTCCGATCATCCTGTTCTTCCTGAGCCAGCGAATCTTTACGCAGGGTGTGGTTGTTAGTGGCGTGAAGGGGTAGAGGCGAATCGAATTCCAACCAATCGGTGCGTATAGGGGCAGATTTCAGCAAATAGTTGTAGCTGAAACCTGCCCTATTTCTCCAGCTTCGATTTAGCCGCTTGCTGCATCGCGAGCTTCTCTATTTCTTTGAAGTATCGTCGCGGGAATAAACGCTTTACATTCCAAATTCGCCGTGCCCTGGGTGGGTAGATCACGTAAAACTCGCCCTTACCTGCCTGTTCCAGTGTGAAGCGGATTGTATCTTCGGCGGTATGTTTGCTATGGCTGACTGCCCTGATAGCCGCCTTGACAGCTTCCGGCGTGCCAATCATCGTCTTGTGGAGCGGCGTATTGATGAAGGTAGGCATGAGGCAGGATATGCCGATGTTATATGGGGCAAGCTCCGCGTGAAGTGTTTCGGAGATTGCCAGTACAGCCGCTTTGCTGGCATTGTAAGCTGTCATGGCAGGCGCAGCAGCAAATGCCGCCGCGCTTGCCGTATTGATGATGTATCCCGATCCTTGAGACTTCATATGGGGCACGGCGAAGTGCAGTCCGTTCACCACACCTCCAAGATTGATCCCTAGCGTCCGATCCCAATCTTCGAGGCTCATCTCGCCAAGCAGTCCACCCGATCCAATCCCCGCATTATTGATCAGCAGATCGATGCCGCCTGCCTGCGCAATAAACGCCTCAGTCGCGTCATGGTAGGCGTCCCGATCCCGCACGTCGAAGGAGTAAGTAATCGGCTTACCGCCCGCTTCTTCGACCTTAGAGGCGGCTTCCTCCAGGCTGGTGCTGTTCACGTCACACATGCCAATCGTCCAGCCGTCGGCGGCAAGTTGCAGGCTGAACGCCTCGCCAAGCCCTGATGCCGAGCCGCTAATCAGGGCGCGTTTGAGTGGATACTTCATTGTCAATTCCAGCATATAATAAGAGTCCCCTGTTGCTCAATTTACCTGAGTTGTTGGAAATTGTAGTGGGCAATCCAGCATGATCAAAACTGCTACAGTTTGACTCGGCAACCTGTTGGTTTACAATTGCGGTACAGGTGGGTCATCATCTCATGTGATCAATTTAGCACCAAGGGGCAATTCGAGCCTCCATGCACCTTCAGGGTTATGGCTTGCAAACCCCTGTACCATCCATCCTCACGTTCTGGTTCCGTCTTGCTAACAACCTCAGGAGGGTAGAATGATCGTTCGCAGTCCATACCCAGATGTTGAAATTCCCGATACCCCGCTCACGCCTCTGGTGCTCCGCAAAGCCCAGGAACTCGCCGATAAGCCCGCACTCATCGATGGGCCATCGGGCCGCACGCTGACATACCAGCAGCTTGCAGGTGCGATCCGCTTGGTCGGGTCGAGCCTGGCGAAGCGAGGATTCAAGAAGGGGGATGTCTTCGCTATCTACAGCCCCAATCTGCCAGAGTACGCGGTCGCATTTCACGCGGTCTCACTGATCGGCGGCACGAATACGACTATTAATCCGCTCTACACCGCCGAAGAATTAACGCAGCAGTTGAAAGATTGCAACGCGAAATACCTGCTGACTATTCCACAGTTTCTCGACAAAGCATTTCAGGCCGCCGAAGCTGCAGGCATCGAGGAAATATTTGTATTCGGCGAGGCCGAAGGTGCGACCCCCTTTGCATCGCTGCTGCAAAGCGATGGGCAGCTTCCCGACGTACAGATCAACCCGAAAGAAGATGTCGTCGCGCTGCCTTATTCGAGCGGCACGACGGGTCTGCCGAAGGGCGTCATGCTGACCCATCACAACCTCGTCTCGAATATCCTCCAGACGGACGGAATCGAAGAAGTACACGAAGGCGAGAAGTTGATCGCTATCCTGCCGTTCTACCATATCTATGGCATGGAAGTGCTGCTGAACATCGGTCTGTATCATGGGGCAACGCTGGTGACCATGCCAAAGTTCGATCTACAAGAGTTCCTCCAACTGATGCAGAAGTACCAGATTACGCGTGCGTATCTCGTCCCACCAATTCTCGTCGCGCTGGCGAAGCACCCGATGGTCGATCAGTATGATCTCTCGGCGCTCAAAGTGATCATCTCCGGTGCTGCACCGCTCAGCGAAGACCTTGCCAAGGCGGTTTCAGCCCGCCTGAATTGTAGGGTCAAGCAGGGCTACGGCATGACCGAAGCCAGCCCGGTGACACACATTACCCCTGACGACCCAGAGAAGATCAAGGCGGGGGCAGTTGGTGTCGCGGTGCGCAACAGCGAGTGCAAAGTTGTCGATCTGGAAACGGGTCAGGATTTGTCAATCAGCGAGGTTGGTGAGGTCTGGGTGCGCGGCCCGCACGTCATGAAAGGGTATCTGAACCGCCCCGAGGATACGGCCCGCACCGTTGACTCGGATGGCTGGCTGCATACTGGTGACATCGGACAACTCGACAGTGACGGCTACCTGACCATTGTGGATCGCGCTAAGGAGCTGATCAAGTATAAGGGTATGCAGGTCGCTCCCGCCGAACTCGAAGCGGTTCTGCTGACGCACCCTGCGATTGCTGATGCTGCGGTGATCCCCGCGCCGGATGAAGAAGCGGGTGAGGTTCCGGTGGCCTATGTAGTTCTCAAGGGCGAAACCACCGAAGATGAGATCATGTCGTACGTGGCCGAGCGTGTGGCTCCGCACAAGAAGATTCGCCGTGTGATGGTCACGCAGCAGATTCCAAAGTCGGCATCGGGCAAGATTCTGCGCCGCGTGCTGGTCGAAAGCGAGCGTGCCGCCGCAAACGCGCCGACGTAATTTCGAGAGCGTCAAGTCATTGTAGGGGCGCATGGCGATGGGCCACCACCGCGCTGTGCGCCCTTACACGTTATCGGAGTCGTGATGGATGTAATCGATCAACCCAAATCGGTGCGAGCAGGTGAAGAACTCGATCTTGGCAAACTCGACGGATACCTATCCAAGCATCTTGCGGGATATTCTGGCCCCTTAGTCGTCGAGCAGTTCCCATCCGGCTACTCGAATCTGACCTATCTCCTGAGGGCAGGGGATCAACAATTAGTATTGCGCCGACCGCCGTTCGGGGCGCAAGCGAAAGGCGGCCACGATATGAGCCGCGAGTACAAAATTCTCTCGCATCTGATCGATGTATATCCGAAAGTGCCTCGCCCACTTATTTACTGTAACGATGAATCAGTGCTTGGTGCGCCGTTCTATGTTATGGAGCGATTGCATGGGATCATTCTGCGCGCTAGCAAACCGAAGGGACTCGAACTCACGCCTGATCTGATGGCAAGTCTGTCCGAGTCATTTGTGGATGCGCTGGCGGAGCTTCACAGGTTAGACCCTGCCGCCGCCGGACTAACCGATCTCGGCAGGCCAGAAGGCTATGTGAAGCGACAAGTGGAAGGGTGGATCGAGCGCTACCGCAAGGCTCAGACTGATGACATCCCGGCAATGGAACAGCTTGCCGCGTGGATGCCGGAGCATATTCCTGCCGAAGCAGGAACGGCGTTAATTCACAATGACTTTAAGTACGATAATCTTGTGCTGAATCCTGATGATCTACCTCAAATTATCGGCGTTCTCGATTGGGAGATGGCAACGCTCGGTGATCCCTTGATGGATTTGGGTACAACATTGGGTTACTGGGTCGATCCAGACGACCCGCCCGAACTCAAGATGCTGGCTTTCGTATTGACCGCGCTGCCCGGCAATCTGAACCGCCAACAGGTGGTGGATCGCTACACTGAGAAGACAGACCGCGATATTCCTGACGCGATGTTCTATTACGTCTACGGCCTGTTCAAGATCGGTGTAATCGCGCAGCAGATTTATTACCGCTTCAAGCATGGATTCACCAAAGACCCTCGCTTCGGGGCCTTGATCCTCGGCGTGCAGGCTCTTTCCAAGACGGGCACTCTGGCATTAGACAAGGGCCGGATTCATCATCTGACAGCCTAGCAGCTTACATATTTTCCGTTCCGCACCGGTTGGATGTCTCGACGCTGGTATGAATCGCTTGCTATGATCTCTTGACGCATCAGGAGAGACTTATCGGGTATGGATATGGATAACAAGCGGCTGCTGCCCATCATCTTGATCATCTTCGTCAATATTTTGGGGGCCGGGGTCATCCTGCCGATTCTGCCGCTCTATGCCGAGGGCCAATTTCACGGGACTATCCTTCAGGTGACGCTGCTCTCAACCGCTTTTTTCGGCGCTCAGTTTATCGCCGCACCCTGGTTAGGCCATCTCTCGGATCACTATGGACGCCGCCCGATCCTCCTCATCAGCCAGTTGGGGACGGTTGTAGCATTTATCCTGTTTATCTTTGCGGGGCCAGTCGGAACGAAAATCGATTCGCTTGGACTCTCGCTCCCATTGTCGGGCGGAATGGTGATGCTGTTTGCAGGCCGCCTGCTGGATGGAATCACCGGAGGGAATATCACGACGGCGCAGGCGTACGTCAGCGATGTGACGCCACCTCAGCACCGGGCGCAGGCTTTAGGGTTGATTCAGGGGGCGTTTGGGGCGGGGTTTATCTTTGGCCCTGCATTTGGCGGCTTGCTGGCGGGCTTCGGGCCAGTTGTACCGTTCATCGGTGCGGCGATCATCACCGCCGTAACGCTATTGCTCACCCAATTCATGCTTGAGGAATCGCTGCCACCCGAACGTCGCGATGAGACTGAGCACCGCCATCCTTCTCGTGTGCCGCTCAGCGATCTTCTCAGACAATCCACAATTGTTAACATTCTAATGATTGGCTTCTTCGGTACATTGGCATTTGCAACATTGCCATCAACATTCTCGTTGTTCGCGGATCATGTGCTGTTCAACGGGACAACGCATCCAGAGCGAATTCAGTTATATATCGGGTTGATGCTTGCTTTCATGGGCGTCTCTCAGGTGATCACGCAGGTGGTGTTGCTGAAACCGCTCATAAATCGATTCGGCGAGCGTTCGCTGGTCATCATTGGAGAATTAAGCCTCATGATTGCCATGCTCGGCCTCGCGCTGCTCACGAGTC
>Ga0075421_100010602_pt1 | contig 11393 bp, 6 predicted proteins | sample SoiMetdeltSBSDD5_FD_75292 | JGI IMG/M metagenome (GOLD analysis project Ga0075421, IMG submission 75292) | Bulk soil microbial communities from a Populus tree surrounding site in Tennessee, USA - Soil MetaG P. deltoides SBSDD5 | ecosystem: Environmental > Terrestrial > Soil > Tree plantation...
TGGTGACCCTGCCGGAAGCCTTGGCACGCTTGGAACTTGACGCGCCACTGGCCTCGCTTTGGCCACGCGCCGCCGCAGCGCCGGTGGGCGGGTGCACAGTGCGCCAGATGCTTTGCCACAGCACGGGCCTGCCCGACACCGTGCAATTCTTCCGAACCTTACGGACGCGGGAGGCGATCGTCGAGGCCGCCCTGGCGTTGCCACTGACACCCTCGCAGGGGCCCGTTTACTCCGATATCGGGTACCTTCTGCTCGGCGAGCTGCTCACGGAGGTGACCGGATCGTCGCTTGCCGATCTCGCCCTCGCGCGGACGGGCCTTCGTTTCGCGCCCCTTCCGGGCCCCGCCGTGCCCACGGAGCAGTGCCCGTGGCGTGGGCGGTTGGTGCAAGGGGAGGTGCACGACGAGAACGCGTGGGCCATGGGCGGCGTGGCCGGGCACGCCGGAGCCTTCGGCACGCTGGACTTGGTGACGTCGGCGGCGAGGGCCGTGCTGCCGGAGCAGCCGGCGCGCAGCGACGGAGCTGCGACCAAAGACTCCGAGCAGCCGGCGCGCAGCGACGGAGCTGCGACCAAAGACTCTGCGCGGCCGGCGCGCAGCGACGGAGCTGCTACCGATGACTCGGCCCGTGGAGCTAAGCCGCAGGAGCTGCAGGCGACGAGCGCCGCCGGGGAGCGCTTCGCGCTGGGCTGGTGGCTCGCCCCCACGCGCGGGCTGGGCGGCCCCGACCCGGGTCCCAACAGTTTCGGGCACGCCGGGTTCGTGGGAAACCGGGTGTGGTTCGAACCCGATTACGGCTACGGTCTTGTCATCCTGAGCAACCGGGTGCACCCGACGCGCCACGCCGACCGCGCGCCGTTCATCGCCTGGTGTGACAACCTCTTACAGACCGTTGCGGGGGAGCTTCGAGATGCATGACGTCAAAGTGGTGTACCGGAAGTACGACGGTTCGCTGCATTGGCACCTGACCATGACGTATCTGGGTGAGGACGAGTACGGTGTGTGGGTGGGGACCGGCCCCGGCAACACTATGCGCAAGGGAGACAGGCCGCCCGTGCCCATCCCGCACGCCAACATCGGCCTGTTCCCGCGCTCCGGGTGGTGGACGGCCTGGTTCAACGGCGAGCCCGAGCGGGTCGAGGTCTACTGCGACATCACCACCCCGGCCGTGTGGCCGTCCGCCGGTGAGGTCACCATGGTCGACCTCGATCTGGACGTGTGCCGGCTGCGCGCCGACGGTTCCGTGCACCTGCTTGACGAGGACGAGTTCGAGGCGCACCAACGGTTGTACGGCTACCCGGGTGAGGTGATGACGGAGGCGACCCGGGCGGCCGAGTCGCTGCGGCAGGCCCTTGCCGGTGGCGCCGAACCCTTTTCCGAGGTTTACCGGTCGTGGTTCGCGCGGATGGAGACGTGATCTGCGCGGCTAGAAGATGGCACGGCATGAGCGGCAGATGCGAGCCCAGTTTGCCCACTGCGGGCCAGGCTCCTTGGCCACCTCCGCGTCGCCACGCGCCAGCTCGTCGAGGAACAGCTCCTCGGCTCCCGGATACACCAGATAATTGGTGGGCCCGCCACACGAGCGGCAGTGCGGCCGTCCACTTAGGACGGAATTGAGCGCCACCGTCCACTCGTCCTCGTCGCCGGCCCACTCGTGGCCGTCGGGGCACTCCCAGTGCGGCGAGTCATGCGGCTGCACGCAACCGCGCAGGATCAGTTTGCCTTCGGCCGCGGCCTCATTCGCCTCCGGGGCGGGCAGTCCAAATAGGACCGGCGTGCCCGAGCTCCCACACGTAGGGCAGGATGGCGTCACCTCGCGAGAGTACCAACCAATCACCATGTTTCGCAGGCTAGCTCAGCCTCGGCGAGCGGGACCAGCGAGCGGGGGCTCGTGCTCATGCTTCCGACAGCACAGTGTCACCATCGTCGGTGATGCGGAACGCGCCATGGGCGACCTCCCACGGGTGACCCTCGGGGTCGGCGAAGATGCCGGAGTAGCCGCCCCAGAAGGTCTCCCCCGCGGGGCGCAGGATGGTGCCCCCCGCGGCCGACGCCTGGGCGAGGACGGCGTCCACCTCATCACGGCTGCGCACGGTGTGGGCCAGGGTGACCCCGCCCCAACCGCCGGAGTCACGGACCACGGTGTCGGCGGCGAGCTTGGCCCGGCTCCACAACGCGAAAATGAAACCGTTGAGCTGGAAGAAGAATACGTCGTTATCCGGGGTGGTACCCTTCCACCCCAATGCCTCGTAGAAGGCGACCGCACGCGGCACGTCCGCGGCGCCCAGGGTGATCAGGCTCATCCTCTGTTCCACACCAGCATCGTACGATCTATGGACACGAAGCCTGACCATCTTCGGGGAGGTGCACGCCGACCGTGACCACGCCCGGGATGTGCTCAGCCTGCGAGCCGGAGAAAATGCTCAACACTCAGGCAAAGGTGTAAAGACATTCCTACGGGCTAGAACCTGTCGGGGGCGAGAAAGGAGATGTCCCAACGGGTCTGGCCGGTCGTGGCGAGGTCGGCGGCGATGTCGCCGAGCACGGGCGCGAACTTGAAGCCGTGACCGGAGAAGCCGCCGAGCACGGTCACTCCCGGCACGCCGGCGAGCGGACCGATCAGGAAGTCGCCGTCGGCGGTATTGGAGTACATGCAGGGCTGGATGCGCACCGGCCGCGGCTCGACCCCGGTCAGGACGCCGCCGATCAGGCCGGCGAGGCGCTGCTCGTCGTCCGCGTCCGGGGCGCGGGCGCCTACGGCCGGGTCGACCGGCTCGTCGGTGCCCGGCCAGAAGTGGACGCCCACCTTGACCGTCGCACCATCGAGCGAAGGGATGCCGTACCACACCCGCTCGCCGGTGGCGTCGCCGCGGATGAAGACCGGAAAGCGGGACGGGGCGAAGGCCGCTGGATCGTCAACGGCAAACCAGGCGAACAACCGCCGCACCACATTGATTTTCGGCGCCATCGGCGGCAGCAGCGCGCGATGCCATGCACCGGCGGCCACCACGAGGTGCCGTGCGGTGATCCGCGATCCGCCGGCAAGCTCCACGCTGGGAACAAGTGAATCCGGCACGATCCGCTCCACCGTGGCGCCGGTGAGCACCCGTGCCCCGCGGGCGCGGGCGCATTGCACGGCGGCGAGCACCGCCTCCTCGGCCCGCACGAAACCGGCGTCCTCCTCGTAGAAGCCGGCCGTGCCGTCGTCCACGATATGTTGCGGGAAGCGCTGCCTGATCTCGGCGGCGGTCAGCATGCTGTACTTCAGGCCGTGCGCCCGCGCCGATACCACGGGCGCGTCGAGGCCGGGCGATCCGGCAGGGGACATGATGAGGCCGCCGGTCCGTTGCACCAGCGGGGTAGCCGCCCGCCCCGAAAGCTCGGTGGACAGCTCGTCCCACAGCCGCCAGGCCTCCCGCGCCAGTGGCACGTACATGGCACCTTCGGCGTAGGCGGTGCGGATGATGCGCGACTGGCCGTGACTGGCACCGCGCGCATGTCCCGGTTCGAACTGCTCGATCCCGATCACGTCCAAGCCGCGGCGCGCCAGGCGCCAAAGCGCGCAACTGCCCATCACACCGAGCCCTACAACGACCACATCAGCATTCACACGGGGATCGTACGATCTAGCGCATGAAGGTGGTTCTGTTCGGCGCGACCGGCATGGTCGGCCAGGGGGTCCTGCGCGAGTGCCTGCTCGACGAGCGCATCGACGGCGTGCAGACGGTCGGGCGGCGCAAAACCGGTGTGGCGCATGAGAAACTGACCGAGCAGGAACGTGCCGACCTGCACAGCTACACCGACGGCGAGTTTGCGGACGCCGACGCCTGCTTCTTCTGCCTCGGGGTGGCTTCAACCGGCATGAGCGAGGGGGCCTACCGCCGCATCACCTACGACATCACGCTGGCCGCGGCGAAAGCCTTCCGGCCCGCAGCGGCGTTCATCTACGTCTCCGGCATGGGCACCAACGAGAACGGGCGCCAGATGTGGGCGCGTGTCAAGGGGCGCACCGAGCGGGAGCTGCTGGAATCCCACCTCGAGGCTTACATGTTCCGGCCCGGCTACATCCAGCCCGCGCACGGCGAGCGCTCGCGCACGCGGCTGTACAACGCCCTGTATGTCATCGTCAAACCCCTATATCCGGTGTTGCGGCGGGTGTTGCCGGATCAGGTCACGACCACCGAGGCGATGGCGAAGGCAATGATCAAAATAGCTCTGACAGGGTACCCCATGAGAATCCTCGGACCAAAAGACATCAATGCGGCCGCGGTTGCCGCGTGATGTCACCCATGCTCAAAAACTATCCCTCCTCGCCGCGGGATCACCCCGGCGCGGCGAGTTCCTGGGCCAATTCGTGAATCTCCCCTAGAGAATCAGGGATACGGCAAGGGCTCTAGACCCTCCTCGCTGTGCCACCATCGCGAGTCCTTGCCGTAGTAAATCGTCTTCGCCCAGTACTCGGGCGTCTCGTGGAAGATGAGGTCGGGCGGCTTGTCGCCCTTACGAAACTTCGTGTCCTTGAAGGCCCGGTTGATCCGCCCGACCGCCTCCTCGCGCGGGATGGACTGCAGCGACACCATGGCGTCAGCGATCTTCTCCAGGTAGGCCAGGATCTTCGGCTCGGCCTTGACCGTGAATACCATGGTGTCGCCACCCTCCTTTGCTCAGGGCTGCTGCTTCAGGGCTGCAGATACCTGTCCAGCATTCTTCCAGCACGATCGGAGTGGAAGGAGATCTGGTGACCGCCGACGTCAGGCGCCCCGCCCGCGAGGAAGTCATCCGGGTTGTAAAGCATCGGGCCCTCAACGGCTTCATACGAGTGTAGCGGAGGCGAGGTCGACCCACGCCCCAACGACCTGTGCTGCATCACCAGCGCCTCCCAGTCGGCACCGCCCGAGCTCGGGAAGCGTTGCGTGTTAAGCCCGGCCAGTTCGCTTTGCGGCACACGGTAGTGCATGACCGCCCCGTCCGCCGGGTCGCGGCCGTGCGAGGCCCACTCCCTGGCCTGACTCTTGCTCTTCGTCAGGTAGAAGCCCTGGCCGAAGTCGGCGTCGCCGCGCCCGTACGAGACATCTATGCCGTTGCGCCTGACGGCGTTGGCGCCGGCCTTGCTCGTGCCGTGGTACAGGTCGACCATGCCGCGGCCGAACATCTTCTTGATCGGGTTGGTCGCCGCGTAGACGGCGCCGCGGCCGGCGTTTGACAGTCCGCTGGCGATGCTGCGCGCCGAGGTGGCGCCGGCCCGGCCGGCCGCGCCGAGCGCACTCTTTATGCCGGCACCGCTGACGACTCCCCGGACACCGGCACCCAGGGCGGCACCGCCCACCGAGAACAGGCCGCCCGTGACGGCTCCGATGGTGCCACCGATCAGAGCGTCCTTCACCAGGTCCATGCCGCGATGGCCCTTCATCGCCCCGGTCACGAGGGAACCGGCCGCGCCGGCCAGCGCCCCGCAGGCCACCGCCCCGACACCGGTCCAGCCGATCAGCGCACCGCAGCCGAGACCGACAACGGCGCCGACGACGAACCCGGCGATCTCCGCCTTGTGCTCCTTGACCCACTTGGCGGTCTTCTTATAGGCGTCCTTGACCGTGTTGACGGCCTTCTTGACGTAACGCTTGGCCTTGCTGATGACCTTCTTACCGAGCTGCTTGACGTGGTGATACTTCTTCTTCAGCCACTTCTTGGTCGAGTGGTACTTCTTGGCGACCCACTTCTTGGCCGCCTTCCACTTCTTCTTGACCCACTTCTTGGCGGTGTTGTACTTCTTCTTGATCCATTGCTTGGCGGCCTTGTACTTCTTCTTGACGTACCGGACGGCCTGTTTGACCTTCTTCTTCACGTAGCTCTTGGCCGCGTGGTACTTCTTCTTCGCCGTGTGGACGACGTGCTTGACCGTCGTCTTCGCGTAGCTGTACGCGCGGTAGCTGTAGTACGAGGCGTAGCTGTAGGACCGGGACACGAACGACGTCGTGGCGCTCCAGGCCCTCGTGACCGCCTTCTTGACCGCCTTGAACGGATTCCAGCCCCAGTGGCCGGTCGGGTCGACGACCGTCAGCGGGTTGCCGTCGCCGTACTGGTACCGGTTGGCGTTGATCGAGTCGGGCACCGGGCTGTTGCTTGCCGTGTCCCGGCTGTCGAACTGTCCCGTGTTGGTGTTGTACCAACGGGAGAACATGTTCACGCGGCCGGTGAACGCGTCGGTCCACTCCGACTGGTACCCGAGATTGCCGATCATGCCGGAAGCAGAGAGGATCCTTCCGAGCGGGTCGTACGCTGTCGATCCATTCAGGACGGTCCCGGTCGAGCTGAACTGGCCCACCACGTCGGTGTGCGTGTCGGTCCACATCAGCACCTTGGCGGCGTCGGTGGCCGCGCCGAGCACGTTGCCCGAGGGGTCACGCGTGTACTTCGCGTCTGCGTCGGCGGCAAGGTGGTTGCCCAGTCCGGTGTAGGCGAACCCGGGCCGCATGACCCGGCCCAGGCCGTCGTAGCTGTAGTCGCGATAGCTTGTCGCGCTTGCGTACTGGCGCGTGACCTGACCGAACGCGTCGGCGAGGGTCGCCATCGTGACGGTGCCGGTCGTCGTCCGGCTCAGCGTGCCCCGCGCCGTGTAGGCATAGGTCGTACCGTCGCCCTCGTCGAGCAGCCGGTTGCGCTCGTCATACCTGAACGTCCGCCCGCCGTTGGTGATCCGGTTACCGGACTTGTCGTAGCTGTAGCCGGTGCTGGTCGTGCCGTTGAACCAGAGGATCAGACGGTCCGCCCGGTCGTACCCGTACGTGTTCGCGCTCGCGCCGGCGAACCCCGTCGTGGTCTTCGACGTCAGGTTGCCGTTGTTGTCCCAGCCATAGGCGATCTTCGCGATCGACGCCCCGGCCGGGGTCTTGAGCTCGTCCACCGTCGGCCGGTGCAGCGAGTCGTAGGTGAAGGCCCGGTAGTTGCCGGTGGTGTTGTACACGACACTGTCCACAAGCGACGCTACGTTGTAGTTCAGGGTCGCGTTCACCTGGTTGGCGGCGTTGACGATCGTCTTGAGCCGGCCCGCCGTGTCGTAGGTGTAGTCCGTGGTGCCGGCGGCGTCCACGCGTGAGGCGAGCGCGCCGTCGGCGGTGTAGCCGTAGGAGGAGTTACCGGAGGGGCCGGTGATCGACGTCACCAGGCCGCGGTCGTCGTAGGCGATGGTGTTGGTACCGCCGGTGCCCGACATGCTGGTCATCCGGCCACCGAGGTCGTAGCCGAAGACGCGGTCCGCCGTGGCCACCTCGGCCCCGGTGCCGCTCTGCCGCGCCAGGTGGCCCATCTCGTCGTAGGTGTTGGTGATCTGTACGCCGCCCGGCAGGTTCTGCGCCGCGACCCGGCCCGCCAGCTCATAGATGGTGGTGAAGGTGCGATCGGCGGCGGCGGGGTGGGCGGCCGTGGACGGCTCGATGTAGGACTCGGGTTCGTTCCACCGGTTGTAGGTGGTGATGAAGTTGTTCCCGCGCCCGTCGGTGAACCTGGTCCGGTTGCCCATCAGGTCGTAGCCGAACGAGATGGTGATGGCGTCGGTCGCGCTTACCGGCTGGCGCGCGGAGAGGACAACGCCTGTCGCGTCATAGGTGAAGGTGTTCTTGGTACCCCTCGCGTCCGTCGACTCGACGATGTTGCCGCTCGCGTCGTACTTGCTCGACTCGGTCGTGAGCTGGACACCCGCCGCGCTGTAGGTGGTGTGCAACAGCGCCCGGTCGGCAAGGTCATAGCTCACGGTCGAGTAGGTGTTGTCCGGAAGCTGCGTCTTGTCCACCCGGCCGGCGCCGTCGTAGGTGTAGCGGGTGATCCCGCCCGCCCCGTCGGTGACGGTCAGGACCTCGTCGGCGGCGTTGTAGGTGAACGATTTCGTCACCCCGCCCGGCGTGCGCACCTGCGCCACCCGGCCCGCGTGGTCGTAGGTGTAGGTGGTGGTGTAGTTGGATCCGGTCTGCCGCACCGTTCTGGTGGTGGTGCTCAGCCGCCCGAGGTGGTCATAGGTGGAGCTGGTGACCGCGCCGTTGGGATCGGTGGCCGACAGCAGGCTGTCGGTCAGGTCATAGGCGAACTTCGCCACGCCGCCGTTGGGCTGGGTGGTCTTGGCGAGCCGGCCCAGCTGGTCGTAGTCGAACCGGGTGATGTGGCCGTGTTCGTTGATGGTGGCGGTCAGGTTGCCCTTCGCGTCGTATTCGTTGCGTGTCACCGGGACCAGTGGTGTCGACGAGCCGGGCGGCGTGTAGCTCGGCTCCGTGGTGGACAGCACCTGCCCGGCCGCGTCGTAGGCGATGACCGTCACGTTTCCGTTGGGGTCACGCGACTGCACCGCCTCGCCGAAGTTGTTGTACCCGACCGTCTCGACGGGGCGGGCCGTCACCGGCGCGCCACCGTTGATCTCGGAGGCGACCGGCGGCCCGACAGTCTGGACGACCCGGCCCTCCTCGTCGTGGGAGTAGTCGGTGACGTCGCCCATCGGGTCGGACTCGCTGATCACGAGGCCGCGCGAGTCCAGCACGTGTGAGGTGCGGATGACGCCGGCGTCGGCCGCGGGTGCCGTCCCGCCGTGGACCGAGGTGATTTCCGTGGCGCTCAAGGCTTTCTGGTACACCTGGACGTCACTGATCTGACCCTGCCACGGATCGGTGAGGGTGCCGTGGTACTTGAGGCGGCCGATGTCCAGCGGACCCCACGAGGTCCACGGCACGTGCCCGGTGTTGAGAGCCGTGGTCGTCTGCAGCACGCCGTTGACAAACAGCTTGAGCTGCTTGGCCGGGGCGTCGTAGACCGCCGCCACGTGCGTCCAGGTGTTAAGCGGCGCAACGGATGTTGACGTCGCGTAGGTGTTAGGGCTCGCCTGGTCGTCGTAGTTGTACATCACGAACGACCACTTGTCCGCGGCGTTGTGGTCGAACTTCAGGTAGAAGCCACTCTCGTTGGCGCCCTCCTGCGACACGACGGCCCGGTTGCGGGTGGCGTCGGTCGGGTAGGCCCAGGCCGCGACGGAGAAGCTGCGGCTGGTGTCAAGCGCGGGCCCGCTCGTGCTCAACGCGCTCGACGTCCCGTCGAAGACCGCCGCCGTGCGCGGACTCGTTGCCCAGCCGACGTTCCCGGTCGGCTTGAGCGTGCCGTTACCCGAGGAGTCCTTGACGTCGGCCAGCTTCCACCGCCCCAGCGGGCTGAGCGCGTTGCTCATATAGGCCGTCTCCGCGATCGGGTTGCCTTCAGCGTCGTAAAGGTGCTCCGTGTAGCCGACTACCACACCCGCGGCGTCGGTCTCCGTGCTGGTCAGCACCTCGTCATCGGGCGAGTAGGTGTATGTCACAGTCCGCTTGAGGCCGTTCGGGTCCAAAGTGGACGTGGCCTGCCGCCCGGCCGCGTCATAGGTGAACGTCGTCGTGGAGGCGCCGTTGTCGGTCACCTCCTTGATGAGGTTGCCCGCGGCGTCGTACGTGTTCTCCTCGACAACGAACGAGTTGGTGCCGTCGGTGCTGACCGTCCGCACCTCGAGCCCGTTGTCGGTGTACGTGTGCAGCGTGGTCATGCCCTGCGCATCGGTCTCCGATGCCAGCCGCCCATTGGGGTCATACGCGTTGGAGACGGTCACCAGATCCTTTGGCGCGATCGGGTTGTTGGGATCGCCGGTCCACCCCACGATCGTGCTGGTGAGCAGGTTGCCCTCGGCGTCGTAGGCGTTGACCACCACGCCGCCGTCAGGCTCGGTCTCCTTCACCATGTTGCCGTACGCGTCGTATTCGTACCGCGTCACATCGCCCTTGGGGTCGGTCTCCGTCGCCACCTGCCCGTAGGCGTTGTAGGAGGTGAGCGCCGTGCGCGGGGCGTCGCCGCCCGTCGTGTCGCTGACCGACTGCGAGGTGACGAACCCGTCGACGTTGTACCCCGTCGTGGTCACCGAGGTGTGGGTGGCGCCCGTGACCCGGTTGACGACCGCCGGCTCGGTCTGGGTGAGCACCCTCCCGCGGCCGTCGTAGGTGAAGCTTGTGGTCAGCCCGCCCGGGTACGCCGTCGATGTCTCGGTCTCGGTCACGACCCGGCCCACCCCGTCGTAGGTGTAGGTCGTCACCTTGCCCAGGCCATCGACGCTGCGGACGACGTCACCGGCCGTGTTGTACTCGATGGTGTCGCCGACTCCGCCGGGAGAGACCACCTTCACCGGCAAGCCCATCGAGTTGTAGACCGTGGTCGTCTTGCGCCCCAACGGTTCCGTCACCTCGGTCTGGTTACCCCTGGCGTCATATCCGTACGTCGTGAGATAGGTGTTGTCGGTCGCGGAGGCGGAACGCCCGTCGCGCATCGTCAGCATCACGTCGTTGCGCGGGTCCGGCGGCAGCACGCTTGTCGTCGCGTCCGGGAAGTACGTGTAGTAGACCGACGAGCACTTCTGCGCCACCTGATCCTGGCACGTGATCGACTGGACGGTGTTGCCGCGCACGTCCTGGATCTCCTCGGTCAGCACGCCCCGGGGATCGTAGGTGAGACTGCTGTAGCCGCCGACGTCGTAGCCGTATTTGGTGGTGTTGCCGAGCGCGTCGGTTTGGGCCACGATCCGGTACCCATTGATCAAATCGTAGGAATAGGAGATGTCCTTCCCGCCGGGGTCGGTCACGCCCATCGTCGCGACGGGCATGACAATCGATGCCACGCCGTTGGCCACCTTGGTGATCGCCACGGGCGCCGCCTGCCGTGCGGCGGTGTACTGGGCGGCGATCTGCTCGGGGGTCAGGATGCCGTGGAAGGTGGCCACCTCGGCCAGCTCGCCCTTCCACCAGTTGGCGGCGACGCCGGCATAGATCTCGCGCCCGAGGATGAGCGCCCCGCCCGCCTTCCACTTGGTGCCGCCGACCGTCACGGTTTCCTGAAGCGCGCCATTGACATAAAGCTTGAGCAGCCGGGTCGTCGCGTCATAGGTGGCCGACAGCTGGGTCCAGGTGTTGAGTGCCGCGGCAGCTGTCGAGCTGGCCCGGTTGCTCAGCGGGGCGTCCACATCGGACTGATGCATCGTCACTTGCCACTTGTTGACGTCCTTGTTGTAGCCGAGCCAAACCCCGGAGGTGCGGGTACCGGCAACGGAAAGGGCACGCTGGTGCCTGGTGTTGTCGGTGAGCCGCACCCACGCGGAGATGCTGAAGTTCTTGCTCGTGTCCAGCGACGGTGTTGGATCGGTCACCTCCGACGTGGTGCCGTTGAACCGGGCCGCCGTAGCGTCGGCGAACGGCCCGGCCGCCCCGAGCGTCACGAACTCGTTGTAACTGGCCAGATCGCCCCTGACCTCGTTGACGGCGTCGGTGTCGCCGGCCATCTCGCCCAGGCGCCAGTAGTTGGCGGGCTTGCCGCCGAGGACGGATGCGGCGTAGACGTCACTGCTCCCCT